>Ga0070741_10020931_pt1 | contig 10239 bp, 7 predicted proteins | sample Coa_R1_4_FD_66440 | JGI IMG/M metagenome (GOLD analysis project Ga0070741, IMG submission 66440) | Surface soil microbial communities from Centralia Pennsylvania, which are recovering from an underground coalmine fire - Coalmine... | ecosystem: Environmental > Terrestrial > Soil > Unclassified ...
GTCGCGGATCTCCTCCGCCTCCAGCCTGCGCCGCGAAAAACGCCACAGCAGATGATTGTCCGGATCCCCGGCAGCATCCTTCACCGCCGGATTCTCGGCCGCCTGACGGTACGTTGCCGACGTCAGCATCAGACGGTGCATCGCCTTGATGCTCCACTTCTCTTCCATAAAGCGCACGGCCAGCCAGTCGAGCAATTCCGGATGCGTGGGCCGCGCGCCGTTGCGGCCGAAATCACTGGGCGTCTCGACAATGCCCCGGCCGAAATGATGCTGCCAGATGCGATTCACCATGACGCGCGCGGTCAGCGGATTTGCGGGACTCGCGATCCAGCGCGCCAGCGTCATGCGCCGGCCGCGCGTCGGAAATTGGCGATAGCGGTCGGTCTCGAGCACCGCAGGCTCGGAGTTGCCCGTGATAGCACTGGGAAAACCCGGCTCGACGGCTTCACCCGGCTGCCGGTAATCGCCGCTGCGCAGGACGTGAACGGGCGCGATATCCGGACCCGCGGGTGGACCGGGAACATTGGTGATCGAGAGTGTTCGTGGGCGGAGCCGCGCTATCCGGCGGTTGATCAGATCGATCCGCGCCTTAAGCTCGCGGTAGCGCTCTACGTCGGCTGGCGGCAGGATCTTGGATTTCTTGCCGAGTTCCGTACGCACATCCTCCACGGTAAGCATCGAGTATCGCGTCAGGGGATAATCGGGACCTATGCGCGCCAGCAGCGCGGCGCGATATGCATCGAGCGCCTGCTTCTCTTCCGGATCCTGCGTGCGCTCGGCATCGGCTTGCAGTTTGTCGTACCGTGCGATTTCGGCCTTTGAGAACAGCGTCTGCTCCGGGCGGCGCATCTCCAGGCGCAGATCCTCGGCCGTGAGGGCCGCCTGCTTCGTGGCCTGTAGGGTCTTGGCCTTGATCAGCAGCGGCAGCAGGTGCTGCTCGATCGCGTCCATCTCCTTCCGCGCGGGCCCGTGCGCCGTCTGCTCCTCGTATTCATGGATTTTCGCCTCGGCCTTCGCGGCGAAATCCTTATCGGCGTATGGGACATCGACATCTTCCACACGGATGGCGTTGAAAAACGCCTGGAGGCGATAGAAATCGCGCGTGGGGATCGGATCGTATTTATGATCGTGGCAGCGCGCACAACCGATAGTCAGGCCAAGAAAGATCGAGCCTGTCGAGGACGTAACCTCGTTCAGATAGTTCTGCCGCACATCGGCCGCCACCAGGTTCGAGCGATCCCAAGGCGCAAGCCGCAGAAACGCCACCGGGATATGGCCCTGTATGTCTGGTTGATAGTTGTTGCGCGTCTTGCTGTGCTCGTCGGCACCGGCGAGTTGCTGGATCACGAAGCGGTCATAGGGCATGTCGGAGTTGAACGCGTCGATTACCCAATCGCGATACCGCCAGGCGTTGCCAATCGCGCCGTCCCCCTCCAATCCGCTGGTCTCGCCATAGCGAACAAGGTCGAGCCAGTGGCGCCCCCAGCGTTCGCCGTAGCGCGGATCGTCGAGCAGGCGGTCGACGAGCTTCTCATAAGCGTCGGGCGAGCGGTCGTCGAGAAAGCTTTGTAATTCGCCAGGCGTGGGTGGCATCCCCACCAGGTCGAAGAAGACGCGCCGGGCGAGGGTGGCGCCAGGGGCTTCCGGCGCAGGCGGAAGACTCTTCGCTTCCAGCTTCGCCAGCACGAAAGCGTCGATCGGATTCCGCACCCACGCCGGATGCTGAACTCGCGGCGGCTCGCCTTTCACGGGTTTATTAAAAGGCCAGCGGGAATCGGCGTGCTCGGGCTGCGCCGGCGGCAGGGTCGCAATCCATCGTTCGATCGCCTGGATGTCCACGTCGCCGAGGGCGCCATCGAGAGGCATACGCGGCGACAGTTCGCCCTTAATCAGCTTCACCAGCGCACTCTTCCCGGGATCGCCCGGCACGATCACAGCCGCCCCGAACCGGTTGCCGCCCTTCAGCAGCGATTCGGCTGTGGCCATCGAAAGTCCGCTGGTGTGCGATTTGGCGGAATGGCAGCGCTCACAATACATTGTGAGGATCGGGCGCACGTCGCGCTCGAAATCCGTCGCGCCGAGGGCAACGAGCGGAGCCGCCAGCATCAGCCAGAGTCGCATTACGACACCCGCGTCAGCCAACCGTTGACGCGCAGCCACTCCTCCAGGCGATCCATGAAATGATCGGCGCCGCCGCCCTTCTTCGAGAACCCGTGGCGGCCTGTCTGGAATACATGCAGTTCGACCGGAATATTGGCTTTGCGCCAGATGAGGAAGAGATCGATCGAGCCCTGGTACCCGACCGACTGATCGTCGGCCGCGACGGCAATAAACAACGGAGGAGCGCCTTCGGGCGCCGGCACGGTTCCGGCGCCCGCGGCATAGATTGGGGCGGCGAAGTTGGGACGCGTTTCCGCCGGTCCGTTTACCGCCGCCAATGTCACCGCGCCGCCGGCCGAAAAGCCGATCATACCGATGCGATCGGGCCGAAAGCCGAACTCTGAGGCGTGCTGTCGCACGATGCGAACGGCCTGCCGGCCATCGGCTTCGGCGAGGTCGCGCGCGCTTTGGCTGGCCCGCGGCGGCTGCTGCTGTGGCTGGGCGTTCGGATCCGTGTGGGTGAGGCGATACTTCAGCACGAACGCATCGATGCCGATGTCATTCAGGCGCTTCGCAATGTCCACTCCCTCGTAACTCATCATCAGATTGCGGAATCCGCCGCCGGGCGCGACGATCATCGCCGTCCCCACCGCCTTATCCTTCGGTGCGGGATAGTATTGCAGCAGCGGATGCACCACGTTTTGCACGATCGGCATGCCCGATGGCGACGTGACCGTGCGCTCGCTCCAGTTCCAGGATTCCGAACCCGGCGCCACGCCTTCGTAGAGCGGAATCTCCCGTTCCGGCGGCGCCAACTCGGCGGCTTTTGCCGGCGCGATGGCCAGCAGTGCGAACAGGATTGGTCGGATCATTTGCCCCCCTCGCGATATATTATCAATAGACCGATGCTGCGCGATCCCAGCCTGGTTCCGCTTTCTCATCAGCACCAGCACGGGCTGGCGTTGTGCGTGATGATGCGGCGGTCGCTGGCGGCGGACGGGTCGCCGGAAAACATTGCGGCGTGGGCGCGGAAAACCATTGACCGCTACGAAGTGGAGCTTGCCAATCACTTCGAAATCGAAGAGGAACTGCTGTTCCCGGCCTGCGGCCCGGTTCCGATCGTCGTCGAACTCATTGCAGAGCATAGGAAACTCGAGGGATTCGTCGCACGGTTGCGCGAGCAGCACTCCGCCGAACTGCTCGAACAGTTCTGCGCGCTATTGACGTCGCACATCCGCCGCGAGGAGAACGACCTGTTCGAGCAGATGCAGCGCGACCTGCCGCGCGCGGACCTGGACCGCCTCGGCGCCGAGATCGATCGCCGCGCCGTCCGCGTCTGCCTCTGACAGCCCCTGGCAAAACTTGGGGACAGACGAATCTGTCCCTGGCCGCCACCCGCAATCAACGAGCTCGGCTTTCGTCCAGTGGATAGATGCGTGTGTCCCGGACTTTTCCCACGCGCTGCAAAGGCTCACTGCAAAGGAATTTTCGATTCGGGATCGGGGCGGAAGATGAGATACTTGAGCGTGCCGTCCTGAGCGGTCCACTGATGCGCCACGTTGCCGGGAATAATGACCACGTCGCCCGGTCCGACGCGCCGCGACTCCCCGCCCTGAATTCTCTTACTCTGCAGGTTGGTGCTGCCGGGAGCCATCGGTTTGGCGCCGGGCATCGTGCCGCCGGTCGTGAGCGTGCCCGTGCCTTCGAGCATGTAGTAGATTTCCGAGACCTTGGTCTGGTGCAGATTCGCGTCCTGCGCCAGTCCCTTGGGACGCAGCACAGCCCATACTGACACGTGATAGCCGCCGACGTCCACCGACCGTATCGGCTTATCGCTGACCGCATCCTGCGGCAGCGCCTTGATGAACGCCTGGATGTCGCCGTGCGTGACGTAGGTGGCGTTCAGGTTCGGCGTCTGCGCGGCGAACGAGAGTGCGATAAGAAACAGCAAAGCTGCAAAACCTGTCTTGAGCATTCGGCAATTCTATCAAAGGAGAAAAACAACGGTTTCACCCGCGCACGATTTACACTATGATCGGATTCATGGTCAAGGCTGCCGTCATACTCGTCGCCACGACCGGATTGCTCTGCGCCGCATCCGAACCGAATCGCCTTACCGACGATGAGCGGCACGCCGGCTGGCGGCTTCTGTTCGACGGCCGCACCACGAACGGCTGGCTCGAGATCACCGGCAAGCCTTTCCCCGCGAACTGCTGGAGTATCGAGAACGGTTCGCTTAAGGCGATGGTGCGCACCGATGGCGCGCAGGACATTCGGACCAAAGATTCCTTTCGCTCCTTCGATTTGCAGTTCGACTGGAAACTGCCGCCCGGCGGCAATTCCGGGGTCAAGTACCTGATTCAGCGCGTCGACGAATGGACGAACAGGGCTGGACGCCAGGCCCGCGCGCGCGGCATCGAGTATCAGATTGCCGACGAGCATCATGCCGACGCCCGAGATCCCGTCCGCCGCGCGGGATCGGTATACTCCGCGATCGCGCCGAATCCGATGATTCCGCCGATACTCGGATCGTTCAATCATTCGCGTATCCTCGTCCGCGGAGGACACATCGAGCATTGGCTGAATGGCACAAAAGTAGTTGATACCGCCATCGATATGCCTGAAGTACAGAAGGTGCTGCGCGGGAACCGGACCACGAAAAGCGGGCCGGACCTGCCGTTGCTGGAGGAAAGCCCCATAGCCATTCAGAATCATTCGTCCGAGGCCTGGTTCCGCAACATTAAGATACGAGTGCTGGAATGAGGTCCTTTGTACAGGAGGCGGGGGCGTTCCCGTTGCGAAATTATAACAGCCGCTCCAAGTATGACGAAGTCTGCCGGCGCAGATTTGGCAGAACGTACGATCTGGATCGCACCGTGCAGCAGTTCCAGGAACTGCGCAGGCCGGACTGCCGCCTGACGGCGCGGCACGTGGCCCAGCTGTTCGATCCTGCGCATACGCACTTCGGCCATTTCTGGAGACCGGCGCCCGACCTGGAGACGAAGCTGGATCCCCGTCGTATTTCGCTGGCGCGTCCTGACGGCGTGAGCGACGAATGGCGCAGGCAGGTGGTAGGTGCGGTCTTCGAATTCCTGGGCAGTGTGGAAGCGGTCTCCGTGCTCCTGCGCTGCACGCACCCGGAGGAATTCGCCGTCTATAGCCCTCCCACGCTGAACCTGCTGCAACTGCCGGCGCAACCACCTGTCGAGCACTATCTAACCTACTGCGAAGAAATGCGGGTATGGGGAGCACACTTCGACACTGGCAGCGTCGCCGCGACCGACCAGGCGCTGTGGGTCTTCTACGAGTGGTCCTACGGGCCAGTCTGCCTCAAGGTCGAAGATGCCGAATGCGAGCAGGACGCACAGGCCCGTCGCAGCGAATTCGAAAACGATCGCTGGGTCCGTGAACGCCAGGCGACGAATCTGTTGCGCCCGTTCTTTCATAAATGGTCGACAATCGAGCAGGCAGCGTGCCTGGCCGGTATCGATCCCAATCTGGCGGGGCAGATCGCGGGCTGCGAACTCGAGAAGCGACTGCGGCGCGCCACCGGGCTCGAGGATGAAGACGTGCCGTCGCTCATCCAGCACTTCTCGCACGCGGCCGATCAGGATGAGGCGAAGCGGCGGAAGTTGAAAGGCCGGTTGCGAAGAGTCTGGAAACTGCGCCACCGGACCGTTCACGCGCAGGGCGATCTGACTGAGGAGGATGTGGAGACGATGATCGCGATTATCCGCGATTTGCTTCCGGACGAGTGACTTGTTGCACCAACCGGGGTCGTGGAGAAAGGGGAGTAACGAATCTTTCCCAGGCGCCGTATTCGCGCCGCGTGGTAGATCCTTCAGTCCCCGCTTTCCGCGGCCCCGGTTGGGGCTGTAACTACTGCTTGCCCACGACCAGCACGTGGAAGGTATCGGGCAGCACAGGCGGACGTCCCTTCTTCTGGCCGGGCTTTGCTGCCGGAATCGGCCCGTACTCCGCCGCCAGCAGGTACAGCCGATGATTCTTCAGATCGACAGCCATCGTGCGGGCACGAGGCTCCGTGGTGACGCTGTCCACTGCCTGATACTTGCCGTTGACCTGCTTGACGATGGTTAGCGTACTGTCGGCATTCGAACTGAACGCCAGGCTAACACCAGGATCGAAACCGGCGGCGTCTGGACCGGCGCCGATCGCGGGTGTCGCGATCACCTTCAGCGTCGGAATGTCGGTCACTGCCATCATCTTGTTACTGCACACCGAAAAGAGCTTCTTGTTCTTCACGTCGATCGCCAGTCCGCTCGGCTCCTCGCACGGCGTGAGTTGAGAGCGACGCGTCACCTCGGGCTTGGCCGCGTCAATCTCGATGATCTCGCTGGAATCTTCCAGGTTCACGTAGAGCTTCCCTGTGCCGTCGGCGACGCAGAATTCCGGCTTCCCGCCGACAGGAAAAGTCTTCAAGATCTCGTTCGTCTTCGCGTCAATCGCGGTGGAGTTGCTAGAGCGGCCGTTGAACGTAAAAATGCGCCTGGTCTTCGGTTCATAACAGATGGCGTCCGGATTTTGTCCGCCCACCGCCGGTTCGCCGAGACGGTCGCGCGTCTTCAGATCGAAGACCGTGACACTGTTTGATTGGCCGTTGCTGATGAAGCCCTTGTTCAGATCGGCCGCGATGGCGATGCCATGGACGCCGTGCAACTGCTGGATCTGGCCCAGCAGCTTGCCGGAATCGGCGTCGAGCACTTCCACCACGTTCGTATGCGACGCATAGATGCGCCGATTGGTGCTGTCGACGGCCACGTAGTCCCAGTTGCCCGTACCGCCGATCTTGAATTTCGTGATGACCTTGTAGCCTTCACCCGCGAAGGCCGCGCCGCCAAGCAAAACGATTGGAATCAGCTTCTTCATACAAACGCTCCTTTTAATTCCGGCCGCCGAAGTAGTAACGAACGGCCGGTGTCACGATCAGCGACAGCACCATCGAGGCGAGGATTCCACCGATCACCGCGATGGCGAGGGGTTGTAACATCTGCGAACCGGCGCCGATTGCCAGAGCCAGCGGAATCATGCCGGCAACCGTGGCCAGCGCCGTCATCATGATGGGACGCAGGCGGCGCTCGCCGGCGCGCATCATCGCTTCTTCCGCCGGAACACCCTCCGCGCGGAATTTCTGATCGGCATCCAACAGCAGGATGCCGTTCTTGGCCACGATTCCGATCACCATAATCAAGCCCATGAACGAGGAGAGGTTGAACGTCGTACCGGTGACCACCAGGGCCGCGAATACGCCGCAGGTGGAAAGCAGGGCCGACGAGAGCACAGCTACCGGCGCAGCGAAGTTGCCGAATTCGAACAGCAGCACCGTAAATACCAGCACCACCGCCAGCACCAGCACAAATGCCAGGTCCTTGAAGGATTTTTGCTGCTCTTCGTACTGGCCGCCGTACTGCACGCGGATGTCGGGCGGCAGGTTCAACCCTTGGACCGCCTCCTGCACCTTCGCCATGCCCTCGCCCAGGTTCATGTTCTCGAAACGCGCGGTAACCTGGACGTCGCGTTGCAGGTTCTCGCGCCGGATCTCGGTCTGGCCGGGGATTTCGACGAGGTCCGCCAGCGACCCGATCGTCGCCGTCTTGCCCGTACCGCTCACCAGCGTTGTGTTGCGGATCGTATCCAGCGTCGCTCGCGTTCGCGGCGGAAAACGTACACGGATCGTGTATGGGCGATCGTTTGTCACCACCGGCGCTGTAGCCGGCTCGCCTTGCAGGATCGCGCTCGCATCGAGTTCCACCTCCTGCGGAGTAAATCCGGCGCGCGCCGTTACGGCCGGATCGACCTTGAACATCATGGCCGTGCCGCTGATGGTGTTCTCGATCCCGTTGAGGACGTCGACCACTCCCGGGATCTGCTTGATTGTGTCCGCCACCGTGGGCGCCCAATGGCGCAGCAGATCGGCATCCTGAGAAAACAGTTTGATCACGACGGGCTCCGGCGCGCTGGTGAGATCGCCGATCATGTCCTGCAGCAGCTGTGGGAACTCCACGTCCAGCACCGGCTCGGCTTTTTTGATCTTGGCGCGGACATCCGCAATCACCTCGTCACCCGAGCGCTCGCGCTTGCGTTTCAAGCGCACGGTGATGTCGCCGGTATTGGCCTCGGTGACCGCGGCCAATCCGAGCTGCAGACCCGTCCGGCGCGAAGTGTTCTCCACCTCAGGGGTGGCGCGCAGGATCCGCTCGACGTGGCTCACGACCCGATTCGTCTCCTCGAGCGACGACCCCGCCGGCATGATGTAGTCGACGATGAAGCCGCCTTCGTCCATCGCCGGCAGCAGGTCCGAACCGGTGCTCGTGTAGCAGAAATAGGTGCCGGCGATCAGCACGATCGCAAACAGCGCCAGGATGAGCGGATGCTCCAGCGTGACTCGAAGCACGCGCTCGTAGGGCCGCATCAGCCAGGCGGGAACCGTGTCGTGATGCGGGGCGCGCGTGCGCCGCGAGCGGAGAAAATAGTGGCTCAGCGTGGGCGTCCAGGTGAGCGCGAGCGCAAGCGATGTCAGCAGCGCCATCCCGACGGTCACGGCAAGAGCGCGAAAGAAGACGCCGGTTACGCCGGTGATCGAGATGAGCGGCAGGAACACCACAATCGGCGTGACAGTCGATCCGACCAGCGGCACGCGGATCTCGCGGATTGCATTGCGAATCGCCTCGGCGCGCGATTGCCCCGCGTCGCGGTGCATCACGATGTTCTCCACCACCACGATGGCGTCGTCGATCACCAGGCCTACCGCCGCCGCCAGTCCGCCCAGCGTCATCAGGTTGAAACTTTCGTTCATGATGCGCAGCGTGATGAACGTCACCCCGATGGTCGCGGGGATCACCAGTCCGGCCACCAGCGACGTGCCCCAGTCGCGCAAGAAAAGCACCATAATCAGCGACGCCAGCACGAGCCCCAGCAGGATGGCGTCGCGCACGCTCTTGATCGAATCCGTCACCAGCACGGACTGATCGTAAAAAGGCTGCAGATCTACTCCGGGCGGCAGTTCCCTCTTCAGCCGCTCCACCTCCGCGTGGACGGCGTCGGCCACCGTCACGGTGTTGCTGTCCGGCTGGCGATAGATGTTAAGCAGGACGGCAGGCTTGCCATTGGCTGTGACAACCGTATAAACCGGCATCACGGAATTGCCCACCGTCGCCACATCGCCGATACGGATGGGCGCTCCCGCCGGCGACGTCTTGATGACAATGTTTCCGATCTCGTTCAAGGTGCGCGTCTGGCCGCTCACCAGCGCCTGGATCAACTGGTGCTGGGCCTCAATCAGCCCCGGCGAATCGATCATGTTGGTGCGGCTGATCGCGTCGAGGATGTTCGGGATCGTGATCGCGGATTGCACCAGTTTCGACGCATCGGGCTGCACCTGGAACTCCGGCACCTGGCCGCCCTGAACGACCACAGTCGAGACGCCGTTCTGCCTGTTGAGACGTGGTTTAAGCGTGTAAGTCGCCAGCTCCCACAGCTCGGTCTGCGGAATCCGGTCGGACGTGACGCTGTAGCCCATGATCGGGAAGGCGGCGAACGTCAAGCGCTTCGCGGTCAACCTGGCCGTGGCCGGCAGCGTCGACTGGATGCGCGCCAACTCCGCGTTCACCAGTTCGAGCGTCCGGTACATGTCGACCTTCCAGGAGAAAAACAGGTCGATTTCCGCCGTGCCGCGGCTGGTCACCGACCATAGCTGTTCGAGGCCCTGCACGGTGTTGACGGCATCCTCGATCGGCCGCGTAACCGTGACCAGCATCTGATCGATCGGAAAGACGCCGTTATCGGCGCCGATCACGATGCGCGGGAAATCCGTATCGGGAAACACGGCCACGGGAATCGTGAGCGCCAGGTAGATGCCCACGCAGACCAACGTCAGGATGACGAAGATGATCGGCTTGCCATGGCGGGAGGTCCAGTGCTCGCCGGTGCTGGGATGCGGAATTTGCGCGGGCTCGCTCATTTTTCTTTCTTCTGCTCGCCGCCCTTCTCGTCCGGTTCTTCGTCCTCCTCGACCTCCTTCGCCGTGGTATCAACGATCTTCACCTTGGCTTTGTCGTCGACGCCCAGGCCGCCCACCGTCACCACAGTCTCACCGGGTGAAACGCCGCTGAGCACCTGCAC
>Ga0070741_10020932_pt1 | contig 10238 bp, 8 predicted proteins | sample Coa_R1_4_FD_66440 | JGI IMG/M metagenome (GOLD analysis project Ga0070741, IMG submission 66440) | Surface soil microbial communities from Centralia Pennsylvania, which are recovering from an underground coalmine fire - Coalmine... | ecosystem: Environmental > Terrestrial > Soil > Unclassified ...
GAACGATCGGCCACGCCCCTTACCGCCGCCCTCATCTCGACCTCCTCCCAGAGCGGGGCCGTCCCTGGCAACCCCGGATACCCGAAAGGATGCCCCTGACCGCTCATGCCGCGCTCATGCGCTGCTCACAAGATCGCGGTCACCCGGTGCTGTAGGCGACGGTCAGGTAGTCGTAGTCGGGTTCCTTCCCGCCGTAGCCGGTCACGAACAGCTCGGATCCGTCCGGGCTGACTGCGAGATCCATGGCCCGGTCTTGATCGTCCGCCGGCCCTGAGAAGCGCTTTCCCCACAGCCGCGCGCCCGTGGCGGCGTCGTAGGAGATCGTCGCGTAATCGTCGCTCGTTCCCGATCCCGCGCTCTGCCCTGTCACAAACACCTTTGCGCCGTCAGGGCTGACGCCGACGGCGCGGGCGACGTCCCCGCCGTTCCCAGTCCCGTTGTAGCGCCTCCCCCACAACCGCGTGCCCGTCGACGAGTCGTACGCGACCGTCGCATAGTCCGACAGACTCGTCGAACCCGCGCTGCCTCCCGTCACGAACAGGGTCGAGCCATCACCGCTGACCCGGACGGCCTTCGCGTAGTCGTCCCCGTGTCCGGAGCCGTCGTAGCGCTCCTCCCAGAGTTCGGCGCCTGTGCCCGCGCCGTAGGCGACCGTCGCATAGTCGTAATCCCTTCCCACCCCCTGGCTCTCCCCGGTCACGAACACCTTCGCCCCGTCCGGGCTCACCACGAGGCTGCTGGCGCTGTCGCTGCGGCCCGTTGGCGAGCCGTAGCGGCTCACCCAGACCTCGGCGCCCGAAGTCGCGTCGTACGCCACCGTCGCGAAGTCGAGGTCGCCGCCCGACCCCCTGCTCGGCCCCGTCACGAACAGCCTCGAGCCATCCTGACTTACGCCGAGCGCCGAGCCGTGATCCTCGCCGTTGCCGGGCCCGTTGTAGCGCGCCACCCACAGCTGCGCGCCCGTTGCGGCGTCGTACGCAACGGTTGCGTAATCCCAGCCACCCGAACCGATGCTCTCCCCCGTCACGAACACCTTCGACCCGTCGGCGCTGACCGCAAGCGCTCTCGCAGTATCGCCTGGGCCTCCGTCGTAGCGCGCAACCCACAGCCTCGCGCCACTGGCAGCGTCATAGGCGACCGTCGCGAAGTCGGGGCCCGAAGGACCGTCGCTCCCGCCCGTCACGAACACCCTCGAGCCATCCCGGCTCACGCCGAGCGCAAAGGCAAAGTCGGAGCCCCGCGGCCCGTCATAGCGCGCCACCCACAGCTTCGCGCCCGTAGCGGCGTCGTACGCAACCGTCCCATAAGCCCAACCCTTCTGGCCATAGCTCGGCCCCGTCACGAACACCATGGCCCCGTCCGGGCTCACCCCAAGCGCGGCGGCATCGTCATCGCCATCGACCGGACCGTTGTAGCGGCTCACCCACAGCGCCGCCCCGTCGGGCGACCCCGCCGCCGACCCAGAACTCATCGCCGAGACCGGAACCCCCGCGACCGCCGACGGCAAACCCGCCGCGACCAAGGCGGCCACCCAAGGGAGGCCATCGCGAAAGGAACCGCCACCAATCTCGCCGCTGACTTCATCTCCCCTCCTCCCGGCGGAACGCCGCTCGCAAGCCCAGTTCCCCCAGAGAATGCGGCATATGGATCATGCCGCGCTCATGCGGCGCTCACAAGACGCCTCGGGAGGACGAGCAGCCTCGGGAGGTGAGCCTCGGAGGCGAGCGTTAAGGCAAGGGGCGGCGCTGCCGGCGGCTACAACCATGTCGCAGCCTTGGGCGGCGCTGCATGGCCGCCGCAGCGTCCTTGCTGCCAGACGGGCTGCCGTGGCCTAGGACGGTGCAGAACGAGCGGCTGGCGTGGAACTGCTGCGCGCTCGCCGGCGCGTTCGACTGCCCTCCGCGTTGCCCCGTGTGTTGCCCCACGATTACCGCGCCCGAGACGCCGCCACGATCACCGCCTTGTTTGCAGGGAAGTCATGTATGGCCCCGGGAGGAGTCGAACCTCCGCACGCAGATTCGAAGTCTGCCGCTCTCTCCGCTGAGCTACGGGGCCTCGGGCCGGCGCCGCGCGACTGGCTCGGCGGGGCCTGAGGGTGACCGATGGGACTCGAACCCACAACCACCGGGACCACAACCCGGGGCTCTACCAATTGAGCTACGGCCACCGCGCTCGGGACAGGATATCCCGGGCGCGGGGCCTCGGAGCTCTACGAGGGCTCGCGCCGGCCTCGGGGGCCACTACCCAGTCGGCGCGCGCCGCGACGCGCCTAGGCGACGTCCGCGGCGGGCGCGCTGCCTACACGCAACACGCGCGCGAGCGGCGCCGGGAACCACCAGTTCCAGCTCCCGGCCAGGCGCATGATCGCGGGCACGAGGAGCGCCCGGATCACGGTCGCGTCGAAGATGATCCCGGCCGCGAGCCCGATCCCGAACTGCTTGATGTCCGGGCCGGGGCTCGTCGAGAGGACGAAGAACGCGAACATCAGCACGAGCGCGGCGCTCGTCACGAGCTTCCCGGTCCGCGCTAGACCGAGCGCGACGGCGTGCTCGTTGTCGTGGTGCTCGTCGTACTCCTCGCGCATGCGCGTGAGCATGAACACCTCGTAGTCCATCGAGAGCCCGTAGAGGAACGCGAAGATCATCAGCGGGATCCACGAGATGATCGCGTGGGTCGCGTGGATGTGCCAGATCGCCTGCGCGCCGTGGCCCTCCTGGAAGATGAAGACGATGATCCCGTAGGCGGCGATCAGCGAGACGAGGTTGAGGGCGACCGCCTTCAGCGGCAGGAAGACGGAGCGGAAGGCGCGCATCAGGAGCACGAACGTCAGCAGGATCACGAAAGCGAGGGCGTACGGGAACTTGCTGTAGACGGCACGCGAGAAGTCACGGTCCTCCGGGGCCGTGCCGGCGAGCGTCATGCGTGTGTCTCCGCCGGCCTGCTGCTCGAGCGCCGGGAGCACGTCGTGCTTGAGATCGCTCGCCGTCCGGCCGGCGGCGGGCGCGGCGGAGTCCACGGCCGGGAACGCCTCCACGAGCGCCGTGCCGTCCCTGCGCCAGTCTCTCGGCGCGGCCGCCCCGTCGAGACCCGGGGTCGCGTTCAGGCGCGAGACGACGTCCGACAGCGTCTTCGGCGAGTCGTTGTTCTCGACCAGGACGACGAACGGCTTCGCGACGCCCGGTGAGAAACCGGCTGCGACGAGCCCGTCGTAACCCATCACGGCGTCGTCGCTCGTCTTACCGCGCTCGGCGCTCAGCTGCGCCTCCCCGGCGTTGATCTTGGAGCCTGAGTAGAGGAGCAGGCCGACGATGGCGAGCCCGACGGCACCGACGGCGAGCGGACGCCGCAGGACGAGCCCCGCCCAGCGCCACCAGAAGCCGGACTCGAGGTCGCTGCCCTCGACGATCCGCCTCGGCATCACCCGCAACCGGTTGATCCGGTGGCCGAGCAGCGAGAACAGTGCGGGCATGAGCGTGATCGTCACGAGCACCGAGACGGCGGGGATCAGCAGGCCGCCGATCCCGATCGAGCGGATGACCGGGATCGGGATGATCACCATCGAGAGCAGCCCGATCGCGACGGTCGAGCCGGAGACGATCACGGAGCGCCCCGCGTGCTTCATGGTCTCCACCACCGCGGTCTCGACGTCCTGGCCGTGTCGCAGCTCCTCGCGGAAGCGGAAGATCATCAGGAGCGCGTAGTCGATCGCGACGCCGAGTCCGACGAGCGCGATCAGGAACTGGACGATCCGCGAGACCGACGTCGCGTAGGTCAGCGCCCACGTGAGCGTGAACGTGTTGAGGATCGACGCGATCGCGATCACGATCGGCATCAGCACCGCCGGGATCGTCCCGAAGACGAAGAGCAGGATGATCAACGCGCCGGCGCCGCCGATCAGCGCCTCCGTGAAGACGCTGGGGCCCGACGACGAGCCCTGCGAGTCGAAGAGCGCGTCTCGGCCGGTCAGGTGGAACTGAACGTCCGCAGGGAGCGCCGCTCGGATCGCGTCGCGGACGTCGCCGGTGTGCGAGTTAGAGTCGAAGCCCGGCTTTCCCGGCGGATAGATCGTCGCGAAGGTGCTGTGGCCGTCCTTCGAGACGTAGGCGCGGCTGCCCGTCGAGTAGTACGAGCCGACCCGGTACTCCGGGTTCTGGGCGTGGAAGCGCGCCAGCGCCGCTCGAATCCCCGTGTCCTTCGTGACGTCGCCCTTCACCGTGAAGAGCGCGACGTGCGGTGGCTGGGCGCCGGTCCCGAAGACCTTCAGCGCCCGCTGGTTCGCCTCGTAGGCGGAGTAGCCCGGGATCGAGAACTGGTCGAGCCAGCGCTTGTTGATCGCGTTCGCAGAGAAGGCGCCGAGGATCGTGAGGACGACCCAGCCGGCGACGACCAGCTTGCGGTGGCGGATGACGAATCGGGCGAGGCGTTCGAGCACGGGAGCTTCAACCTACCGAAGCGCTCCCTGTCGATGTGGTGAATGCCGGTCGTTAGCCGTGCATCAGCGGATCGAGATACGCATCGTCGATCCGCCAGCTGCCGGTCGCATCGGCCGGCGTGAACCGGAACTGGACGTACCTCGTCAGCAGCGGCAGCGTCCCGCCGAGCATGGTCACGAACGGCGACGGCTGCCATGCGGCGCCCGACGCGAGCGAGCCGGCGTCGAGGAGCCCGAGCAGGCCGCCGAGCCCACCGCCGTAGAGGACGGAGACGCGGAGCCGGGACGACGACGCTCCCGCGTTCGACGTGAAGAGCCGCATGTGCCCCGAGAGCGCTCCGATGCACATCGGCGGGCTCGTCGCGCTGCTGCCAGCCGGAAGCGACAGGGACCACTCGTCGCCCGGGGCCCGAACCGAGTACGACTCGTTGCCTGAGACGAGCTTCGCTCCGCCCGAGAGCGTCCAGCCGGCCGCGCCGGCCTCGAAGCCTCCGTCGGGCACCTCCGCGTAGAACGAGGCGTCGCCCCACGGTGCGAAGACCTGAGCGTTGGGGACGGAGCACGTGATGCCGAGCCCGGCGTGCGCCGGCGCTGCCGTGACCGACGCGATCGCGGCGACCGCCGCTGCAAGCAGGGCGGCAATGGAGAGGCGTGCGGACGTGCGTGCCATCGGGTCTCAGACTGCACGCTGCCCGGCCGGCCGCCCTCCCCCTGAAGGGTGATCCATGGCTCGAGTGCGTCAAGACGCGACTCGTGCGACCCGATACAGGCGGGGTGGAGACGCAAAGCCTGGTCGAGCAGTCGCGCCAGCGCGTCCGAACCCGCCTCGCGGCCCGCGAGCGCATCGCGACCGAGGTCTCGGCCCTCGGCTTCGCCGTGGCGGCTATCGCGCTCGTCCGGCTCGTCCCCGACGGCGGCTCCGCGGACTTCGGCGTGATCGCCTTGCTCGTGATCGCGTATGCCGCCGCCGCCCGGGTGCAATTCGAGGTCGGCTTCGCGTTCGCCGTACCGACCCAGCTCGTCTTCGTGCCGATGCTGTTCCTGGTCCCGCTGCGGCTCGTTCCGCTGCTCGTCGCGCTCGGCTTCTTCCTCAGCAAGCTTCCCGAGCACGTTCGGGGTGAATGGCACTGGAACCGGGTGGGCCTTCATCTCGTGAGCGCGTGGTACGCGGTCGGTCCGGTGATCGTGCTCGCCGCCGCCGGCTCGCCGGCGCCGTCGCTCGGACGCCTGCCGCTCGTCGCAGCCGGTCTCGCCGCCCAGTTCCTGTTCGACTTCGCGAGCTCGGCCGCACGCGGGCGCGCGCTCGGGATCGAGATGGGGCAGCTCCTGCGCGCGCTCGGCCCCGCCTGGCTCGTCGACCTCGCACTGACGCCGCTCGGCTTCGCGCTCGCGGTTTCCTCGGCCCACGACGAGCGCTACTCCTTCCTGCTCGGCCTTCCGCTGACAGGACTGCTCGTGTACTTCGCGCGCGAGCGCAAGTCACGGCTCGATCACGCGCTCGAGCTCTCGCACGCATACCGCGGGACGGCGCTCCTGCTCGGCGACATGCTCGAGGCCGACGACGCCTACACGGGCGCGCACAGCCAGGACGTCGTGTCGCTCGTCGTCGACGTCTCCGAGTACCTCGGGCTCGACGAGACCGCCCGGCGTGACGCGGAGCTGACGGCGCTCCTGCACGACGTCGGCAAGGTGAAGGTCTCGAAGGAGATCATCAACAAGCCGGGTTGCCTTACGCCCGAGGAGCGGACGATCGTCGAACGGCACACGATCGACGGCGAGCAGATGCTCGAGCGAGTGGGCGGCCTCCTCGGCCACATCGGCCACCTCGTCCGATCGTGCCACGAGCGCTGGGACGGCGCCGGCTATCCCGACGGCCTCGCCGGCGAGACCATCCCGCTCGTCTCGAGGATCGTCTGCGCCTGCGACGCGTTCAGCGCGATGACGGCGGACCGCCCGTACAGGCGCGCGATGCCGCTCGACCGGGCGGTCGCGGAGGTGCGACGGTGCGCCGGGACGCAGTTCGACCCTGCGGTGGTCGAAGCGCTCGTCGCCGTCGTCGGCGAGCGATCGCCGGCCGAGCTGGCGAGCGCGGCGTAGCCGACCTCAGCGAAGCGGGATCGGCGTCGTGTCGCCCGCGCGCCGCGGACCGTGGATCCGGCGCTCTCCCTCGTCGATCCGGACGTCGTTGATGCTCGCCTCGCGCCGCTTCATGTAGCCGTCCGCGTCGAACTCCCAGAGCTCGTTGCCATAGGAGCGCCACCACTGGCCGCTCGGGTCGCGGCTCTCGTACTGGAAGCGAACGGCGATTCGATCGTCCCCGAATGCCCAGAGCTCCTTGCGGAGCGCGTAGTCGAGCTCGCTCGACCATTTCCTGCGCAGGAACGCGACGATCTCGTCCCGGCCGCGGAAGAACTCGTGGCGGTTGCGCCACTCGGAGTCCTCGGTGTAGGCGAGCGCGACGTGCTCCGGCTCGCGCGTGTTCCACGCGTCCTCGGCCGCCTGCACCTTCTGGCGCGCGGTCTCCTCGGTGAACGGCGGCACGGGAGGGCGGGGCGCCACGGGCCTCGAGCTTACCGCGGACGCTTCCAGCAGCCGCGCCGACGTGAGATGATCGACCGGGTCTGTTACTACCGAGGGAGGGAGCTTTGATGAAGCGGTCACGACGCCGAGCAGCCGCCATTGCGGCGGTGGCGCTGGCAGGCGCGCTCGCGGCGACCGGTGCGTGGGCGTCCGCCTCGAAGCGGGCGCAGCCAAAGGCCGGAGGCTCGATCACCGTGTGGCTGAGCGGCACCTACGCGGGCGCGACGCCCGGATCGACCTACCGCAAGTGGCTCGACGGGCTCAAGGCGCGCTACGAGAAGAAGTTCCCGGGATCGAAGGTCACGTACGTCCTGACGCCGATCAACAACGCGCAGTTCACGGCGCAGATCGCGGCGGCGTTCGCTTCGCGGAAGGTGCCGGACGCCATGCTCGTCTACTCCGGCGGCTACACGACGCCGTACATGCTCAGCTCGCTCCAGAAGCTGAACGACCGCGTCAACGCGACGCCGGGCTTCTACGCCAGCCAGGGCGCGTGGGACCTGTCCTGCCTGAATCTCGACTGCAAGGGCGGCAAGGGCGACATCTACGCGATCCCGAACGACGAGGGCTCGTACGCCCTCTACTACAACAAGGCCCTGTTCAAGAAGGCGGGGATCGCGAGGCCGCCGCGCACGTACGCCGAGGTGCTGGCCGATTGCAAGATCTTCAAGGCGCACGGGATCCTGCCGCTCGCCTACGGCGACCGCGACGGCTACTCGACCGACAACTGGGTCACCTACGACTACGCGTCGTACATGGCGCCGAACGACATCAACCTGGTCAACCAGGGGAAGATGAAGTACACCGACCCGAAGCTCGTCAAGCCGCTCGAGCAGCTCGTCAAGTTCAAGCAGCAGCAGTGCGTGAACCCGGACGCCTCGACGCACGAGAACAACGACGCGAACACCTACTTCACGTCGGGCAAGGCCGCGATGGTGCAGATGTTCCCGTTCGTGATCAAGCAGTTCGAGAAGGCGCTCGGGAAGAACCTCGGGATCGCGAAGCTGCCGCAGTCGGGCCCGAATGTCGGCCGCACGGCCGCGAACTCGTTCCACAACTGGGTGATCCCGAAGAACGCGAGCAACCCGGACGGGGCGTGGGAGTACATCAAGATGGCCGTCGACAAGCAGGGCGCGACGTCGCTCGAGCAGGTCGTCGGAGCGCTGCCGACGAACAGGGCCGTGCTCGCCGCGGTGAAGGACCCCTTCACGCGCTTCTTCGCGCAGGTGGCGGCGAAGCCGCAGGTCCCGCTGCTCGACTCGATCGTTCCGCTGAAGGTCGCGCTCGTCTACTACGTCCAGCTGCAGGCCGCGTTCGCGGGCAAGACGACGCCGCTGAAGGCGATGCAGAACGTCGAGGACCAGCTCAAGACCCTGAATCCGTAGCGGCTTGAGCGTCGCGCTCGAAACGCGCGCGCGCAGGCGTTGGCCCCGGGGCCCGCAGTGGCTCTGGGGCCTCGCCTATGCAACTCCGGCGGTCGCCCTCGTCGGGATGTTCGTCGTCTATCCCTTCGGGAGCATCGTCTACCACGCCTTCACGCGCTGGGATGGGATCTCTCCGGCGCAGTGGGTCGGCTTCCACAACTTCCGCCTCCTGTGGCACGACCCGGTCTTCCTGCGCTCGCTGCGCAACAACGCGCTCTTCGCGATCTCGGTGCCCGTCCAGATGGTGTTGCCGCTCCTCGTCGCCTACGCGATCCACCGGCGCGTCCCCGGCTGGCGGCTCTTCCGGGCGACGGTCTTCCTGCCGGCCGTGTACGCGACGGTCGTGATCGGGCTTCTCTGCTACACGATCTTCCAGCTCGACGGACCGCTCAACTCCGCCCTCGGGGCGGTCGGGCTCGGCTCGCTCCGGCACGAGTGGCTGGCGAGCGCGGGCACGTCGATCCCGCTGATCCTGCTCGTCGTGATCTGGGCGAACTTCGGCTACAACGTCCTGCTCTACCTGGCCGGGATGAGCGCGATCGACCCGTCCCTCGAGGAGGCGGCTCGCATCGACGGCGCCGGCCGGCTGCGCGTGCTGCGCCACGTGATCGTCCCGGACCTGCGGCGTGTGATGGAGATCGTCCTCGTCGTGAACACGATCACCGCCTTCGCGTTCATGTTCACCTACATCTACACGATCACGAACGGCGGGCCGGGCCAGGACACCTATGTCTCCGAGTTCTACATCTGGACGCAGGCGTTCGGCTACAACAACATGGGCTACGCCGCGGCGGCCGGCGTCATGCTCGTCCTGATCGTGCTCGGGATCGGGCTGCTACAGATCCGCGCGCTGACGAGGAAGGACGCGTGACGAGCGCGAGCGTCGCCGTCGCGGCGCCGGTCCGGCGGAGACGTGTCCGTTTCCGCGGCTCCTGGGCGCTCAGCGCCGGACTCGGGCTCTTCTCGATCTCGGCGGTCCTTCCGCTCGTCTTCATGGCGTTCAACGCGTTCCGCACGCAGGCCGACTGGGATCACGACAAGATCGGCTTCCCGACGACCTTCTCGTTCGGCGCCTTCGAACGCGCCTGGACGGGCGCGAACATCGGCGTGTACTTCCGCAACTCGGCGATCGTGACGCTCAGCACCGTCGCGCTCACGGTCGTCTGCGCAACCTGCGCGGGCTACTCGTTCGCGAAGATCCGCTGGCGGCTGCGCGGGCCCGTCTACTTCTTCGTGCTCGCCTGGCTCGCGATCCCGCCGCTCCTCCTGATGGTGCCGATCTACGTCGAGATGGTGCAGCTCGGCCTGCTCGACACCTACGGCTCGGTGATCCTGCTCTACACCGCGCTCAACCTGCCGTTCAACGTCTACCTGATGACGGCGTTCTTCAGGTCGCTGCCGGACGAGCTGCTCGAGGCGGCGCGGCTCGACGGGGCGAGCATCCACGGGATCTTCACGCGCGTTCTCCTACCGCTCGCGAAGCCGGCGATCGCGACCCTCGTGATCTTCAACGTGCTCTGGGCGTGGAACGAGTTCCTGTTCGCGCTGATCCTGCTCCAGACGGACAACGTGAAGACGCTCACCGTCGGCGTCAGCCAGCTCCAGAGCCGGTTCGTGACCGACTACCCGGCGCTGATGGCAGGGCTCCTGATCACGTCGCTGCCGGTGATCGGCGCCTACGTCGTCTTCCAGCGCCACCTCGTGCGCGGGATCATCGCAGGGGCTGCGAAATGAAGAGGTTCGAGGGCAGGAACGTGATCGTGACCGGAGCCGGCCAGGGGATCGGACTGGCGATCGCGCAG
>Ga0070741_10020933_pt1 | contig 10238 bp, 7 predicted proteins | sample Coa_R1_4_FD_66440 | JGI IMG/M metagenome (GOLD analysis project Ga0070741, IMG submission 66440) | Surface soil microbial communities from Centralia Pennsylvania, which are recovering from an underground coalmine fire - Coalmine... | ecosystem: Environmental > Terrestrial > Soil > Unclassified ...
CAACTGGAGGATCATCTGATGCAGGCGATCGCGTTGACGATAAAGTGCCGCGTGCAGGAACTGCTGGATCAGAGAGCCGCATCCACGGCGGTGCAGGGCACGGCGCCGCAGTTCAATTGAGACTTGCGCACTCACGTGGAGCACGCCACCGTCGAATCGCACCCGCGCGTTTCCGTGGTGGTCGCCGCCTGCAATGCGGAAGCCACTCTTGTCGAAACTTTGTCTTCCGTCGCAGCACAGACTTACCACGATTTCGAACTGATCGCGGTGGATGACGGTTCAAGCGATGCGACGCCGAGTTTGCTCGAAAGCTGCGCACAACGCTGGGCGTGGCTGCGTTGGGAACGACAGGAGAATCGCGGCGTCGCAGCCGCCCGTTCGCGCGGAATTGAGCTTGCGCGCGGCGAATGGATCGCTTTTCTGGATGCCGACGATCTGTGGCTGCCGCGGAAGTTGGCCGCACAAATGGCGGTGGTCGACCGGGATCCGGAAGTTTCCCTGGTGTACTGCGATGTCCGTTACTTCTCGCGCGATCGCGAAGCGCGCCACAGCCTGTTCGAGGAACGCGCGCATGCGGCCGGATGGGTTCTGCGCGAATTGTTCATGAACAACTTCGTGTATACCTCCGCTGCAGTGGTGAAAAAGTCGGTCGTGCTGAAGGCGGGCGGTTTCGATCGCGCGCACCTGGTCAACGAGGATGTCGACCTCTGGTTGCGCATTGCCGAACATCACAAGTTCGGCTGCGTCGACGAAGTGCTGGTCAAGTATCGCCGCGCTCCCGGCACGCTGACTCGCGTCCACCCATACGCGTGCCTGCAACGCGACCTCGAGATCATCGACTATTGGGTGCGGCGCCGTCCCGATCTGTTTTCGGAAGACTCCGCGCAGGTACGCCGTGGACGGGCGCTGACCTTCGCACGGATGGGCGCGCAGCATCTGTTCGATCGCGACTTCGCACAGGCCAGAAATTTCCTTCGGCGCGCGATAGCGATGGGTCAACGGGACATCGCAACTCTCTTGCGTGCCGCCGCGGCGTACTTTCCTCCGCTCGCATACCTGTTCTGGTGGGCAAGGGAGGTTCGCGCGTCCGTGATGCGCGTGCGAGGCCCTTTCAGGAATAACCGTATCTGACCAGGCTCTCGGCCAGCACCGATTGCAGGATCTTCTGCTGTTCCTCGGTAAGGTCGTCGCGCCACTTGCTGTTGGCGGTTTCGAGCCTGTACGAGACGATCCGCTTCTCGAATCTGGAGGACCATTCCAGTCCGCAGAATTTCACCACTTCCCGGAATCTCGCGATCGGATCGGCGACGAACTCTTCATAGCGGACTTCCATGTACTGGCCGGCCGGAATGCGTGCCGCGGCATCCGCCGTGGCGTCCATCAGCAGCTTCCACTGAATGCCGGCGAGCGCGACGAAGGAGCGGCCGTGGCGCTCCCATTCGTCTTGAAGCGCGGGTGGCAACTCTCCCCAGCGCCATTGCGAGGGGCCGTGCCAGCCGCGCCAGAAATCCACCGCGAGCAGTGAATTCGCGACGGCTCTTCCATCGCGATAGACATGTATGAACCGCGCATCCGGAAACAGTTCCAGCAGGAAACCCAGGCGCGGCCAGCCGGTGATCTTGTAAAGCAGCCGGCGTCGGCGGCCTGTCAGCAGCTTGGCCATGACCGCAGGCACCTGCCGTTTGTTCGACCGTGTCACGTCCGACGCCAGCAAATCTCGGCACGGCTGACGGAATCCCATGCAGTGATGATTCCAGAAGGTGTAGCACTCGGCCGGTTCATAGCGCCGCCTCAGTCCGCGGCCCAGCACCGGCAAATCCAGCAGTCGCATCAGTGCGCGATTCACACCCGGCCTCGCGGGAAAGCGATCGCACAACTCGGAAAGCCAGGCCACGGCCGGATGTTCCGCGAACATCTGGTGAAAGATCGACGAGCCGCTGCGGCCGAGTCCGATGACGAAAATGGGCGCCTGCACTTTCACTAGGCTCTCCTTGTGCTTCACGGCGCGGACGAACCGGTCGAACCTGATGAGGGGCGAATGGTACCGGGAGAACATCCACAGCGATCTTTCGCTCCGGATGCAAATTCATTCTCCCATACGAGGAAAGCGCCGCTTGGGCGCTTGGCATGGCCCGTGCTCTTTTCTGCACGGGCGGGCAAGTATATCCGCGGCGAGTCCGCCGCCGCGCGTAGCGATGTCGACGAAGACTGCCGGACTGCCTATCCGGGCATCGAAGCATCGCGACGATGCGGTTCCGGGCGCTCTTCATTTAAAGTACGCGCGATTGGGGGATTCCTCGATGAACTCGATGGTCGTGCGCTCGGCGCTTGCCAAACCGCTGCACCTGGCTTCCTTCTGGCTGGGCCACGCGTTGCGCCGCGCCAAGGCGACCCGCTGTGCGCGCATTTTGATGTACCACCACATCAGCCCCGACAGTGTCTCCGTGGAGGAATTCCAGGCGCATCTGGAACTGTTGCGCAACGAATTCGAACCGGTTTCATTCGGTGAATTGCTGAACCGCCTGACCACGAATTCGCTTTCGGGAGACGAAATCGTCATTACCTTCGACGATGGCGTGCGCAACAATTTTCGCGTGTCATGGCCGTTGTTGCGCGAACAGAACGTGCCGGCCACGTTCTTCGTCTGTCCCGGACTGATCGATTCGGGCGAATGGATCTGGAGAAGGGAGTTGCGCGCCCGCCTCGAATTGTTGCAATCGGCGGAACTCGGACGGCTGGCCCAGGTGGTGGGAGGCTCCGGCGCAACCGTCGAAGACCTGATGCAGCGCGCCAAGGAACTGCCTTACCGCGTGCGGCGCGAATTTCAGGCCAGCGTCGCCGCCCGCACCCAGCAGTTCGAACCCACCTCGGCGCAGGTCGACGAATTCGCGCCCATGACCTGGTCGCAATTGCTCGAACTTGATCCGCGTCTGATCACCATCGGCAGCCATACCAGTACCCATCCGATTCTGAGCGGCCTGCCCGAGGATTTTCTGGAAACGGAAATCACCGAAAGCCGGACCGTGCTCGAGCAGAAACTCTGTCGCGAAGTCGACCTGTTCTGCTTTCCCAACGGCGAGCACGACGAACTGGCGATGAAACTGGTCCGCGAAACCTACCGGGCCGCGGTCACCACGCGGCAGGCGCTCGTCACCTCCGGCGCCGATCTTTTCTCGCTGCCCCGCGTTCCCGCAGGCGGCACACGCGCACTCTTCCTGCGCCGCCTGCACCGGCCGACAGCGTGATCTCAGGTTTGCGGTCCGTTTGCGTTACCCCCAGAGATCGCGGAGTTCTTCGACCCGGATTCTCTGCCGCGTAGTCCGACAATCCGTTGAGCGGCGCGGCTGACCCCCCGCCACGCAATCGACAGGCCCGGAAGGGGATCGTCCAGCCGGAACACGCTGCAGTAACCACGACACCATTGTGCAAGCGCGCGCCACGGCGATATGCGTTGATCGCTCCGGCGCCCCAGGACCACGCGCATGTCGCGCGGAAGATTGGTGCAGCCCACGCCGACCGGATATCGCGACGGCGCGGGATTCACCTCCAGCCCACAAGCGTCCTCGTAGGCCATGCGGCAGACGTTGATGCCGCAGCGGGTGGCGAACTCGACGTACCACCACGCGCGGGTATTGATCTCGAGGATGCGGAACTTGCCGTCGCGTGCATCCCGCTTGAACTCGGCGCTGAAGATTCCGCGGTACCGGAGCAGGCGCAACAATTCCACGAGATGATCGCGCGCTGCCGCCACCTCGTCCAGCGGGATGCTGACGCAATAGCAGCTATTGCCGAAGTGCGGCGGATAGATCCGCAGTCTGCGCCGTGCGAACAAGCCGGTCAGTCGGCCGCGGGCGTCGCGGAAACCGTCGATGAAGTAATGATCCGCTGGGCTGCCCGGCACGTATTCCTGCGCAATGACATGCAGCTCCCGGCTTTCGAGACCCCGCCAGGCCCTTTCGAACTCGGCGCGGTCGCGCGCCCAGATGCCCTTGGCGCCGACGGCCTTGACGAATTTCTGGGAATCGGCGGGCTTGATGAAAACACGATCGAGCTCGGCGAATGGAATGGCTTCGATGTCGGCCGCGGTGCGGATCGTGAATGTGCGCGGGTGTGGAATATCCGTTGTCGCCAGAAATTCACCGAATCGCGCCTTGTTCTGCAATATCTCGAGGGTGGCCCGCGAACTGCTGCTGACGAGAAATCGATCCGCGAGCGGTCCCGAAGGTATGTCGGCGGCCCACAGTGCGGCATCATCGCGGCCCATGATCAGCACGGCGCGTTGCAAAGGCATTGCCTGCAATATCGGCAGGGCCTCGGGACCCGGCTCCCCGTCCCACGGAATAGCCCCCGGCGTGGGGCGGTACCAGCGCGAGCGCGCAACCAGATTGTCGCTGCGGCACGCAACGCAAACCGGGATACCGGCCTGGTGCAGCGATCGCAGCATGCCCAAGCCGGTCTGTTCGCGTCCCACCACGATCGCGATCGGCCTGCCCCTGTCCTGCCCGGCCATGTTTCCTCTCGAACGGCGCAATGCACCGGCAGGCGCGAGCGCGCCTGACCCTGCGTCTTAATGATCAGATGCCGGCGGTATGCCGGGAGCAATGAGTCTACTATATGCGCGGGCCGCAGCCGGCCGGCGCGGCGGCGGGTTCAGGTGCGGCCTGCGAGCCGCATATCGGTTCGCCGACGGACGGCGCGAACATTGTTGCGCGACGAAACAGGGGATGTGTCCTGGGTACTCCGGTTACCGCACGCTTTCTGCCCGCGGAAGAACATGCACGCTGGTCAGACTTCGTGGCCAGTTCGCCTCAAGCCAGCGTACATTCGCTTCCGGCATATCTGGATGCGCTCTGCGAGGCCGCGGGCGGCAGCTATCGCGTGCTCGCCGCCGAGAGCGATGGACGGCTTGTTGGGGGAATCGCACTCTACGAGCAGAACTCTCCCCTGGGAAAATACATATCACCGCGGCTGCTTTTGCATTACAACGGCATCCTGCTCGCACCGCAAGTCGGGCATTCCCCCTCGCAACGCACCGCCCGGGATCTGCGCGCTCTCGCTGCGCTGGAACGCTCACTGGCGGAAACTTCCTATTCCAGGCTGCGCCTCAGATGCCGCTCCACGCTCACGGATTTGCGTGTCTTCGCGGAGCGCGGTTGGACCCTGCGACCGGCCTGGAGTTACGTAGTGGACATCTCAGGCCTCGACGCGGCATGGTCGCGGGTGCACAAAGACCAACGCCGCCTGATAGAGCGTTGCCGACAGCAGGGTTTGCAAGTCACCGTGGATGATGACTTCGACGCTTTCCATCGCCTGCACGTGCAAACGCACCTGCGCAAGGGAGCACCGCTGTATCTGCCGCGTGAGCGATTTCGCCGTTTCGTGCAAACTTTGCGGCAAACCGGGCTTGCCCGGCTCTATCATGCGCGCCTGCCGTCGGGACGAGTCATCGCGAGCCAGTTGGTGCTGACCGGGCCTCGACCCGTGACCGACACGGTGGCTGCGTCCACCGATGGGGAGTTTCTGAAATTGGGCGCCTCCGCGTTTCTGCGTTGGAAAGTCTTCGAGGATCTCTCGGCCAGCGGCTACAGTGCGAACGACCTGACGGGCGCTTCACTCGATTCCATCGCCCGTTTCAAGAGCCAATTCGGCGGCGAACTGGTACTGTGCCTGGAAGCTGCGCGGCCCGACCGAGTTGGGTTTCGGGCCGGGCAGTACGTGCTGGACTTGGCGGCGCGCATGAAGTCGGGTTTGCTGCGCTCCCGTTCCTCGCCGGACGGAGAAGCCGCATGAACCCGACCGGGGCCGGGTTGCTGTGCGAAGCGTTGCAGCGCGCCGGAATCGATCACGTCTTCGGCTTGCCGGGAACACAAACCACGGCGATGTTCGAGGCGCTGCGCACCTCGAACCTGCGCGCCATCGTCTCGACCAACGAACTTTCCGCGGCGATGATGGCCAACGGCTACTATCGCGCCGGCGGAAAACCCGCCGCCTTGCTCACCATTCCGGGGCCCGGATTTGCCTGGGCGCTGACAGGCCTGGCCGAAGCCGCGCTGGACTCCGCGGCCCTCGTGCATATCACCTGCACGCCGGCCAGTTTCCCCGGCCGCGCTTTCCAATTGCAGGCGATCGATCAAGCAGCGCTCGCGGCGCCGCTGTGCCGCCGCGTGTTCACCATCGAGCGCGCGGCCGACGTGCCGGCAGTCATCGCAGCAGCCTCGGAAGAATGTCGTAGAGGCGAACCCGGCCCGGTATTGGTGCAGGTTGCGAAGGCGGTGTGGCGCGAACCTGCGTCCACTTCGCTTGAAGCGCAATCTTTCGAGACGGCGGCGGCTGCATCCGCCGAGATTTCGGCGCTGCTCGCCGCGATCCATGCGGCGCAGCGCAGCGTCCTGTTGCTGGGTCAAGGGTGTCATGGCGCGTCCGACTTGGCGCTGCAATTGGCGGAACGCCTCAACGCGCCGGTTTTCACCACCACTTCCGGACGAGGCGCGATTCCCGAAGACCATCCATTGTCGCTGGGCTTTGAACTGGGTGGAAATCGCAGCGATGCATTGAACGCGCTGATCGAAGCCAGCGATCTGGTATTGGCGATCGGCTGCAAGTTTTCGCACAACGGCAGCCGCGGTTTCCGACTGCGCATCCCGCAAGAGAAATTGGTACACATCGACACTTCACCCAAGGTGCTGGGCGCGAACTATCCGGCGAATCTCGCCGTTAGGGCCGACGCGCGCGCGCTGCTGCAGACGTTGCTCCCGCAGCTGGATCGGAGCGCCGCGAACACACGTGGATTCTCGGCCGAAGAAGTCGCTCGGTGGCGCGTTCGATGCGGCGAAGAAATTTCGCGCGATCAGGTCGAGCCGCGCATCCACGGTGTACCCGCGGGCAAGCCCGCGGCATTTTTTTCCGCGCTGCGGAGCGTCCTGCCGCGCGAGGGGATCCTCGTCACCGATTCCGGCCAGCATCAGGATCTGGCGCGGCGTCATTTTCCGGTATGGTCACCGCGCGGCTTGATCACGCCTACCAATCTGCAATCCATGGGATTCGGAATCGGCGCTGCGATCGGAGCGAAGCTGGCCGCGCCGTCCCGGCCGGTCGTGGCGCTGATCGGCGACGGTGGCTTGGCGATGTCCGGTCTGGAACTATTGACCGCGGTTCGAGAAAAGCTCGACCTGACCGTGATCGTATTCGCGGATGGAGCCTACGGAGCGATCCGCAACCAGCAGCAGGCGGCTTATGGACATATTTCCGGTACGCTGCTGCCACATCTGGATTGTGCACGTCTCGCCGAGGCGATCGGCGCGACCTATATTCCACTGCAACATGATCCGGAAAACACCCTGCGTGCTGCGCTGGATACGCGCGGGGTGACCGTGCTCGAAGTGCGCTTGGGCGATTCCCTGCCCATGCATTGGGCTCATGCCAAGGGACTGGCCAGACGGTTGCTCCGCCGCACGAACTGACGCGCTGAATTGGCTACATGCGATCCGATCGCCCGCAGCGAGATCCCAAAACCATGTCCACCGACATTCGCGGTCCCAATCTCTTTCTGGTCGGCGCACCCAAGTGCGGCACGACTTCGCTCTACGAATATCTGCGCCAGCACCCGCAGATATATTTTCCTTCGGCGGAAGGCGACAGGTACTGGCTCGCCAAGGAACCTTGTTTCTTTTGCGCCGATCTCGACATGGCGCCTACTGCATCGATCAAGGACAAACAGGAATATCTGCAACTCTACGCGGGCGCGGACGACTACAAGTGGCGCGGCGATGCCTCGGCCTGTGCTCTCAGATCCGACGCCGCGCCCGGCTTGATCAAGGCGTTCTGTCCCGACGCGCGCATTCTGGTGATATTGCGGCCTCCGGTCGAGCAGATGCGCTCGCACCACAAGCAACTGCTGCGCAACAAGTGGGAGGACATCACCGATTTCCACGAAGCGGTCGCGGCCGGCGAAGACCGCGACAAAGGGTTGCGGCTGCCGCCGAAAACCGCCGTGCCACGCAGCCTGAATTATTACTCGGTCGGTTGCTACGCACCGCAAGTCGAACGCTACTTCCAGACATTCGGGCGCGACGCGGTGAAGGTGATCCTGCTGGAGGACCTTGAAAAAAAACCGGGAGAAACCTGGCGGGAGCTGATGGAGTTTCTTGAAATCGACACGTCGCTTGAACCGCAATTCCGCATTTTCAACGATGCGCCCGGTGAGAGCCGTCCCGAAAAGTGGGTTGGCGCGATCTACTGCCATCCGGCCGTGAATCCCTGGGCGCGCCGATTGATCCCTTACGGTGTGAGGCGGCGCTTTCTGTCCGCCGTCCGCACCGCACATGCGAACAGCGAGGCGCCGGATCCGCGCGATGAGGCGTTGCGCGAGCTGTGCAAGCCGGATGTGCAGCGCCTGGCTGCGCTGATCGGGCGCGACTTGTCACACTGGTTGTAGCGTCAGCACTCTTGCACTTTGCAGGAGACCACACCGCTGCACGTCACGCCGCGCGGCGTTGGTGCTCCCGCAAGACCCGCTCCAGATTTTCAGCCAACGCGGGTTGCTCGATCAGGTTGTTGTGATTGCCCGGGATGTCCACGACCTCGACGGTGCCGCTGACCAGTTCGTCCCAGCCCAGGGCGCGTGACGATTCCATGCCCTCGCATTGCTCCATGGCACGGAACAGTGTCAGGGAGAGGTCGCTCGGTTGCGCGCGGTAGGCCATATGCGCGCGCTCGTGTACCCGCTCGATCTCGCGATAACGCAAGGCGTGCGGCAGGGGGCGATTCGACAGCCGCAGCAAGCGCACCGTCACTTCGTCGCTGACGCGCCGCACGCGCCAGCCGATCGCATGCGTCAGCATCCCCAGCTTGCCTTTGAAGCCGAGTCCGCGCGCGCGTTCCAGCCGTTCGTGCCAGACACGGCCGAGCTCGGCGAGCTGATGGTCGCGTTCCAATCGGCGATGAGCCGGACCATAGGTGTCGAACAGGGCCAGCAATCCGATCGTTTCGCCCTGCTCGCGAAGTTCGCGGGCCATTTCGTAAGCGATCATGCCGCCCATCGAGCCACCCGCGAAGAAATAAGGTCCGTGCGGCTGCAGCGCGCGGATCTCCCTCAGATAACGAGTGGCCATCGCGGTCACGGATTCCAGCGGAGGCGTCACTCCATCCAGCCCCACCGCCTGAACTCCGTAGAACGGTTGATCGTCTCCCAAGGCCTTGGCGAGCGGCACGTAATTCAGCACATTGCCGCCTACCGCATGGATGCAGAAAAGCGGAGGCAATGTGCCGTTCGGTTGAATCGGAACGAGGGGTGACCAGGCCCCGGAAGAGGACGCCGCAACCGGCGCGGTATCGTTCGGCTCGACGGCGCCGGCGGCACGAAATGCCGCGGCTTGGCGCGCGATCGTGGGCGCGGTCAACAGGCTCGACAAGGGCAGATTCACGCCCGTGAGCTTCTGCGCGCGCTGAAACATGCGTACGGCCAGCAGGGAGTCGCCGCCGAGGTCGAAGAAGTCATCGTGGATGCCGATCTCCTGCACGCGCAAGAGATCGCGCCAGATCTCGACAAGCCCCCGTTCCAACGCGCCAAGCTCTTGTCGGCCGTCCCCGCGCGCAGGTCTGTCGGCTTGCACGGCGGAGAACGAGGCGAGACTCGACAAAGCGTTTTGATCCACCTTGCCGTTGGGCAACCGGGGCAGTCCATCGATTACCGCGATGCTGTGCGGATTGGCCGCCGCGGACAGGTTCGCTCCAAGTGCGCGCTGCAGCATCGCCGCATCCGGCGTCGTGCCGGCTTTTCCGACGGCGAAAGCGAGCAGCCTGACGGCGCCGTCCGCTTCTTCGTTCGCCATCGCCAAGGCGTCTTCCACATCCGTTTGCTTCCGCAATATCTGCTCGATGGCGGCGGGATCGATCACGCGGCCGTTCACGCGAATTCGCCGATCCGCCCGGCCCAGTTCTTCGACTCGACCACTGGCGAGCCAGCGCCCGCGGAATCCGGTACGCAGCGGCAAGCGCTGCGTGGCGTCGGCTGTCTCAGCCTCGTCCGAGTCCGCATTTTGTCCCGCGCAGTCGCCCTCGACACAGATTTCACCGATCGCGCCTATCGGTTGCAGTTGCCCTTCGTCGTTGATCACCGAAATGACGTTTCCTGCGAGTGGCTGTCCCGCATCGATCGCCGCATCGGACGACTCGACACGCCCGCAGCTCGCAATGCCGCCGCTGTCTGGAGACAAGGCATTCCAGAGTTCGCCATGGCG
>Ga0070741_10020934_pt1 | contig 10238 bp, 10 predicted proteins | sample Coa_R1_4_FD_66440 | JGI IMG/M metagenome (GOLD analysis project Ga0070741, IMG submission 66440) | Surface soil microbial communities from Centralia Pennsylvania, which are recovering from an underground coalmine fire - Coalmine... | ecosystem: Environmental > Terrestrial > Soil > Unclassified ...
CCGATTGCTTCAGTCGCCAACTTTCCTCTGGGCCCTGTCAAACTCCTGAATCAGAGCTGCCTCAACGTCGAGTGAGCGTCGTTCGCCTTTTGCGACTCGGCTCACGTATGTACGATCGACTCCAAGACGGCGCGCAATTCGGCTGTAGAGACCGCAAAGCGAGTCGATGTAGTGTCGGAGTTTCTGAAGCTTAACAGGCTGATCGTTTGGTGCCATTGCAACGTTCGGCGCTCAGGAACAAACATTGGACGCACATACCTTCCCCGAGGTTTACCGAGAACCTTCGATGCGCCTAGTGTAAGGCTGCAACGGTGCCATGCTGGGGCCGAAACCTATCCGCTAGAGCAGACCTAAGGCAACCCGCAACGCATGCTCCTGTCATCAGATAACTGTCATCAAGCGGGACAAGCAGAGCTACGCCAGTATGTTTTCGAACTAATCCGCACCGCCGATGACCGCCAGTGTAAGAGCACTGCATTTCGCGGAGGGTCGAAACGATGATTAGGCGTGTTCTCATCGTTGACGACAATGCGGTGGTTCGCAGAGCACTTTGCGACCTCTTCACCCGAGCGGGAGATTTTGAGATCTGCGGAGAGGCTGGCGACGGCAAACAAGCAATCGAGAAGGCGCAACAGTTGCATCCAGATTTGATTGTGACTGATCTCTCGATGCCCATTATGAACGGTCTGGAGGAGGCGCGTCTGTTGAAGCGACTCTTTCCATCCGTGCCGATAATCATCTATACGAACCACAGCGACCCGTTTGTCGAGAAAGAGGCTCTTTCTGCGGGAGCCGCCGCTGTTATCTCCAAATCGGAAGCCGCCAAGGCTATGATCCGCAAGGCGAGAAGTTTATTTGACGAAGTTGCAGCTTGATCTCTAGTTGTTTTCGATCGGCTGGCAACTCCCTTCAGCAAGAGCCGATCGACGCCAAGCAGGATTACCACCACCGGACACAATCCCTGCACGGGAATCGTCCATCGCATCATACTGGTCAGTAGGTGCTGTGTGTCCGATTTATTCAGAGCTTACTGTAAGGAACTTGTGACCGCGGAATTCGGCACAGGATGCCCGCGACGTGGGTTAAACGGCCGTTTTCCGCCAGTTGATTATTGAAACAACGAAAGCACCATGCTGGTCTTCTGGAATTCGTAGAGGTCAGAAAACTCTTCTGCTAATCTCCTACCCACTGCATTGCGCTCGGCACGACTCGGCAGCGGATACGCTACTCTTGTCGGAAATTCATTGTGCGTACGCCCTTTCAACAGGCGACCTGCGCGGCTCTTTTGGACCCCACCCCACTGTTTGAAAAAGAACGGAACATTCGCGATCTTGCATTGTTCCATGATCGACACTATCCATGATTCTCTTATTGGCCGGGCACCCGGGCCGCTCTCTCCTCCGACAATGACCCAATGGATGCCTGCTAGATCAATTTCGCCGAGATCCTCGAGTAGTGGTTCAATAGAGAGGAACCGAATAGCAGCACGCGAGCGTTTAAGATCTTCCAACCTTGGGATTCCGTACTTCCTGTTTTCAATGCTGACGCCCCACCAAACGTGGGGTTGTCGTGCCGCTCTCGTCAATTGTGATGACAGGAGCTCTCGCAACCGCGATGAGCGCTTGGTGAGGACCTGGTAGGTATGCCACGGCGATTGACACATTATCTCGCTCACCGCAAGAATGTAGCGATCAGGAACTCGCTCATGGAACAGATCGCTCATCGAGTTCACGAAGACTCTCTTTGGCCGGGACCACTCCAACGGTTCAAGTAATTTTCCGGGCACCAGGCGTAGGTCAAAGCCCTGTTCATAGGGATGCCCCTCGACTCCACGAAAGCGTTCCGCGAACGTTTCTGCATAACAGTGTGCACAGCCAGGGCTGATTTTGGTACATCCGCGCACTGGGTTCCAGGTGGCATCTGTCCATTCGATTTTGGAGAAATCAGCCATGTTGATCGAGGCAGCTCGCCAGCTAGGATAGCACTAATTTATTTATTGCAAATATTTACTTCGAGCCGTAGCCTATGTCAGTGCTTCAGCACGCCAAGGGTGACAAGATCCGAGTCAAACGCGGCCCTTTTGCCGGCGAACGCGGCACTCTTGTACGCCCGAGTTCGGACAAATGGATCGTTCGGTTGGTGAACAAGGACAGCCAATTCCTGATCCAGGCGGATGACCTCACCAACTTTTCTCTAGCGGCCCGACGTGCCTGGCAAAGTATGCCCGACCGAAAGGTTGGACGGCCGGCGGGCAGTAGGGTGTCGGATCGCGTTTCCGTTATTTTTCGCGTTGATCGCGGGCTGTGGAGCGATTTCCTTGCCCTCGAAGAGATGGGATTGGTGCACGATCGAACAACGGTGATCAACGAATGTTTGCACAGCATCGTGGCATCCGCACAGCGCCAGAGATCAAAAGCCTCATGAAACAAAGGATCACAGCCGAGCAGCGTAAGGTCATCAATGAGATGTTGGGTAGAGGTGAGGACCGATACGTAATTGCACAACTCGCTGGAGTGACACCTGGGCAGGTGTCCGCGCTTGCCGCGCACCGCACAATTCGAGCGCAAAGGATTTCAAGTCCGCAGAACTCGCAACCCGGAGCCCAATTGGCCGAGCCAGAAAGCTACCAAAAAGATGCCGACGCAATACCTCTTGGTCTCACCACTACTGGCAAGGGACTGTCCTGGGTTCCGCGCTCTACAGCGAATCCTCATATGTTAATCGTGGGTGAAAGTGGATACGGGAAGACGTACACCACGTCATGCTTGATTGCTGAATTAGCACAGCGTTCTTTTCCGACGGTAATATTTGATTACGGACAAGGATTTACGCCGGAGTCGAATGACGCGCTTTTCACTCGCGAAGCGGTTCCGCTACAGCTAGAAGTCGGTAGGCGAGGAGTCGCGATTAGCCCATTCCAAATCTTCGCTGCGGATGCGCATGGTCCACTGAGTGTGGCACAACGAGTGGCCGATACCCTTGTTCGCGTCTATCAGAATCTCGGTATACAACAACACGCCATAATCAGGCAAGCAGTGCTGGAGGTCCTGGAAGACGCAGGCATTCACGCCAAGGTTCCAGCCACTTGGGACAGGTCACTGCCGCGCTTTGGCTTGCTCCACAAGAAGCTTGCTGACTACGCCCAAGATCCAACGAATGCTGACCGTAAAACGGCTCGGTCAGCAGCGTCGCACATTGCATCTTTATTCTTGTTCGACATCTTCCGAAACTCTGGGGTGCCGATCAAGTGGAGAGAGTTGCTCGAACGGCGCCAGCAGTCCACGATTGTTCAATTGCGAGGACTCGAACAGAACCTCCAGCGGGCAACAACGGAATTTCTGCTGTGGAACCTTACAGCTTATCTTGAATCCGTCGGGCCACACGAATTGCGCTGCTTTGTGGTAATTGACGAAGCGCATCGAATTCCCTCCGGCAATGGCTCCGCCGTGGAAAGGCTTTTGCGAGAAGGAAGGAAATTCGGAATAGGAATGATCCTTGCTTCCCAGCAACCAGAAGACTTCACATCAATTGCCCTGTCCAACACAGCGACCAAGATTGTGTTTCAGATCACAGACGAAAAAGCCACGATCACCAAGCAGCTGTTCAGGAAACTGAAGCTCCCGATGCCGTTTCAAGAACTTCACCGAACCATTACAACGCTTGACCGCGGTTTTGCGTTTGTTCTTACCGATAACAGGGGAGGCGTCACCAGAATATCTAGTCTGACTGAGCGCTTCTCGTCATTCACGGAGGCCTAAATGAAAGAAGAATGGCGCGTAGTCAAAGATCAATTCACCATTGAGGATATTGGAGCGCCATTACTGGCGAATCTCGCAAAAGGAATATACACACCAGAGGCAATGCTTCGGGAATACGTTCAGAATGCAGGTGACGCCTACTTCGATTTGGAAGAGAAAATTAATAAGACGATCCCAACAGATCAAAAAACAATAGATATTTATTACCCGGATGCGAGCACCATTGCCGTGCAGGACAGCGGCATTGGCATGGATTTAGATGACGTCAAGCGTTTCAAACGTATTGCACTCTCCGCGAAGCTGGGAAAGGACCGGGCTGGGTTTAGGGGCATTGGCATCTGGGCGGGATTCTCGGCTTGTTCACGCCTAGAAGTGGAAACGACCAAAATCGGCGATCCCAACAAGTACAGGCTTACTCTCGAATTTGCGGAGATGCGGAAGTCCGTGTCACAGAACATAAATATTAAGGAGCTTCTCGATAGACGTTTCACAATTAAGGCCGCAGATGCGGATAGTGCCGAGCATTACACGCAGGTGAAACTGGTCGCCATCAACGAAGAGTTCGCCGACCTACTTCGTGATGAAGAACTCGAAAGAATCGCCAGCCAAATCCTGCCTTGCCGATTTAACCCCAAATTTAAATTCGCGGAAACCATATCGAAACGGCTGGCTCAAATTGATGGATATCAGGAATTCGCAATCAAGGTGTCTGACACCGAAGTCTTCAAGGGATACACCGGCAACCCAGAGGAACCAGAGTTTGAAACACTAAAAAAGGACGACGAGGAATATGCCTTGGTTTGGTATTGCAAGAGCTCGACGATGCGGAGCATTAGTGGGGCGCCAAGCAACTTCCGGTTGCGTGTTAAGAACATCGCAGTGGGAGGCCCTGGCATGTACTCCAGCGAGCACGGTGCGCACTGGGGTCTCACGGGGACTCTCGCAACGCTTGCTAGCGGAGAACTCCTTGATTGGTACATGGGCGAGATCCACATCACCAATCCAGATGTCAGGCCGAACACTCCGCGGAGCGAGCTAGAGCTCGATTCCACATCTCGTAAGGCTATCACTCTGATTCGAGCTTTCTACGGAGACCGAATTGCTTTCAGACGCGCCAGTTCGAACGTAAACAGCCATAAAACTCAGGTATATGAAATCACCCAGCAAATTGACTCCGGAGGTACGTTTCCGGCAGATGATGCCTCTCGACGGCTTAAGAGCCTAAAAAAATACGAGCAGCTCTCGAAAGCACGCTCACAGTCAAAAGGCGCCGTAGCCCAAGACAAAGTACAGAACTACGAGAGGCGAATCCTGAAGGACCTGGAAATCAAAGATCAAAATCTACCAAGTAAACGCCGTGCCGCAATTACATTTCTGGAAGGCATCGTCGCTGCGTCAGGCAATGAGGGTTCGAAGAAAAAAAACAATGGTGGATCAAAATCGCGAGCTGCAGCGGCTTCGAAGGCAACAGCCGCAGGAAATGCCGGCAGCTCGACCGCGACCCAATCGCGTGGCCTGCCCGACTTTGAGCTGATCCTGGCGGAAATAACGCAGCTAATCGAGAAACGCCTTGATGATCAAGACCAGCTTGCGACAGAGCTATCCGGAGCCATCGAGGAAATATTCAAAGAGCACGGCTTGCTTGTAACGGCGTAATCAAATGCCCGTCAATCCTTTCCCTGACAGCATTGAGAAGGATAGCCTGCGACATCGCGACGCAGTGAACCTGCGCGACTTCAAAACCCTTACCGGAGCCGCATTGGCCTATTGTGGGCTCAGCAGTGCAGAAGCTAGAGATATCGTAATCTGGCGCGACTCTCTTAGCTCTGTTTGCGCAGTTGAAATTGATGACGCAACTCGAAGTAACCTACACATTAATTGGCGCCAGTCGAAGATTGGTCTGCCATTAAAGGTCGTAACCGGCGACATTTTTGAATATTTACAGGCAAGCGGGACGCCATGTTATGACGTTTACAACCTCGATCTGTACGGCGGGTTTACATATTCACGAAAATCGAATTCGTCTCCGTTCCGGGAAGCGGTGCGGTCAATTTGTGCTCGACATCGCCAGGAGAAACGCTCGTTCGCACTGATATCGACCTTTAATGTCAGAGATACAGGGGTCGAGCAGTACGACTCTTTACTGCATGAAATCAAGAACTGCCTTGAAGGACTCCAAGGCGTGGAGACAAACCTGAAGGAACATGGTCGAACTCACGCAACGAAGATAAAGCTCTGTTATATGTACACATGTTGGCACGCCGGCCGAACCCATGACTTCCATGTCGAGTTTGCGGACCCTGTTTTGTATAACAGTGGGAAAACAAACCTCGTGCACTTCTATGCTGAGTTTCGGTTCCGCTCACAAGCTCTTCCGACACCACATGCTGACCGAGATCGTCTTGCTCAACTTGCCGCGATGCCACTCAGAAGGATGACGGGGAGGATTTCGGCCGTAGAATTGCGACCCACCTCCATTTCAAAGCCGAACACCTAGTACTATGACCCCAACCTCACCAAGATACGATCGATTAATTGCTTAGCCGCGCCCTTGTTCGAAGAACATTCATATATGAGTGAACAAATACGCGTCAGAACTTCCTTGTCGCGCTTATTCATACCGGCAAGAAGCTTGTGGTGACGATTATGGTCAGCTTGGTGCAACTGTAGCTTATACCGAGAGACCGCACGCAACATTCGCTTCCGCTGCACGGGATCAACAGCACTGTGGGCTACAACCTTGTCGATACGCGCTAATTCCCTGAGGGTGTCTTTCTCGAGTTTCTTGCGATCTGTTTGGCTTATGGCTCCTTGGCGCATGACCGCCAGGTTATGAACCACCTGCTGCGACAATATTTCAAATTGGCGAATGACATTCCTGCGTATCGAGCTTTGACGGCATCGGCGGCTGAGATCTTGGGCGATTGGGCGAAGTTGGCCTAAGAGATTGCTGAAATGAACGTTTTGCTCAAAGTGGTCACGGCGCCCATTCGGCAAAATTCGATCATCCAAAACATGGAACTCGCCAACAACCCACGCATTAAAACGCGGCTCCGTGAAAAGCTCCTCCAAAACGTTACTTTCGCCGACTTGCATGTTGCCGCTACGCAGACGAAGTCCCTTTATCGATGCCGAACTGTCGATGGCACCGAAGTAGCCGTGATCCAAGACCCACCCCTTCGCTGCGGGCGTTCCGTTGGCGCTCTTGATTTCGAAGAACTGGATGTCAACAAATTCATCAGTAACACCCTTCCTGGCTTCGAAGACGTTTCGGTGGGGGCGGAATAAGGGTTGTTGCTCCTCGTTAAGGTAAATTCTGACGGTTCCGAGGTTCACACTCTCGTGCATTTCTTCGTCAATCTGTTTCGCAAACTTAAATGAGGGCGAAAACGGGACAGGTCCGACTTGCGAGAGGTAATCCCGTATTGCTTCTGAGTTCATGAGGCGGTCGTCACCGTGACGCACAATACCCGACAGTTCCACCTCAAAGAAGTGGCCGCGTTGCGTACTAGCACGACGCTGCACCCTCACAACTTCTTTGATCAGTTCTTCCACATCCCCTCTGAAACTCACATCCCTTAAAATCGTTTTCAGCTTCTGGCAATCCCAGCGCATTTCACTGATCTCTTGCTCGCCATCCGCTAGGCAGCGAAACACCAGTTCACGGCAATATCCAAGGCCCGCAAGCCGCCCCACACCGCGAAAACCGCGAGCCTTGGTTCCTCTCTTTCGGCTCGCCCCAAGAGCAACCAGTGTCCTCGTGAACGCCGCTTTCTCGATTCCGGTACCATTGTCACGAATTTGAACGGTGCGGTTATCCGCATCAACCCTGATTTCCACTCTTCCTTCGTCACGCAGGCTGAGCACACCAAAAGCGCTTGCCTCCTCAATTGAATCGGCTGAATTCTGGACGTACTCACGATAAATCGCCAACGGATTGACGTACATGGAACTGCTCAACAGTTCCAGAACGTCTTTCCCGACAATTGGACGCTCGACAATCGCCTCCCAATTGCTTTTTATCGAGACAAGAACTGGCTGACCGGAGCTCATTGGACCGCCCCTACCATCGCAGGAGATGGCCTGCCATTCAAAATCACAGGATCGTTAAGCCCCGCATCTTCGACTCGTTCGTCATCTGGAATCTGAGCCGAGAGAGCCGCTACAGTTGCCTTCTGCCTCGCCCAAACTTCTGCCTCTTTCTCTTTTGATAACGGAATGTAATACGGTATGACTCGTTTCAACTGGGAGTCCCTAGGCTTGAGAGTCTTGATATTCCGCGGATCGCAGGACGAGAGCAAGTTAACTAACTCTTGTCGCTGTGAATCGGTGAGCCGACGGAAGGTTCGCGAATACTCCTCAAATTCGGCGCGACCGCCAAGTCGTTCATACCATTCACGGTTAAAAATGTAATGGTGGGGCCGCAGCAGTAGACCTTCAAATGCTTCGGTCGAGTCACCAAAGGCTCGGCTAAAGAATGCAGGAGCTCCGCTGACGACTCCGTGTGTGGCCTGCAAGATTAGTTGCATCGAGCGAAGCTGGTATCTCGACCAATGCTCCCCGACATGGGATCGGTCTGGGAGATCGGTCGGCTGATAACGCATGGGAAACGACCAAATCCGAATCTCAAGATCCAGGTTCAGCTTGACATTCAATGCCATTCGTTCATAAAGATCGGCAGGAGTATCGTGGAAGTTGTAGAGCATATAATTCGACAACTCGGTCAAACCGAAGCTGTGGGCCATGCGCACGGAGGCCTCATACGGTTTTCGCAGCCCCAAATGATCAAATGCAATTCGCAGCGGCTTGATGCAGATAGACGACAGTTCCTTTAGAAAGATCTCGTCTTTACAAAGTATCCGTGCATCAACGCCCTGATTAAAATCAACTCGGCGCTGAACAGGCACTCTTCCGCGATTCAGTTTCGCGTCTCGCCCAAAACCTAGGTCTCTGATCTCGGCGATGATATCCTTGAACCTGGTAGACGCAACCACATTGTTGTCCATCAGAACCAGATCCTTCTTTTCCCCGTACAATTCGCGAACTCGCTTAACCAGATACGTGAGGGGCTGAACATCCCGTTGATCGCCTTCAAGTTTGGGCACCCCACAAAAACTGCATTTCCTGATACACCCGCGAGAGGCATAGCCGAAATAAGCATCGTGGACGGGATAACGATAAGGGATTTGTTCAAGGATGCTGTAGTCAGGGGGAAGATCCTCAATCGGTACACCGAGACGGTCTTCTGAGTAGAGCTCTTCCGAGAATTCGTCGAGCCGCAGAGCAACCGCCGGCGGTTGTCCAAGTAGGCCTTTGATAAATCGGATGCCACGCCAACTCTCCTCCCGAACGAATCGGTCGTGCATCAATGAAGCAGCAATACCTCCGACAAAGATTTTGTCAGTCTGGCCTCCGGCCGCCGCCTTAGCAAAATTGATGCTCTGCGAAATTCTGTTAAATTCAAACGAAAACAGAGTCGTGACATAAATTCTGTCCCATGCCTCGGTCAGAACCGACCGATCCTCTCCCTTAATGAACTTCACACGGTCGCACTTCCCGTTCGGTCCGTGGTATTGGGCGATTTTCATCAGACCCAAGGGAGGATATTTGTTTTTGTATCCGGGCTCGATCAGCAGAATGTTCTTGTTGGCCATTCAGTCTCTGGAATTCCTCGCGGAGAAGGTCATGCTGCTCTCACAGATGTCTTGCCGACCGACCCCGGCTTGTTTTCGGTAATTTGAATGACAACATCGCGACCCAAGGCATTTAGAAGCCTGAAAAGGCGCTGCACCGAGAAGCCATCCAAGTGATAGTTCACCAACGCTGAAACCTTCGGCTGCGGGATCCTCAGCAAAGTGCCGGCATCAGACTGGGAAAGCCCTTGGCGGCGCAGTTCGTCATTGATGGCGGTCGCTAATCGAAGTTTTGTCTGCCAGTCCGAGCTGTTCGCTGCATCGGATGGAAGATGCGGACGGCTCAAATGTGGCGTAATTTTCATTGGCTACATCTCATACCACTTTTGGTATAAAAGCAACAACTTTGTCCGTTCGAAGAAGACTTCGAATCGGGCAAACGCCATAACGATTGAACCTTACACGCTACTTCCTGAACGAGCTAGCGGAATCACAGCTGGAAGCTCTATGCGATCCAGAACACGTCGAGCAGCTCGGCCCCGCCGATCAGTATCAGTGTGAAATCATCTTGCCAGCCCCTTGAATTGGGGGAGATTGTCTTAACATGCCAGCCTAAAGTTTCCACTACTGGGTTCGGATTTATGCGCCGGGGCCTACGGGTTACAGTTGCTCGATGCCTCACGCCATGCTGCATCTGAGGAGGCCCTTACCCCTCACGCTGTGTTCATTCCCGTGGCGTCATTTAATCGAGCAGATCCTGAGTGGCTGAGGGTCCAGGCGGCCCGCCGCCTGGACAGGCTGCTACAATTCCTGCCCAAGGAGAAACCATGTCGAACTTGGTTCAAGT
>Ga0070741_10020935_pt1 | contig 10238 bp, 9 predicted proteins | sample Coa_R1_4_FD_66440 | JGI IMG/M metagenome (GOLD analysis project Ga0070741, IMG submission 66440) | Surface soil microbial communities from Centralia Pennsylvania, which are recovering from an underground coalmine fire - Coalmine... | ecosystem: Environmental > Terrestrial > Soil > Unclassified ...
GTCTTGCCGCCCGGGCCGATGAGGAGGCCGATCTTCTCGGGGTCGATCTGGATGGTCTGGATGCGCGGCGCGTAGGTGCTGAGCTGGGCGCGGGGCGCGGGAATGGCGGCGAGCATGGCCTTGAGGATCTTGATGCGCGCGTCGCGGGCCTGGAAGACGGCCTGCTTGGCGATGTCGAAACGGAGGCCGTTGATCTTGAGGTCGAGCTGGAAGCCGGTGATGCCGGTGGTGGTGCCGGCGATCTTGAAGTCCATGTCGCCGAAGTGGTCCTCTTCGCCGATGATGTCGGTGAGAGTGACGAACTTGGTCACCTCGCCGGCGTCATTTTTCTCGGTGATGAGTCCGCAACTGATGCCGGCGACGGGCGCGACGATGGGCACGCCGGCGTCCATGAGCGAGAGGCAGCCGCCGCAGATCGAGGCCATCGAGGTCGAGCCGTTCGAGGCCATGATCTCGGAGGTGAGACGGACGGAGTAGGGAAACACGTCCTCGGCGGGCACGACGGGGAGAAGCGAGCGCTCGGCGAGGGCGCCGTGGCCGATTTCGCGGCGGCCGGGGCCGGTGAAGCGTCCGGTTTCGCCGACGGAGAAGGGTGGGAAGTTGTAATGGAGGATAAACGACTTCGAGCGGGCGCCGCCGGTGAGGGCGTCGAGTTCCTGCGCCTCCTTGGTCGGGCCGAGGGTGGTGATGACGAGGCCCTGGGTGTCGCCGCGCTGGAAGAGGGCGGAGCCGTGGACGCGCGGGAGGACGCCAACTTCGCAGGTGATGGGACGGAGCGAGAGATTGTCGCGGCCGTCGGCGCGGGTGCCGCGCTCGAGGACGGCGGAGCGGTAGGCATGCTCCTGGAGTTCCTCGAAGACGATGGAAATGTCGGAGTCGGCGAACTTGCCTTCGCCGAGTTCGGCGGTGAGGGCGGCCTTGGCCTCATCCTTGAGCGCCTTGATGTTGGCGACGCGGACGGCCTTTTCCTTTCCGAAGATGGCATCGACGATCTTGGGGGCGGCGACGCGCTTGATGATGGCCTCGGCCTCGGGCTTGGCGGTGACAAGGGCGATCTGGGCCTTGGGCTTGCCGGCGAGGGTGACGAGCTGCTTGATCGCGGCGATGACCGGCTGAATGGCCTTGTGGGCGAACTCGAGGGCCTCGATGAAGCGCTCCTCGGGCAGCTGGTCGGCCGAGCCTTCGATCATGAGCATTTCCTTCTCGGTGCCGACGTAGATGAGGTCGAGGTTGCTGGAGAACATCTGCTCGATGGTCGGATTGGCGACGAACTGGCCGTCAACCTGGCCGATGCGGACGGCGGCGATGGGGCCATTCCATGGAATGTCGGAAATGGCAAGGGCGGCGCTGGCGCCGTTGACCATGGAGATGTCGGCTTCATGCGACTGGTCGGCGCTGAGGAGGAGGCCGATGACCTGGACTTCATTGAGGAAGCCCTTGGGAAAGAGCGGGCGGCAGGGGCGGTCGCAGAGGCGCGAGGTGAGAATTTCCTTTTCGGAGGGGCGGCCTTCGCGCTTGAAGTAGCCGCCGGGGAAGCGGCCGGCCGCAGCGTATTTTTCGCGGTAGTCGACGGTGAGCGGGAAAAAGTCCTGCCCGGGCCTGATATTGGCGGCGACGGTGGCGGCGACGAAGACGGTGGTCTCGCCGGTGGTGACGGTGACGGCGCCGTTGGCGAGGTGGGCGATGGAGCCGGTGCCGAAGGTGATTCCGTATTCGGATACGGAGACGGTATGTTTCTGATTCATTGCGATTTTCGGATGGTTATCTGAGTTTTAAGCCCGCTCGGGGAACGCAGGGGAACTGCGGCGGCGGGTGGTGGAGCAGGGCTCCGGTTGGGGCTGGGCAGCGACAGCGCGCAGGCTGCCGGCTTTGTCGCCTCGTCTCAGACGCGAGAGATTTCCGTTTGGCGCCCGGCCGCGGCGGTGGCGGCAAGCGGAAATGTCCCGGTCTGTGCGGAGGTTCGTCAAACGACGGCGGGCGGTCCGCGGAGGGCCGCCCACCGGCAAAGCGTCATTTGCGCAGATTCAGTTTCTGCAACAGCTCGTTGTACTTGGGCAAGTCGTGCCGCTTGAGATAATCGAGAAGCTTGCGGCGGCGGCTGGCCATTTGAAGGAGACCGCGGCGCGAATGGAAGTCCTTGCGGTGGAGGCGCAGGTGCTCGGTCAGATGATTGATCCGGGCGGTAAGGAGCGCGACCTGGACTTCGGACGAGCCGGTGTCGTTTTCGTGGGTTTTATACTGGCTGATGACTTCGTTTTTGGCGATGGTGGGCATGTTGTTCGGTTGGTTGGCACGTCTGAAGGAGAGTTTTGCAACCCCCGTGACACCCGCCAGTACCGCAGGAAGACCGCGGCATAGCCGGCGTCACCGTTCTAATCCGGCGGAGGGCCGGACCAGACATGGTGGAAGTCCGCAACCTGCGGGCTTCCACTAACGCAAGCAGAGAGAATCCGGGAGGCGGACGCCGGGCGCAAGCGAAAATTTTGGGGCACGCCACTCATTTTCGGCCCGAACCGGCGCGGCTTGAGCGACCCTAGCCGGCACGGACGATGACTTCGCGCACATGGCCGCAGCCCGGAACGGCGCGGACACGCGCGAGAATGGTCGCGCGGTGGAGGAAAATCTCGTGCCGGACGACGGCATGCGCGGCAAGAATGGTGAGACGGCCACGGGCGTCGATGTACGCGGCATGCGAATAGGAGGCATTGGCCGGTCCGACGAGGGCGGGCCAGCGTTCGCGGAGGGCATCCTCGGGCGAGGCCCGGCCGATGCGGTGCTTGACGAGCAGATCTTCAATCAACGACGCCAGGGGCTGGGTCGGACGCTTGCGCATGCGAGCCGGTTCGTTGAACGGCACGCCGCGGAATTCGCCGATGAGTTCCTCGGCGGCGCGGCTGAAAGGGATTGGCTCCTGGGCCATGGGAGGAAAATGACCGCTGTTCAGACCGAGGCGAGCGGCGAATCAGGTTTGTCCGTGGCGTCCCTCGGCGGGAAGAAAGGCAAAATTGTTGCAGTAAAGTCGCGGCGTGGCGCAATTCTGGTGCCGGGAAGGATCGAACTCGGCGAGAGGGCGGAGCGTGCCGTGGATGAAAAAGAATCCGCGGTAGCCCAGATCGCCGAGGAAATCGAAGACGTCGCCGATGGAGTGCCCGTTTTGATGGCGCTGTTCGCATTCGAAGAGCAGGGCGGGGCGCTCCTCCCGAAGGATTTTTTCCGCGCCCCGAAAAACATTCAGCTCATGGCCCTCGACATCACACTTGATCAGGCTGATGCGCGGGCGTGGGCGGGCCAGGCAGGCATCAAGGGTCGAGACCGCGACGGAAATTTTGCGTGGCCAATGGGCGGTGATTTCGCTGGTCTCGAATGATGCCCCGGGCGAGGGGCCGGCACCGGGCACGGACAGCATCAATTCTCCGGAGCGGTCGGAGATCCCGATATTTTCAATGGCGACCTGGCGTTGCGGTCGGAAGGCGCGTTGCAGCGCCGCCGCCAGCTCCGGCTGCGGTTCGAAAGCGATGACCCGGCCGGCCGGGCCGACCGCCCGCGCCATCCAGAAGGCATAGCCGCCCTTATGGGCACCGATATCGACGGCGGTGGTGGCGGGCCGGGCCTGAGCGCGCACAAAGGCGATCTCCGCCGGATCAAGTTTCCAGCGATAGCGGCAGGCGCGATAAAGCAGGCGGGCGCGACAGAGAAAGTTGCTCAAGATTTTTTTTGGGGCGGGACGGAACGGGCCTCATAGAGCGAGGCGTAACGGAGAAAAGTATAATGGGCGTTGACCAGGGCGGCGACCAGGCCGGGAAAGCCGTCGAGAAAGCCCCGCTTTAAAATGTAGGCGCGGATAAAGCGCCAGCAGGCCCGGCCAAGGATGCCGGGCGGCGAAATTGTGGCGCCCTCGGCCGAGCCCTGTTGAACAAACAGCTCCGCATAGGTCACCATTTTCCGCTGCTGCGCGGCGAGCGTGTCGTAGGGATAATGAAGCAGATCGCCGCGGAGCGTGGCGACCTCGCCCGAGCAATCGATTTTCTCATGCAGGTAGGCGTTGCCGCCCCAGCGCGCCCGGTCGCGGCGGAAAAGGCGCAGGCTGTAGTCGGGATACCAGTCGCCATGGGTGATCCAGCGGCCGAGAAACCGGACTTTGCGCGGGAAGCGCGCGCCGGAAAAACGGGCGGCGTCGCCGCGGTCGAAGAAAGCGGCGATTTCACCGCCCAGTTCGGAGGAGACCTCTTCGTCGGCATCGAGGGCCAGCGCCCACGGTTGGCTGGCGAGGGCGAGCGCGGCGTTCTTGGTGTCGCGATAACCCTGCCAGGGCAGGGTCTGCACGCGCGCGCCGAAACTTCGCGCCACCGCCTCGCTGTCGTCGGTGGTGTCATTGAGTGCGACGACGATCTCGCTCACCCAGCCTTGCACGCTGGCGAGGCAGCGCGGCAGATTGTGCCATTCGTTTTTGGCCACGATGACGACGGAGACGGGCAGCAGATCGGCCATGGCGGAGTTGAAGCTAAATTTTGCCGGCGAGCGAGCGCGGGATTTGATAGAGATAGCCGCAGGAGCGCCAGGCCCGCACAAGGGATTTTTTGGCGTCGCCGGTGCGGAGAGCGAGGAGGCAAAACAGGGCAAGGAGGGCGAAACCGGCAACCTTGCAAAGATTGCCGGCGAAGCGGGTCAGCAGATAACGGGCGGCGCCGGGCTGGCCGGCGCGTTCGACGACCCGCGAACGCGCCGAATCAAAAGCATGGCGCGTGGCGTAACGAAAGGTGGTGCGGCTGGCCGGCATTTGGTGGAGGACGCGGGCGGCGGGCGCGAACCAGATCTCCAGGCCGGCGGCGCGCAGGCGCCGGATCATTTCGGTGTCGCCGCCGCCGAAGAGATTTTTCCCGCTGCGGTCGAGCGTGGTATGGAAGAGGCCGTGGCGCTCGAAAACCCAGCGGGGAAAGGCGAAGTTGGCGCCCATCGGCGATTGCGACGGCGGCAGCGGCCCGGCGTCGGAACGGAAGCCGAGCGGCGCATGCCATTCGGCGACCCACGGCGGGAGGCCGTCGGGAAAAACCGGCACGACTTCGCCGCCGACGGCGCCGATCCGGCGGGTGGTGTCGGCGGCAAATGGCGCGTTCAGCCGGGTCAGCCAGTCGGGCTCGACGAGAATGTCATCGTCGGCAAAAACGATGATCTCGCCGCGCGCCTCGGCGATGGCCCGGTTGCGCGCATGGTCGAGGCCCTGCCGTGTTTCCAAAATATGCCGGGGCGCGGGCGAGGCGGCGGCAAATCCCGCCACCGCGCCGCGCGTGTCGTCGGTGGAGTTATTGTCCACCACCAGCACCTCGAAGCGATCGTGGGGGAAATTCTGCCGCGCGATGCCGGCCAGGGTCTGGCGCAGCAGCCCGGCGCGGTTGTAGGTGCAGATGGCGACGGTGAGGCGCAACTCGGGCATCAGGCGGAAAGTTTCAGGACCTGCCAGACCCAGCCGCTGGGCAGCGCGGCGAGGGGAATTTTTTTGAAACGGAGGGCACGGGCGAGGCCGGCGGGTTTTTCCGAAAAACGGCGGGCATAGCTGCGCGCCGCCCGGGCGGTAAAAAAGCGGGCGAGCCAGCGCCCAAACCGCGGGTGGCAGGGAAACTGTTCGCGAGCGATGCGTAGCCGAAGCAGGTGCATGCGTCGGAGCATGACCGGCCATTGGGTGTCCGTCCACTGGCCTTCGCTCAGGCGATAAAATGCCGCGGCGGCGCGGATGACCTCGACGCGTCCGGCGCAGGCGAGGCGGTACCAAAACTCATAATCGGCCAGCGGGCCCCAGCGCGGATCGAATCCGCCGAGGCGCCGCGCGAGGGCGCGGTCGATCAGCGCGCCGGGAAACGGGGTGAACGCGCTTTTGAGAAAAAAACGCGGCGCATAGGCGCGCGCCGCGGGCGCCCGGGCCGGTGGGGTCAGCGGAGGCGGGGCCGGGCCCTGGACGGTCTGGGTGCAAACTGCGGCGATGCCTTCGCGCAGGTGCGGTGCGGCCAGGCGCAGGTACCAGGGATAAAGCGCATCGTCCTCATGCAGCACCATGGTCCAGCGGCCGCGCGCGAGTTCGAGGCAGCGGTTCCAGTTGGCCACGGCGCCGAGAGGCGGGGAGTTGGGATGGTACGAAATCGGACGGGCGGAAAAATTTTCCACGGCGCGGCGCGTTTCCGGAAGGCCGGCATCGTCGCAGACGACCACTTCAAAATCCCAGTCGCCTTCCTGGGCGGCGAGACTGGCGAGCGTTTCGGCGAGCAGGGCCGGCCGGCGAAAGGCCGGAATGCCGAAAGTGATGAGCGGGGTGGAACTCATTGCCGGGCGGCGGAAGCGCCGCGATGGCGAAAACGAATGGCGAAGGCGGACAACGAAACAGGCATGAGGTTTTCAGTGGCGCAGCCAGCAAAAGAAGCGTTAGCCCTTTGCCGAGGGCAATGCAATAGCACCAGGCCGCCGGCTTTTTTCAGCGGCCCGCTGATCATCCGCCGGGCGGACTCCGCCTCTAACGCAGGACAGAGCGTACCGGCGCGACGGCGGCGGAAACCGCGGCGGGGAATCGCCACAAATGCAGTTTATGCCACGATGGATAAAGCCCCATCAGGCAAGCCGCCGCGCCGCCGAGCGCCCACCGGACGGCATGGCGCGCGCGGCGCTTCTTCCGTTGCCTTTGAAAATAAGGCTCGGCGCCGACGCTGGTGGGTCGGTTTTCCGAGCGGGAAAAATCGTGAATCAACCCGGGCTCGGCCACGCGCGCGAACGCCTGGCGGAAATCGTCCGGCTGAATCTCGCGAAGCAGGAAGTTCAGCTTTGCATAAGCATAGTCCGGGTCGCAGGCGAAGCGGGGAAAGAGCAGAAAGGTGTGTGGAATCTCTCGCGCAACGAGCGTGAAAATGAGGCGGTGAAACATTTCCGCCAGGACGGCCTTTTGGCCGGAAGGATCGGAGGTTTTGAGCAGTCCGCCCGGCACGCTGCCGTCGGTCCCGCCAATGCGTATCCGGCTGGCGGCGGCGGCATCCAGCTCGCGGATGGGAATGTAGACATGGTCGACGGCGAATCGATTCTCGGCGAGAAACGTTTCCAAAGTGGTGCAGAGCGCGGGATTCTTGACGATATAAGGAGTGTCCGGCCGGGCCAAGTCGTGCTCAAGGCCGGCGTCGCAATGCGGGAAATAATCGCGGGACCAGTTTCGGCGGGTATAACCGGTATCAAGGCCGAGCTCGGTCAGCAGCCGGACTAAAAAAGTCGTGCCCGCGCGACCGGTGCCGGTGATGACGACCTTGCGGGGAGGTGATTTTTTGTCCGCTGGCATGCTGCGAGCGGCGCCGTTTCGGGCGGCCTGACCTGAAGTGCGCACGCTCGATGAAGAAGACGCAGCGTGGCGGCGGAGGTTTCCCGAAATCGGCCTGTTTTTCCATGAATCGGAAAAACAAGGCTGCCGCCGTCTTCGCGTTAAAAATTTTAATGGTGTTTTATACCCAGGAAGACGGATCAATTCGGAGAAGGATTGAACCGCTGGCGCAACGCCTGCCAGACCGTGTCGACATCGATATTTTTCACGCAATAGTTGCGGTAGGAATCGCCGGGCACACACTTGTCCGGCGCGATGCAGCTCCGGCAGGGAAGGGGTGGCTGGAGGACGAGATGGCGCGGGCCGAGCGGCCGCCACATCACGGCGTTTTGCGAACCAAAGAGCGCGACGACCGGCGTGCCCACCGCCGCGGCGACGTGCATCGGGCCGCTGTCGTGGCAGAGCAGGGTGGCGCTGAGCCGGATGAGCGCGGCGAGTCGCGGCAACGAGAGGGGCTCGGCCAGCGCCAGAAGATGGCTTTGCGCGCGCCGGCGGATCTCCGCGATCAATGCCGCCTCCCCCGGGCCGCCGACGAGCACGACCTGCGCCGCAAGTTCGTCCTGCGCGCGGTCGCAGATGGCGGCAAAGCGCTCCGCCGGCCAAAGACGAAAGGCGCTGCGACTGCCGGGGTGCACGAGCAGGACCGGACCGGCAGCGCCGACGATCCGGCTCATTGCAGCGAGGTCCTCTGCGCGCGGCTCCAGTTTTGCCTCGTGTGAGACGACCGGGATTTGCTGTCCGGCCAACAGGCCGAGCGTGGTCTCGGTGATGTGGCTGGTCTCATAGGCGGAGCGATCCACCGGGACAGGACGATTGTAGACCCAGCCGAAGCGGGTCCGCATCTGCAGTACACTGCGCACCGCCGCCCCGCTCAACGCGGTGACAAGCGCGCTGCGGTCATTGCAGTCGAGGTCGAAGACGTGGGTGAATTTTTCCCGGCGGAGCGCACGCCAGAATGCCAGCTGCCGCCCCAGGCCGCGGGAGGGATAGGGCAGGACGGCGTCAACGTCGGAATTGAGGGAAAGAATGTCGGCAAAGCGCTCCTCGGTCAGGACGGTGAGGCGGGCCCGCGGCCAGTGGAGCCGGAGGTTGCGCAGGAGCGGAGCGAGCAGAACGATATCGCCGAGATAACGGCGCCGGATGACCAGGATGCGCGGCGGATCGGAAGCGGTCATGCAATCGAGGAATCTTGAATGAGAGGCAACGGGCGGTGCGAGACAAGCCTGACCCCGGCCGTTAGCCGGCCGGCGTTTTTTGGCGCCCGAGGAGCCGCGCCAGGTTGAGGAGCGGCTTGATCAGGCGGTGCCGCAACCAGTAAATCCGGTACCAGCCGCGGCCGAGACGGGCGAACAACGCGGTTTGGGCCGCCCGGTTTTCGGGGGTCGCCGACGCGTAGTGAACGGAATAATACAGGCAGCGGAAAAGGGCGCGCCGTTCCGTCGCCGAGCGCGGCCGGCCGGCGGCGTCCACGGGCAGGCAGGCGGCGTAACGGGCGAAGAGATGCAGGCGGTCCTCCGGCCCGACCTTGGCCCGGCGGTTGGCCTCGCTTTGCTGGCCGGGATGGAGGCGGAAGGCGCAGAGCGGCTCGGCGACGTATTCCAAGTCTCCGGCGGAGAGGAGGTGAAACCACATTTCCAAGTCCATCAGCTGGCGCCACCCCGGGTCGAACCCGCGGCGGGCGGCGGAGCGGCGGAACATGACGGCAGACGGCTCGCCGACCAGGTTGCGGTCGGCGCAGAGGCAGCGGGCGACCAGCTCCGGCCCGCGGTGGCGACCGGCCGACAGTTCGCTCCAGGTTCCGACCGGGCGGGAGCTTGGATCGAGCACGACGCGGGCGGTAGCAACGAGCGCAATGCCGGGGTCGGCCCGGAGCCGGGCGGCCATCTGGCCGAGGGTTCCGCCGGAGGCGAGGAGGTCGTCAGCGAAGACGAATTTGACATATTCGCCCCGGGCCTGCTCCAGGCACCAGTTCCAATGCGCGACCATGCCGAGGTTGGACGATTGAAAAAACAGCCGGAGCCGAGGATCGCGGCCGTCATAACGCCGGAGAAGGTCGGCACTGCCGTCGTGGGAACGGTCGTCGCTGATGATCAGCTCATAGTCCCCCTCGTCCTGCATCAGGACCGAATCGATCGCTTCGGGAAGGAAGCGCGCGCAATTGTAGTTGGGAATGAGAACGCTGATCTTGGGCGCGGAAGGCATGCCGGGAGCGGTGGAGCGGGTTCCGGAGGTGGCCGTTTTTTAAAACCGGGGCGGGCCGCGGAACGGAGCCGCGAGGCGGCTAGAGGGCAAAGCGGCCGGCATACTTGCCGCTGATCCCGCGCCGGCTGTGCTGGAAGGCGAGGACGACTGACATCAGATTGCGGCGGAAGCGGCCTTCGTATTTCAGGGCGCGCATGGTTTCGCGTCTGATCGAATTTCGAATAAAGCTGATGACGCCGGGAAACTCTTTTTCGTATTCACGCGCCAGGGTGATGAAATTACGGATCTGATAATAGCGGCGGAGGGGCGAATAGCAGCTGAGCAGTTTTTTCTTGCCCAATGCCAGCCAGGGCCGGCGGGTGGTGAGCTGGCCGAGGCGGTGGATGGTCAGGGGAAGGGCGGTTCGGGCGATGACCAATCCCCGGTGCTGGGCCCGGAGACAATAGTCATGGTCGATGTGATCGATGAAGAAATCCTCGCGGAAAAGGCCGATCGTCTCGAACTTCTCTCGACCGATCAGCGTGCCCGAGGTGATGATGAGGTTTTCCCTCGACCAGAGTTTGCCATGGCACAGCGGCACCTTGCCTTCCGCAATGGTGCCGTCCTCCAGCAAATGGTAATAATTGGAGCCGAGCATGCCGAGCTTGTCCCCCAATTCGGCGGAGCAGTCGATGTATACCCGGATCAAACT
>Ga0070741_10020936_pt1 | contig 10237 bp, 13 predicted proteins | sample Coa_R1_4_FD_66440 | JGI IMG/M metagenome (GOLD analysis project Ga0070741, IMG submission 66440) | Surface soil microbial communities from Centralia Pennsylvania, which are recovering from an underground coalmine fire - Coalmine... | ecosystem: Environmental > Terrestrial > Soil > Unclassified ...
TGTAATCCTAGACAGTGAAGCCTTGGCTTATAATCCCGAGTCTCAAGAATTTTTGCCGTTTCAGGAAACGACAAAAAGACGCAGAAAATATAACATCGAAGAAATGCAGAAATCGCTTCCTCTCAAGGCTTTTGTTTTCGACATTTTATACGCCGACGGCAAGTCTTTGATCGATAAACCGCTTTCCGAAAGACTAGAAATTCTTAAAAAAACAATCCAAGGAGATGAAATCCTTATTCCCTCGATTGGTGAAGTAACTTCGGATCCCAAAAAACTTAAAGTAATGCTTGATGATTCAATAAGCCGGGGACTGGAGGGGCTAGTTGTTAAAAGAACCGACTCCCTGTATGAAGCGGGAGGAAGAAATTTTAACTGGGTTAAGTTAAAAAGACACTCTTCGGGAGAATTGCACGATACGATTGACTGCGTTATTTTAGGTTACATTTATGGCCGGGGGAAAAGGACGGAATTTGGGGCAGGAGCGCTTTTGGTCGGACTCTATGAGCCTAAGAAAGATGAATTTGTAACTGTTTCAAGGATCGGAACCGGACTAACCGATGAGGAATGGAGAGAGATCCACAAAAGAGCGGACAAAATAAAAGTCGATCATAAACCCGCACGCGTCAATTCGTTAATCGAACCATCGGTTTGGATAAAGCCCGAGATTGTTATCGAGGTTTTGGCAGACGAAATAACAAGGTCACCGCTCCATACGGCCGGGAAAGAAGACAACGAACCGGGATACGCTTTGCGCTTTCCAAGACTTGTCTCATTTAGGACAGACGACAGAAAACCGGAAGACGCGACAACGGTTAAAGAGCTGATTGAAATGTACAAAAATCAGGGTAAAGCATGAGATTTGTAGCCGATTTACACGTCCATTCAAAGTATTCAAGAGCTGTTTCGCAGGCTATGGTTTTGCCCGAAATGCAAAAATGGGCTGGAAAAAAAGGGATAGATCTTCTTTCTGCAGCCGATTTCACCCACCCAATCTGGTTTAGGGAGATAAGTTCACAGCTTACAGAAGACGGAGAAGGAGTTTACAAACTAAAAGATGCAAATACACCGACGCGTTTTGTCCTCTCTACTGAAATTTCGTCAATTTATACGCAAGGGGGAAAAGTTAGGAGAATTCATAACCTAATTTTTGTTCCGAATCTTGAAACGGCCCATAAATTTAGCGCTGAACTACTTAAAAGGGGATGCAATCTTTCATCCGACGGAAGGCCAATTGTCGGTCTTTCCTCCAGAAACATTTTAGACTTGCTTTTGACCGTTAATCCAAATTCTTTTCTTATTCCCTGTCATGCATGGACACCCTGGTTTTCTTTGTACGGTTCAAACTCCGGTTTTGACTCGATAGACGAATGCTTCCAGGATTTGTCCAAAGAAATTTTCGGAATAGAAACAGGACTTTCTTCGGATCCTGAAATGAATTGGAGGATACCGGAGCTGGATAATCGTTCGATTTTATCTTTTTCGGACGCACATTCCGCGGTTAAGATAGCAAGAGAGGTAACTGTTTTTGATCTAGAAAGTCTAAATTTCCCAAGCCTTAAGAAAGCGGTCCAAAAAATGGGAGAAAACAAAGTCGATTCCACAATCGAGTTCTATCCGGAGGAAGGTAAATATCACTACACAGGGCATAGAAACTGCGGTGTTGTCCAAACTCCGGAAGAAACCGCACAAAAGGGAAACGTCTGCCCGGTTTGCAAAAGAAATTTGACCGTTGGGGTAATGCACAGAGTTGAGCAGCTGGCAAAAAGGCCAACCAACACAAAAATTTCAACCGATGAATTCAGCGTTTCCTGGGTTGAAGATCCAACGGGGCTTCATCCAAAATACGTAAAGCTTGTTCCGCTTGTTGAAATTCTTTCGGAATGTCTCTCCGTTATGCCCGGAAGCCTTAAAGTCTTGGCAAAATTTGATGAGATGGTTGAAAAGTTCAATTCGGAAATCGAAATTCTTTTAAAAACTAAAACTTCGGACATAGAAAAAGATTTCGGCGAAAGAATAGCAAGCGGAATTTCAAGAGTCCGCAAGCAGAATATCGAAGTTTCTCCGGGTTTTGACGGAGAGTTTGGAAAAGTCAAAATTTGGAACCCACAAAATATCGAAACTATTCAAACTGCGGTTCCCGAAGAACAGTTGGGACTTTTTTGATGTTTGAAAGCAGAATGCAGGCAGGAATAATGCTCGCAGAAAAATTATCGCGTTTAGTTAAAGACAAAAATATTGTTGTTCTTGCTCTTGCCCGGGGTGGGGTAGTGGTCGGAAAGGTTATCGCAGAGCTTCTAAACGCCAAGCTTGATGTCCTGGTGGTTAGAAAAATCGGTGCTCCCTTTAATCAAGAGTTTGCAATCGGTGCCGTCGCCCCCAAAAATACAGTTTATTGGAATCCGGAGATTATTAGAGGAATGAGAATTACAAAAGCTCAGGAAATTCAGCTTAAGAAAAGCAAAGAAAAAGAAAGAAAAGAGAAAGAGAAAATATTCCGTGGCAAGAAACCATTTGAAATCTCAAATAAAACTGTTATCCTGGTGGATGACGGGGTTGCAACGGGGGCATCTGTTTTGGCGGCGCGAAAGTTCTTGGCAAAAGAGAAGCCAAAAAAAGTAATTCTCGCAGTTCCGATTATTGCTAAAGATACGATGGAAAGTCTAAAAAAACAATTCGATTCAATCGTTAGTGTCAAGGTTAAAAAAACTTTCCAAGCTGTTGGAGAATTTTATAGGAGTTTTCCGCAGGTGGAGGACGAGGAGGTAATTAAACTTTTAAAATGATATTAATTGTTGGACTCGGAAATCCAGGTGAGCAGTACGAAAAAACCAGACATAACCTGGGATTTATGGTTTTGGAACATTTTCTAAAGGATTTTGAACAGGAAAAAAAGACCGAATGGGAGAATTCAGCGAAATTTAAAAGCGATATTGCCCAGATTAATTGGCAACCTCAAAGTTCTTCGATGGTTAAAGTTATTCTGGTTAAGCCTAAGACTTATATGAACAATTCGGGAATGGCTGTTTCGCTTTTAACGTCATTTTATAAAGTTAAACCTTCGGATATCTGGATTATCCACGACGATTTTGATTTGCCTTTGGGCTCCATGAGAATTCGTTTTGGAGGCGCGTCGGCCGGACACCATGGAATCGATTCGATAATCCAGGCTTTAGGAACCGATAGGTTTTGGAGGTTTAGGCTCGGAACCGGACTTTCACATTCAAAAGGAACTATAGCCAAAAAGACCAAAGGAAAAGGGGAAGATTTTGTCCTGGGAAGCTTTGGAAAAGGCGAATCAGGAAAACTTAGGGAGCTTGTAAAGAAAGCGTCGAAAGCTATTGAGTCGGTGCTTGAAGATGGTTTTCCCAAAACGATGAATAGGTACAATACAAAGTGAAAAGAATCGGCCAGATTCTCAAAAACTTCGACCCGGTAAAAGATAAATATATTTCCAGGGAGTTCCAGTCTTACGGGGTTTATCTTTCGGAAGAACTTGAAGACTACAAACACAAGAGCCTTTACATAAAACTCGCCAAAGAAGTCCATAGATCTCTCCTCGAAAAAGCTCTTTCTTTTGCGGTTGACTCGGGTGCAAAAAATAAAGGAGCTCTTTTTATGTGGAAGCTCCAGCAGCTAAAAAACGCCCCCAAAAAAGTATGAAGCAGGTTCACATTTTTATTTTTGGTTTTGTCCAGGGTGTTGGTTTTAGGCAATTCATAAAAACAAAAGCAAAAGAATTTAGTCTTACGGGCTGGGTAAGAAACCTTCCCGACGGATCAGTCGAAGCAGTTTTTCAGGGAGACAAAGCTTCAATTGAAAAAATTATCAAACTTTGCAGAAAGGGCCCCTTTCTTTCGGAAGTTGAGAATGTCGACATTAAATGGGAGAATATCGTTGACAACCTTTCGGAGTTTATGGTACTGTAGAGGACTTTATGTTGCCAATTATTCTTTCGATTTCCACTTTTTTCTCCACCTTTTTGGGAGGGATGTTCGCCCTGAAAAATAAAGAGAAGTTGCACTTCATAATGAGCTTAACTGACGGTGTTTTAGTAGAAGTTGTTTTCTTTGATTTGATGCCGGAGATTTTCAATCTTTCTAAAGAAAGTAACCTTGACGTAACTCAACCTCTTATGTTTCTCGTAGGAGCTTTCCTTTTTATTCATATTCTCGAAAAGTTTGCCATTATTCATGCTTCGCACGAAGAAGAGTACGCAGTCCACCGCCATCCGACTGTTGGCCTAATTAATGCTTCCGGCCTTTCGTTCCACAGTTTTCTTGATGGAGTTGGAATCGGGCTCGGGTTTCAGGTTAGCGCACACGTAGGACTTATTGTCGCTTTGGCTGTCATAGCGCACGATTTTTCCGACGGCCTTAATACCGTAACTTTAATGTTAAGCCACAAGAATACGGAGACAAAAGCCAAGGTTTTGCTTTTTCTCGACGCGATCGCCCCGGTTTTGGGGGTTCTCTCAACTCTTCTTTTCAAAATTCCGAATAATGTCCTTATCTTGTACCTTGGATTTTTTGCGGGTTTCCTACTATATATAGGAGCGTCTGATTTACTTCCTGAAGCTCACAGCAAGCACAGTTCTTATAAAATGATTCTCTTAACGATAACCGGAGCCGTCTTCATCTTCCTAGTAACGAGGTTTACTTAGAGAGTTCTTGGTCGATTGTCTGTTTAAACTGGGAATAGGGGACTGCGCCGACTACTAAATTGCCGTTTATGACTGTTGCCGGTGTCCCTGAGACCCCTGCTTTTTGTCCTTCTTGATAGTCCTGGTCAATATTTTTCTGGTATTTGTTTGTTGAGAGACAATTTTTGAATTGATCTGTGTTCATTCCCATATTTCCAGCAATTTGTGTCAGGTTGTCAACCGTGTACATTGAGGTATCTGTTTCGGGAGGCTGGTTTTTATAGAGATAATCGTGGAAATCCCAGAATTTATTCTGTTCGTTAGCGCACTCGGCTGCATTTGCGGCAACTGTTGATGCTGGGCCGAGGAAAGCAAAATGCCTAAAGTAAAATTGTACTTTCCCCGTGTCTATATAGTCTTTCTTGAGGTTGGGTTCGACATCTGTAAATAATCTTTCGCAGAATGGGCACCTAAAATCAGCCCACTCAACTATTGTTACTTTTGCATTTTTATTTCCCAACCCAGGAAGGTGGCCATTTGAAACACTAACTTTTTGTCCCGGAGCGGGGGTTGCTACTGTTCCCGGCTGTTGAGCTGTTGGGGTGGTTGTAGATCCGCCAAGCTGTAATCCGTTTTTAGGGAAGAGGAGCCCGATTAAGAAAGCTGCGACTACCAAAAGACCTACAAGAACGTGAGTTTGGGTTATTTGGGGCGGGATAGTTTTCCTTACCGGCATAAGAGACATTCTAACTGCCGGAAAAAGGTCTTGTCAAGGAGAAAAAATGGGGATAGAATGGAAAAATGAATTTATCTTCACGCAACTTCGCCTACCTTGCTTGGTTCTCCGCTCTTCTTGGAACCGCCTCAAGCCTTTACTTCAGCGAAGTTTTAAATTTTGCACCCTGCATTCTCTGCTGGTATCAAAGAATTTTAATGTATCCGTTAGTAATAATTTTGACAGTCGGGATCTTAAAGAAAGATAAGCTTCTCTATTGGTATGTTCTCCCACTTTCGATTCTTGGAATGCTTGTTTCGCTATATCAAAATCTTTTGTACTTTAATATTCTCTCGGAAAAAATATCGCCCTGTGCTGTGGGAGTTTCCTGCACTGCTAAATTCCTTCATATACTCGGATTCTTAGACATTCCTCAGTTGTCTTTTCTAGGCTTCACGTTTATAACTTTTTGCATGCTAATGTTTAGAAAAAGATGAAACTTTCAACCGATGTAAAAATTATCACAGGGGTTTTATCTGTAACTTTGATAATTTTATTTGCCGGAGTTTTTCTCTTAAGCAAAGGTTCGTCTACGACCTCACCTTCCCAAAAAGTTGATGAAGCTCTATTAATTAAATCTGATAGTCACAAGGTTGGATCAGACAGCGCGAAAGTTAAGGTTGTAGAGTTTGGGGATTACCAATGCCCGGCTTGCGGAGCAGCCAACCCGATCGTCGAAAGAGTTCTAGCAAACTACAAAGATAAAATCCTTTTCGTTTTTAGAAACTTTGCATTTATAGGACAGGAATCAACCTGGGCGGCACAAGCTGCTGAATGTTCGGCCCAGCAGGGAAAGTTTTGGGAATACCATAACTATTTATACGACCATCAAAAAGGCGAAAATCAAGGGAATTTTAGTAAGGATAACCTCAAAAGTTTTGCGAAATTCCTAAATCTTGATACTCAAAAATTCAATTCTTGTCTTGACACAGATAAAACTTTGGGAGTAGTTTCCTCGGATACTGCGGACGGACAAGCTGCCGGGGTAAACTCAACCCCAACTTTTTTCATAAACGGTGAAAAAAATGCGGGAGTTTTGCCCGAGGAAAAATTCAAAAGTTTAATAGATCCACTACTCAAATAGTTGACGAGTGTGCTAAGATGTATTGACCATGGATTTTACAGATCAAAATTTTAAAACCGAAGTTCTCGAATCAAAAGAGCCGGTCATCGTGGATTTTTGGGCACCATGGTGTGGCCCCTGCAGGATCGTTTCTCCTGTTATTGATGAATTGGCAACAGAATACAAAGGCAAAGTAAAAGTTGGAAAGCTTAATGTCGATGATAATCCGCAAACCCAACAAACTTACGGAATAATGAGTATCCCAAGTGTCTTATTCTTCAAAAACGGAGAACCAGTTAAGACAATGATCGGCGCACAAGGAAAAGAAAATTACAAAAAGGAGATAGAAGAAGTCCTTTAGTCACATGTTTGATGTCATTATAGTCGGCTCCGGACCTGCAGGATTGACGGCCTCAATTTACACGACTCGAGCGAATTTAAAAACCTTAATTATCGCGGGTGCTGTCTGGGGTGGACAACTTCAATTAACCACTTTGGTCGAAAATTACCCGGGTTTTCCGGACGGAATTCAAGGCCCGGAGCTTATGACCCTTATGAGAAAACAAGCGGAAAGGTTCAAACCGGAAATTGTCGAAGATAATGTTAGTTCAATCGACTTCTCAAGTAGGCCTTTTAAAGTATCTGTCGGTACAAAAACCTTTGAAGGGAAGTCGGTTATTATTGCAACCGGAGCAGATTCTAAAAAAATCGGAGTTCCGGGCGAAAAGGAATTCGCAGGACGCGGAGTTTCGTATTGCGCAACATGCGATGGGGCTTTTTTTAAGGAAAAAGATGTAGTAGTTATCGGAGGAGGGGATACTGCAATGGAAGAAGCGCTTTTTCTAACCCACTTTGCTAAAACTGTTACTATAATTCACCGCCGGGATGAGTTCAAAGCCTCGAAAATAATGCTCGATCGAGCAAAAGCAAACCCGAAAATTAAGTTCATTGTGAATACAGAAGTTAAAGAAGTTATCGGAGACCAGAAAGTGACCGGAGTAAAGCTGTTCAACAATAAAGAAAATAAAGAGAATGAACTTACAATAGGTGGAGTTTTTGTTGCAATAGGCCACGTGCCAAACTCGGCAGTTTTTAAAGGAATTGATGTTGACGAACAAGGTTATGTAAAAGTCCACGATCACTATTTAACAAATGTCGAAGGCGTTTTTGTTGCCGGAGACGTTCACGATCGCCACTACAGACAAGCGGTGACAGCAGCAGGCTACGGTTCCTCCGCAGCCCTGGAGGCCGAAAGATGGCTAAGCTCTCAAAGGTAATATGGAAAATTATAAATCACCTGAGACTGAGAAAAAACCTCAATTCGATTCGGTTTTAGTTCATATTTATTGGGCTTCAAAAGGAAGTCCGAGAAATCCAGAGGAGATAAGAGGTGCTTTAAGAACAAGACTTTCAGCCAGAGCAGGAGCCTTAATGTATAAGGAAGGAATTGTAGATAAATTAGTTTTATTAATAGGAAAGAATAGGGGTCCGGACTATCCCGCGTTCTCTGAAGTTGTTAAAAATGAATTGGTAGAAAAATATAAAATTCCAGAGGAGGCAATTCTGGCATTGCCAATTGCTACAGACACTCAAGGAGAGGATACGGAATTTTTGAGATTATCTAAAGAAAATAATTGGAAAAATGTTGCTACTTTGGGTTTTAAAACTCACGCAAAATCAAGGGAGAGATTTCTTCCACCGGGGGAAAATAACGGCGTGAACGTAACTCATTTAACAGTTGAGGGAATTTTAGGGAAGGATAATCTCCATGTTGCAAATTTGGTAAAAAGATTGACATCTTCCAAGTATGAGATGGGATTTAAACTTTATGAACAAGCTAAAGACGTTCTGTTTAGAACTCCGTTTGGGATTGTTCTTTTGAGTAAAGCCGCGAATTCAAGAAAATCCGGTGAGAGCAAGATTCAAGATTTAACCCAGCACTCCCTAGATGTATTTAAATCATAGACGAGCGCTGGCTCTCCTCGCAAAAAATTTGACTTTTTTCTCAAAATACCCCCATTATTAATGTATATATAAGGAGGTGATTAAAGAATGTTAATGAAATGGGCAAAACTCCTCGCATACGTTTTGGTAGTTGTAGGAGCCCTCAATTGGGGATTAATAGCTCTTACAGGGGTTAATCTCGTAACCGGAGTTGTAGGTTCAATTTCTGGTGCTGAGAAAATAGTTTACATTTTAGTGGGACTTTCAGCAGTTTGGGTTGCTGTAGACCACAAATGGAAGCTATAAGTTAGTTCATGGTTTGAACTTATTTAAGTGATTTCTCTTGTTGACAGCTTCAAGGAAGCTGTGTTAATATTGTTTCCAATGATCTCTAAATTGAGGTCAAAAGAGAAATCGTTTATGAATTTAACCCACAAGAATTTTAAAAGCGCAATATAGCGCTCTTCTTTTGGTCTAAAACGGTTCCTCTTCTTGAAAATTCAATAAAAGTGATCTGATTAGGATCGGGCCTGTAGCACAGCTGGTTAATGCGCTTCATTTGCAATGAAGAGATCAGCGGTTCGAATCCGCTCAGGTCCACACAATAATTTGAGTTGGCTCTTTGAAAATTGAAGAGAAAAAGTCTTTTTGTTCTTACGTAAGTAAGGATAATTTAAAAATATTACTCATAATGCCGATAATGGATGCCTAGGAGATTTTGACCGAGGAAGGACGCATATGGCGGCGATACTCGTCGGGTAAGTGCCATAAACTTATAATCCGGCGGTTTCCGAATGAGGAAACTCTCCCGCTTTTAGCGGGAAGCCAAATGTAAAACAAAACCGCAAGGTTTTGCATAGCAGATGGCGGGGAACGGCGTGAACTGAAACATCTTAGTAACGCCTGGAATATAAATCATTTGAGATTCCCTCAGTAGCGGCGAGCGAAAGGGGAAAAGTCTAAACCACCGCAAGGTGGGGTTGCAGGGCAGACGATATTCGATTAGGTTTTTTTAGCAGAACAGCTTGGAATAGCGGATCATAGAAGGTGAAAATCCCGTACGCGAAAGAAAAATCTACGATAGTTTGTTCCTAAGTATCATGGGGTACGATGAAACCCTGTGGGAATCTGGGGCGGCCACGCTCCAAGACTAAATATCAGAATCTACCGATAGTGAACTAGTACCGTGAGGGAAAGGTGAAAAGCACCCCGGGAGGGGAATGAAATAGAACTGAAATTGTCGGCTGACAAGCAGACAGAGGTCCGCAAGGATTAATGTCGTGCCTATTGAAGAATGAACCGGTGAGTTATTGATTGCAGCATAGTTTAACCAAGTCAACTTGGGTAGACGTAGTGAAAGCGTGCCCTAATTGGGCTATTTCGTTGCAATTATTAGACCCGAAACTGGGTGAGCTAACCTTGGGCAGGGTGAACCTTGTCGAAAGACAGGGGGAGGCCCGAACCCGTATCCGTAGCAATGGGTTGGGATGACCTGAGGTTAGGGGCAATATGCCAAACGAACCCAGAGATAGCTGGTTCTCCCCGAAATATATTTAGGTATAGCGGGAAAATTACAGCATTAGAGGTAGAGCACTGGATGGTTATGACGACGCAAGTCGCCACGACCAACCAAACTCCGAATGCTAGTGTTTAATTTTTTCCTAGTCAGACTGTTCGGGCTAAGCTGATCAGTCGAAAGGGAAACAGCCCAGACTCTCAACTAAGGCCTCTAAATGGAAGCTAAGTTTTGAAGGAAGTCAAGTTCCATAGACAACCAGGAGGTTGGCTTAGAAGCAGCCACCCTTTAAAGAAAGCG
>Ga0070741_10020937_pt1 | contig 10236 bp, 8 predicted proteins | sample Coa_R1_4_FD_66440 | JGI IMG/M metagenome (GOLD analysis project Ga0070741, IMG submission 66440) | Surface soil microbial communities from Centralia Pennsylvania, which are recovering from an underground coalmine fire - Coalmine... | ecosystem: Environmental > Terrestrial > Soil > Unclassified ...
CTCCACGTTCTGGATCGCCGAGGACTACCACCAGCATTTCTACAAGACGCACGCGTCCGCGTACGAGCACTACCGCATCGGCTGCGGCCGCGACGCGCGGCTCCAGGAACTCTGGGGACGCTGACACCGCTTCCAATCGATTCGCATCTCGACGCCGTCCGCGCCGCCCTCGAGCGGCGGCGTGCAGTCGTGGTCGTCGCGGCGCCCGGCGCGGGGAAGACCACCCGCGTGCCGCCGGCGCTCCTGCGCGAAGGGCGTCTCGTCCTGCTGCAGCCGCGGCGCGTGGCGGCGCGGGCGATTGCGGCGCGCATCGCCGGCGAACGCGGCTGGACGCTGGGCCGTGAGGTCGGCTGGCAGATCCGGCACGACCGGCGGTTCGACGCCGACACGCGGCTCCTCGTCGTCACCGAGGGAATCCTGACGGCGAGGCTGCAGGCGGATCCGCTGCTCACCGGGTTCCGCACCATCGTCATCGACGAATTCCACGAGCGGAGCATCCACGCCGACGTCGCGATCGCGCTGGCGAAGCAGGCATGGCGCGCTCGCGACGATCTGCGGCTGGTCGTCATGTCGGCGACGCTCGACGCCGGCGCGGTCGCGGCGTTTCTCGACGACTGCCCGGTGGTGGATGTGCCGGGCCGGTTGTTTCCGCTCGACGTGTCGTACGCTCCGGGCCAGTCCGTCGCCGGCGCCGCGGTCGATCTGCTCCGCGAGACGACGGGACAGGTGCTGTGCTTTCTGCCGGGCGCGCCGGAGATCGCGCGTGCGGTGGAGGAGCTCGAGCGCCTGCGATCGCGCGCGGATCTCGCAGACGCCGAGGTCGTTCCGCTGCACGGATCGCTCGACGCGGCCGCACAGGACCGCGCGATCGCCGCGTCCGAGCGCCGGCGGATCATCGTCGCCACCAACCTCGCCGAAACGTCGCTGACCGTGCCGGGCGTCACGGCGGTCGTCGACAGCGGACTGCACAAGGTGGCGCGGTACGACGCGGACCGCGCGATCGACGCGCTCGTCACCGAACGGATCACCGCCGACGCCGCCGACCAGCGCGCGGGCCGGGCCGGGCGGCTCGCGCCGGGCCTCGTCCGGCGGCTGTGGGACGCGCGCGATCGGCTGCGGCCGCATCGCGAGCCGGAGATCCACCGCGTCGATCTGTCGTCGGCCGTCCTCGACGTCATCGCCTGGGGCGGCGATCCGCGGACGCTCGAATGGTTCGAGGCGCCGCGCGCGGGCGCGATCGACGCCGCGCTGGCGCTGCTCGTACGGCTCGGGTTGATCGCCGATACGCACGCGCCGCGCTTGACCGGCGCCGGCGTCGAGGCGCACCGCCTGCCGATGCATCCTCGGCTGGCGCGCATCGTCGTTGCCGCGCGGGACGCCGCGCACGGACACGGCGGCGGCCGGGGTGATGTGCGCCGGACCGTCGAGCGCGCGTGCGAGTTCCTCGCGGACGGACGGCGCCTGCCGCCGCGCGCGGCCGCGACGGCGTCGGATCTGCTGACCGTCGTCGACGAACGCGTCGACGAGCCGGCGTTCTGCCGCGCGATCTTCACCGGCTTTCCGGATCGCGTCGCCAGGCGCCGCGAACCCGGGTCGCCGAGCGTCCTGCTCTCGAGCGGCGCCGGCGCGACGATCGGCCGCGAGAGCGGCGTGCACGACGCCGAGTTCATGGTCGCCATCGACGTCACGAACGGGATCGTGCGCATCGCCAGCGCGGTCGATCGAGAGTGGATCGTGCCGACCGCCTCCGAGGTGGTCCACCGGTTCGACGCCGCGTCCGGCACCGTGAAGGCGGCGGTCGTCAGGAAGTACGACGCGCTGGTCCTGTCCGAGCACTCGATCGCGCCGGATCCGGAAGCGGCCGCGACGCTGCTCGCCGACGCGTGGCTGACGCGCAACCGGCGCGACGAAGACGAGCAGGTCGTTCGCCGCCTGCAATTCGCCGGTCTCGGCGTCGATCTTCCGGCCATCGTTCGCGCGGCGGCGTACGGCCGGCGATCGCTCGACGAGATTGCGCTGCCGGACGCGTTGCCCGCCGCCGTGCGCCGAGATCTCGAGCGGCTGGCGCCGGAGGCGATCGTCGTGCCGAGCGGCCGCCGCATGCGCCTCGACTACGGCGCCGACGGCGGCGTGTCGGCGTCGGTCAAGCTGCAGGAGCTCTTCGGCCTGGCCGAGACGCCGCGGATCGGTCCGCGCCGCGAGCCGGTGCTCTTCGCCCTCCTCGCGCCGAACGGACGCCCCGTGCAGATGACGCGGGATCTCCGCAGCTTCTGGGATCGCACCTATCCGGAGGTTCGGAAGGAGCTCCGTGGCCGCTACCCGAAGCACCCGTGGCCCGACGATCCGTGGAACGCGACGCCGACGCACCGCACGGATCCGCGCAGGCGCCGGTCGTCCACCTAGCTCGCGGCGCGAACGCGAGCGCGCGCGGAAACGCGAGGTCGCGACCGCGTTCGCGCATCGGTCGGTCGATTCGCATCCGGCTCGTGACGCCGCTCAGCGCTGGACGTCCAGGGTGGCGAAGAGTGGCTGACCGGCGCGCGCCGCGTAGACGCCGAACACCGTCAGCGCGACGAGCAGCGCGAGCGACAGCGCGGCAGGTGTCGCCCACCACGCGCCGAGCCGCAGCGTGATCGGCATCGTCGTCACGACGTTGTCGGCGAAGCTGCCGACGACGAGCGGCAGCAGGCCGAAGCGGATCAGCACGAACATCGCCGCGGCGATGACGGCCGTGTAGCCGACGAAATCGATCCACGTCCCGCTGATCGCCGCGCCGCCGTCGGTCAGCACGGCGAGCACCGCGACGCCCACGACCGCCGACACCCAGCCGCGCTTGAAGACCAGCCGGATGACGATGAGGATCGACATCACCACCAGTGCACTCTGCATCGAATTCTGCAGCGCCGCGATCCAGCGGCTGACGACGAGGGTGGGCGACGCGAGCACGCCGATCACGTTGCCGAACGGCGGCCGCGGCGCGGCGTAGCCGACGTAGGCGGGCAGCATCGATTGCGCGAACTCGATGGCGATCGTCGCCGCCGCGAGCGCCAGCCCGACGAGGATGTCGCGGCCGACGCGCGGATCGTTGACGTGTCCCGACACGAACCGCGTCCAGCCGAGGAGGGCGTCGGGCCACAGGCGGCGCGCGTACGGCTCGATTGCGAGGTACAGCGCCCACACGAAGGCGCCGAAGAAGCAGATGAAGCCGACCGCGAGCAGCAGCTCGCGCAGCTGCGCGTCCGCTGCCGACACGTAGTGCGCGCTCAGCAGCCAGCCCGCCAGCTGCAGCCCGATCAGCCACATCCCGAGCCGGCCTGCGGCGCCGCGGTCGGCGCGGTTCGCGTGGATGTTGCGGCGCGCGAGGACGGCGCCGACGCCGAGGACGAGCAGCGTCAGCGCCACGTTCGCGGCCGTGACGATCATCTGCGTCGTCGTGCGCGGCGGCGGCACCATGCGCGTCGGCCGAGACCAGGGCCCGATGACGTAGAACGACGTGGGGCGGCCGCGATAGGCGGCGGCTTCCACGCGCAGCGCGACGTCGGGGCGGTCGGGCGACGGTCCCGACCACGCGGCGCGCGTGTCCGCGAAGTGCGGCGGCGTCCACTGCGGCGGCGTCGGCGCGAACGTCGTCATGTCGAGGCCGGCGGCGTCGAAGAGCGTGCGCCAGTTCGGATCGCCGCGCGGCGACATGTCGGACTCGAGCTGCGGCGGCACCGCGTGGAACTCCTGCAGCCGGCCGCGCGTGTCGAGCAGCAGCAGGCGCTGTCCCGTCGCGATGAGCGGCGGATCGCTGGAGGTGACGGTGCCGGCCGGCACTTCCGGCACCAGATCGCGCGGGCTCGTGCGGTACCAGAAGATCACGGTGGGCGGCGTGCCGCTCCGCAGCGTCGGCCACCAGTTCCGCGTGCTCTGGTTCTGCGCCCATCGCAGCGGATCGGCCGCGATCGTGAACCCGCGCGCGCGGTCCAGCGGCGCGTCGTCGTAGCCGAACGACGCGATCATCTGCTCCGCGCGGTCGGCGAGCACGTCGGTCGGCTTGTCGAGCGGGACGAGGCCGGTCAGCGAGCCGCGCGGCGCGAAGGCGGCGGCGGCCACCAGCACGACGACGAACGCGGCGGCCATCGCCAGGGCGGGCCGGAGCGCCATCGCGTCGGATTCGCCGGCCTTGACGAGCATCTCGGGCGACGGCGTTTCGCCCGCGGCGAGCGCCTCGGCCAGCGGGTTGCCGCCCGGCAGCGCGGCGGCGATCGCCAGCGCCGACGCCGGGCGACGCGCGGGATCGCGCTCGATCGCGCGGAGGATCACCCGCTCGACCGCGGGATCCAGATCGCGCACGATCGACGAGGGCGTGACGACCGTGTGCGTGTCGTGCAGCTGCTTCAGCTGCGCGATCGTCTTTGCATCGAACGCGCGCTTGCCCGTGAAGATCTCGAACAGGATCAGTCCGAGCGCGTAGATGTCGGACCTCGCGGAGGCGGCCGCGCCGGCGAGCAGCTCCGGCGCCATGTACTGCGGCGTGCCGGCGACGTCGGCGCCCGCATCGGACGCGGCGGTCGCGATGCCGAAATCGGTGATGCGCACGTTGCCGTCGCCGTCGAGCATGACGTTCGCCGGCTTCAGGTCGCGGTGGACGACGCCGCGTTCGTGCGCCGCCGACACGCCGGCGCAGAGCTGGCGGGCGATGTCGAGCGCCTTGTCCGGCGGGAAGCGGCCGATGCGGCGCAGCAGCGACGCCAGGTCCTCCCCGTCGACGTACTCCATCGTGAGGAAGGGGCGGCCGTCGGCCTCGCCGAGGTCGTACAGGCGGACGACGTTCTTGTGCGACACCTGGCGCGCGATGCGCAGTTCGTTGTGGAACTGCGTCAGGCGCGCGGCGTCGCCGACGACCGTGTCCGGCAGGAACTTCAGCGCGACCGGCTGATCGAGCGTCAGGTCCTCGGCGCGGTACACCTCGCCCATGCCGCCGCGCCCGAGGAGCGCCACCAGGCGATACCGACCCGCGACGATCGAGCCGGTGGCGAACCGCCGCGAGTCGGCGGTGGCAACGCCCGGCGTCGCGGCTATCGTCAGGTCGTCGTCCGGTGTCGACGGCATCGCTGGATTGTAACGATGTCGGGGTCGAACAGGGAGGCGTCCGCCTGCGTTCGACGCAGATCATGCGCCGGCCGGTGCGGCGCACCGTGACGGCGCGGACGCGCTAGTGCGTCAACCCGTACACGAGGTAGTTGACGCCGAGCTTGTAGGCTTCGTTCGTTTCGTCGAACGGCCGGAACCCTCGACCCGACCACTCCCAGTACTGCGAGATGTCGGTGTTGTAGTTGATGATCATCAGCAGCCGCTTGCGGGGATCGTTGTCCTCGTAGATGCCGCGGAAGATCGGCTGCCCGCTGTTGTAGGCCTGCGGAAAGTTGTCGAGCCGATCGATCTCGAAGAAGCAGTGAAAGATCGGATCGGTCGGCTGCATGTCGACGATGCGGGCTTCCGGCAGGACGCGTTTGATGTTGTCGGCGAACGGCTCCCAGCCGCCGCCGGCGATGCCGCGCCACCCGGGCATCTTGAAGTCGTCGACGATCACGAACCCGCCCTTCAGGAGGTAGCTGCGCAGCGCCGCCGCCTCCTTGTCGGTGAGCGTCCACCAGCCGACCTCGATGATGTACGCGACGGCGTACTTCATCAGCTCCGGATCGTCGAGCGTCAGCGTGTTCACCTCGTCGTCGTGCGCGCCGAGGAAGCTGAGCTCGTTCATGATCTTCATCAGGTTGCGCTCGGCGATCGGATAGCCGTGGATCCATGACGGCCGGCCGCCGGCCCAGTAGCCGCCCGGTGCCGTTTCGTAGCGGACGCGCACGAACGTGAAGCGTCCGTCGTACGGCGTGTTCGGCAGGGGACCGCGGGCGCCGCGATAGCCGCCGAAGCCGCCGAACTGCGCGGACGCCGCGGCGGCAAACGCGAGGATCGCGACGGCGGCGCCGACGGTGCGCATCAGGCCGATGACACGCGGCCGAGCGGCGGTTGCCCCGGTCCGACGCTGCAACGACACCTGCCGATCGAGCGTCGGATCCCCGGCGCGGGACGCCTTGCGCAGGCCGACCTTCCCGAGCAGCGCGATCAAACGGCGCCGGCCGGCGATAATGGAGCCTGGCGCGAAGCCGGGCGCGAAACGCGTGGCGCGCCGCGGGCGGCTCTCGGGACGCGCCGGCCGAATAGTGACGCCGGCGTCGTCGGGCACGATCGACACGTGTTGATTCTAACGGAGGGGAGAGGCATGAGACGAAGCACGGGAGCCGCTGCAGTGGTCCTGGCGCTCGCGATGGCGGGCGCCATCGGCGACGCGCAAGGCCGTCGTCCGGCGAGCCCGGCGGGCAGCTCCGCCGTCGAGGTCGGGGGGCGATACGATCCGAAAGCGGCGGAGCCGACCTACGTGGGCGGCAAGTGGATCGAGATCACGTACGGCCGGCCAATTCTGCGAGGCCGCGACGTCTTCGGCAGCGGCGCGAACTACGGCAAGGTCGCGAACCCGGACCAGCCCGTCTGGCGCGCGGGCGCGAACGTCACGACGCAGTTGAAGACGGAAGCGCCGCTCGTGATCAACGGCAAGACGGTCGCGCCGGGCACCTACACGGTGTTCGTCGACTTGAAGCCGAACAACTGGACGTTCATCCTGTCGACCTGGAAGGCGCAGACGCGCTACGACCCGAACAACAAGGCGGAAATCTGGGGCGCGTACGGCTACACGCCCGACAAGGACGTCGTCCGCGCGCCGATGAAGATGGAAACGCTGCCGCACTCGCACGCGCAGATGTCGTGGGAGTTCGTCGACATGACGGACGCCGGCGGGTCGCTGGCGGTGATGTGGGAGAAGACGATGGGCTCCGTCGCGTTCAAGCTGGGAAGCTAGCGCCGGAAGCCCCGCAGGCCGCCGTCGGCGGCGTGATCGCGTTCGCGTCGCCGCAGCGGGCCGTGCCGATCGCCGCGTAGGTCTGAAGTCGTATCACGTGTCGCGCCGGACGCGCGAAATCGGCATCCGCATGCCCTCGACGCGCTGCGGGCCGAGTCGCGCGCCGGCGCCCGGTCGTCAGAGCATCTCGATCGGCATCGATCGGATCACCAGCTCGCGCTGTTGAAATCGACCCGAGAGCTCGTTCCGATACCCCTTCCACCAGTCACGATCGATCGCATCTACCATGACTTCGACGATCACGACCTCGTCGCGATCGACGTGTCCGGTCGGCGCCGTCCAGAGTCCCGTCGCCGGCGCCCGCATGTACGCCGTGACGCCGCCGAAGCGCTGCGTCAGGTCGCGGCGGACCTCGGCGAAGAGCGGCTCTCCGAAGGGGACGCCGTAGTTGTCGGTGATCGGCAGCAGGATCTGCACGAGGTGCACGGGTCGATCTTATTCCTCCCGCAGCGCCTGAGCCGGATCCCGATCGACCCGATCCTCGGCCCGGCCGCGCACCTTTGCAATCCACCAGCGCACGCGGACGAACAGGAAGCGCCAGCCGTGGAAGAACTCGGGTGGCCGGGTGCTGATGACTCGCGGCGTACTGCGCGATGAGATCGTCGGCCCCCGGTTCACCTCGTCGTGTCGCGCACCAGCGCGGCGACCGCGGCCTCGAACGAGGCGGCGCCGTCGAGGTGCGGCTGCCAGTCGGTGATGGCGGCGTCGCGCAGCGGCGGCCAGCCGGCATTCGAGTACACGCCGTACCGGTAGGCGTACGGCCTGTAGTGCGCGTCGCCCGCTCTGCCGAGGACGCGCCGCGCGAGCTCGCCTGCCGTGTAGAAGATGACGACGTGCAGCAGGTCGCGCGGCGCGGTCACGCGCTGCCGCGCCGCTTCGCCCAGGATGGCGTTGAACAGGCGGCCGCCGACCGCATGCGTATGCGACGCTTCGTGGAACAGCATCTCGAACGCCATGTCGCCCTGGTATTCCGGGTTCGCCGCTTCGATCACCGTGTGGCCCGCCGTGCCCGGCGGTCCCTCGGTGGTGTAGCCGCCGAAGGGGGGCGCCTCGGCACGCGTCGACCACGATGGGCGCGGCGGGCCAGCGGATGCCGTATGCCGCTTCCATCGTCGCGATCATCTCCGCCTCGTGATCGGCGAGCGGCGCCTGCAGCGCGGCAATCCATCGATCGTTGAGCTCGCGCTGCGCCGTCCAGTAGTGCGCCCGGTAGATCGGGGCGGCCGATTCCAGCGCGCGGCGGGTGCCGGCGTCGACGCCGTCGAGGCGATCCGGCAGCGGCGCATCGGGCGCGAGTCGCGTCACCGCGTTGTCGATCCGGATCAGCGCGGGGTCGGCGATCAGGTTGTGCCCGGCGTGGACGCGATACGCGTCGAGCGCCGCGGTCCACACGGGTCGTTCGACCGCGGGCAGCTCGTCGAGCTTCACTCGCAGCGGCGCACGCGCCTCGCGCCGATGGGCCTCGGCGTCGAGCACGTGGTGCAGGTTGACCCAGAAGTTGTTCTGGAAGACGAAGTGGATGGGTGCGCCGGGACGGTCTGGAGCGCGCACCACGGTCGCGACGAGCAGCGCCGCGACCGTGGTGCGAATGGTCATTTCTTCATCTCGTCCGCGAGCGTCTGGATGCGCCCCGCCAGCCCGCCGAAGAGCGGCGGGTTCGCGGGCGGCGTCTTCGGGTTCGCCACGGTCGCGGGATAGCCGGCGCCCGTGTATTTCGCCGGCACCGTCCAGCCTTCGTCGGCGAGCTGCTGCGGCGTCTTGCCGCCCTTCAGCCCCGCTTCGGCCCACGCCGTCCAGTCCGAATTGAATTCCTGGAACGTCTGCAGATCCGCCCACGTCGTCGTCGTGTTGCTGTGGCCGTTGATCAGCGTCTCGACGTTCTTGATGCCGGCGTGCACTTTCTTCAGCGTATCGGGGTACTTGATCACGCTGCCGCCGTTGCCCGGATCGACGAGCGGGATGGTCTTGCCGGCGAACAGGTCGCCGATGTGCGCGGTGCGCAGCGCCGTGAAGACGACGATCGCGTCGCCGTTGGTGTGGCCCGGTCCGAAGTAATAGAGATCGATCTGCTCGGCGCCCTTGCCGATGGTCATCTTGTCCTTGAACGTCCGCTTCGCCATGCCGCGGTTGTTGTTCTGCTTGAAGATGTCCATCTTCTCCATGTTCGCCTTGGTGTTCTCCTGCGCGACGAAGTCGATGGTCGCGGGGAACTCCACGTTGCCGCTCACATGGTCGCCGTGCGTGTGCGTGTTGATCAGCCGCGTCACCGGCTTGTCGGTGAGCGTCTTGATCTTGTCGAGAATCGGCTGACCCCAGCCCGGGTTCTTGGCGTCGACGACGGTGACGCCGTCGGCGGTGATGAAGACGGCCGTGTTGCCGCCGCCGCCCTTGAGGACATAGAGGTTGTCCTTCACCTTGTCGACGTCGATGTTCTTCGGCCCCTGACTCTGCTGCGCCTTCAGCGCGCCGATGGCCCCGACCGCCATCAGCAGGCCCAGCACGATGCCTCGTCTCATGAGATGCCTCCAGGAAAGAAGACCCGTTGGATGAACCAGAACGCGCCGGCGGCGATGACGACGATCGAGCCGGCGAACGCGAGCCGACGGCCGGCGGCTTCGCTCCGGCTGTGGAGCCAGGCGAGCGCCGACGCGACGACGACCACGACGAGCAGCTGCCCGATTTCCACGCCGACGTTGAACGAGAAGAGCGACCAGCCGAGCGCGCGCGTCGGCAGATCCATCTCGCGCAGCACGTTGGCGAAGCCGAAGCCGTGGATGAAGCCGAACGCGAACGCGATCCAGGCGCGCACGTCACGGCCTTCGCGCACGAGCAGGTTGTCGGCGCCGACGTACACGATGCTGAGCGCGATCGCCGGCTCGATGATCCGCGCCGGCGGCGACACGAGGTTCAGCGCGGCCAGCGACAGCGTGATGCTGTGGGCGACGGTGAACGACGTGACGACGACCGCGAGCTGGCGGATCGTCCCGCCGAGCAGCAGCAGGCCGACGAGGAACAGCAGGTGGTCGGGGCCGATCAGGATGTGATGGATCCCGGCCGGCAGGAACTTCTTCACGACCGCGAACGCGCCCTGGCGCGTGCCGGCGTAGTACTCGAACCGATCGTGGGGCGCGTTGATGATGGCCTGCGTCAGCGCGCCGCCGTCGTACACGTTGATGAAGGTCTGGTGCTGCGCGTCGTAGGGGAACAGGTGGCCTTCCACGGTGAGGGTGCCGGGCGCCGACGCGAGCGGGTACGTCATCCGGAGGCGCAGCGACTGG
>Ga0070741_10020938_pt1 | contig 10235 bp, 10 predicted proteins | sample Coa_R1_4_FD_66440 | JGI IMG/M metagenome (GOLD analysis project Ga0070741, IMG submission 66440) | Surface soil microbial communities from Centralia Pennsylvania, which are recovering from an underground coalmine fire - Coalmine... | ecosystem: Environmental > Terrestrial > Soil > Unclassified ...
GCCGCCGCGTCGTTCGTCACCTTTTCGCCAATCGTCCCCGTAATGTCCTCGCCGTTCGTCCCTACGGGATGCGCCGCACCGATATTCGTCCCCGGTGCCATCGCCGCCAGATGTCCCGCATAGGTAATGAACACACCACCCGACCCCGCCCGCGCGCCCGAGGGCGTTACATACACAATGATCGGAATGGGCGAATCAAAAAAGCGTTCCACGATTTTGCGCGTCGCGTCCAATTCGCCGCCAGGCGTATCCAGCTGAAAGACAATCGCGCTCGCGCCGTCCTCTTTGGCGACATTAATCACGCGCTCCACATACCCCTCGGTGAATGTATCAATAATGCCGTTAATCGTCGCCACATCCACCTTCGGCGCGGGCGTCTGCGCTTGAACGAATAGCGGTCTAATAATCCACAGCACGCTGATTAACCACAACGCGCCCAAAGCCGCACCCAGAAAACTCTTGGCTTTCACATTCCACACAATCTTTCAAATCAATCCAGTGTGCGTAGGCACACTTTGCTAGCGACGTGCTGTGTCGCATGTTGCCTGCGATTTTAACCGCCCGCACTCATCTCGTCCGCGTCCAATCCACCACGATATGACAACCCTGCACATTCCCTCCTGGATAATCTACGTCCAAGATGGCGCTCACGTTGCTCCCAAAATCATCCACCACGACCAAATGAAACAGTCCCTTGTCCGAGCCGAGCACAATTTCATACTCCCCTGCCTCGTTCGTCCGCGCAAACGGCGGCATATAGCCATAATCATTATAGATTTTGATGCCCACGTTCGGAATCGGCGTGCCTGCATTATTTTTCACCGACCCCTTGATATTGCCCGTACCATTGCACGCCGCGCTCTGGCGTACCCGCATTTGCGCCACATACACCAAGTTGCCCGCTAGAACAGGCGGCGGGAACGGCGTCCCAATTTCGCTCGGAGCTTCATCCGTTGGCACACCGCCTTCGGGCGTCGGCGTAAAGGTTGGCGTTGGGTTCAAAATCGCCTGCTTACAACTCTCATTCGCCTGTGAAGCCAATGTTTCCGTTGCCGCATCGCTGCCCAACGCCAACGCCGCATTCAATTCGCGGGCGGCAATGCAAAATGCGCCTTGTGTGTTCGCCGTTTCCCCATAGCCAATGTGTGCCTGCCGCAGTTTCAATTTCACATCCGCAAAATTCGGATCACGTTGATACAATTCTTCCAGCGTCAACACCGCATTCAACCAATCCGTCCCCAACGCGTGCGTTCCGTTAACATAGAGCAGGGCGCGATCATTGTACATCTTGGCTTCGGCATTATTCGGCGCGAGCGCCAACGCCGCGAGAAACCGCCGCTGCGCCAAGTCCACATCGTTCGCCGCAATCGCCTCTTTCCCCGCATTCACATATGCCGAAACCAGCTCCGCCGTCACTTGCGTCGCTTGATAATCATTTTTCACGCGGTGCAGTTCTTCCAGCAAATCAATCGCGTTATTCCAATCTTGCTTCGCCAACGCGTCCTGCGCGCTGTCAAACAATTGTTTCGCAATCGCTACGTCTTGCGGCTCTTGGTCGGCTTTGGCGGTGCTTGCATTTTTCAATTCCACCAGCTTGGCGCGCGCAGGCGCGTAATCGGGTTTGTATTGCAGCGCGGCGTTCAATTCGGCGATGGCCAGGTCATTAAACGTTTCCGATTCGTACGCCAGCGCGCGTTGAAAATGTTCCTGCGCTTGTCGAGCAAGAAAGGCTTCGCGGTCTTGATTGCCAAAATACACTCCCAGCGTAAACGGCAGCGTAAACGCCACCGCTACCCCCACCACCGACAACACAATCAGCCACACCAACCAATGGCGGCGAACCAGTGACGGCGCGGGCGGAAGCGCGGGCAGATGAGCAAGCGGCTTTGCGGCAGTTGCAGCCGCTTGACCATCACCCGTCCCATATTCGTACGGCGTCGGTGCAGGTGACGCTTTTTTCGCGTTCTCTTTCCCTGTCGGCGCAGAAAGCGCGCGGTCTCGTCCGCGCGGCGGCAGCGGCTTGTCGCGCGGCGTTACAGGTTCAGGCGTTCCAGGAGGCAGTGACGACATTCGAGGTGAATTAAAAGCTATTACGTTCTACTTCCAAGCACAAATTTACACCACAGAGAGCGCCGAGGACGCGGAGAAATATATTTTTGATTGCACTGCGTCCTCCGCGCCCTCTGCGGTAAATTCAATGCGCTGGCAACAAAACGACCCGCGCCGTCGAACACGCGAGTCGTTTCAAATCTTCTATTGCATCGCCAAATACCATATCAAGTTCGATCCGAGCGATGCTATAATTATATGTCGAATAGGAATGCGCGCAAAAAGGCGTTCAACCGTTCCGATTCCACCTCCTCCACATCAGTTGCGAGCAAGCCTTGATAAGGCAATTACTGCGTACAACGCATTTCAAAAAGGGAACTTGACACGATTCCTGTGACGAAATCAATTGGAATAGCGAGAATTTCGCATCGTCAGAGGCTTTTTGAAATGCGTTGTAGTGACTTTACAGGGACCTTCTACCAGTCTATACTCGGACTCAGGTAGTAAAAACTTCATAGGAAAAAGAAAATGGAACTCAAACCTGTTCAATCAAAACCAAATCGGAGGGAATGCTTTCCTCGTCAATTGTGCATTCTGTGATGGGCACGCTCTTCAGCCAATAGATATGGAAAGAACCGAACCAGAGAAGCTGTTCCTTAAAATAAAGGAGTGGTCGGTCACAGAGCCATGCAAGATATGCGATAGGAAAGGAGTTTTGAGGATAGAGAGCTACGATATTCTACTCTCATGTCCAATTTGCCGTGGCTCAGGGCGTGACCCAAATATTGAACTTGGTTCGAGCTACGAGTATCTCAAAGGTTCATACACTAGTACAGGTAAAATTGATGATACGAAAGCGAAAGAGCTGTCCAACAAGCCCTGTCCAAAATGTGGTGGGACAGGGATTAGATCCCTTAGTTGGACGCTTAAGGTAATCAAGTGAACGCATTCGCTTCGATACAAAACCTCTTTTCAGATTCAGGAGGACGACAATGCTGCAGAAATGGGAATACTGCATCGTGGAGTGGATTTGGAATCAGAACGGCATCCAATTTTTCCTGCCAGATGGACGCCGCCAAGTGCTTTCAGGTAGCTATGCGGAGGTTGTTCAGCTATTGACCGGATTTGGAAGAGATGGCTGGGAAATCGCTGGCGTTACGGCAACAGGCAACTGGGTGTTTTTCACATTGAAACGCCCTATTGGATGAAAGGTGTCTGAAATGCCAACTGATAAATTCAACTGGTTCATAGGATACATCTCGGATGTAATGGATGTTGGGCCAGAAAAGGCAAAGCAAATCTATTATGACATTGCGAATGACTCCAGTTCTGTGCGAACTTACACGCCTTCCATTCTTTTCCCTCTAATCCATTATCTACTTGACCCTTGGAAAGGGTATGACTGTGCTTATCGCGTGTTTGAAACCGCGCGTGCGTATGGGTTACCAAGTGTATATCCACTATGCACAATATTACAGCACGGTCTATCTATAACCTACGTAGAGCTCTTGAAGGAAAAGTATCCTGGAGAACGAGAAGTGCTAATTTATGAGCAGCTATTTGAAGCTCGTTGGTTGGCGGCATTAGGAATCAATGACCTTAGAATCCGTGCACGCGCCGATAGCGAACCCCTCTCAGATTCAGAACACAGGGCGTTGAGTAATGCTTGGTCTTTAGCGAATCGTCTATTGAGTTACGACTTGAACCTTTGGAAGAGAGACCTTAATCGCTTTCCCCAATCTGGGCCAGCAATGGTAATGTCAAGTGCATTGAGAGATACTGAAAGAGCATTGCGTGAAATTGCCAGTTCATAATGTGCAAATAGTGCGAGAATCAATATCCGATCCACCGGTCAATGTCTAACGTCTAACCACTACCATCTAACAACTAACGACTTATGTCTAAAGATATCGTAATGCCCGCGCTCGGCATGGCGCAAGAAACCGGCACATTGCTGCGCTGGCTCAAACAACCCGGCGATTCCGTCACCAAAGGCGAAATGCTCATGGAGGTCGAGACCGACAAAGCGATGGTCGAAATCGAAGCGCCCGCCTCCGGCATCCTTGCGGATGTCACCGCCCAGTCCGGCGATGTCGTTCCCGTCGGTCAGGTCATCGCGCGCATCCTCGCGCCAAATGAACAACCATCCGCGCCCATTTCATCTCACGCACCAACATCATCCACTCCGCGCGTCAGCCCCCTCGCCGCGCGCATCGCCGCCGAGCATGGCATAGATCTAAATCAAATCCAAACCGCGCGCGGTCTCATTCAAAAAGAAGATGTGCTGGCATACATCGAGGCGCAGAAAACACAAACCCAGCCAACAACCCGCATCTTGGCATCACCTAAAGCGCGCCGCTTGGCAATGGAACGCGGCATTTCACTCGACACCTTGCACGGCAGCGGACCCGAAGGCGCAATCCTCACCGCCGATGTACTGGCGATGACAATGGCTACTCCCCCGCTCCCCCGCTCCGCCGTTCAAGCGTCTAAAGCGGATACCGAAGCACTTGCCGTCAGCGGCATCTGGCGCGTCATGGTCGAACGTCTCTCGCAGGCATGGGCAACCATTCCCCATTTTTATCTCGCCCGCGACGTGAATGCCAGCCGCCTCATTGCCTGGCGCGAGTTCAAAAAGCAAACCATCGAAAAAATCACCTACACCGACCTCTTGGTGAAACTAGTGACCGCCGCCTTGCAGCAGCACCCCCGCGTCAACGGCTCGTGGCAAAACAACGCGCTCATTCTGAATCACCACTACAATATCGGGCTAGCAATCGCGGTGGACGCAGGACTCGTCGTTCCTGTCATTCACGACGCCGACCAGCTAAATCTCTCGCAGCTCGCCGCGCAGCGTGTGCAGCTCATCGAACGCGCGCATGCGGGCAAATTATCGCCTAACGACATCAACGGCGGCACATTCACGATCAGCAATCTAGGCATGTACGGCGTGGACGCCTTCAACGCAATAGTCAATCCGCCACAAGCCGCCATTCTCGCCGTCAGCCGCATCGCCGAGCGCGTCGTCCCTGTCAATCATCAACCCTCCGTTCAACCGATGATGACACTCACTCTCTCCTGCGACCATCGCGCAGTAGACGGCGCACGTGCCGCGCAGTTCCTCGATACCCTCGCCCAGCTCATTGAAGAGCCATTGGCGCTCTTGGACTGAATCAACTTAAAACCCGAAGGGTCGCTGACGTAGTATGTCAGATGAGACCCCTTCGGGTTTTAAGTTGAGGTTTTAACTCTTTACTACCATCAGCTCCGTCTGCGGCGGCGCGAGCCATTCAATCCCCTCCTTCGTCACCAATACATCTTCTTCCAATCCAATATATCCGGCGTCGGTCTGCACGCCGAGTTCTATCGTGTACACCTGATTTTCTTCCACAATGCCGTACGGCGTATCCCCATACCGTTCCCAGCGCGGTAAGAGACCCGTTCCTCCATCATGCACCGCGCGCCCGACTTGATGACCAAGACCGTGTTGATATTCAGGATACCCTTCGCTCGTAATTACTTCCCGCGCGAGTTGGTCCACCTGCCAGCCCGCAATGCCCGGCCGTAAAATCGCAGCGGCTTCTTGAATCGTTTTCGCCACCGCATTGAATGCGTGAATGAGCGGCGCGGGTGGTTCTGTTTCACCGGGCCGCGCGATATACCACATTCGTTGCAAATCCGAACAATAATTATTTTGCTTGATACCAAAATCAATATGCACCAGATGACCGGGTTCGACTTTTAAATCCGTTGGTCCTGCGTGCCCCGCGCTGGAGTCGGGACCCGTATTCACCGCCGGGCACTGGTCCCACGCCCATGCCGTCGTCACATTCCATTCATCACAGCGCTCGTGAAAATGATTGGCAATCTCTTTTTCGGTGAGACCGGGTTTCAGCAATGCGGTAGTTTCGTCAAACAAAATGAGCGTACGATCAATCGCCTCGCGGATGCGTTTCAATTCTTCCGGCGTCTTGCGCCCGCGCAATCGTGAAAGAATCGGGTCGGCGGAAATGAAACGTTCCGCGTACGGCGTGCCTTTCAGAATATCATTCAACGTCAGGAACATGCCAAACGTCAATCCATCGGCGTTCGGATTGCTCTTGGAATAATTCAACGCGATTTGCTTCGGATCAAGCCGTTCAATCGTATTCCGCAGCAGTTCGCTCACGCCCTGCACGTACGAATGCACTTCGGTGTACCAACCGCTTGTGCGATACATCGCGTCGTCGCCTTTGCCCACAATCGCAATGCGGTCGCCATTTTTGGTAAGAATCAATGCCGACTGCCACACCACCATCCCCGGCGCGAGCAGCTCCCACGACCGTTCCGGTGTTTCTTCGGTTTCCCGCGCGAAAATCAGCCACGCATCCATGTTCAATTCTTGTAAAATAGAGTTCGCCTGTTCCAGCTTTTCCCGTTGCAGCATCTCTACCTCGTGGTTCAATGGGTTCATTCCATTATCCCCATCGGCATCGAAACGTCAACCTCATGGGAACCATCACCGCTAGCGAACAGTCTTGTACTCATGCGTACGATTCTTATTTTCATTCTCTTTGGTCTCATTGGCTGTGCCTCGACTGCGCCCCTCTCCATCCCTGTCCCTGCCAGCAGCCCTGCCGCCGCGCCCACGCCTGCCGATCTTTCACAAAACATCTTTCCCCTCGCACTGAACAACATGTGGGTCTATCAAGTCACGCGTTACGACGGCTTTAACCCGCGCGATATTTTGACGGCGACGTTGGTGATGACAGAAACGGTGACCGAAATCAAGACCGACACCAATTTTTTCGCCGCCAAGATTCGCCACGAGGAAAGCGCTGATGTGCCGATTTATGTTCCGCCCAACATGCAAAATATGCTCCAGCCTGGCTCGGCGAGCGAGTATTGGCTCATCGCGCAAGGCAACCGCATCTACCGCGAAGAAGAAACCCCTGACCTCGCGCGCATGACCGACCGAGACAGTTTAGAATTTGTCTTTCCCCTCGCGGCGAATGAGCAATGGGTATGGCTTCCCGCCCGCCTGCCAACCGATTCCAACCCAGACGGTGTAATGCGGGATGTTCTAAAAGTTGGAACGGTTCAAGTACCGGCGGGGCGATTTGACAATTGCTATCAGATTCAAGATGGTTGGGTGACAAATACGGTGATCAATTGGTTCTGTCCGGGCGTGGGATGGGTCGAGCGCAAGGGCGACCATAACGGAACGCCTGTTGGAATGCACGCGGTACTTGTAAAATTCATGATAGAATCGCGCTAACCTCGCATTCTATGAAATTACTCACCCACCTCGTTGTTGTTTGGCTCTTGCTTGGTGTTACAGGAATTGGCTGTCTCTCGCAATCGCCGCCTCTAACCAATCCCGCCAAAACTGCGACTCCTCTTGCTACGTCGGCGCGCCTCGCGCTCGAACAATTTATGCAAGCGCGGATCGCAAGACAAGAGCAAGCGGTTCTCGACCTGTTGACCGAACGTTTACGCTCCCAGATTCAATCCGATGCCTATCAGCTTCCGCTGTTCCAGGTGAGTAATCCCTGCTGGTATCGCTATATCATTCTTAGTTTGGATGAGACGACAAGCCAAGCGGCCCGCGCCCGCGTCCGCGTATATCAACACTTTTGGAGCGGAGACAACGGCGGTGGACTTCCTCACTCTTGGGAACAAGAATTAGAGTTGGTGCAAACGCCCAACGGTTGGCAGGTGGACCAATTGAGCAGCGCGGAGAATGAACGAGAAGAACCGCGTGAGCCACACGGCTGGACGCTTTCGGCGTGTCGAACGCATCCGTAGGGCTTGGAGACTATATGCCAGATTCCCCGCGCATTTGCGTTGTCGGCAGTTCCAACATTGACCTTATCGCTCGCGTGCCGCGCCTGCCGAAATTAGGCGAAACGCTCATCGGGAACGCGTTTCACTTGGGCTATGGCGGCAAAGGTGCGAATCAAGCCGTCATGGCCGCCAAGCTCGGCGCGCAGGTGACGATGGTCACCAAAGTCGGGCGCGATGTGTTCGGCGAAGGCACGTTAAAGAACTACCGCGAGCAAGGGATTGACGATACCTACGTCTTGATGGACGACCATCTTTTTTCCGGCGTCGCGCCGATTTTTGTAGATGAGGATGGTCGGAATGTCATTGTCATTGTGCCGGGTGCGAATCTCGGTCTTCTCCCTGCCGATGTGCAAAACGCGCGAGAAGCGATTACACGCGCGAAAATCGTTATTTGCCAGCTCGAAGTCCCCAGCGAAACAACCCTCGAAGCATTCCGCGTGGCGAAACAAGCCAACCGTATGACCATTCTGAATCCCGCCCCCGCCGCCGCATTGCCCGATGAACTTTTACAGCTGACCGATATTTGCGCGCCAAACGAAGTGGAAACGGAAATGCTGACAGGCATTTCCGTTCAAACGCTAGACCAAGCGGAACGCGCCGCGCGTACCTTGTTAGAGCGCGGCCCCAAAACGGTGATTTTGACGTTAGGCGAACGCGGCGCATTGGTCGTCAATGGCGAAATGGCGTGGCACGCCCCCGCCGTTCCGGTACAAGTTGTAGACTCGACGGGCGCGGGCGATGCATTCGTCGGCAGTCTCGCGGTATTTTTAGCAGAAGGCAATGGCTTGGACGAAGCGGTGCGCCGCGCCAACGCGGTCGCCGCCTTATCCGTGACTCAAGTGGGAACGCAAACCTCATTCCCAAATCGCGCACAAGTGGATGCGTTTTTGAACCTGTAGGGGCGGCGGCATGACGCCCGTAGGAATAGATTGGAGGCAGAATGCGAAAACAGATTCACACCAACAAAGTAGCAACCCCAAAAAGTCCGTACTCGCAGGCGATTGTGGCGCGCGGCACCTTTGTCTTTCTTTCAGGCGCAGGCCCCACCGACCCGGCAACGGGCGAGCAACGCTTGGGCAGTTTTCGGGAACAAGCCGAATTAACGTTTGAAAATATCGGCAAACTCCTACAAGCCGCTGGCTCATCGTGGGAGAATGTAGTCAAGGTCAGCGCGTTCCTCGCAGATTTTTCCAATTTCCCCGAATACAATGAAATATATCGCCAATATTTCCGCGAACCCTATCCCGCGCGCACGACCGTGCAAGCAGGCATCGGCAAAATCGCAATCGAGGTGGACTGCATCGCACTCGTGCCAGAGGGTTAACTGCTAAGAACCGCGAATCTTTGTGACGCTATGCGTCACAAAGATTCGCGGTTCCTACCCTCCAAATCGTTCTCGTAAAAATTCTAGTACGACCTTATCAATAAAAGGTCCATCCTGTAATCGTTCTTCCAGATTTTCCACGCCGCCGAATTCGCGGAACGCGGTCTGTGATGCTTCATCCCAAACGCCAGAGATATTGACATCGTAACCACGCCGCGCCATTATCATTTGCAGCTCACGCGCAATGGACTCGTCTATCGTAATGAGGTCATCAGGATTAGGACGATTGAAATAGAGACGGTGCAGATCAAGCAAGCGCCTTAATTCATCTATCGGCGTGGGATGATCATCCACGCGCAAATCGAGGTAACGATCATTGAATCCGCCATAACCACCGCCAGCTCGCACAACGAGGAGCGCAGCGGATTCTTGTCCCCGCTTATCCCCGCCCGCTGCCTGCCCCGCCGCCAGCGCCTCAACTAATCGGTCTGCCAAATCCCCGCGCGCTGGCTCGAATGTTTCCGCGAGCGCATCTACCACCGCCGCGCCCGCGAGGATATTGCCCTGTGCGGCGTAATTTTTCCCCACGCGTCCACCTGCCCATGAAAAACAATCTTGCCCCGTGAAACTAAAGGCGCGGCCCTGCGCGTCCACGATTCCAAATTGACGCTGCGATGCCGCTTCATCTGACACCGTAAGCGCGTTGCCAATTTCTTCGGGCGTCATGCCCTGCTTGAGCATTTCCAGCGCGCGGGGCGCATAACTCGTATTCGCCCACGCCTGCGTCGCAATTGCCCCGACCCCCGCTTGCGCCCAAGGCACAACCGAGCCAACCGCGAGAAATTTGGATGCGACGGCGATGCCAAGGTCGCCATTGACGGGGTCAAACGCGATGAGGGAAAAGGTAGATGGTTTCATAGAAGGTCAGAATACGGGGATTGACTAAACATCAACGGATGAGATAAAACTGGGGTTATGCCAACTTGTCCACATTGCCACACTGCGACGCTGGTCAAAGATGGATTGAACCCGAGCG
>Ga0070741_10020939_pt1 | contig 10235 bp, 11 predicted proteins | sample Coa_R1_4_FD_66440 | JGI IMG/M metagenome (GOLD analysis project Ga0070741, IMG submission 66440) | Surface soil microbial communities from Centralia Pennsylvania, which are recovering from an underground coalmine fire - Coalmine... | ecosystem: Environmental > Terrestrial > Soil > Unclassified ...
CCGGTGGCGCCGTCCATCGCCGCGGCGTCGTCCACCTCCTGCGGGATCGAGGAGATCCCGGCGAGGAAGATCACCGTCGCGAACGGAATCGTGCGCCACGCCTGCACCGTGATGATCGACGACATCGCCGCGTGCGGCGTCCCCAGCCAGTTGGGCGGGTTCGAACGCGACACGAGGTGCAGGTGCACGAGGAACCACGTGAAGATGCTCGCCTGCGGGTCGTAGAACCAGAGGAAGCCGATCGCGGTCAGCGCGACCGGGGCGGCCCACGGAAGCAGGATCAGGAAGCGCAAGAGCCAGCGGCCGCGGAAGTGCCGGACGAGCGCGTGGGCGAGCAGGCCGGCGACGACGATCACGACCGCCTGCGAGATCACGGTGAACAGGAACGTGTGCCAGAGAGCGCCGCGGAAGATCGGATCGTGCAGCTCCTGCGTGAAGTTCGAGAAGCCGACCCACTTGCCGGTCAGAGACCCCGCCGTCGCGTCGGTGAAGCTGAGATAGACCGCGAGAACGAGCGGCACGCCCACCAGCGCGCCGATGAACAGGACCGCCGGCGAGATCAGCAGCGCAGCAAGAACACCCCTCCGTTCCGTCGCATAGCGGAGAGTGCCTCGACGCCGTCGACCGACGGCAACCGCGCCGCCCATTGCGAGCAACATAACCGGATCAGCGCCGCTGCAAACGTCGCGCCTCGATACGCTGAGGCCCCACCGTGGCGGCGATCGAGCTCGAACGCCTTTCCAAGGTCTACCCGGACGGGACGCGCGCGGTCGACGAGCTCGACCTCACGATCCACGACGGCGAGCTGATGGTCTTCGTCGGTCCGTCCGGCTGCGGCAAGACGAGCGCCCTGCGGATGATCGCCGGTCTCGAGCCGATCACCTCGGGCAGCGTCCGCGTGGCGGGCGAGGAGGTCAACCACCTCCCGCCGAAGGCGCGCGACATGGCGATGGTCTTCCAGAACTACGCGCTCTACCCCCACATGAACGTCTACGACAACATGGCCTTCGGGCTGAAGATGCGGCGCGTCCCCCGCACGGAGATCCGGCGACAGGTCGACCGCGCCGCCGACGTCCTCGGCCTGCGTGAGGTGCTGTCGAAGCGTCCCCGCCATCTCTCGGGCGGTCAGCGCCAGCGGGTCGCGATGGGCCGGGCGATCGTACGCGAGCCGAAGGCGTTCCTGATGGACGAGCCGCTCTCCAACCTCGACGCCAAGCTGCGGGTGCAGATGCGCGCGGAGATCGCACGGATCCAGCGCGACCTGCGGGTGACCACGATCTACGTGACGCACGACCAGAGCGAGGCGATGACGCTCGGCCAGCGGGTCTGCGTGCTTCGCGGCGGCGTGCTGCAGCAGGTCGACTCGCCGCAGGTGCTCTACGACCGGCCGGCGAACCTCTTCGTCGCCGGGTTCATCGGCTCGCCGAGCATGAACGTGGTCGAAGCCACGATCGACGGCCGCGGCGACGACCTGACGGCGCGCTTCGGACGTCACGAGCTCGCCCTCCCACGCGAGCTCGTCGCCGGCCGTCCGGGCCTGCGCGGCTACATCGGAGCGAAGCTCGCGCTCGGGATTCGCCCGGAGGACATGGAGGACGCGGCGCTCGTCTCCTCGACGAACGCCCATGCCGGCCGGCTCGACGTCACCGTGGACATCCGCGAGGACATGGGCGCCGAGGTGTACCTCCACTTCGTCGTCGACGCGCCGGGGGTCCGGGCGGACGCCCTCAAGGAGGCGGTCGGCGGCGAGGCGCTCGAGGCCGCCGAGGCGCAGGCGCACCACCAGGGGTCCCCGTTCATCGCGCGTGTCGCCCGCGAGGCGACCGCGAGGGAAGGGCAACCGGCCCGCCTCGCGATCGACACCGGTCGCCTGCACTTCTTCGATCTCGACACGGGCGCCTCGGTCTAACCCGACGGTTTACAGCGGGGCCCGCCGGAGATATGAAGGAGCAGCCGGGCGATCCCCGGTCCGTTTCCCCGTCCATGTTTGCCCGGCTGCCGACGACGCTACGCCCGTTCCGGTCCCTCGCCGTGCTGCGCGGAGAAGGCTCCGCGAACAGCCCGGCGAGCCGCGGGCCGGACGCGCGCCAGCCGGATGCCGCCCGCGGGCGGGCGCGGCCGGAGCCCGCCGCGGCCGGGCGCCGCGTCCTCGTCGTCGACGACGAGCCGTCGATCCGCATGCTGTGCTCGGTCAACCTCGGGCTGGCCGGGTTCGCCGTCACGGAGGCCGAGAACGGCGCGGAAGCGCTGGAGCTCGCCGCGCGCCGCGACTTCGACCTCGTCCTGCTCGACGTGATGCTCCCCGACATCGGGGGGCACGAGGTGGCGCGACGCCTCGCCGACGACGCGCGCACGCGACATCTCCCCGTCGTGTTCCTCTCGGCCCGGGCCGACCGCGCCGACCTGCGGCTCGGCTACGAGGTCGGCGGGCTCGACTACATCACCAAGCCCTTCGATCCCGTGGGGCTCGGCGCGCGACTCGACGAGGTGCTCTCGCGCGTGGAACGCGGCGAGAGCGAGTCGTTCCGCCGAACCCGCCTCTCCGAGCTGCGCGGAGAGCCTTCTTCGTGACCGACATCGCCGTCGCGTCCGACGGGCAGACCGCCGAGCAAGCGCCCTCGACCAGAGACCGCGGCACCGCCGTCCAGCGCCGCGCCCGGATCGCCCTGGCGACGATGCTGGCGCTGCTCGTCGCGCTCGCGGCGGTCGCGGCGTTCGCGACCGACCGCCTCTACTCGAGCGCCCAGAACCGGTACATCGAGGAGGCGTTCCCGCTGCGCTCGTACTCACGCGACCTCCTCATCCAGATGCTGAACAAGGAGACGTCGGTTCGCAGCTACATGATCACCGCGAACCCCGGCAGCCTCGGCGCGTACGACGCCGCGCTGCCGGCGGCGCGGGCCGATCTCGCGGGCCTCCGGCGCCTCACCGAGCGCCGGCCCGAGATCGCCGCGGAAGTCCGGAACGCGACGGCGCTCGTCCGCTCGCTCGACGACTACTTCCGGAAGCAGATCGCGCTCGTCGGCAGCGGGCACAAGGGGCAGCTGAAGGCGCAGACGAACGTGCTCGACGGGCTGGCCCGCTTCGGCGAGTTCCGCGCGACCGCCAACGCGTTGCAACGGGATGCCGACCGGATCCTCGCCGACGCCGAGCACAACCAGCACCGCACGTTCTGGCGCACGCTCGTGTTCGTCCTCTTCGTCGCCGTCGCGGCGATCGCGATCGGCGCCGCGCTGCTCGCCCGGCTTCCGAGCCGGATCGGGTCGCTGTACCGGCGGGAGGAGGAGGCGCGCCGGGCGGCCGAGCGCGGTGACCAGGCGGCGCGCTCGCTCGGGCACGTCGAGGAGGCGGTGATCCTGCTCGACCACGACGGCACCGTGCGGTACTGGAACCCGGCCGCCGTCGAGAACCTCGGCGTGGCGGAGCACGACGCGCTCAACCGTCCGATCGCCGAGGTGCTGCCCGAGGTCGAGGCGGTCGAACAGGCGGTCACCCGCACCGGCGGCTCCGGCCTGACGCCGATCACACGCAGCGGCTCCGAAGCGTGGTTCCGCGTCAGCGAGACGCGCTTCTCCGAGGGTCGCGTGTTCGTGCTTCGCAACGTCACCGGTGAGCAGCAGCTCGAGCAGACACGCACCGACTTCCTCGCGACGGCGTCGCACGAGCTCCGCACGCCGCTCGCCGCCGTCTACGGCGCGGTTCGCACGCTCCGCCGTCCGGACCGCGAGCTCGACGCCGAGCTCGACGAGCGGCTGCTGACGATGATCGAGCAGGAGTCGGAGCGCCTGCGCGCGATCGTCGACCAGATCCTCGTCGCCTCGCAGCTCGACCGGCACGAGCTGCGGCTCGACCGCAGCGACTGCGACGTCGACGAGCTCTGCCAGAGCGTGCTCGAGTCGGCGCGCATCCACACGACGGCGAAGCACGAGCTCGTGCTCGACGCACCGGGCGAGCACCGTGTGGTCGAGTGCGATCCGGCGCGGCTCCGGCAGGTGATCGCGAACCTGCTCGACAACGCCGTCAAGTACACCCCCGGCGGAGGCCGGACCGAGCTGCGCATCCGCGACGATCCCGGCGCGGTGAGGATCGAGATCGCCGACCAGGGCGTCGGCATCCCGCCGGAGGCGCAGGCGCGCGTCTTCGAGAAGTTCTTCCGGGTGGACGCGAACATGCTCGCCGGCGTCGGCGGCAGCGGGCTCGGCCTCTACATCAGCCGGGAGCTGGTGGAGCAGATGGGCGGGTCGATCCGGCTCCGGTCCGAGCGGGGAAAGGGCTCGACGTTCACGGTCGAGCTCCCCCGGTCGGCCGCCGTGTGAGAAACGGCCCTCCAGCGGAGGAGCCTCGGCGCCGATAACGGGCGCATGTCGATTCAGCGTGCAGCCGTCGTCACCGTCGCGGCCTTCGCGACGGCTTTCGCCGCGATCTTTCGCTAGCAGGCGCTTCTCAGACCGCGAGGTCGCGCGGGATCGGCCGCTCGCCGAGCAGCGCCGTGCGCCTGAGCTGCCTGAACTCGTTGTCGTTCGTCTCGAGCGAGTTCGCGACGACGGCGACCGGATGCGGCGCCGGCACGGACTGCGACGTCGGCGAGAGGACGTTCCGCACCAGCCCGCCCGCGACCACCGCGAACGCGATCACGGCGGCGGCAAGCCCGATGACGAGCGGGTTTCTGACCCGCCGCGGCACGTCGATTCGCACCGGGTCGTGGGACTCGAGCGCCTCGGCCCGCAGCCGGTCGGTCGTGAGCGCCGACTCGTCGGCGAACGCCCGGCAGGCCGGGCAGCCCGCCAGGTGGACGTCCAGGAGCGCTCCCTCCAGCTCCGAGAGCTGGGCGTCGAGGCGCAGCGACACCCAGAAGCGGGCGCGTGAGCACAGACGGCTTTCGACCTGCATTGGAAAGTCAGACGTCTCCCGGGCCGATTCGTTAGCCACGTTATCGGTCGCCAGAGGGGCTGCGCTTGAGGGGGTCGCGACCGGGTCCCGGGGCGGGTCGACCGCACCAGACGGTATGACAACGGTGTGATCGACGCCGTCCGAATCCTCGTCGTGGACGACGACGCCGACATCCGGCTGCTGCTCCGCGAGCTGCTCGAACGCGCCGGGTTCGACGTCGACGAGGCCGACGGCGGCCGCGCCGCGCTCCGCTCGCTGGCGGCGGCTCCGCCCGCGCTCGTCCTGCTCGACGTCTCGATGCCCGAGCTCGACGGCTACCAGACGCTCGAGCGGATCCGCGATCTCACCGACGTGCCCGTGATCATGCTCACGGCCCGGGCGCAGGAGCTCGAGAAGGTGCGCGGCCTCTCGGCCGGCGCGGACGACTACGTCGCGAAGCCCTTCGGGCGCCAGGAGCTGCTCGCGCGTGTCCAGGCGCTGCTGCGCCGGAGCGGCGCGCGGGCGGAGCTGCACGAGGCGTACGCCGACGACTTCCTCGGCGTCGACTTCGCCGAGCGGCGCGTCACGGTCGGCGGCCGCGAGGTGCGGTTGACACCGCTCGAGTTCAAGCTGCTCGCGGCGTTCGTGCAGCACCGGGGCCAGGTGCTCTCGCGCGACCAGCTGCTGAGCATGGTGTGGGGCGACCCGTACGGCGTCTCCGGCGACCAGGTGAAGCTCTACGTCGGCTACCTGCGGCGCAAGCTCGCGCCGGGTACGCCGGACGAGACGCCGATCGAGACGCTGCGCGGGTTCGGGTACCGCTACCGCGCCTGACGGCGGGACGATTCGGCTTGGCTCCCGCCTGCAGGCTCTCTATGCTTTCCCGCACATTCCCCTGACCCCCCAGACAGGAGGACGAGTGAAGAAGCGCATCTACGCGGGCGTGGGAGCGTCCGTGGGACTTGCGGTTGTCGCGCTGGCGGTCACCGTCGGTGTGGCGATTGCGCACTCGAGCGGAGCCACCCCGCTGCCGGCGTCGTCGTGCTCGGCGATTCAGAACGGCAGCGGCCAGTACCTGATCGCCTCCGACCTGCCGTTGCAGGGGTCGGGTCGTACGCAGACGATCCAGATGACCAAGGCGATCGCGTACATCCTCAAGCAGCACAACTGGAAGGCCGGCAAGTACTCGCTCGCCTACCAGAGCTGCGACGACGCGACCGCTCAGGCTGGCAAGTGGGACTCGGGGAAGACGTCGGCGAACGCGAATGCCTACGCTCAGGACTCGAGCCTGATCGGCGTGATCGGCACGTTCAACTCCGGCGCGGCCGAGATCATCGTGCCGGTGCTGAACCGTGCTCCGAACGGCCCCGTTGCGATGATCAGCCCCGCGAACACGTACGTGGGACTGACGCACGGCGGGCCGGGGACGGCGGCAGGCGAGCCGGGCAAGTACTACCCGACGGGGAAGCGCAACTACGCCCGCGTCGTCGCTGCGGACGACTTCCAGGGCGCAGCCGACGCGCTGCTCGCGCAGTCGCTCGGGGTGAAGAAGGTCTTCATCCTGAACGACAAGGAGGCCTACGGCCTCGGCGTCGCGACCAACTTCCGGAACGCGGCGACGAAGCTCGGCATCAAGACCGTCGGCTTCACCGCGTGGGACGGCAAGGCATCGTCCTACGAGGCGCTTGCAGTCAAGATCAAGGCGTCCGGGGCGCAGGGTGTGTTCCTCGGCGGCCTGATCTGCGAGAACGGCGGCAAGCTGATCAAGGACATCCGGGCGGGCGTCGCGTCCAGTGTCAAGATCATGATGCCGGACGGCTTCACTCCGGCTTCGGCCACGATCAAGGAAGCGGGATCGGCCGCGCAGGGTGCGACCATCTCGGTGGCCGGCCTGCCGAACTCGGCGCTCAAGGGCGCCGGGAAGAAGTTCGTCTCCGGCTTCACGAAGGCGGTCGGCGTGCCCGATCCGTACTCGGTTTACGCAGCGCAGGCGACCGAGGCCATGGTGCAGGCCATCTCGCAGTCGAACGGCACGCGGGCCGATGTCGCGAAGCAGCTCTTCAAGGTCCACTTGAAGAACTCGATCCTCGGCAACCTGTCGTTCAACGCGAACGGCGACGTGACGTCGAACCCGGTGACGATCTACCGGGTGAAGGGGAAGAACGCCCCCACCTTCAAGGTGATCACACCGCCGAAGTCGCTCGTCAAGTCGGCCTAGTCCGGGACCCCAGAACGTCGGACTCCAGGGGGAGGGCGCGAGCCCTCCCCCGGTCGTCTCGGGGCTCCGATTTGCGACGATCGGCGAACGATGCCGCGGCTCGCGTCCGTCCCCGACCTCGACCAGGAGCTCGACCGGCTCTACGGCGTCGCGCCGGAGCAGTTCGTCAGGGAGCGCGACGCGCTCGCCGCACGGCTGCGGCAGGCGCACCAGGCGGAGGCGGCCGCGTCCGTCGCCAAGCTGCGGAAGCCGCCCGCGGTTGCGTGGGCGGCGAACCGGCTCGCGCGTGAGGCGCCGGAGGAACTCGGCGCGCTCGTCGCCGCCGCGGAGCGGCTGCGCGCCGCGCAGGAGCGCGCGCTCGGCGGCGCGGGCGCCGCGAAAGACGTCGCGGAGGCGGCCGCCGACGAGCGGGAACGGGTCCGCGCACTCGTCGGGGCGGCGCGGTCCCGGCTCGACCCTCCCGTTCCGGCCGGCGCGCTCGACCGGCTCGGGCAGACGCTGCGTGCGGCGGCGGCCGGCGACGCCGAGACACGGGAGCTCCTCCGGCGCGGACGGCTTACCGGCGAGGTTCAGGCGGCCGGCTTCGAGGCGTTCGACGGCGTCAAGGTCATGCCGCGCCGCGGTCGGGCGAAGCGCGACGACGGCGGCGCGGCCGCACGCGCACGGCTCAAGGAGCTGCGCGCCGAGGCGCGCGAGCTCGCGGCGACGGCCCGCGAAGCCGAGCGGGCAGCGGCGGCTGCGGAACGAGAAGCCGCGATCCTGCGCACGCAGGCGGACTCGAGCCACGACGCAGCACGACGCGCCGCCGACGCCGTCGCGACGGCCGAGTCCGAGCTCCACAAGCGGACCTGAGCCGCGTCGGTGTGGCAAACGACTCGTCGCTCGCTTAGAGTGCTGTCGGGAGTTGAGCTTCGGAGAGGTGACTGCGGCTGAGAGACCTGAAAACGCCAAGCGCGGCGTCGTGACGCCGTTCGCGCGTCCCGCGCGACGACTGCGTCGCAGCGAGGAGCGCGATCTCGCCGCCGAGCTCGAGCGGCTCGCCGGGGAGAACGCCGACCTGCGCGCGCAGCTCGAGTCGCACAGCTCGAAGATCATCATCGACGCCGCCCTCAGCGCGGCGGCGCGATTGCTCGGAGTCGTGCGTGCCGAGGTCGAGCTCCGGATCGCCGAAGGCCGCTGGGCCGTCCAGAAGGCGCGCAACGATGCGAACGCGGCGAAGGCCGCCGCACACGACGAGATCGAGCGGCTCGAGTCGCTCAAGCGACAGCTCGCATGGCAGACGCAAGCTTTTGCAGCCGATCTGAATGCGCTCGTCGACTCGCGGCTGCCTGCACCGCCGAGGCCTCCCTCGCTCGACGAGGCGCTGACCGACCGATTGCCTGGCGGGTCCGGCTCGGAAACCTAGCGCGGGTCGGTCGCGACGGCGGCCGCCGCCGCGTCGCCGATCTTCTGCACGAACACGTGGTCGCCGTGCCGCGCGACGCGCCGCTCCACCTCGACGTCCTCGTGGCCGACGCGAACGATGAACGTCCGCGGATCGGTGCGGGCATCCTCGTACTCGGAGACCGAGACCGAGAGCGGTGCGGAGCACGTCGTGTCCGAGCACTCGCAGACGATTTCGATCTGCGACGCATGGGTTCGCTCGCCGAGCGCGGCGATGTGCTCGTTGACCTCGCGGAAGAGCGACTCGTTGCGCCCCCGCCGTTCCTCGCGGCTGCCCATGCGCCCGACAGTAGCCGACTTCGGCCGCCGGTGGGCTCAGGCGACGTCGCCGGTGTCCTGGGACGGGAAGATCACCGTCGGAACGTCCACCTCGGCGGGGTCGATCCCGCGGGCCGTGACGTCGATGACGGTGGCGACGAGCGACGCGATCGGCACCGACAGGAGCACGTAGAAGCCGCCGAGCAGCACGCCGATCACCGAGACCGACACGAGCGTGAGCAGCGGCGAGAGCCCCACCGCACCGCCGAGCACGCGCGGTGTGACGAGGTAGTCCTGAAGCACGCGGATCAGCAGCAGCGCCCCTGCTGCGAAGGCCGCCGTGTGCCACGACACCGTCAGCCCGGCGCCGGCGGCCAGGAGAACAGCCGCGAGCGGACCGACGACGGGGATGACCTCGAGGATGCCGGTCGCGATCCCGATCAACAGCCAGTACGGCTCGCCGACCAGACTGAGCGCGATCGAGGCGAGCGTGCACACGAACGCGATCAGGATCAGCTGACCCCGCACGAAGGCCCCGAGCTTCTGGTCGATGAGCGTCCACGTGTCGCGCACGGTCTTGCGCTTCGGGCGCGGGAGCAGGCTCGTGACGAGGTCGACGGTCCGGTCTCGCTCGAAGATCCAGTACGCCGCGACCGCGAACGTGAACAGGATCCCGACGAGAACCTTGACGGCCTCCTCGCCGATCGACAGCGCGGGACGGACGAGCTCGTTTGCGGACGGCAGGTGGTGCAGCCGACGGGCGAGGATGTCGAGCACCCTCGACTTGACCCCGCTTCCCGCACCCTGGTGGTGGGTCTGCGCGGCCTGGATCGCCGCCTGCACCTGGTCGGTCATCGTCGGGACGACGTACGCGAGGAACAGCGCGACCAGGCCGAGGATGGCCGCGTAGTGAAGCAGGACGCCGAGCGGGCGCGGAATCCTCCACGCGGCGAGCCGCTCGACACCCGGCCGCATCGCCGCCGAGAAGGTGATCCCGAGCAGCAGCAGCGCGAGCACGACCTTCAGGTGCCAGAGCGCGAGGGCCAGCGCCACGACGAGCACGCCGATCGCCGTCGCGACCAGGGCGTGCCGGGCCGTCGCCGTGAACGTCCACGACGGCGAGTCGTCCTCCTGCTTCGCGTTCTCCGCCTGCATCTCCCTGCGCGCGGCCTGGTACCCGGTTCGAAATCCCCGGAAACGGCGGCTAACCGCGCACAGGAGCTGCGGTGCTCAGTCGTCGTCGTCCGAGTCGGGTGCCGGGTCGGGCGCCGGCAGGTCGAGCTCGTCGGGCGGATACGGCTCGGGCACCGGGGTCGGCGTCGGCGGCGTTCCCTCGTCCGGCGGCGGATAGGTCGATCCGCGCATCGTCTCCTCTTCTCGGGTCGGTCACCTCCTGTTCTCCCGCGGACCGGCCGGCAAACCTCGCACGCGATTCATGCGTGGCGAG
>Ga0070741_10020940_pt1 | contig 10234 bp, 8 predicted proteins | sample Coa_R1_4_FD_66440 | JGI IMG/M metagenome (GOLD analysis project Ga0070741, IMG submission 66440) | Surface soil microbial communities from Centralia Pennsylvania, which are recovering from an underground coalmine fire - Coalmine... | ecosystem: Environmental > Terrestrial > Soil > Unclassified ...
CACACAATTCATCTTGTGGGCGGCGGCTCGCAGAACGAACTGCTCAACCAGATGACCGCCGACGCCGCTGGGAAAACGGTACTTGCGGGGCCGGTGGAGGCGACCGTGTTGGGCAACGCGCTTGTGCAGTTCGAAGCGGTCGGCGCGATTGGCAGCGCGTTGTTCGAGGGTCGAAGGCTCGTTCGAAATCTGCCCGTGCGGGAGTTTGAACCGAAGCATCACGATCGGTGGATCGAGTGGATGAATGGCAGTGGATAATTACGGCGGCGGCGGTTCAACTTTTTCGTCGGTGTATAACCAATACACATTGAAACCCAGACCAGAGCCTTGAAGGTTTGGTTCGGGGCGCAACGTAAGTCGGGCGGTTTGAACCGACCCATCTTTTCTGAGCCTGAGCAGGGGGCCATCGAACATCAGCCACGCTTTCGAACAAAACTGGGTTGGGTTTGAAGAGAACAGTTCGGTGCGATTTGCGTGAAGCCGGCACGCGGCGATTCCATAATTTTGATCTGCCTGCTGAAGAGCTGTTTTCATGTTTTGCGGCCACCACAGGTTCGTTTCGTAAGACTGGCGATGGTGAGGGACGCGTACCCCTCCTTGGTGACAGTTGGCGAATTCGCTGAAATAACCGAGGAACGGGTCGGACGGACACAACAGAATCTGGGGCGCTGCAAGGTATCCCGTGTCCGCAAGAAGATCGAAATCTTGGGGCAGACTGCCGGCATCTTGTTCATAGACTTCAATTCCTTCACCAAGCTGCCGAAGCTGTGCAATACAGCCGGATCGTTTGCTGACCTGCCTGGACTTCTGAAACGCAGCAAAAGTCAGCGAGACCATGACTGCGACGATGAACACGCTGACAAGCAGCTCGACAAGCGTGAATCCGGCGCCGCTGCTGGCATTTAATCGCTTGACCATGTTTTTAGGAGAAGTTTACAAAGGCCCAAAGAGCTGAGCAGAACGCCAGACAGATACAACAGAAACAGGACCCATTCCAACAGTTCAGAGTGCGAAAGGTTTAGTCTCAGCCGAAGGACACTGCCGGCACCTGCGGCCGCCATGATCGAGAGCCCAGCGATAAGCGGAGCAGTTCCGGATTTTGGAACGAGTCGGATGCAGAGCACTGTTGTGCAAAATGCCACAATCGTTTCCAGCGAAACCGCTTGCATGAGCAGAGTTCCTGCCGAACTTCCGCCGAGCAAGTACAATAGGACGAAATTGATTCCGCCGATCATTGCGCAAGACAAAACGGCGCAGGTGATGATCTGTGAAAGGCGGTGCTTTACGGACAGTTCAGGTCTGAGCATCTGTAGGTTGCGCCGCCGCCGGAGCAGGCCGGCTCGGCCTGAGACTCATTGCAACAGTCATTATCTTGCCACGGAGAGCAGCAGATGGCTACTCCCTGCGAACACTGGTACCAGTACAAGATTCTTTGCCTGCTGAAGTTGTTGTTCCAGGGCAGAACAGGCGAGCAGTCCGTGCCAGGCGGGCGGAGTACGCACCAGTCCTGCGCCGTTGAGTTGATCGGAACACACGACTTGCAGGGGGTGAGCGGGAGGTTGTCGGCAGGCAGAGTTTGGGAGTCGGGTTCCTTGAGATGGCGGGAAGACCGGATCTGCTCCGCAGGTTGATCAACGGAAGGCGGCGTGGGTTCAGTAGAGTGGCATCCTGAGGTTTCTCGGGGCAGAAAATTCGGCGAATTAGGACGGTCTTCCAGCAGAATCAGTCCCAACTGCGAGAAAAAGAGCAAAGTAGAGACCGCCGACCGACTGGCAGATTCGATATCTGGCATACGCAGCAAGTACCCCCCTGGTGGGTTCTCTGTCAGCTAGTAATTATACTTGTTTTAGGATTTCCGCCCGTGGTCAGGGATTGACCGAGCCAACTAATGGCCTCGTGGGTACTGAACAGATGAGATCTCTGCGCGTCAACTACATCAAATGGCGAAAACGCCGTTTCGCGCGTTAATAATGGGGCTGGAAAATGACCACAAGAGAGAAGGTTGCGCATATTCTAAGGCGGTTTGGGCTTGGCGCCAGCAAGTCAGAGTTGGACTATTACGAAAGGCTGGGCGTTGACGGCACGCTCGACCGGCTGATCAACTTCGAAAAGGTGGATGAGGGGTTCAACATTCCGATTTACACCTTCGCGCGGGCTCAGGGAGACATTTTGCAGCTTCGTCCGCAGCAGGTTGCGGCTTGGTGGATTTTGCGGATGCTTGTTACGCAGCGTCCGATGCAGGAAAAACTCACGCTTTTTTGGCACGATCATTTTGCCATCAGCGGTTCGAAAGTGAATCAAGGGCTCTTGATGTACCAGTACTTGGAGACGTTGCGCAAAAATGCGAACGGCAATTTTATGTATCTTTTGCGGGATACGAGCAAAGAGCCCGCAATGCTGCAATGGCTCGACAACAACACCAACGTGAAAGGCAAACCGAACGAAAACTTCGCGCGCGAAGTGATGGAACTTTTCACGATGGGCATCGGACATTACACCGAAACCGACATTCAAGAGGCGGCACGGGCTTTCACCGGATGGAGTTTCGCAAGGGCCGGTGCGGCAAGGCCGACCAAAGAAGAAGTGGAAGATTCGGTGAAAAACGGCCAGCCGCTGGTGCAGTTTATGTTTCGTCCGCGGCTTCACGATGACGGAATGAAAAAGATCTTGGGTAATGAAGGAAACTTCACGGGCGACGATGTGATTGGGATTTTAGCGCCGAGGGAAGACACCGCGCGATACATCACGTCGAAACTGTGGAAGTTTTTTGCCATGGACGAGCTGCCGCAAAAACTGCACGATAAGCTCACTCGCCTGTATTTGGATAAAGGATTCGAAATCAAGCCGATCTTGTTTGCAATTGCGCAAGCGAACGAGTTTTATGAACCCAAATGCGTGCGGCACATGGTGAAAAGTCCTGTGGACTTCGTTGTGGGCTTGGGCAGGCAGCTTGGATTGGGTGTTCTGCTCACCCAGCAGTTCGATCCTGACAACACGAATGCCGTTCGGCAGTTTGGCGGCGCATTGCAGCAGCTGTTTGCGAGCATGTCGAACATGGGAATGCAGCTGCTGTTTCCGCCCGATGTCGCTGGTTGGGATTGGGGACCCCAATGGATTTCGTCGGCCACGATGGTGGAGAGGATCAAATTTGCCTCGACGCTGTATTCGGGCCGCAATGCGGCTGTGGCGGCTCAATGGGTCGCCGATTCGATCAAGGCGCGCAAGCCGAAGGATTCGAAAGATGTGGTAAACGATCTTTTGGAGATTTACGATACAAAACTGGGGGCGGCCGAGCTCAAAGGGATCATCGAGGTGTGCGACCAAAATGGCGGAATTGGGTGGCTGGAAAACGGCCAAAAGTCCCAAAAAGCGCTGCAGGCGATGTCAAAACTGATCTTTGCGGCACCAGATTTTCATTTTTGTTGAACAATCATAAGCACAGGAGAAACCGATGGCAGACAACCTTACAAGAAGAGACTTTTTGCGAAGCGGCGCGATTATCGCGGTGGGGATCGCTTCTCCGCCGTGGCTTGCCAAAATTGCGCGGGCCGACGTGCTGATGCAGGCCAAAGGCAACAAGATTGACCCCGATAATGTGCTGGTGGTCTGCCAGTTGAGCGGCGGCAACGACGGGTTGAACACGGTTGTTCCGTGGGCCGACGCGGCTTATTATGCGGCGCGTCCGGTTATCGGAATTAAGGAAGCGGACGTTTTGAAACTGAACGATTCGCTGGGATTTCATCCAAGCATGACGGGCGCTGCGGAGCTGTTTAAAGCGAACAAACTGGCGGTTGTTCAAAACGTGGGATATCCGAACCCCAACCGTTCGCACTTCCGCTCGATGGAGATTTGGCAGACCGCAAATCCTGACAACGTGGAAACCTACGGCTGGCTTGGCAAGTATCTGGACACTCAGATGCAAAAAGGCAGTGCGAATCCGGTGATGGCGTTGAACTTCGGAAGACAGGCGAACTTAGCGATGAAAGGCAAAGTCGCGTCGGTTCCGTGTTTTGCCAGTTTGGCGGATGTGAATTCGTTGGTTGGAAACATGGACGATGAACGGATGCTGCGCGAAGTGCAGGGGATGGGCGGCGACGCCGATGCAGAAACCGTTCGCAAAGCGAACCTCACCGCGCTGGATGCGATGAGCGAACTGAAAAAGGCGATGAGTTCGTATCAATCGAAGTTCACCTATGGCAACGATCAGTTTGGACAAGGGTTCAAACAGGTTGCGCAGCTGATCGCCACTTTGCCAAAAACGCGCGTGATTTATTTCAGCGCGGGCGGATTCGATACGCACAGCAATCAGCCAACGCAACAAGCCAACCTGCTGAAAGGATTCAGCGACGGACTGAAGACGTTTATGGACGAAATGCAAGCGATCGGCAAGGCGAACAAGGTGACGGTGCTGGTGTTCAGCGAATTCGGCCGACGGGTGAACGAGAACGCGAGCCAAGGGACCGATCATGGCGCTGCCGCGCCGATGTTCGTGGCCGGTGGATTGGTGAAAGGCGGATTCCACGGTGACAAGCCTGACTTTCAAAACTTAGATCGCGGCGACATCGCCTGGAAGATTGATTTTCGACAGGTGTATGCAACCGCGATTGACCGATGGATGGGCGGCGACAGCGCCTCGATTTTCGGACGCAAGTTCGACCACGTGGACGTGTTCTAAGGCCGTTGGTCGGCTGCCTCAGCGGCGGACTGCGATCGCATCGAGCGCGGTTTGGATTCGGGTTTTGCAATCCCGATAGTGCGCGGCGGTCATCGGGTCGGTGGATTTCGCCGCGCCGAATCGCGCATTCAGGCGTGTGAGCAGATCGCGCGAAACCATCCGAGCATCTTCATCCACTTGTCCGGGCGCGGAGAGCATCTGCAGAATCATCCCTTCGAGCATGAACCGCTGAAGTTCGCGGCGCAAAGAGACGACGGGGCGGTCGGTTCCCACTTCGCTGAACACTTTGGCGGCGATGGTGCCATAAAGTTCTGCGACCGTGAACCGGTCTTTGCGGTTTTGCATTTTGAACGCGTTGTTGGAAACGCGCGAAACGACGTCGGCTGAAAGCAGATTGCTCAGGGCGCTTCGCTGCATCGCGGAGATCAGGTCTTTCAGAGGCGCGTCGCTGAATTCACCTTGTTTGTAATCTCCGGTTAAATTGAGCAGAACTTTGTCGCTGAATTGGAACGCTTTTTCGGAAAACATCTGTGCGGCGATCAGCGACAAGGCTTTTCGCTGCGTGTTGGGGTTGATCGGTTCGGCGGTCGGCTTTTCGTCGGGGTCTCCGCTAAAGTTTCTTCGTTCGATAATGCCTCCCACGAACCGCGTGGCATTCATCACTTCTTGGAACGATTGTCTGAGCGAAATATTAATGGCGCGGACGAGTTCGGTATACGGCTTGCCGTTGTACGGATACCATTTGTCGGCTACCGACATCAGTCGTTTGGCCACTTTGATCGTCATGTCGCCCGCATCCAGAGGGTCGCTTGCAAGATCGAATCTTGTGATGTAAGGGTCAAACGAGTCGGCCTGCTCATCGGTTTGAAAAGCGTTGCCCGGAAGCGACTGTTTTGCCGCGATTTTTTGCAGCGCGGGCAGCTGCGATTCGGGAGTTTTTCCTGGCACATCCGCATAGCCGTATTCGATCGCAAAAATGTCATAAGAGCCGATGCTGTTGCTGTAATAGTTGCCGCTTCCTTTGCCCACGGCGGCGATGTTCACGGGAACGTAATCCATCACGCTTGCGCTGTTGCCGTTTGCGGAAGTGTATGCATCGTCGGCCAACTGGTTTAACGAGATTTGGGTGGAAGCCACAAAGTTGTGCCGCAGGCCCATGCAGTGTCCAATTTCATGCGAAACAACATCCGAAATGAACTGATTAATATATTGATCTACACTGACTTTTGTGCCGAAATTGAGGAGCCGCAAGGATTGCAGACCGAATTCGGCTGATTCGATCATTTCGGGCCCCATGCACATGATCGCCTCTGACCAGCCTGCTGGTTTTTGCGGGGCGGGTGCGGGCTTGGTTGTGGGGCGCACAAGTTTTGCCAGTGCGTCGGAATACGATGCGCCCGCAGGGGCGGCATAGGCGTCATATTCGCGATACGCATACCAGATGATGTTGTTATCCAAATTGACCGAAGCGTTCAGGATTTCTCCGGTGATCGGATCGGTGCGCAAAAGCGCGATGGCATAGCCGGCGTTTTCGGAATTGTGCATGCGGACGACGTTATGCCGCATGTCCGAATGATCCCAGGTTTCGCCTTTTGGAATCTCCTGCACCTGCACCGCATTTTTGTATCCGAGCTTGTCGAACGCTTTGTTCCATCGAAGGATTCCTTCTTTTACGGCGCCGCGATATTTGGCGGGGATGCTGTCATCCACATACCAAACGATCGGCTTCACCGGTTCGCTCACCGGCGCTGTGGGGTCTTTCTTCTTCAGGTTCCACCGGTTGATCAACTGCACTGTGCGGTCTTCTTCGGTGAACTTCGCGTGGTCGAAATACTGCTGATTGAAATAACCGACGCGCGGATCGGCGATTCTTGGCATGTAATCGGAATCTTTGCGCGGATACATCAGATAGGTGACCTGAATGGGAAGGCTCCGATCGTCAGCCAGATGGCTGGTGCCTTGCGGCCCAAAGAGTCCAGGCATGGCTTGTCCCATGCCTCCACCGCGTGGTGAACTGTAATAAAGATCAACCGAAATCACATCGTTTTCGGGGAAGCCCTTAATCGAGGTGATGCGGGTTTTTTCTCTGTCGAGCTGATATGGGCGTGAAAGGCTCTGCATTACGGTTTCGGTTAAATTGAACAGATCGCCATAAAACAGCTGGTTGACTTTGATCAAGATCTTTTTGGTTTTTGGGTGTTCCGCTTCGATGCGATAGGTGTCCAGCACGGCTTCTGGAAAAGACCTTTGCGCGGCGACTGCCTGAGGATCGGTTTTCTGCCACCGCCAATAAAGGTTTGGAGAATACAGCCAGATGTCGTCGTCTTTTCGCTCGAACCTAAAAACGTCAACCGCTTGAAAATCCCGGTTGATGGGCCATCCCGATGTTACGCCTTGCGGCGCGGCGCCGGTGCGGAAACTTCCTTGAATGATCCACAGTTTGCCAAGCTGCGAGGGGTCCAATTCAAGATAAACGTCTTTCTTTTTGATGTAAAAAACAAACGGCCCCGATGATTTGACCGCGTCCTTTAAAAGATCTTCGTATTTCTTGATCGCGTCGTCGTCTTTCTTTTCGGCGTCGGTTTTCTGGGGTTCGGCTTTTGCGGCCTTTTCCTGTCCGGCGTCGGGAATGAACTCGTCTTGGGCAGCCGCGCGGCCCGATGCGAAAACACAGATGAGAGATAGAAGGAGTAGTTTGGATTTCACGAGCGTGGCTCCTGGGGCTATGGTTGCGTCAGTCTACCCATCCGCAAGGTTGTAAACTCGGGTTCTATGGTGTTGGTCGTTGGCGGTGCGGGGTTTGTGGGTTCTCATGTCGCCAACGCTCTGCGCGCGAAAAAGGTTCCCCATGCCGTGGTGGACAACTTGGAAAACGGGCACGCGTCGGCGGCGGGTGACAGCAGGCTGATCCGGGCGGACATCCGCGACCCCGATAGTTTGCGGCAGGGTTTTTCCGAACCTGTCGAGGCCGTGATGATCTTTTCGGGGTACATCAGTGTGGGAGAGAGCTATCGCGATCCCCTCAAGTATTACGACAACAACGTTCGTGGGGTCATCGAGCTCCTTCGGTGTGCGATCCGTGCGGGAACGCACAAGTTCGTGTTCAGCAGTTCGGCGGCGGTTTATGGGGAGCCGGACGCGATTCCGATCGAAGAGGATCATCCGAAACGGCCGACGAACCCGTACGGCGAAACCAAACTGGCTGTCGAGAACGCGCTGCGCTGGTGCGCAAAGGCTCACGGCATCCGGGCCGTAAGCCTTCGATATTTCAACGCGGCTGGCGCTGACCCCGACGGACTTCTTGGCGAAGATCACGATCCCGAAGAGCATCTGATTCCACTTGCGATTGACGCGGCGTTTGGTCGAAGGGATCGGCTGGTGGTTTTTGGAGATGATTACGACACGCCCGACGGCAGCTGCATTCGAGACTATGTGCACGTTGCGGATTTGGCGGATGCACACATTGATGCGCTTCGGTTTTTGGAAGAGAACTCTGGGGCTCATGAGTTTAACCTCGGTTCGGGTCAAGGTTTCTCGGTGAAGCAGGTGCTGAACGTTGTCTCAGATGTGTGCGGGCGGCAGGTTCCGTTTGAAGTGGGGCCGAGGAGGCTGGGAGACCCAGCCCGTCTGGTGGCTTCCAATGCGCGGGCAAAAACCGCTTTGGGGTGGGTTCCCAAGTTCCCCGACTTGGAGACGATCGTTGCGCATGCGGCTGCCTGGCGGGAACGCAATCCCCACGGATATGCGGATAAACTGACCCGATGAAAAGGACAGCCTCGATTCTGTTTGCGACGATTGTTTCGGCGGTGTGCTTTGCACAGCAGATGAATATGGAGCCTCCCGCCGAGCTCAAAAAACTTTCTTGGGTTCTCGGCTCGTGGTCGGGAACCTTGAACTGGACGGCGCCCGATATGCAGATGTCCGGCACGATGACCTGGAAGGCTGAGTGGGAAAACCAGTTTTTGAAAATGACCACCGTCACCGAAATGAGCGGCATGAAAATGGTGGAAACCAGTTATACCGGGTGGAATGCGAAAAAGAAGTCCTATGATTCGTACACGTTTACGAACTTTGCGCCCACGCCCCGCATCGAACATGGAACTCTGACCGGCGACAAGTTCGTCTCGATCAGCGAGCCTTGGGAAGTGGGCGGGAGTCCAACCCCGACCGTGGGCCGCGCGACGCTCGTGAAAAAAAGCGACACCGAAGCGACGATGATTCTGGAGTTCAAAGAGGGCGAGAAGTGGACGAAGGTGGCGGAGGGGACCTTCAAGAAAGCAGGGTAACCCACTCGGAGGGCGGCGGCCGCTGCGGTCCGGCGTTACTCGGAAGTGCGTTTGTATTTCTTGAAAAACTCCGCCATTTTCTGACCGGTGTCGACGGGCATGGTGTGATCCCCAGGATAGATATATGTGAGAACGTCTGCGCCTATCGAACTTTTGTGCAGCTCCATCATCTGCCCGGCGGGAGCGCCTTTGGGGTCGCATTTGTTAATCCTCAATGCGGCTTTCAGGCTGAGCATTTGAAAACTGAATGACACGAGTTGATCTTTTTGTCCTGCGATGATGAGCGCGGGAAGAGGTTTTGCGTACAGAGCGTTTCTTCCGAATCCTGCGCCGGATGCGGCAACGGCAGCAAGGTCGCTGCGCCGATCCGACCACAACAGATAGGTGAACGCTCCACCGTTCGAGTGTCCACCCGCATAAACGCGGTTCGGATCAATGTGATAGGTTTCCTTTGCCCATTTGAGTGCGGCATCGAACAGTTTCAAGTCTCGATCGCCGTACTCGCCTTTCTGTTTCTGCCATCCGGGCTTGTTTCCTTCCGGATCGGTGCGGCCTTTGGTCGGCATGCCGTTCATATAAAGCACGATGGCTTCTGGCCAATATCGGTGAACGGCGTAATGGGTCAGTGAGTGTTGAGCCGATCCGCCATGGCCGTGCCAGATAAAAACCAGCGGAGCGTGCGAAGGTTTTTCGGGGATGCAGGCGATCGCCGTTCTTACGGCCCCTTCGACTTTGAACTCCACCGGGATGGTTTGCGGGCCGACAGAAAGCAGACAGAAGACAGTTGTGAACATCGTAGGAAACAGACGCTTAATTTTACGGATCGTTCGGTTCTTCAGGGCTCGTTTGGAATTTGAACGGCGGCCGAGTCGGAAGCCGACCGGTAGAGCGTGCGCAACGCCGCCTCGAGCGCTTGAGCATCGGAGTTGAACGGCCCGGCCCACCCGCACCGTACACATACCGGGTCGCTGACCACCAACAGCGTTTCGCATGTGGGACAGAGTTTCAGGTAGCGCTGACGCTCGGAAGGGTTAGGCACGGAATGTTAATTCGGAATGCAGCGCAGCGGTGCGCAGGGCCGCCAAAGCAAACCCGGTGTATTAGCGGAAATCCACTCGGATGAACGATTCCACGGCTTTTCCGATCGCGCTCAGCGAATCGGCGCTGCATTTGTCAGGTGTATCTGCCAGGGTGTGCCACGGCTCATAGGTGAAGTCAATCAGATCAATGGTAGGCAGTCCGGCTTCGTTGAGCGCGAGGTGATCATCGTAAA
>Ga0070741_10020941_pt1 | contig 10234 bp, 6 predicted proteins | sample Coa_R1_4_FD_66440 | JGI IMG/M metagenome (GOLD analysis project Ga0070741, IMG submission 66440) | Surface soil microbial communities from Centralia Pennsylvania, which are recovering from an underground coalmine fire - Coalmine... | ecosystem: Environmental > Terrestrial > Soil > Unclassified ...
TTGGCGCGCGTGTCGGTGTTGAGCGCGTCCAGCACCTGGTCGAGCTGGACGGGATCGGAGGTCTGGGTGGTCGGGATCGTGTAGCCCGAGGAGACCGTCTTGGCCGAGGGACTGCCGGGCTGCAGTTCGACGAACCAGTTGCCTTCGAGGAAGATGCGCGGCCTGATCTTCACGGTCGCGTCGGTGTGGATCGGCAGCCCCTTGTTTTCGAGTTCCATCGTGACGAGGCCGGTGTGGCCTTCGCGCTTGATCGAGGCGACCTTGCCGACGTCGACGCCAGCGATGCGCACCGGCGACTTCGAGTGGATGTTCACGGCGCTGTTGAACTGCGCCTTGAGCTGGAAGCCGTGTTTGAACGGGATGTGCTTGGTGAAGCCGAAGTAGATCGCGATCGCGACGATCAGCAGGAACACGACAGCGAAGCGGACCGTGCTGCCGCGCCCCAGTTCCGAGACCGGGGTTTCCTCGCGCCGGCGCCACCAGCGTCCGCCGCTCATTTCTTCTTCCCCTTCTTCGGCTTCGGCTTCGGCGCGATGCCCAGTGCCTTGAGCGTCGAGGTGGGGTACGTTTCGCCGAACAGGTCGCTCTTGCGCGAGGTGAATTCGGTTCCTGAGGCGACCTGGTTGGCGGGTACGTTGCCGATCACTGCCTGGCCCGGGATGAAGTTCTCCTTGCCGGCTTCGCAGACCTGCCGCTGGCCCGGCGCGCTCACCTGCGGGTAGGGGTTCACGTGCAGGTGGTTGTTGTCGATGATCTTGCCGCCCGCCCCACCGGCACGTTCGGTCGAGCCGCCGTTGGCGGGCGCCGATGAGGGGAAGCCCTCGTTGTTGGGGCCGCTCGGAGCGAGCACGAAGCCGGCGCGGGCCACCGTGCCGACGCCGATGCTCTCGGACTCGACGCTGGCGACATTGCGGAACGCGAGCGTCCAGTAGTTGCACTTCGCCTGCTCGGGCGCGACGCCGGCGAGCACCGGGTTACCGACTTCGACGGTCTGCGTGAACGCTTCGAACGCCAGCGTGACGACGGGATTGTTGCCGAACTTCGCGAGTGCTTCGGAGGATTCGGCCAGCGCCTGGTTGAGCTGGGTCGCTGCCGCCAGGTTCGTCGTGCCTTCTTCGAAGCCGTGGGCCAGGTGCGGCGCGACCGTGACGAGGTCGGCGGCGGAGGGCCGCAGCAGGTGCATGAACTCGGTCGCGTTGTTGATCAGCGACGCCTGGTTGGGCAGCGAGTGGATCGCCTGTTCGAGCGATTTGGGACCTTCGGCCGTCGCTTCTTCGAGTTGCTTGGCGACACCGGCCCAAGCGGTGAAGAACGTGTCGAGGTACACGTACTGCGCAGCCTGCTGCTCGGCGACCGGCGCGGCCTGTTCGGAGGCGCGCAGCAGGCCTTTGAAGAAGCCCTTGAAGTCCGTCTGCGGCGAGGAGAGGTTGGCGAGCACCGGGATCGCGTTGTTCACGACCGGGCGCAGTTCGGAGATCGTTTTGTTGAGGCCGAGCCCGCGGTTCGCGAGGCCGTCGCCGAAGTTGTTGGTGTTGACCTTGATCGCCTGGCGCGTCTTTTCGTCGAACATGTTGAAGAGTTCCTCGATGTTCACCGGTTCGCGCGTCTGGCTGGTGGGGATCGTCGCGCCGGCGTTGAGCTTCCTGGCCGAGGTGCCCTTTTCGAGTTCGAGGTACTTGAGCCCGATCGCGGACACGGAGAGCACGATCGCCTTCGTATCCGCGGGCAGCTTTTCGACGCTCTTTTCGAGCTTCAGGTCCGCGATCGCGGTGACCTTGCCGGTGTGGGGGTTCTCCTGCGGGGTCATCGAGTTCACAACGCCGACGCGCGTGCCGGCGATGCGCACCTGGTTGGAGACCTGGAGCCCGGAGGCCTCCGGCAGCGCGACCTTGATGTTGTAGGTCGGCACGAACGGCAGCCCGTTGTTCGCGTTGTAGGAGAGGAACACCGCGACGACGACGATCAGCGTCGTGACCGCCCCGATCAGCAACGGGCTGGCGGCGAGCGAGTTTTTGCGCCGGCGGTCCATCAGGGGTGCTGGGCGGGGTCGCAGGTCAGAAGTTCGCCGTCCACGAACGGCGAGGAGCCGTCGGCTGCGGGCTGCGTAGCCGCGCCCGGGCAGCGCCGCAGCTGGCCCGATTTCAGAGCGGCGAGCGCGGCCGTCGGGGTGGTCGGTTTGAGCGTGTTGCCTTCACCGAGGCTGAAGCTCGGGAACACCGGGCTGACGCGCGCGTAGTGACCGTCGGCGTCGTAGTAGGCGCCGGACTCGCCGAAGGTGCGCAGCGCGCCGACGAGGTCGGGTGAGTACGGCCCGAAGAAGTTGGTGATCGGCGCCGATTCCTTCTCGCCCTGCACGACGGCCGGCGAGGCGGTCGTGAGCTGCTTGTAGAGCTTCGGCAGCACGAGCGCGATGTCGGTGAGGTCGTTGTTGGGGCCGGGCTTGTTGAAGGATTCGTTGAAGTCGTGGATCGCAGGCCTGCCGACCGTCACCAGCGAGTGCAGGTGGTTGAAGAGCTTGATCAGCGGCTGCGTGGTCGGCTTCGACGCTTCGACGAGTGTTTCGAGCGCTTTGAAGGTCGAGGGCAGCTCTTCGAAGGTCTTGTTGCCTTCCCTGATCGTCACCGGCAGCTCTTTGAGGCCCGCGGCGAAGCTCGCCTGCTGGTCGCCGATCGACCGGAAGGTGGTGTTCGCGTTTTCGATCAGGTCCGAGAGCTGCGGGGCGCGCGCTCCGATCGTCGTCACGGCCTTCGCCGTTTCGACGAGGAAGTTCGTGAACACCGGCTGGTCGCGCACCAGCTCGGCGAAGAAGTGGTTCGACGCGCTGAGGAACGGGCCGAAGTATTCGGTCGATTCGCCGAGCTGCTTGCCCGCGCCGACGTACTGCTGCGCGTTGCCCTGGATGAACTCGGCGAGGCCTTTGCGTGTCTTCGGGTCCAGCGTGTTGAAGAGCTGATCCAGGTCGGTGACTTCCTTCGTGGCGCTGGCGGGCAGGGTCGCGCCGTCGGCGAGCGCGGGCGCGTTGTTCGGACCGGGCGAGAGCTGGATGTAGCGGTTGGCGACGCTGGAGAGCGAAGGCGTGCGCACCTGGGCCTTGGTGCCGGCGTGCAGCGGCGTCAGCGAGCCGTCGACGTGGATCGTGACCTTGGCCTTGTCGGTGGAGGTCAGTTCGATCGCGGTGACGCTCCCCACCGGGACGCCGCCGACCTGGACCTGGTCGCCGCGCACCAGCTGGCCGGCTTCGGGGAAGATCAGGTGGTAGCTCGCGCCGCCGCCGGTGCCGAACAGCAGGTAGGCGATGATCAGGATCACGAGCACGATCGCGCCCACCGCGATGATGCGCGCGTTCGACACGCCGCTGCGCCGGACGGGCGGCAGCGGACGGTCGCCCGAGGGCGGCTGCGAGGGCGCCGGAGGGCTCGGAGGGCTAGTGGTCGCCACCGCTCCCCTTTCCGGTCTTGACGGCGATCGCCGCGCTCGAGGGCTTGCTCGAGACCGCGGGGTCGGGGATCTGCCCGAGGCGGGCGATCAGCCGGTTCCACTGCTCGGGTGAGAGCGCCGAGGCGTAGAGGCCGGCGACCCGCGCGAGGCCGGTGCGCGGCGCGGCGAACACCACGCGGATCGCGTCTGTGGCGCTCGCGCTGGTGACGGCGACCGAGGTGCTCGGGTAGCGCATCTGGCTGACGATGCGCTTGGGCCGGGAGAGCCCCTGCAGCATCAGCAGCCGGCGGACGGCGGTGTCCGCCGCGCTGCCCGAGGACTCGTGGCCCACGACGGGAACGCCGCCGACCGCGGTGATCGAGATCGCGTCGATCGCGCTGCCCGGGTTCGTGTTGGAGGCGAGCGCGGCCGGCGTCGAGGGCGGGCAGGGCATCCCGGACACGGCCGGCTTCAGCCCCGAGACCGACAGATACTCGAGCGCCGCGAGCACGCGCTTGTCCACCCGCCCGGAGCGGATGTCCTGGCGCGCGCAGCGCGTGAGGTGGATGCCCGCGTCACGCAGGACCTGCGGCTCGAGCTGCTGCTTGGACTCGAGCAGCACCTGGCCGACGCTCGGGGAGGTCGCCAGGAACGGGTTCTCGCCCTTGGCGTGGAACACCGAGCTGTTCTCGAGCGCGACCCAGCCGTCGAGCACCGGCTTGGGGTCGATCAGCGGCGCATCCGGACCGGCGGGCCGGATCTGGAAGACGATGTGCGGTTCTTCAGAGCCACCCGTCGAAGCGACGTGCCCGAGCACCGTGCCCGCGATCACCTGCACGCCCGGGCGCAGCGCGTGGAGGTAGACCTCGCTGGAGCCTTCACGGAAGGCCTGCACGTGCGGGGCGACTGTCTGCGGCGTGGCCGACTGTGCGGGCGCGCCTGCAGGAGCCGGCGTCTGCGAAGGAGCCGATTCGAGGCTCGCTGCCGCGCCCAGCGCGAGGCCGGACACGGTCGCTCCCTCGCTGACCGGCGAGCGTGGCTGCTCCCCCGCCGTGGCGGGACCGCTCGGCGCGGGTTCGCGCGGCGCCGCCTGGACGCCGGCGCTGACCTTCGAGTCCACACGCGGCTCGATCACGGGGTAGACCCGCTGCAGGGACCCGAGACGGGCGTAGGTGTACTGGTTCCCGTAGGCATCGCGCAGACGGACGTAGCGGCCGAGCGCCGGCGAGTCTCCGACCTGCTCGACTTCGCCGTCCTGGGAGGCGATCACCGGCGAGCCGGCGGGCGCGTAGATAGTGGTGCCGGGCAGCGTCCGGCTCCCGCCCTTGCGGGTGCGGACCGTCGGGAAGCCGTCGGCGAAGTGCGCGGTGGCGTATACGGGGAAGCGCGCCTCGGTCAGACCCGTGATCGCACCCAGCAGTTCGGAGGGCGTGCCGCCGAGGAGTTGGGCACGCAGCATCACCGAGCTCACATAGGCCTGCGAGTGGTTGTAGGAGAAGATCGCGTCGCGGATGTTCCCGTCGCCGCCCGCTGCCCGCAGGTAGCGCGCAGCCGCGAAGATCGCGTCGGCCGGGTTGTAGGGGTCCTTGTAGCCGTCGCCGTTGGCGTCGACGCCGTACTGCGCCCACGACGAGGGCAGGAACTGCATCCAGCCCTCGGCTCCGGCGCTCGAGATCGACAGGTCCCGGCCGTAGTCCGTCTCGACCTCGTTGATCGCAGCCAGCACCTGCCACGGGATCCCGTACGCGGCGCCGGCCGCCTGGAAGATGGGCAGCAAGAACGGTGGGATCTCGAAGTTTTCGATGAAGAAGCTGGGCACCCCGGCAATCGATCCGCGCAGCGCCATCGGCAGGGCGGGGGTCAGCGCCGAGGGGGCCACCGCCCTGTGCGCGGCGCGCGGCTGGGCGGCGGTGCCGCCCGCTGGTGCGGCCGGCGCCGTGGCTTTCGAGGGCGCGGCATGCGTGTGCTTGGTGCCGGCGCTCGCGCCCTGCGAGGCCTGTTCGGAGACCTGCGGCGCTTCTTCGGGTGCGGTCGCGGCCGGTTCTTCGGAGGGAGTCGCCGTGGTGGGCGTCGCCGCGGCAGGCTCTTCGGGGGCGGGCGTCGCCGCGGCGGGCTGTTCGGGGGCCGGTTCGGGCGCGCTCGTCACCTTGGGGGCCGCCGAGAGCTGCGGGACTTCGACTTTGACCGCAGGCGCGCCGGCCGGAAGCACCAGCGCACAGGCGGCCACCGAGCCGACCGCGATCAGGAGGTGTGTCCGCGCCGAGCCCACGTCAGTTCCCCAGCAGGTAGTTGAGGAGCATCCCGTCGGCTTCGGAGTTTTCGGCCGAGGGCGAGTAGTACGTGGTGCCGGCAGTCGAGCCGCCGACGGGCTGGGAGGTCGCCGTCGCGGTTCCGGAGCCCGAGGAGCCGAGCGTCCCGCCGGCTACTTCGCCCGGCGCGGGCGTGCCGGGGTATTTGGCTTCGGCCTGGGCCGGCGTCGCGCCTTTCAGCACCGCCAGCGTGCGCTCCATCACCAGGCCGACGGGTTCGTGCGAGACGCTCGAGGCGTGCGCGCTCGATGCGGAGGCCGTCGAGGCCACGGTGCCGAGCTTGCGGTTGCAGCCCGGGCCCGGTTCGATGAAGTATTTGACGCAGTTGCCGCCGACGCCTTCGGTGCGCAGGAAGTGGCCGAGCGAGTCGTAGCCGTTGGCGGCGCCGGCGCCGAGGAAGATGAAGTCCATGATCCGCTCGAGCCCGCCGGTGTCGCGCAGGCTCGTGAACAGCGAGGCGAAGTTTTCGCTGAAGGGCTTCGCGGGGGTGCCGAGGGCCTTCAGCTCGGCGAGCAGTTTTTTCGAGGAGGTCAGCGCCGGGCCTGAGCGTTTCGCGGTCTGCCCGAAGTTCGTGAAGAACTTTTCCGAGCTCTTGGAGAAGCCGGGCAGGGCGACGAAGGCTTTCGAGATCGACGGCGCCGCTTTGTTCAGGTTCGTGAACGCCGGCAGCGTCTGGTCGGCGAACTTTTCAAGGCGCTGCATCGAAGGCACCAGCTGGCGCAAGAAGGGCGGGAAGAGCTGGAGGTTCCTTTCGAGCGCGCCCCGCTGCGCGGCGCTCGCCTGGGCGACGGTGCTGCTCTGGGCGAGGAAGTCCGCGAAGCGTTCGCGCACGCGCGCGAACGGCCGCAGGGCTTTGTCGGAGTCCACAGCGAGGTTGTTGAGGACCGTGTTCTGGCTCTTGAGGATCGCCAGGACGCGATCGAATTCGCGCAGCGCGGGGTTCGCGCGCTGGATCACTTCGTGCAGATCGGAGCCGCGGCTGGCGAGACCGGCACCGAGTTCGTTGATGATGATCGTCAGCCGCTCGCGTTCGGGCAGCCGGTTGATGTCTCCGAGCAGGTCGACGTCGACCGGGCTGCTGTTGTTCTTGACGGGCAGCAGGTACTGGCCCGAGCCTTCGCCGTGTTCGATCTTCTTCAGCGGCGGCGGCAGCGGCGTGCCGGGGACGCGTGGCTGCGTCGGCAGGCAGTCGACGTACTTCTCGCCGATCAGCGCCTGAGGGCGGATTTCGCAGCCGGCGTCTTCACGGAAGTCCTTGAAGCCGTCGTTGGAGATGTCGAGCACGACGGCGGCCTTGGCCTGGGGCGTCGGCGTGACCGACGTGACCTTGCCGACCTTGACGCCCGCGATCTTGACCTGCTCGCCGGGGATGATGTTGCCGGCGTCGTCGAAGATCGCCCGCACTTCGTAGCTGCTGTTTTTGCCGCCGGCCGAGATCGCCAGCGCGGCCAGGATCGCTAGAGCAGCGACGAGGCACGCCACAGCGAGCCCCGCGACAGCTCTCCTGCGCCCCACGCTCTGCATCTCCCTTCCCCGATCCTTCCTCTTCTCTCAACAAAAGGCGGGCGACCTCAGATCCTGCGAGGTCGCCCGCCCCACTGCTCAGGAGCTTACGCCTTCCATGGCCTCAGCTCATCAGTTGCCCTATTTCTTGCGCGGGCAGGGCGCGTGGTATTCAGCCGTCACCGTGGTTTCGGTCAGGCCGCCCAGGCCGGCGAACGTGAGTTCAGCCTTCACGGGCAGGTATTTCTTCGGGCAGGTCGTCGGCAGCGTGCCGTAGTAGGTCACTTTGCCGTTCTTCTTGATCGCCGAGCCGGTCTTGACCTTGATCTTTTTGACCGACGCGTCGTTCGCGCCCGGCACCGTTTCGACCAGCGGCACGACGGCTTCGAACTTCTTGCTGAATTCGCCGCTCGAGTTGACGAAGTGTCCCTGGGAAAGGATTTCCAGGAGCACCGGTTCGTGCCCGAACGTGAAGAACTCGAGGCCGCCGCCCGGGGCGTAGAAGCCTTCGATCGTCGCCGTCTCGGGGACGACTTCTTTACCGAACGCGACGTAACCTTCGACCGAGCCGGTCGGGCCGGCCTTCGCCTTCGCGCAGGCCTTCGGGCCCTTGCCCGACGGTTCCAGCGTCGAGGGCGGGCAGGTCGGGAAGCCCGAGGTGTGCAGCTTCACGCCCGCCGGCAGGTACACGTTGACGTGGATCAACGGGGGCGGGAACCCGCCGTATTCGGTCCCCGAGATGTTGAATTCCGATTCGAACGCCGCACCGGCGCCCTTGATGTTGCCGGTGTGGGGGAAGCCCGCAATCGGCACGGCTGCAGCTTTGAACTGGACCGTCGGCGCAGCCGAGGCCGCGCCGGGCAGCGCAAGCGCAAGGACGGCTAGGCCTGCGACGGCAAGACAGCTGGATGCTCTCCGCATCAGTTTCATCTCTCCTCTGTTGTGGTCACTTCCGCCGAACGGGTGGCTCCGAAGCCTCGGCGGGCCGACATCGAGGTCCCCTGACCGGGAACAGCGGCGTCTTGGCGGCGAAGACTATCCGCACTTTGCGGCACCTGCAAGATCGAACCGCCGCTCGGCCTCCGCCACGTGGGCGAGGAGGGCCGGGCCGGCGACGACCGTGTGCTGTAGCGCTTCGCGTTCATCATCTAAGGGTCACCTCGAGGGTTAGGCCTGACCCGGTCAGGCCGAGAGCTCCAGCTCCGCCCCCTCGTAGGCGACTTGGACAGGCTCGACTACTACCCGCCGCGGTCCGTCCTCTACCGCACCCGCCACGAGCGCCGCCAGGCCGAGCTCTTGCGCGAGGCGGACGACCTCGGCGCCCGCGCCCGCTGCGCAGTAGACGGCGAAGCCGGCGCCCATGTTGAAGGTCGAGTAGGCCGCGCGGGCATCCAGCCCTGCGCGCTCGGCCATGAACGCGAGCACCGGGGGCACCGCGGGCAGCCGCTCGATGCGGTAGGTCAGCTCGCGGCGGGGGCGCATCAGCTTCAGGAAGCCGTGGCCGGTGATGTGGCTCAGGTAGCCCACCGGCACCTGCTCCTCGAGCAGGCGCTGAACGAGCGGCACGTACATCAGGCTCGGCGCCAGCAGCGCCTCGCCGAAGCGCGAGCCGTCTGGAAGCAGCGTTGCGTAACCCTCCGGCAAGCCCCTCGCCAGCAGGCGCGCGAGCGAGGCGCCGTTGGCGTGCAGGCCGCTGCTGGCGATGAGCACGATCTCATCGCCGGCGCGCAGCTCCTCGCCCAGCAGCGGCCGGCAACCGCCCGGCAGCGCGCCGACGGCCGCGCCCGCCAGCTCGATCTCGTCCCCGGCCAGAAGCCCGGGCAGCGAGGGAGACTCGCCTCCCCCCCATGTCGCGCCCGCGTCGCGGCAGGCGCGCTCCCAGCCTTCGAGCAGCGCCTCGGAGCGCTCCCGGTGCTCGTACCACTCCGAGGAGCCGGTGGCGAAGTACGCGTTCAGGACGAGCGGCAGCGCGCCCACACAGCAGAGGTCGTTCGCGATCGCGGCGACGGTGTCGTAGGCCACGTCGGCGAAGCGGTTGGCGCCCGTCTGCTCGAGCACCGCGCGGGCGATCATCGCCTTCGTCCCCAGCCCCTCGACCACGAACGCGAGAGTGCGCCCGTCGAACTCGAACACGAACGCCGGCTCCCCTCTCGAGGCGTCGATCGCCTGCCCGCCGCGGGCGCCGAGCAGGGGCGACGTGGACAGCGCGCGGGCGAGCGCCTGGCGCTTGCCGGCGTCGAGGACCTCGTAGTCGACCCCGGCCGCACGGTAGGAGGCGCCGTCTGGGCTCATCGGCGATGATCCTAAGCCCTGGCGGTCAACGAGGAGGAACGATGGACTTCGAGCCCAGCGCGCGGTGCACCGAATTCAAGGAGCGCCTGGGCGCGTTCCTGGACGAGCACGTCTACCCGGCCGAGGAGCTCTACGAGCGCCAGCTGCGCGAGTCCGGCGAGCCCCACCACCAGCCGGCGGTGATGGAGGAGCTGAAGGCCAAGGCGCGCGCCGCCGGGCTCTGGAACCTGTTCCTGCCCGACGAGGAGCACGGCGCGGGGCTCACCAACAGCGACTACGCGCCGCTCGCCGAGATGCTGGGCCGCTCGCCGATCGCCTCGGAGGCCTGCAACTGCTCGGCGCCCGACACGGGCAACATGGAGGTGCTCCACGACTTCGGCACCGCGGAGCAGAAACAGCAGTGGCTGATGCCGCTGCTCGACGGCGAGATCCGCTCGGCCTTCGCGATGACCGAGCCGGACGTCGCCAGCTCCGACGCGACGAACATCCAGCTGCGCATCGACCGCGACGGCGACGACTACGTGCTGAACGGCCGCAAGTGGTGGACGACCAACGTCACCCACCCGCACTGCAAGATCATGATCGTGATGGGCAAGACCTCCACGGAGGGACCCATCCACAAACAGCAGAGCCAGATCCTCGTCCCGGTCGACACCCCTGGCGTGACGATCGTGCGCGACCTGCGCGTCTTCGGATACAACGACCAGGACGGC
>Ga0070741_10020942_pt1 | contig 10233 bp, 10 predicted proteins | sample Coa_R1_4_FD_66440 | JGI IMG/M metagenome (GOLD analysis project Ga0070741, IMG submission 66440) | Surface soil microbial communities from Centralia Pennsylvania, which are recovering from an underground coalmine fire - Coalmine... | ecosystem: Environmental > Terrestrial > Soil > Unclassified ...
GCTCAAGCCGGCGATCCTCGTCACGCTGATCTTCCGGACGCTCGACGCGCTGCGCGTCTTCGACGTCTTCTACGTCTTCTTCGGGAACCGCCCCGACACGCAGACGATGGCGATCTACGATCAGAGCACGATCGTCGGTGACGGCCACGTCGGCTACGGCGCGGCGGTGAGCGTCGCGATCTTCCTGATCATCGCGATCTTCGTCATCATCTACGTGACCGTCAGCAGGGTGAGGGAGGAATGACGACCGCCGCCCAAGCAGCGCAGTCGCTCACGCGCCCGGTCAGCCGCAGCCGCAGGCTGCAGAAGAGCCGCTTCGGGCGGATCATGGTCAGGGTGCCGTTCTACCTCCTGATCGCCGTGATCATCGTCTACACGCTGTTCCCGTTCTACTGGGTCGTCCGCTCGTCGTTCACGCCCGAGGTGAACCTGTTCCAGACTCCCGTCCAGTACTTCCCGCAGCACCCGACGCTGTCGAACTACCGCGAAGCGCTCAGCGCGAACTTCTTCACCGATGCGCTGCTCAACTCCGCGATCGTCGCGGGAGCAGTGACGTTGCTGTCGCTCGCGATCGGCTCGTCCGCGGCGTTCGCGCTCGGCCGCTTCCGCTTCCACGGCCGCTCGTTCGTCATGTACCTGATGCTCTCGATGACGATCTTCCCGCAGATCGCGATCCTCGGCGCGCTCTACACGACGATCACGAAGTTCCATCTCTACGACCGGCTCGGCGCGCTGATCTTCAGCTACCTGATCTTCACGCTGCCGTTCACGATCTGGGTCCTGACGAGCTTCATGCGCGCGCTCCCGGGCGACCTCGAGGAGGCTGCGTACGTCGACGGCGCGACGCCCCTGCAAGTCTTCTGGAAGGTCCTGCTGCCCCTGATCGCGCCCGGCCTCGTCACCACGGGGCTGCTCGCGTTCATCTCGGCGTGGAACGAGTACCTCTACGCGCTCTCGTTCATCCAGTCGCCGTCGAAGTACACCGTGCCGCTCGCGATCACGTCCTTCGTCAGCAAGACCGGCAGCGCCTTCGCGGTTCCCTGGGGACAGGTGATGGCCGCGACGGTGATCATCACGCTCCCGCTGATCCTCGCGGTCCTGGTCCTTCAGCGGCGGATCATCGCCGGCCTGACCGCGGGTGCGGTCAAGGGCTGACCGTCTAGATCGCCGCGCGCGTCTGCGGGTCGAAGAAGTAGAGCCGGCTCGTGTCGACCGTGAGCTCGGCGTCCTTGCCGATCCGCATGCGCGTGCGGGGGCTGACGCGGGCGCAGAGGCGCGTCTTGTCCGCGCCGTCGCCGTTCCCGCCGAGGCGAACCTCGGCGTCGACGCCGACGTCCGCGGCCGCGGCGCTCGACACCACGCCCGTGGCCGCGGTGCTGAAGTAGACGAGCACCTCGGCGCCGAGGGGCTCGGTGAGGTCGACGTTCACCTTCATCCGCCGGTCGGACGGGGTGTCGGACTCGATGCTCGCATCCTCGAAGTCCTCGGGGCGGATGCCGAGGATGACGTCCCTGCCGACGTAGCTCGAGAGCCCTGAGCGGTTCCGCACGGCGGCGTCGTCGACGGCGAGCTGGTGCTCGCCGAAGCTCACGGTGAGGTGGCCGTTCGTCTGCTCGAGCCGGGCTTCGACGAGGTTGATCGCCGGCGACCCGATGAAGCCCGCGACGAACTCGTTCACCGGCTGGTCGTAGAGCACCTGCGGTGTGTCGACCTGCTGCAGCCGCCCGAGGTTCATCACCGCGACGCGATCGCCCATCGTCATCGCCTCGACCTGGTCGTGCGTGACGTAGATGGTGGTGACGTCGAGCCGCTGCTGCAGCTGGTGGATCTCCGCGCGCATCTGGACGCGGAGCTTCGCGTCGAGGTTCGAGAGCGGCTCGTCCATCAGGAACGCATCCGGCTCGCGAACGATCGCGCGCCCCATCGCCACGCGCTGGCGCTGGCCGCCCGAAAGCGCGCGCGGCTTTCGCTTCAGAAACTGCTCGATCTGGAGGATCTCCGCCGCGCGACGGACGCGCGCCTCGACCTCCTTCTTCGGCATCTTGTGGAGCTTCAAGCTGAACGCGAGGTTGTCCTCGACCGTCATGTGCGGGTAGAGCGCGTAGCTCTGGAAGACCATCGCGATGTTCCGTTCCTTCGGCGTCAGGTCGTTGACGATGCGGTCGCCGATCCTGAGCTCGCCTGCCGTGATCTCCTCGAGCCCCGCGACCATCCGCAGCGCCGTCGTCTTGCCGCAGCCCGACGGTCCGACGAGGACCATCAGCTCGCCGTCTCCGATCGACAGGTTGAGGTCGAAGACGGCCTGCGTCCCGTCGTCGAACACCTTCTGGACGTTCGAGAACTCGATCTCCGCCATGGCGCGGGGCTAGCTTACTCCCGCTAGTGACAGACTGGAACCCTGGGCCGGGTCAGCGCGAACCCGTAGATCGACTGCCCGTTCGTGAGGATCGACGTGACGACGTTGCCCTTCCGCGTCGACAGCGCGCCGTAGCCCACGCAGGCGGTCGCCGTGCCGGACTGGTCGTTGAACTTCTCGAAGAGCTGGCCGGTCCGCAGCCCGTCGTTCCGGTGCCAACCCTTGATCTGGCCGAGGGTGAAGATGGCGATCACCTTCCCGTCGCTGAAGCTGACGCCCGCGCCGTACGGGTCACCCGTCGGCGACATGTAGAGCCATGTCATCGGCCGCCCGGGCAGCATCGTGAAGTCGCGCCCCCAGCGCGCGAGCACCTTGCCGCCGCTGTCGCCGAGGCGGATCCCACCGAGGCTCTCGCCTGGGATGAGCACGCCGTCAACCGGGAAGATCCCGGGCGGGTTCGGGTTGCTCGCGACGACGCGCACGGTGTGCGCCGGCGTGAACGCACCCGCAAGGTACGCACCGCCCGCCGCCGCGCCGACCGCCGTGAACGCGACGAGGCCCGCGAGCGCCGGACGCAACGCGCCCGCTTTCCGCCTGGGCCTGCGCGGGACGAGCACGCGACGCCGGCGGAGCTCACCCACGAGCGCCTCGAGGGCGCGGAAGCGGCTTTCGGCCTCGAACGCGTCGACGAACCGCGGCGGGTCGGTCGCGTTCTCGTCGACGAAGGAGTCGTAGGCGGCGCCGCGGTCGCCGTCCATCCACACCCACTCGAAGCCGAGGTCGCGCATCACCTCGACGTAGGCGAGCTGCGTCTCGGACGCGAACGTCCACGTCACGACCACCTTCCGCGTCGAGGTCGTGACGCTCGCGAGCTCACGGCGGAGCTCGTCCTCGCCGCCACGCAGGAACTGCGCGCGCGTGCGCCGGCTGTCGAGGTCGACGTGGACGAACTCGCGTTCGCTCTCGAGGTAGGCGCCGAGCTGGCGCTTGCCCGTCCCGGGCGTGCCGGTGATCAGCAGCAGCCGCCGCCCCGGTTTTCGCCGAGCACGAACGTTCGGAAGACGTGCGCGAAGCGTCATCTCGGTCCTCCTCGGACCCCCAGCGGGACGCTACCACGGCGACCGCCCGGACGCCATCCGGCGGACCGGGATCTATCCTCGCCGCGTGAGCGAGCTCGTCAACGTCTTCGACTACGAGGCCCTCGCCGCGTCGAGGCTCGGTGCGGGCGCGCACGCGTTCTACGCGGGCGGCGCGAACGACGAGCTGACGCTACGCGAGAACGTGGCCGCATTCCGGCGCCTGCAGCTGCGCCCGCGCGTGCTGCGCGACGTCGCCGGCGCGACGACGGCGGTCACGGTGCTCGGCGAGGAGCTGTCGATGCCGGTGCTCGTCGCACCGGTCGCCTACCAGCGCGCGGCGCACCCGGACGGCGAGGTGGGGATGGCGGAGGGGGTGCGCGCGGCCGGCACGCTGATGTGCCTCTCGACGTTCGCGACAGCCGCTCCCGCGGAGGTCGCGGCCACCGGCGTGCGGCGCTGGTACCAGCTCTACGTCCCGCGCGACCGCGGGCTCGGCGCCGAGCTCTGCCGCCAGGCGCGCGACCTCGGCTTCACCGCGCTCGTCGTCACGGTCGACCTCCCGGTGTCGGGCCGGCGCGAGCGCGACCTGCGATCGGGGTGGACGCTGCCGCCGGAGCTGCTCGTGCACTCGGTCGGGCTCCGCGGCCTGCACCCGCACGAGTTCGCGGCGCAGGTCTCCCCGGCGGTGACGTGGGACGACGTCGACGCGCTCGCAGCGGAGGCGCGCCTGCCGGTGATCCTGAAAGGGATCCTGACCGCGGAGGACGCGCGGCTTGCGTGCGAGCGCGGCGTCGCGGGGATCGTCGTCTCGAATCACGGCGGGCGGCAGCTCGACGGCGTCCCGGCGACGATCGACGTGCTGCCGGAGATCGTCGATGCGGTCGCGGGGGAGACCGTCGTCCTGCTCGACGGTGGCATCCGCCGCGGCACCGACGTCGTGAAGGCGCTCGCGCTCGGTGCGGCAGCGGTCCTCGTCGGCCGCCCGCCGCTGTGGGGCCTCGCGGTCGGCGGGCGCGACGGCGTCCGGCACGTGCTCGAGCTCCTGCGCGCCGAGGTCGAGCTCGCGCTGCAGCTCCTCGGCTGCGGCTCGCCCGCCGAGCTCACGCCCGAGCACGTCCGGCGGGCGACGCTAGCCTGAAGCGTCCCGGTGAAGGTCCTCGTCGCACTGCTCGCCGCGCTCGCGGCGCTCGCGGGCGCGCACACCGCGCTCGCGGACCCGTGCGGCCTTCCGGACTCGGGGCCGGTGTGGGCCGACTTCGCGGGGCACGACGCGCCGATCCCGGCGAAGCCGGGGATGGTGCTCGCCGTCTCCTCCGGCACGGACACGCCGGCGCAGATGCGTGCGGCGGGCGCTGCCACGGTGCTCTTCGACCTCAACTTCAACAAGCGGGTCGGCACGACGTCGAGCCCTGCCGACCCGTCGGTGCTCGAAGCGCGCGCAAAGGCGCTCTTCGACTACGCCGTGTCCGTCACGGGCTGCCAGACGCCGATGATCGCCGAGAACGAGCTCTTCGGCGCGCAGACGCCGACGCCGTGGTCCCAGACGAACGGGCAGTACCGCGCGAACGTGCTCCAGTTCCTGACCGTGCTCTCCGGGCTCGGCGCGCGGCCGCTTCTCTCGATCGCGAATCCCCCGTTCACCGCGAGCGACGACGCGAAGCTCTGGTGGCAGCAGGTGTCGAAGGTGGCGATCCTGCTCCGCCAGGTGTACTTCACCGCCCCGAACGCCGCGGGGCTGTACGCGCTCGGGCCGGCGAAGGCGAGCCGCTCGATGCGGCAGAGCATGCGCGGGCTCGTCAACCGGTTCACGCAGATCGGCGTCCCCGCCTCGCGGGTCGCGCTCGAGATGCAGTTCAACGCCGCGACCCGCGCCGGGTTGCAGCCGACCTCGTCGTGGCTCGACATCGTGAAGCTCGAGGCGCTCGCCGCGAAGGAGGTCGTGAAGGAGTTCAAGATCGCCGGTGTCTGGTCGTGGGGATGGGCGACGTTCAGCTCGAACCCGAGCGCGATCGACCCGGACAAGCCGAAGGCCGCGTGCGTCTGGCTCTGGGTGCGCGACCCGAACCTGTGCGACGCGCCGAAGTACGCGGGCGAGTTCGACACGTCGCTCAGCGTCGGGGAGCTCAGCCTGGCGCCGAACCTCCGCTGCGTGTTCCCCGACGGCGAGATCCTGCGGAACGCGGTCAGCCGGATGACGGCGCTCACCGGGGACGCCGGCTACGCGGCGAGCGTGCTGCTCGAGCAGGCGGTCCTGAAGGCGGAGCAGCCGATCGACCCGGAGGCGCTTCTCTCCGCGGAGCGCGCGGTCATAGAGGCCGGCTTCGGCGGCGACCGGAAGCGCTACTGGGCCGCGCTCGCGAAGGCGAAGCTGACGATCGCGGACGCACGCGCGATCATCGCGGCGCGCCTCGAGCGCGACGACGTCGAGGCGCGGTTCAACCCGCGGCCGCCAACTGCGTCGCAGATCGACGACTTCCTGTCGACCTACGCGGAGCAGCCGGTGCGGCTCGTGCAAACGACCCGCAACGCGCCCTGGCTCGGCGGCGCGAAGAAGGGCTGGGCGGTGTCGACGCTCGCGCCGGCGGAGGTGTTCTCGCTCGCGCGCGCCGGGACGATCGACACGCCCGACGGCCCCTTCGACGTCGCGCCGCTCGGAAGCGCGCTCCCGCTCGCGCTGCTGCCGCACGCGCAGGCGGTCGCGGTCGCGCGCGTTGCGCTCGAGCGGCTCGCGCGCGAGGGCATCTACCGCAGCTGGCTCCACGGTGAGGAGCAGCAGCGGCTCGACGCGGGCTCGTGCGCCGGCGACCAGCTGCCGGCCCCGACGCCCACCGACCTCTCCTCGTTCGTCCCGTTCCTGCTGCCGAGCTAACGATGCTCCGCCGCGAGGCGGATGCCGAAGCCGACGAGCACGAGGCCGGTGAAGCCGTCGAGCACGCGGCGCGGGCCGGGGCGGCGCAGGAAGTCGCCGATCCGGGCGACGACGAGCACGTAGAGCGAGAGCCACGAGAGGCCGACGAGGCAGAAGAGGAGCCCGAGCACGACGAGCGCCGCGAACGTCGCATGCTGCGCAGGCGTGAACTGCGGCAGGAAGCTCGTGAAGAAGACCGCGATCTTCGGGTTGCCGAGGTTCGTCACCGCGCCCTGCCGGAGCGCGACACGCGTCGAGATCTCGCGCCGGACGACGCCGGCTGCGGGCCCGGGCGGCGGCTTGCGGACGGCGGCGAGGATCGCCTGCACGCCGAGCACCGCGAGGTAGATCGCGCCCGCGAGCTTGAGCGCGACGAACGCCGGCTCCGACGCGCGCAGGAGCGCGGCCACGCCCGCGCCGGTCGCGAGCGTCCACACGCTGAGCCCGAACGCGACGCCGAGGATGGTGAAGAACCCCGCGCGCCGGCCGCCGACGAGGGCGTTCCGCGTCGTGATCGCCGTGTCGGGCCCCGGCGCGACCGCGAGGAGCGCCGAGAGGGCGAGGAACGCGCCGAGGTTCGTGATCACGGGCGTCCGGCTTGACTAGTCACGCCCTGAACAATAAAGTGCTGCCGCGACGGGCAACGCCTCGGGACAGGCAGCCCGGCGGGCTCCCACGCATTCCATCCCTTCTGCGTGGGAGCCCGCTTGCATCGCGCCGCGAAGCCCGTCAGACCGCGGCGCGCAGCTCCGGCCTCGAGTCGAGCAGCCCCTCGACGAAGCGAAGGACCGCGCGCGTGGACTCAAGCCGGAAACGGAGCAGGATCGACTCGCTGCCGGAGCTCTCCACCATCCGCTCCTCGAGCCCCGCGACGGCTTCCCGAACCTTCCCCTGCTGCGCCTCGAGCATCGGCGTCGGGTCGATCCCGGTGCGCTGGGCGAAGATGAGCTTCAGGAGGAGGAGGGAGCGGACGTCGCGCACGTGGTCGACCGGCTGCTCGATCCACTGCACGAGCGCGGTCGCGCCGGCGCAGGTCGTGCGGTAGATCGTCCGGTTCGGGCCGCGCAGCCCCGGCTCGTGCCCGGCGGGCTCGATCAGCCCGCGCTCGGCGAGGATGTCGATCGATCGGTAGACGAGCGGCCGCCCGAGCGACCATACGGAGCCGAGCTCGCCACTCGGCCCGAGCTCCGACGCGAGCGCCCAGCCGTGCGCCGGCCGCTCCGACAGGAGCGCGAGCACGGCCCACTCGCCGGGAGCCAGTTCCCGCTCGGCCATATTTCCCTGTACGCGCTGCACGCTCCGACCGGTTTTCTCAGCGCGAGACGGCCGCGGGGCTCGGCTGCTCCGCGAGGAGGCCGTCGATGAAGTCGAGGACCGCGCGGGTCGACTCGAGCCGGAAGCGGACGAAGATCGCCTCGCTGCCGCTGCTCTCGGCGAGCCGCCGCTCGAGCGTCGCGATCGCCGGCACGACGAGCTCGCGCTGCGCACGCAGCAGTCCCTCGCGGCCGAGCCCCGCCCGCTCGATCAGCACCAGCTTGAGGAGGAGGAGCGACCGCACGTCGCGCACGTGCTCGACCGGAAGCTCGAGCCACTCCGCGAGCGCGCGGCGCCCCTCCGCCGTCGCCCTGAACACCGTCCGGTTCGGGCCGCGCACGCCGCGCTCGGAGCCCGCCGGCTCGATCAGGCCCCGCTCCTCGAGCAGCTCGAGAGCGCGGTAGACGAGCGGCCGCCCGAGCGCCCACACCCGGCCGATCGCGCCGTCGCGCGCCATCTGCCGCGCGAGCGCCCAGCCGTGACTCGGCTGCTCTGCGAGGAGAGCAAGCACCGACCACTCGCCGGGCGCGAGCTCGCGCTCGTTCACCGCCGGAGCGTACTTTCCGCGGCGGCTGCAGGCGAGTGCGGTTGGGGCTTGACTCAATAGTCAAGCGGCGACTAGACTTGCGCTTGCCAACCTCCTCCACGCGCGCCGGCTCCTCCTCCGGCGCGCAGGACACCGTCACCGGCAGCCGGCCGGTAGCCCTTCGCCCCCGGTTGCCGGTGACGCGCGCGAGGCGGCTCCCTCCGAAGATCCACCTAGGCATCGCCGGTGCAGGAACGGCGCACATGGATGCTCCTGGACGTGCTAGTTTGCCATTCGAGCGCAAGGTGCCTACGCATTTCCTCAGTAGATCCGACTTGTTCTCCCGCGGCGCGAAAGGCGGCGCGGCCCTCCTGCTTGCCGGCGCCGCCCTCGGCCGCTTCGCCGAAGACGCAGCCGCCGATCCGCTCCCGGCGGCAGACCTCGCGTACGCGCGCCTGCTCGTGGCCGTCGAGCTCCTCGGGTCTGACTTCTACAGGCAGGCGGTCGCGGCGTCGAATGCGAAGCCGGCGGTCGCGAAGTACCTGAAGAAGGCATACGCGAACGAGCAGGAGCACTACCAGTCGGTCGCCGGGATCCTCAGCGGTGCCGGCGTGACGCCCGCGGTCTCGGCGGACATCGACTTCAGCTACCCGAGCGGCACGTTCGGATCGGAGGGGTCGATCCTGAAGACGGCGCGGCAGCTCGAGTCGATCATGCTCGGCGCATATCTCGGCGCGGTCGGCGGGATGCAGACGGCGTCGCTGAAGCAGGGGCTCGCGCAGATCGCGGCAAGCGAGGCGCAGCATCTCTCGTACGCGTCATCCGTCTCGGGCGGCAAAGCGTTCAGCCTCGCCTTCCCGCCGGCGCTCTCGATCGACCAGGCATCGACCGCGCTCGACGCGTTCACCTCGTGAGAGGAGCAACCGTGAAGTTCCGGACGATCGCCGTCCTGATCACCGCCGCGCTCGTGTGCGCCGCAGGCGCCTCCGCGAGCTCCTCGAGCGCAAAGGCCGGCGTGACCGTGTACGCCGCCGCGTCGCTCACCGACGTCTTCCCGGCGATCGACAAGAGCAACACGTATTCGTTCGCGGGCTCGAACGCGCTCGCGACGCAGATCACGAACGGTGCGCCGGCCGATGTCTTCGCGTCGGCGAACACGACGCTCCCGGCGCAGCTCTTCGCGCAGGGTGTCGTCGAGAAGCCGGTCGTCTTCACGCGCAACACGCTCGTGATCGTCGTGCCGAAGTCGAACCCGGCGGAGATCAAGAGCATCTACGACCTGACGAAGCCCGGCGTGAAGATCGACGTCGCGAACTCCGCGGTCCCCGTCGGCAGCTACACGTTGCAGGTGCTCGGGCAGATGGGGCTCGCCAGTCAGGTGACGCCGAACTTCGTCAGCCAGGAGACGGACGTCCGCACGGTGCTCTCGAAGGTGCAGCTCGGGCAGGCGGACGCCGGCTTCGTCTACGCCACGGACGCACGGGCCGTTCCGGACGGGGTCACCGTCATCAGGGTGCCCGCGTGGGCGCAGCCGAAGATCGCCTACTCGATGGCGATCGTCGCGAAGAGCCAGAACAAGGCGGCGGCTCAGGCGTTCATCGACGAGGTCTTGAGCAAGTCGGGCCAGGCGACGATGCTGAAGTACGGCTTCCTGCCGATCACGGCGCCCGTCCCGGCGATCACCAAGCTGTCGCTCTCGAAGGGGAAGCCCGGCGTCTCCGTCTCGGTCACGGGTGCGAACCTGACCGGCACCACGTCGGTTACGTTCCAGGGCGTCCCCGCGAAGTTCAAGATCGTCTCGGCGACGAAGCTCGTGATCACGGTGCCGACGAAGGCGAAGACGGGCGCGATCACCGTCACGACGCCGGCGGGCACAGCGACGAGCGCGAAGGCGTTCGTCGTGCTCAAGCGGTAGCCCTTTCGGCGAGGGCCGCGTTGCGGCCTAGGTCTTGCCTAGGTACCCTGGGAGCATGCCCAGGGAGTACTACAGCGTCAGCGAGGCGGCGAAGACGCTCGGGATCAGCGTCGACACGCTCCGCCGGTGGGACCG
>Ga0070741_10020943_pt1 | contig 10232 bp, 4 predicted proteins | sample Coa_R1_4_FD_66440 | JGI IMG/M metagenome (GOLD analysis project Ga0070741, IMG submission 66440) | Surface soil microbial communities from Centralia Pennsylvania, which are recovering from an underground coalmine fire - Coalmine... | ecosystem: Environmental > Terrestrial > Soil > Unclassified ...
GGCTCCGGTTCTTCCGCCGCAACAGCGACCGTACGCCGCGACGCCGCTTCCGGCGCGGCGTGTACCTCCTGCCCAGTTTGTTCACGCTCGGCAACATGTTCTGCGGCTATGCGTGCATCGTCTACGCGATGCGCAACGAGTTCGAAACGGCGGCGCCCTTCATCGGGATCGCCTTCATCCTCGACGGCCTCGACGGCCGCATTGCGCGCCTGACGGGCGGCGAGAGCGAGTTTGGTCTGCAGTTCGATTCCCTCGCCGACATCATTTCGTTCGGCGTGGCGCCGGCGGTGTTGTCGTTCACGTGGGGACTGCAGCCGCTCGGGCGGCTCGGATGGGCGGCGGGCTTCATGTTCGTGGCGTGCGCCGCGATGCGTCTCGCGCGCTTCAACATTCAACACGGCGGAGGCGACAAGCGCTATTTCGTCGGGATGCCGAGTCCGGCGGCGGCCGCGGTCCCTGCGGCGACGGTGTACGCCGCGCCGTGGGCGAGCCTGAGTGATTATCGCGAAGCGCTGCCGGTGCTGCTGATGGTGCTCCTGCCGGCAGTGTTGATGGTCAGCACGATCAGATTCCGCAGCTTCAAGAACCTCGATCTCCAGAGCCGCAAGCCGTACTCGGTGCTGATCTTCATCGCGCTCGGCGTCGCCGCGATCTGGACGCATCCGCGCGGCGTGCTCGTGATCCTCGCGTACGGCTACCTCGCGTCGGCGTTCATCGGCCAGGCGATCACGCGGCTACGCCGTCGGCAGGGTGATCGTCACGGTGGTGCCGACGCCACGCTCGCTTCGGACGTCAATCGTCCCGCCATTTAGCTCGACATTCCGCTTCGCGATCGTCAGACCCAACCCCGTCCCGGTCGCCTTCGTGGAGAAGTAGGGCTCGAAGATCTTCGCGAGCGCGTCCGCGTCCATTCCAACGCCGCTGTCGGTGACTTCAACACGGATCCGATCTGTTGACTGTCGACTGTCGAGCGTCAACCGTCCTTCTCCCGGCATGGCATGCAGAGCGTTCTCGATGACGTTCGTGAGCGCCCGCGCGAACAACGTCCGGTCGATGGAGATGGGCGGCAGGTTCGGCTGCGCGGTGACCGTGATGTGCACGCGCCCTGACAATCCTGTCCGATACGGTTCGACCACTTCGTCGATGAGCGCCGCGAGGTCGGTCGGTTCCGGCCGCGGCGTCGGCGACGACGCGAAACTCGAGAACTCGGCGGATATCTGACGCAATAGCTTCACTTGCGACAGGATCGCGGCGACACACTCGTCTAGCACCGGCGACAGCGGCCGTCCGCGATCGATGTTCACGCGCCGTGCGTGCTCGGCGGACAACTGAATCGGCGTCAGCGGATTCTTGATGTCGTGCGCGACCTGGCGCGCCATATCGGCCCAGGCCTCGAGCCGCTGCGTGCGTTCGAGCTCGGTGCGCTGGCGTTTGAGGTCCGCCGCCATCTGGTTGAAATCGTCGACCAGCCGCCGCAATTCATCGGACGATGTGGCGGCAATCCGTGCATCAAGATCGCCGCGCGCGATGCGCCGCGTGGCACGCGTTAGACGATTGACCGGATCGGCAATCCGTTGCGCCATCCAGTATCCGAGCGCGGCGCCGAGCAGGCTGAACAGCAATGCGCCCGACAGCACGCGGCGATCCAGTTCGTCGATCTGTTGCTCGATCTCCTGCTGACGGTTGGCGAGCGGCACCGTTACGATGCCGTCGCGTCCGCCGGCGCGGACCGGGGCGGCGGCAAGGCGATAGGTGAAGTCACCCACGTGTTCGTCGGAGACCAGGGCGGGCAGTCGATCGAGGACGATGCGGCGGTAGACTTCCGCCGGCGTGCGCGGCGACAGGATCTGCGACGCGAAGAGATCGCGCGCGCTGGTCGCTTGCAGACGGGACCGATCGAACAGGTTGACGTCCTCGTCGATGGCGCGCCGGACCAGAACCATGAACTGATCGTCGATCGTCGTCGTGATCGCGACGTCCCGCTGCTGCAGCCGCGCGTAGTCCTCGACGAGCCGCTGCGCCGTCGTGGCCGTTTTCACCGCCGCATCCTCGGAGCCGGCGACGAGCTGATTCGCGAAGTACGTCCGTGTCGCGACCGCGAGGATCGCCACGGGCACCACGACCGACGCGACGAACGCGAGAAACAGTTTCAGATAGAAACTCGACCGCACTTCGCGCAACAGCGCGCGGCCGCTGGTCGGCGTGTCGATCGGCAGCGCGCTCGACGCCGTCAGGAGGAGCAGCATGGCGACGTAGATGGCGCCCGTGAGGAGCACGAGCTCTGACAGGTTGATCAGGTGAGCGAGCCACGTGACCACGGGATAGCCGAGCGCGTAAATGCCGCCGCGATCGCTCAGGAAGTAGACACGGAATCTTTCGTCGTCCCTGTCGACCGTCGTCCAGACCGGTGCGCGCGAGTCCACGAGCCGTTGGAATACGTCGTCCTGCAGCGGCCACACGCTGGTGCCCGCCGCGTAGGTCGGCGCGCGGCTCCATCCGTACATCGCGAACTCGATGTCCCGGCCAAAGACGCCTTCCGGTCTCGACGGCCGGTTGATGCGCAGCGACTCCAGGTACGGACTTTGTGACGAGATGAACGGCAGCGTTTCCGGATCGAGCATCGCGCGCACGACGATGCCGCCGACGAGGCGATTGCGGGCGTCGCAAATCGCTCGGCCGGTGCGCAGGACGTGCCGGTCGCTGGAGCCGAACGGCGACACGTCGTCCACGATCTCGCTCCACTCGCACGAGGTGGGGTGATAGGTGCTTGCGGAATACTCCGGCAGGTTGAGCGCGAAACGGCTGACGAGCTGCCCGTCGTCATTGAACAGTTCGATCGCCGATGTCAGTCGATGCGCGGCGAGTTCGGTCTGCTTCCACACGACGAAGGCGCGATCCGTGGTGGGCGTCTCGACGTTCCCGCCCGTCACGAACTGCGCCAGACCTGGCGTGCCGTCGATGCGCGCGAGCGTGGCCCTGACGCGTTGCTCGAGGTCGCCGCGCTGGGACGCCGCTTCCGGACCGTATTCGGTCGCGATCAGCCGCTCTTTCGTTTCGGTCGCGAAGGCAAGGATCGACGGATACATCGCGGTCGCCGGCGCGAGCAGCGCGACGAACCCGGCGACGAGTCGCGCCGATTGCGACGCGCGGCGCAGGCGGCCGCTCACGCGTCGAAGCGTCGCCGCGAAGGCGAACGCGACGAGCAGCGCCACCGACACCGGCAGCATCGGGATCGTGGCGGAGGTCAGTCGCGTCCCCTCCATCGCGATCAGCACCCCCGTGACCCACGCGGCGATCTTCAACGCTCGCACGGTCCATCCACGCGTGGTGCGCCAGCGCAGCTCGGGCAGCAGGATGCAGGCCGCCGCCAGCCACAGTACGGCGGCGTGCAGCAGCACGAGTCCGCACGTCAGCGCGAGTCGCGATCCGTTGATGGGGTGCAAGGAAAAGTGGAGCAGGTCGAGCGAGGATTCGGAGACGAGCCGACGCAAGATGCGTTCGTACAGCCACAGCGATACGAGGTTCGCGCCGCCCGCGACGGCGTAGCTGACGAGGAGTGACGCGAGCCCCGCGGTGTCGGTGACCACGCGCGGCCGTGGCGATCGATGACGGCGTCGATCGATGGCGGTGATCGCCAGCCACGCCAGCGCGACGGAGAGGAGCGATGTCAGCAGCCACTCGAGCGGCGCTGTCGCGGGACGGTTGCCGAGCACCCAGCGTGCTGCAAGCCACAGGATGAGGCGCGCCGTCACGAGGATCCCGACGATGACCGCCGGCCGCGTCGTTGTTGCGCTGATGCAGAGCACGAGCGTGACCGCGAGGATGACGAGGACGGCGGCGCCGACCGTTCGATCCCATCGCTCGCGTGCATGTGCGATTTCGCCGGGCGGCACCTCGGCGTCGAACAGCCGGTCGCCGGCAGCTGCACGGATCGTCACGGCGGCGATCGACGTGTTGATGACGGCGGTATCGCTCTGTCCCGGCACGGCCGGTGTCGAGTCGAGCGACTGCTCGAGGACGATCGTCGCGTCGGTCGCCGGTGCGACCAGCACGAGGCGTGGACCGAGTGCGCCCGGCGCCAGCACGAGCGACGGCGGCGGACCGGCGTTCCCGACGAATTGCAGCCGCTCCTTCGGCAGATCGCTGACGCGGCCCGCCCACGCCAGTGGCGCGCCCGATCGATCGTAGACGGTGACGCCGGTGCGGCCGATGCTGGCGGGGGACAGCTCGTCTTGCAGACGTTCGAAGAGCGCGCGCTGCTGGGATTGGTCGCGCGGCGCGGTGGCGATGAGATCGCGAGCCGTGGCTACGCGCGCGGCCATCGCGCGCAGCGCGTTGGCAGCGGCGTCGACGCGATCGCGCGCTTCGCCTTCGGCTCGCTGCAGCGCGACGTCATCCGACGGGCCAAATCGCGATCGCTCGACGACCCAACCGGTCAGTCCCACGATGACGGCGACGATCACGCCCGCGCGTGCGATGCGAAGCAAGGGATACACTAGTGATGCAGGTGCATCTCAAGTATCTACTGAAACGCGGCGCGCTGATTGCCGTCGCGAACTGGCCGGTCATCGCCGTCCAATTCGTGGCCGAGACCACGTTCCAGGTGCTGCTCGCGGTGCCGTTGATCGGCGCCGCCATCCTGGTCGCCGTCCTCGCCGGCGGCGACCTCGCCGATCTGCTGCAAGGAAGCCTTCGCGACATCTTTACGACGATCGCCAGCACCTTGCTGTCGGAACCGGTCGCGCTCGTCGCGTTCATTACCGCTTTCGCCATCGTGCTGCTCGGCGGGTCGATCCTGATGTTCGTCGTCAAGGGCGGCACGATGGACGTGATGCTCGCCGCGGAAGCTGCGACCGGGCCGATCGAGCACGAGCCGATTACCTACGAAGGGCTCAAGGCCGCGTCGCGCTTCAGCCTGCAGCGATTCACCGACGGGTGCTCGCGCCTGTTCCGGCCGTATCTGTGGCTTGGCTTGCTGTTGATGGTGGTGTACGGCGCGTCTGGCGGCGCCTACATCGCATTCGTGGCGTACGGCTATCGCATCGCCGAGGGGCGGGTCCTGGTGATTGGGTGGACGTTCATTGCGGCGCTGGCGGCGGCGGCGCTGATTGCGTGGATCACGCTCGTCAATTTCCTGTACCTGATCACGCAGATCGCGATTGCCGTCGAGAACGTTGGCGTGATGGACGGCATCGGTGCGGTCGCACGCTTCATCCGCGCCGAGTTTCGCGAACTGGCCGGGCTCTTTCTCGTCGTCGTCGTGCTCGTCGTCGCCGCGACGTTTGCCTCGGCTCTCGCGTGGTCTGGTGTCGGCTTGATCGCCTTCGTCCCGCTCGTCGGGCTCGCCGTGTTTCCGCTGCAGATTGCGGCGCTGCTGCTTCGAGGGCTCGTGTTCGAGTACCTGGGTCTGACCGCGCTGGGGGCCTACCTGACGCTGTATCGACGGGGACGCACCGAGCGCCGCTTCAGCCCTGTGGCGGCGCCAGCGCCGGCACGGTCGTAACCGGGTTCGCCAGCGGCACGAATCTCGACACCTCAGGATCCAATGTACGCGCGAAATAGGTCACGGTGTCGCCCTTGGCGATGTCACGCGTGACGACCAGGAGCGCCGGCGGTTGATTCGCGCCGCCGAGGACGTGTGGCGGCGCTGCGAGATCGCCGGGCGCGGCGAGATCGGGGCCGGCCTTGCCGTCCTTGAGATCGAACGTCCGCAGCGGTGACTGCAGTCCGTAGACGACGATCGTGGCGCCCGCTTTGAGCGGGCCGGCGATCGGACGAAACTTCAGCATTTGAATCCACTGCTGCACGCCGTGACTGCGATCGGCGGCGCGCAGCACGTTGTCCAGCGAGACGAAGTAGACGCGTCGCTCGTCGACGGCAGGACGTCCGGTCACTTCCGACCCGACGCGCCAGAGCCAGTCGATCGAACCGTCTGCGCTCTTGAGGCAGTACATATAGTGATCCGTGGCGCCGACGAAAATGCGATCGTCGAGCGCGAGGATGTCGTTCGGCGTGCCGCCGAGGCGCCGATCCCACACCGGCGCGCCCGTTTCGATCTGCAGCGCGATCACGTGACCGTTCTCGCCGGGCACGTACACGCGATCGCCGGAGATGGCGGGTGACGCATGTGCCGCTGTCCGGAGATCGCGCTGCCAGATCTGCGTGCCGTCGACGGCGCGAAAAGCGGACAGCTTGCCGTCGCTCGATGCCACGATCAGCCACCCGCTGAGCGCAATCGGCGCGACGCTCACCGTATCGGCGAAGGGCGTCGTCCACGCTTCGCTGCCGTCGGTCGTATGTAGGGCGGTGATGTGATCGTCTTGCAGGAAGAAGACGAACCCGTCGGCGGCAACCGGCGCGCTCGACGGTTTCGCGGTGACGAGCCACTGCTGTTCACCGCGAATCAGATCGTACGCGACGAGTCGATCGCCGTCGATGGCGAAGTACCCGTTCGCCTCGTCGTACGCGGGCGGCTGCGTGATGTGGCTGTTGAGCGCGAGGGTCCACATCGCGCGAGCCGGCGTGAGCGTCAGATCGGCGAAGGCCGGCGTGGCGAACGCGATGATCAGGGCAAGTGCACTACAACATCTTGTGGTTCTGCGTTCGGCCACACCGTTATAATAGCGTTTATCCTTCAGTCTCACGTGGCCCACCAAACCATCATCGTTCTCGATTTCGGGTCGCAGTTCACGCAGCTGATCGCGCGCCGGCTGCGCGAGCTCTCGGTGTATTCCGAAGTCTGGCCACCGGACACGCCTGCGGAGAAAATCCGAGCGAAGCGTCCTGTTGGGATCATCCTGTCGGGAGGACCCAAGAGCGTGTCGGACACCGGCGCACCCAGATGCGATCCGGCGGTCTTCGAGCTCGGCGTGCCAGTACTTGGCATCTGTTACGGCATGCAGCTGATGGCGCACGCGCTTGGCGGACGTGTCGAACCGGCTCCGCAGCGCGAGTTCGGTCATGCCGTCGTCAGTATCGGTGGGCCGGGTCCTTCTGGACCCGGCGACACGTGCGCCTTGTTCTCGGAAATCCCGAACGAGATTCGTGTCTGGGCGAGCCACGGTGATTTTGTGTCTGCCGCGCCGTCGGGATTCTCGGTCGTCGCGACGAGCGCCAACGCGCCGGTCGCCGCGATGCAGGCGCCGTCACGCCAGCTCTACGCGATCCTGTTTCATCCCGAAGTCGTCCACACGCAGCACGGCCTCGACATCCTGCGCAACTTCGCGTACGGCATCTGCGGCTGCGCCGGCGACTGGACGATGGCGTCGTTCGTCCAGGAGGCGACGGACCGGATCCGGAAGCAGGTCGGGAGCGGCCGCGTGGTGTGCGCGCTGAGCGGCGGCGTCGACTCGACGGTCGCGGCGATGATCATCCACCGCGCGATCGGCGATCAGTTGACGTGCATCTTCGTCGACAACGGCGTGCTGCGCCTCAACGAAGCCGACCAGGTCCGCAAGCGTTTCGAACGTTTGCAGCTCCCGCTCGTGTTCGTCGACGCGTCGAAGCTGTTTCTGGATCGCCTCGCGGGCGTGACCGACCCCGAGAAGAAGCGCAAAATCATCGGCGCAACGTTCATCGACGTGTTCGAAGCGGAAGCGGCCAAGCTCGGTCAGGTCGATTTCCTCGCGCAGGGCACGCTGTATCCCGACGTCATCGAGTCGGTGCCGATCGTCGGACAGGCGGCGTCGATGATCAAGAGCCATCACAACGTCGGCGGACTGCCCGAGCGGATGCGGATGACACTCGTCGAGCCGCTGCGCGAGTTGTTCAAAGACGAAGTCCGCGTCGTGGGTCGCCAGCTCGGTCTCGAACCGGAGTTCGTCGATCGCCAGCCATTCCCCGGGCCCGGACTCGCGGTCCGCATCCTTGGGGAAGTGACGGGCGACCGCTTGCGACTCCTGCGGCTGGCGGACGCCGTCGTCGCCGAGGAGATCAAACGCGACGGCTGGTACACGAAACTGTGGCAAAGCTTCGCGGTGCTGCTGCCGGTGCAGAGCGTCGGCGTGATGGGCGACGAGCGCACGTATGAATACACGGCGGCGATTCGCGCCGTCGAAAGCAAGGACGGCATGACCGCCGACTGGGCGCGCCTGCCGCACGATCTGCTCGCGCGCATCTCGTCGCGGATCGTCAACGACGTCCGCGGGATCAATCGCGTCGTGTACGACATTTCGTCAAAACCACCATCCACGATCGAGTGGGAATAGCCTTTGGCAGAGTTCGTTCACCTTCATCTCCACACTGAGTTCTCGCTGCTCGACGGCGCCTGCCGGATCGACGAACTGCTCGATCAGGCGGCGAAGCTCCAGATGCCGGCGATCGCGGTCACCGAGCACGGAAATCTGTTTTCGTCGGTGATGTTTCACGATCACGCGCGCGCGAAAGGTGTGAAGCCGATCCTCGGATGCGAGGTCTACGTCGCGCCGGGCGATCGCCGGACGAAAAGCGGGAATCCGGGCGAGACGGCAAACCATCTGGTGCTCCTGTCGGAGACGCTCGAGGGCTACCACAACCTGATCAAGCTGGTGTCGTCCGGCTACACCGAAGGCTTCTATTACAAGCCGCGCATCGACAAGGACCTCCTCGCGCGGCATTCGAAAGGGCTCATCGGCCTCTCGAGTTGCCTGAAGGGCGAAGTCGCCGAAGGCCTGAGCCACGCGCAGGACAAGAAAGCGCGCGAAGCGGCGGCGGCATACAAAGACATCCTCGGGCCACAGAACTTCTTCCTCGAGATGCAGTGGCACGGCATCGAGGAGCAGCGCATCGTCAACAGCGGCATCCCTGCGATCGCGAAGGATCTGGGCCTCGGCCTCGTCTGCACGAACGACGTGCACTACCTCCGCGACACCGACGCGCACCCGCACGACATTCTGCTGTGCATCGGGACCGGCAAAGCGTTCACCGATCCGAAGCGATTGCGGTACGAGGCAAAACAGTTCTTCCTGAAGAACGCCGAGGAAATGGCGGCGACGTTCAAGGACTACCCGGACGCGCTCGCGAACACAGTCCGCATCGCCGAACGCTGCAACGTCGCTTTGCCGGAGGGCGAGAACTTCCTCCCGAACTTCGACGTGCCGGCGGGCTTCACGCTCGATGAATACTTCGAGCACGTCGTCCGCGAAGGTTTCAAGGAACGGCTCTCGCGACTGAAGCAGCTCGCCAACGCCGGTGCGCTGCGCCACACGATCGATGAGTACGAGCGGCGCCTCTCGTACGAGATCGACATGATCAAGCAGATGAAGTACCCGGGGTATTTCCTGATCGTGTGGGACTTCATCCGCTACGGCCGCGAGCACGGCATCCCGGTCGGACCGGGGCGCGGATCGGCCGCGGGATCGCTCGTCGCGTATTGCCTGCGCATCACCGACGTCGATCCGATCGACTTCGATCTCATCTTCGAGCGCTTCCTGAACCCCGAGCGCGTGTCGCTGCCCGATATCGACATCGATTTCTGCGAGCGGCGCCGCGGCGAAGTCATCGAATACGTCACGCAGAAATACGGCCGCGAGAACGTCGCGCAGATCATCACGTTCGGGACGATGAAGGCGAAGGCGGTTGTGCGGGATGTCGGCCGCGTCCTCGAGATGCCGTTCGCAGATGTCGACAAGGTCGCGAAGCAGATTCCGGCCGCGCTCGACATGACGCTCGACAAGGCGCTCGAGGAGAGCGAGCCGCTCCGCGCGATGGAGCAGAACGACCCGAAGGTCAAAGAGCTCCTCAGCGTGGCGAGGCGTCTCGAAGGGATGACGCGTCACGCCTCGGTCCACGCCGCGGGTGTCGTCATCGCGCCGAAAGCGATCACCGAATTCGCGCCGCTGTATCGCGGCGCCCACGACGAAATCGTCACGCAGTGGTCGATGAAGGACGTCGAGCGGATGGGCCTGCTCAAGATGGACTTCCTCGGCTTGAGCACGCTGACGCTGATCGACGACTGCGTGAAAGAGATCGAGCGGACGACGGGCGAGAAGGTCGACATCGATCATCTCCCGCTCGACGATGCGAAGACGTATCAGATATTTCAGGAAGGCCAGACGTTCGGCGTCTTCCAGTTCGAGTCGAGCGGCATGCGCGAGATTCTGCGCAAAGCGAAGCCGGAACGTCTCGACGATCTGATCGCGTTGAACGCGTTGTATCGTCCGGGTCCGCTGCGCAGCGGCATGGTCGACGACTACATCGCCCGCAAGCAGGGCAAGACCGAGGTCACCTACGATCTTCCCGGGCTCGAGCAGGTG
>Ga0070741_10020944_pt1 | contig 10232 bp, 7 predicted proteins | sample Coa_R1_4_FD_66440 | JGI IMG/M metagenome (GOLD analysis project Ga0070741, IMG submission 66440) | Surface soil microbial communities from Centralia Pennsylvania, which are recovering from an underground coalmine fire - Coalmine... | ecosystem: Environmental > Terrestrial > Soil > Unclassified ...
GCAGCAGCCGGCGCCGCCCGTCGACGTGAGGCCGCAGGTGTTGGCGGTGCACGTGCGCGACTGACACGCGTTTCCCGTCGCGCAATCGGTCGGCGCGTTGCAGCAGCCGCCGGCGCCCGACGACGCGAAGCCGCACGTGCCGCTCGCGCACGTGCGCGACTGGCAGCCGTTTCCCGTCGGGCAGTCGGTGGGCGAGCAGCACTGCGCGCAGGTGCCGCTGCCGGGCGTCGACGCGCAGAACTTGAGGCCGCCGCCGCAGGTGCATGTGTGGCTCACGCAGCTCGCGCCGCCACCGCAGTCGGCGGGGCCGTTGCAGCAGCCGGCGCCGCCCGTCGACGTGAGGCCGCAGGTGTTCGAGTTGCAGGTGCGCGCCTCGCACGCGTTTCCCGTCGGGCACGTGGACGCGGCGTTGCAGCAGCCGGCGCCGCCCGTCGACACGAAGCCGCAGGTGTTGGCGATGCACGTGCGCGTCTGGCAGGCGTTTCCCGTCGGGCAGTCGGCGGGCGCGTTGCAGCAGCCGCCGGCGCCGGTCGAGGTGAGGCCGCACGTGTTGGCGACGCACGTGCGCGATTGACACGCGTTGCCGGTGGCGCAGTCGGCGGTGGAGTTGCAGCAGCCGCCGGCGCCGGTCGAGGTGAGGCCGCACGTGTTGGCGACGCAGGTGCGCGATTGACACGCGTTGCCGGCGGCGCAGTCGGTGGTGGAGTTGCAGCAGCCGGCGGCGCCGGTCGAGGTGAAGCCGCAGGTGTTGGCGGCGCACGTGCGCGTCTCGCACGAATTTCCCGTCGCGCAGTCGGCGGGCGCGGCGCAGCAGCCGGCGCCGCCCGTCGAGGCGAAGCCGCAGGTGTGCGCCACGCAAGTGGCCGTCTGGCAGGCGTCGCCGGCGGGGCAGTCGGCGGGCGAGTTGCAGCAGCCGGCGCCGCCGTTCGAGACGTACGTGCACGTGTTGGCGGTGCAGCTGCGCGTCTCGCACGCGCTCGCGGGCGCGCAGTCGCCGACGACGCTGCAGCAGCCGGCGCCGCCCGTCGACGTGAAGCCGCACGTGCCGCCCGCGCACGCCGGCGTCTGGCACGCGTTGCCCGCCGGACAGTCGCCGCCCGAGCAGCACGCCGCGCAGGTGCCGCCGCCGCCCGCGCCGAACGAGCCGGGGCAGTACTTGAGCGCGCCGTTCACGCAGCCGCACGTGTTGGCGCCGCACGTGAAGCTCGCCGCCGTCGCGCCGCAGTCGGCGGGGCCGTTGCAGCAGCCGCCGTTGTTCTTGGCGGTGTACGTGCACGAGTTCCCCGTCGGGCCGAGCGCGGTCGGGCAGGTCGGGCTGTTCTGGCAGGCGTTGGCCGCCGCGCAGTCGCCCGGCGAGGAGCAGCAGGTGACCGAGCCGGTGCCGCCGTCGAGCGAGGGCGAGTGCACGCAGCTGCTCACGCCAACCCCGCCGAGGACGCACGTGTCGAGCGTGCAGGGATCGCCGTCGTCGCAGTTGATATCGTCGGCGCAGCAGTTGAGCGGCTCGACGGGCACGCAGGTGTGGCCGGCGCTGCACGTCTTGATCTCGCAGATGCCGACGGCAGGGCAGTCGCTCGCCGTCGAGCACGACACCACGCCCTGGTGCGCGACGCCGAGCGCGGGCGGCGAAGGTTTGCAGGCGGCGAGCGCGAGGGCGAGGACGGAGGCGAGCGCCCACTTCGCGGCGACGGGCTTCATTGCCTGCGATCGTATCACAACCGCGCGGCGCTCCCGACGGTGGCGATCACCCGTGGAGCAGGGCGTGGCGCGCGGCGTAGCGCACCAGGTCGCCGACCGAGTGCAGATCGAGCTTGCGGTGGATGCGCGCGCGGTGCGTCTCGACGGTCTTGACGCTGATGGTGAGCGCGCTCGCGACCTGCTGGTTGGTGCAGCCGCGCACCAGCAGCGCGAACACCTCGCGCTCGCGCGCCGAGAGCGGGCCGAGCGGCGCGGCGGGCTCGGCGGCGCCGGCGATCAGATCGGGCGCGAAGTACGGCCGCCCGGCGCCGACGGTGCGCATGGCCTGGAGCACCGCCTCCACCGGCTGCCGCTTGAGCGCCACGCCGAGCGCGCCGGCCTCGCGCGCCTGCGCCGCGTACTCGGGCCGCTCCTCGTCGGTGAGCACCAGGACCTGCGGGCGCGGCGGGCGGCGGCGCAGCTCGCTGATCGCGTCCAGCCCGGCGAGCCCGGCCCGCGTCACGTCGAGCACCACCAGCTCGGCGCGCTGCTCCTCGACGGCGCGCTGCCCGCGCTTGACGTCGCCGGCCTCGGCCACGACCACGAGATCGTCCTCGCGGGCGAGCAGCGCGCGCAGGCCCTCGATGAAGATCGGATGGTCGTCGATGATCGCGACCCGCACGGCGTGAATACTTAGCACGCCGGCCGCTCGCTCGTAAATCTCGCGCGCGCCGCTCACTCGCCGATGGCGCGCGCCAGCGAGACGCGGGCGACCGCCTCCTCGTAGCGCGCGCGCGTCAGGCTCAGCCGCGACTGCGTGAGCGCCGACTGCGCGTCGAGCAGGTCGGTGGTGGTGGCGGTGCCGGCCTTGAGCTGCGCGTCGGTGATGCGATACGCCTCCTCGGCCGAGGCGATGGTCTCGCGCGCCAGCTCGACGGCGCTCGCCGCCGACTCGACCAGCGCGCGGCGCGACGCCACCTCGACGCGGATCTGGCGCCGCTCGGCCTCGACGTCGGCGGCGGCCGCGTCGGCGAGCCGAGCGGCGGCGGAGCGCGCGTACCAGTTCGCGCCCCAATCCCAGATCGCCCACGACGCGCGCGCGCCGACGTACTCCTGGTTGGGCGGCGCGAACACCTGCCCGTCGACGCGCAGGTAGCCGCCCTCGGCGTCGATGTCCGGCAAGAGCGCGTACAGCCGCGAGCGCGCGCGGTGGCGGGCGGCGCGCGCGGTCAGCTCCGCCTGCTTGAGCTCCAGCCGATCGCCGAGCGCGCGCTCTATTAATGATGGGACCGGCGCGACCTGCGTGTAGGGGCGGTCGCCGTCGAGGAGCGAAGTCGGCTCGGCCAGCTCGACGGGCGCGTCGGGCGCGAGGCCGATCGCCGCCAGCAGCGTGACGCGCGAGATCTGCGCCTGCGTGCGCGCCACGATCGCCTGCTGCCGCGCGTTCGCCGCCGCCACGCGCACGCGCAGGAGGTCGGCGGTGGTGAGCACGCCGGCGCGCACCTTGGCGTCGGCGATCGTCACCTGCTCCGACAGCTCGCGCTCCGACGCGATGGCGATCTGCTCGAGCGCCAGCGCCTGGAACATGCGCAGGTACTCGCTCTCGATCGACTCGCGCAGGGCCGCCTCGACCACGCGCGCCTGCGCGTCGGCGGCCTCGGCGCTCGCGTGCTCGGCGCGCCAGTCCTGGTGCAGGCGCAACAGCCCGACGAGCGGCTGATCCGCCGTCGCCGCGAAGCTGTTGGTGTCCTGGTCGCGCGCGCGGAAGCTGCCGCCGCCGAAGTTGATGGCGAACGGCGAGTCCCAGTGCTGGTACTCGTCGCTCACGTGCACCGACGGCAGCATGCGGCCGAACGCGCTCTTCGAGCCGGCGCGCCCGCCCGCCGCGCGCGCGCGCGAGGCCACCACGCTCGGGTGCGACGCGAGCGCGCGCGCCACCACGTCCTCGACGGTGAGCCGCTCGGCGAACGCCGCGCGCGAAAACAGCGACGCCCCGAGCGTGACCGCGAGCGCGAAGGCGAGCCGCCTCATTCCTTCACGTACACGACCACGTCGGCCGACAGCCCGGCGCGCAGCGTGAGGTCGGCGGGCGCGTCGAGCCACTCGATGCGCACCGGCACGCGCTGCACCACCTTGACGAAGTTCCCCGACGCGTTGTCCGCGGGCAAGAGCGAGAAGCTGGCGCCCGTGCCGCCCGAGAGGCTGGCCACGCGCCCGTGAAACTTCCGGCCCGGGAACGCGTCGACGGAGATGCGCGCCTCCTGCCCCGGCTTCATCTTGCCGACCTGCGTCTCCTTGAAGTTGGCGATCACGTACGTCGCCGTCGGGACGAGCTGGATCACCGGCTGGCCGACCTGCACCAGCTGGCCCTCGTGCACCGTCAGCTTCGACGCCAGCCCGTCGGCGGGCACGGTGACCTTGGTGTACGAGAGCTGGAGCTGCGCCAGGCGCAGCGTGGCCTGCGCGCTCTTGACGCGCGCGTGCGCGAGATCGGCGTTGGCGCGCGCCACCGAGATGCGCGAGGCGATCGGCGCGTTCTCGGTCAAGCGGCCCTGCGCCTCGCCGACGCGCGCCTCGGCGGCGCGGCGTCCCTCCTCGGCGGCGGCGACCTGCGCGCGCGCCACCGCGAGCGCCGCCTGCGCCGAGTCGTTGGCGATCTGCGCGTTGTCGAGCCGCTCCTGCGTCACCGCGTTGGCCGCGCGCAATTCGCGCGCGCGTCCGAGATCGAGCTCGGTCTTGTGCGCGTCGGCCTTGGCGCGCTCGAGCGTCGCGCGCGCCATCGCCACCTGCGACTCGGCGCTCGCCACGCCCACCGACGATCCCGACACGCCGGCGCGCGCGCTCGCCAGGCCGCCCTTCGACGTCGCCTCGACCACCTGCGCCTGCGAGTCGGCCGACGCCGCCTGCGCCTCTGCCGTCGCCAGCTCGGCCTCCGCCTGCTGCACGCGCGCCGCGTAGTCGGCGTCGTCGATCTCGGCGATCACCTGCCCCTTCTTCACCAGGTCGTTCTCGTGCACGAGCACGCGCACCACCTGTCCCGAGGCGCGCGTGCCGATCGGCACCACGTCGGCGGCGACCTGCGCGTCGTCGGTGTCCTCCTGCCCGCGCGTCATCAGCCACCAGCCGCCGAGCAGCGCCAGCACCAGCGCGAGCACCGCGCCGAGGATGAGGAACGGTTTGCGCGCGCGCGGCTTGGGCGACGTCGCGTCGACGGCGACCACGGTCTTGGCGGCGGCGGAGGAGGGGGACTCGCGATGATCGGCCACGGATTCCATTTCTACATCTCCACGTGAACTTCGACTTTGGGGGCGTCGTGCGTCGCGGACTTGAGCAGGAACAGGAGCGGCATGACCGCGATGAACGCGAAGCCCGAGAGCAGAAAAAGTTTTTCGAACGTCAGCATGGTCGCCTGGCGCGTGAGGGCGAAGTCGAGCACGCGCCGCGCCGCCACCTGAGCGCTGGTGGCGTCGAGCCCGCCCGAGCGGAACGCGCCCTCGATCATCGTCAGCCGCGACAGGAGCTCCGGACGCCCCGGCACGAGGTGCGCCACCATGCCGGTGCGCGCCTGCACCGAGTAGCGGTTGATCAGCGACGCGAACAGCGCGAGGCCGATCGATCCGCCGATCTGCCGCAAGAGCGAGTTGAGCCCGGTGGCGTCGGCCAGCTTGGTGCGCGGGATCGAGCTGAGCGCGACGGTGGTGAGCGGAATGAACAGGCAGCTGAACGCCACGCCCTGCACGATCAGCGTGCCGACGATGCCGCGCGCGTTGGTGTCGAGCGTGTAGTGGCTCATGTCGACCGCGGTCAGGCCGAACAGCAGGATTCCGAAGCCGACGAACAGCCGCGGCGAGACGCGGTTGTAGAGCCGACCGACGATCGGCATCGCCACCATCATCGCCAGCGAGCGCGGCATGAGCGCGAGCCCCGAGTCGGTGGCGGTGAAGCCGAGCAGCTCCTGCATGAACACCGGCAAGAGGAACGTGATCGAGAGCAGCACGGCGAACATCACCGAGCCGATCAGCGTGCCCGAGAGAAACACCGGATCCTTGAACAGCGTCAGGTCGACGACGGGCACCGGCGCGGTCAGCTCGCGGATCACGAACGCCGCCAGCACGAAGATCGCGGTGAGCGTGAGCGCGAAGATCAGCCGCGACTCGAACCAGTAGTTGCGCTGGCCCTCCTCGAGCACGTACTGCATCGCCGCCAGCCCGATGCACAGGAGCGCGATGCCGGCCCAGTCCATGTTCTTGCGCTGCCGCGCCGCCTGAGCGACGTTGGCGGCGCGCACGTCCTCGGGCTCGTGCACGAAGCGCGACACCATGAACAGCGCCAGCGCGCCGACCGGCAGGTTGATGTAGAAGATCCACGGCCAGCTGTAGTTGTCGACGATCCAGCCGCCCAGCGTCGGGCCGAACGCCGGGCCGATGACCACCGCGAGGCCGAACAGCGCCATCGCCATGCCCTGCTCTTTGGGCGGAAACGTCTGGCGCAGGATCGCCTGCTCCGTCGGCTGCAGCGCGCCCGCGCCGAGGCCCTGCACCACGCGAAAGATCACCATCGCCGGCAGGCTGCGCGCCAGGCCGCACAGCCCCGAGCCGACGACGAACAGCATGAGCGCGAACATGTAGACGCGCTTCTGGCCGAACATGCGGCCGAGGAACGCGGTGAGCGGCATGACGAGGACGGTGGCGATCACGAAGCCGGTGGTGACCCAGGTGATCTCCTCGACGGTGGCGCCGAGCGCACCGCGCAGGTGCGGGACGGCGACGTTGACGATCGACGAGTCGATCGCGCCCATCAGCGTCCCGAAGGTCACCGAGATGGTGACCAGCCACTTGTTGACCGGTGGACGATCCGCCACGTCAGCCTCGGCTCACGCTACCGGCCGGCGCCGCGCAGGAAGAGATCGACCAGCTCGTCGACGTGCCGGGTCAGCTCGCCGCGCGAGCCGTGCTCGACGTCGTTCAGGATCACGCCGCGCACCATGCCGAGCAGCGCCACCGCGTGCAGCCCGCCGCGCGACGGCTTGAGCGCGCCCTCCTGCACGCCGCGCTTGAGCACGCGCTCGAGCACGCTGGCGATCTCGCGCATCGCCTTCGACTTCTTGCCGAGCGAGGTGGCGTGCTCGCACATGACGATGGTGAGGAACTGCCGGTGCTCCTCGAAGTGCTCGAACAGCGCGCCGATGATCGCGCCGAGCTGCCGCGCGAACGGCTCGCGCGCCGACTCGTGCAGCCGCTTGTCGAGCTTGTCCTTCAGCTCCGCCTTGCGCGCCGCCATCGTCGCGTCGAGCAGCGCCTCGCGATCCTGGAAGTGGTTGTAGAGCGTGCCCACCGCCACGCCGGCCTTGGCGGCGATCTCGCCCATCGACGCGCCGCTCAGGCCGCGCTCGGCGAACACCGCCTCGGCGGCGGCGATCATCGCCTGGCCGGCCTCCTCGCGCAGCCGCGAGCGCAGATTCTGAACGCGTTTTTCAGAAGATGAATTTGGATTCATTTTATGAATGTACTAGCCAACGAACCGCCGGATGTCAAGCGAGGGAGCGGTCAGCTCGACGGTGGGAAGAAGAATTCGACCGGCGAGCGGGCGAACCGCCGCAGCACCGCGCCGAGCAGGCGCAGGCCGGCGTGCTCGACGCCGCGCGCGCGCACCGCCACGCCGAGGGCCAGCACGAAGCTGACGCCGAAGTTGAGCAGGCCGATGATGGCGATGCCGCACGCCGCCGCGCCCAGGCCGTGCGCCGAGAAGCCCTGCGCGCACACCGCCAGCGTCAGCCCGCCGGTCGACAGCGTGATGTGGCGAACCTCGAGCGGCACGCCGAGGAACTTGCCGAATGCCGGCAGCATGCCGAGCAGAAAGCCGAGCGTCAGGTTGCCGCCGAAGCCGGAGATGTGGTGGTGCAGCTTGGCGCCGAGCCAGCGCATGAAGCGCGCGCCGAAGACGCGGCCGAGCCGGTGCTGCGCGATGCCGTCGGGGATGCGGCGATAGGCCGCCCAGTTGTCGAGCCAGCCGGCGCCGAGGCTCGACAGCCACAGGAGCACGCCGGTGAGCGCGGCGAAGTAGATGGTGCCGGTGTGCAGCGGGTGGAACGACTCGATGGTGTGCTCGGCCGCGTGCTCGTCGAGGAACGGGTGGCCGGTCGAGTGCGCGTACCAGAGGTTGAAGAGGATCGCGCCGGGGATGACCAGGCCGACGTTGCCGAGCGCGGCGGCGAGCTGCGAGCGGCAGATGCGCGCGATCAGCGTGACCAGCTCGTCGAGCTTGGGCTGGGAGTCCTCGGCGGCGGTCTCCTTGAGCGCGGCGGCCAGCGCGGCGGCGGTCATCGACGGCTGCTTGGTGGCGAGCGTGAAGCCGCAGAGCTGCATGGCGATGAAGCTGGCGGCGTAGTTGGCGGAGGCGAACACGCCCTCGACGAACAGCGGGAAGTGGCCGGCGACGATGATGTACTTGAGCGCGGTGGTGCCGACGGTGAGCACGCCGCCGCCGCCGGCCGACGCGATCATCTTGGCCCACTCGCGGCGCGTGGCGGTGATGTAGTGCTCGCCGGTGTCGCCGGCGTGCTCGATGATCTTGCGCGCGAGGAGGCGCACGTTGGTGCGGATGAGATCGCGCAGCGAGCCGTCGCGCGCGCGCGCCGCCACCAGGCGCGCCAGCAGCTGCGCGCCGGCGGCCGCGCGCTCGACCGGATCGGCGGCGTCGACGACGGCCAGCAGATCGGCGAGGCGATCGAGGTTTCGGTTGGCGACCTCGATGCGGTAGACGACGTCGACCGAGACGCCGTACTCCTCGAGGTGGCCGTGCACCTCGGCGAGCGTCTCGCGGCACGCGGCGATCTGCTCGCGGCACGACGCCGCCGAGCCGATGTTGTCGAGCAGCGCGTCGCACAGCCGTGGCAGGAGGAAGAACGGCGACGCCGCCAGCGCCACGTCGGGGCTGCGCGCGCGCATGTCGCGCGACAGGCCGAGCGCCGAGGTGCGCGTCGCCACCAGCGCCACCGCGTCGAGCACCGCCTGCCGCACGTCGCGCCACGCCGAGGAGCCTTCGCCGACGAGCGCCACCAGGCGCGCGACCAGATCGGGCGGCAGCGCCGAGATCCACTCGGCGTCGCGCGCGCGCGGGAACCAGCGGGCGAGGTGCTCGGCGAGATCGCGCGGATCGCGCGGCGTCGGCAGAAAGCGGCGCGCCAGGCGATCGGCGGTCTCGTCGAGGAGGCCGCGATCGTTCGGCAGCGCGCTCTCGAACAGCGGCAGCGCGCTCGCGCCCGAGAGCACGGTGGCGACGGTGCGCGTGAAGGTGCGGCGCCATGCCGGCGACAGCTCGACGGCGTCGAGCAGCACGCGCAGCCGCGCGGTGGCCGCCGCCTCGTCGCCGCTCGCCGCGCGCGCCGGACCCGAGCGCAGCCAGCGCGCGCCGGCCTCGAGCGCGGCGGCGCAGTCGTCGAGCGGCGCCTCCCACGTCAGCGACGACAGCCAGCGGTGCAGCCCGCGCAGCTCCTTGAGCCGCACGGCGCCGCCGCCGAAACGCCCGACGAGCGCGTCGAGAGTCGGCGGCGCGCTTTCCGGGGAAGGCGCGAGCTCGGCGGCCGGAGGGCCCATGGTGACACTTTACCTGAACTCGTATACTCGCGGCATGGCCAACAGGCTCGACGGAAAGATCGCGCTGGTGACGGGCGGCAGCCGCGGCATCGGCGCGGCGGTAGCGGAGGCGTTCGCGCGCGAGGGGGCGCGCGTGGTGATCGCGTCGCGCAAGGCGCCGGAGCTGGAAGCGGCGGCGGCGCGCATCAACGAAAAATTTCCCGGCGCGGTGATCGCGCGCGCGTGCCACGTCGGCGCGCCTCAGGCGATCGGCGAGTTGGTGGCGTGGATCGAGCGCGAGGTCGGGCTGGTCGACGTGGCGGTGAACAACGCGGCGACCAATCCGCACTTCGGGCCGCTGCTCACCGTCGACTGGCCGGTCTGGGACAAGACGTTCGAGGTCAACTTGAAAGGCTACTTCGAGGTGGCGCGGCAGGTGGCGCGGCGGCTCGTCGAGCACGGGCGCGCGGGATCGATCGTCAACGTCGCCAGCATCACGGGGCTGCGCGGCTCGCCGATGCAGGGCGTGTACGCGATGACCAAGGCGGCGGTGATCTCGATGACGCAGACGCTGGCGGTCGAGCTGGGGCGGGCGCGGATTCGGTTGAACGCGATCGCGCCGGGGCTGGTCGAGACGCGGTTGGCGCAGGCGATTACGGCGAATCCGGAGGCGACGAAGATCTTCACCGATCGGGCGGCGCTCGGGCGCATCGCGACGCCCGAGGAGATCGCGCCGCTCGTGGTCTATCTCGCCAGCGACGAATCGTCGTTCGTCACCGGGCAAACGTACGCCATCGACGGCGGCTGGACGGCGGCTTAGACGCGGCTGTGGGATGCAGCGGCTGAAGACCCGCTGCATTACGCGGGCGGGCGCGAAAACTGTTTTTCGCCGGACGCTCGCATACGCCGTGCTCGGCCGCTGCTACGCAGCGTCCTGCGCGCGGCACGTGCTTCGCTCGATTCGTCGCTGGCATCCTCGCG
>Ga0070741_10020945_pt1 | contig 10232 bp, 8 predicted proteins | sample Coa_R1_4_FD_66440 | JGI IMG/M metagenome (GOLD analysis project Ga0070741, IMG submission 66440) | Surface soil microbial communities from Centralia Pennsylvania, which are recovering from an underground coalmine fire - Coalmine... | ecosystem: Environmental > Terrestrial > Soil > Unclassified ...
CGCCGGCAGCGGAGCGTTGCTCGCAGCTTCTATTCCGGTTGTATCCTGAGAAGGTGAGCGCCGCCACTTCCGCCCTGGGAGCCCTGCTTTCTTATTCCTGCCCCCGGTGCCGCCGCGGTCCCATTTTTCGCGGCTCTCTGCTCCAGGGCTGGCTCGCCATGCATCAGCGTTGCCCGGTCTGCGGCCTCGAATACGAGCGCGAGGAGGGCTATTTCGTCGGCGCCATGATCGTGAGCTACGTTCTTTCGATCCCTCCCGTGCTGGCGCTGATGAGCGTGTTCTGGATGCTTACGAATTGGTCTCTCCAAAGGTTGCTGGTGGCCGCCTTTCTGGCGTATTTGCCCTTTGTGCCGGAAATGGTCCGTTTCTCCCGCGTGGTTTGGATTCATATGGACCGCGCGTTCGACCCGGAGTAACGGCGCGTGTTGGGTCCTTTCCGGATTCTTCTGCGGGGGCCGCGGGCCTTCACTCCACCCAAAAGTCGCTTGCAGCCGCTCGCGTAGCGTATCCTGGTGCTTTATGCTTCTCGATAGAGCAGAGCGGCCGTTCCCGGTGAGCGGCTAGCGCGGCATGGATCAATCCTGTTCTCCACAGTTAGTCCGGGCCGTCGGCCTGTTCAGCTTGACGGCGCTCGCGCTGAACGGCGTCATTGGGGCAGGCATCTTTGTACTGCCTGCTACGGTGGCGAAATTTTTGGGCCGGACCAGCCCGCTGGGCTATATTATCTGCGGCGTTGCAACTGTTCTAATTGTACTGTGTTTTGCCGAGGCCGGCAGCCTCTTCGAGACCGCCGGGGGTCCTTATGTGTACGCGCGCGAAGCGTTCGGAGGTTTTATAGGTTTTGAGGTCGGCTGGATGTTTCTGCTGGGCCGCCTCACGGGGGCCGCCGCGGTAAGCAATGCCTTCGCGGATTACCTCGGGTTCTTCTGGCCCGCCGTAGCCTCGGGTCCGGGGCGCAGCGCGGCGATAACGCTGCTGATGGGAGCGCTCGCCCTGGTCAATGTGCTCGGAGTCCGTTATGGCGCCTGGACCATCAATCTGCTGACGATCGGAAAGCTGTTGCCTTTGCTTGTTTTTATCGCTGCCGGACTGTTTTTTGCCGATCCTCGAAGTTATTCATTCAGCGAGCTGCCTGACTTGACCTCTTTGCGCAGCGCGGCCCTGGTGCTGATGTTCGCTTTCGGGGGCTTCGAATACGCGGCCGTGCCCAGCGAGGAAGTGATCAACCCGCGGCGCAATCTGCCGATCGCTTTGGTGTCGGCGATCGCCCTGGTGGTCGTCATTTACTTGCTGATACAGATCGTTGCTCTCGGCACGCTCCCGGGCCTCGGAACTTCTCCGGCGCCCCTGGCCGCGGCGGGCGAGCGATTCCTTGGCGCGCTCGGGGCGGCTTTGCTCACGCTGGGAGCGGTCATGTCAACCACGGGCAACAGCAGCGCGCAACTGCTGGTAGGCCCGCGCATTCTCTACGCGATGGCCGAGGGCAAGCAATTGCCCGCACTGCTCGGGCGCGTGCATGCCCGCTTTCATACGCCATATGTTTCGATGATTTTGTTTGCTCTTACGGCCTGGGGCATGGCGCTGTTCAGCAATTTTTCGCAACTGGCCGTTCTCAGCGCTATCGCGCGACTGCTCTACTACCTCACCACGTGCCTGGCGGTTCCGGTGTTGCGCAGGAAGATGCCGGCGGCTGAGCGGAGGGTGACGCTGCCGGGAGGCGCGGTGATCCCGGCGCTTGCGGTCGCGGTTTCGATTTGGTTGCTGACAGGCAGTTCACGTTCCCAGGCTGCGGCGGGCGGCATCGCGCTGCTTGCCGGCGGCGCTCTTTATTGGTCCTATGCCGGCTACAAAGCGGCGGCTTCGAAGGCAAAATCTCCAGCCGGCGCCTGAGCGCGTCCGGCGTGCTTCTGTTTCAGCAGGGCAGCCACACGCTTGCCGGCCCGCAATGCTGGCCGCCCTGCCAGCGAAGACACGCCGCGCGAGCCATTCTGTTGCCAGTCGTTTCACCGCGCGGGCGGCCCCGCATGGGCTTCATGCTAAAATGCCTCATTCCGTAAAGGGTTTCCATCTTGCGCGCCCCCCAGGAGTCGCGCCGTGAAATCACCGATCAATCTCGTCTGGATTTTGGCCCTCGTTTCGCTCTCGAGCGCTGCCGCACAGGAGGCGCCGATCGTGATCAAAGCCGGCTCCGCCTTCGACGGCAGAGGGAAAGTCCTGCGAAATGCCAGCATCGTGATTCAAGGATCGAAGATCCTCAGGATAGACTCGAAAGGAATTCCGGGCGCCGCCACCTACGATCTGAGCGGCCTCACTGTGATGCCGGGATGGATCGACACCCACGTTCATCTCACCTGGCACTTCGACAAAAATGGCCGCTTGGCCCAGCCCGACCGCGACACTCCGCAGCAGGATATTTTGTACGCCCTAGGCAACGCGTACGCCGATTTGCTCGCCGGCTTCACCACCGTACAAAGCCTGGGGTCTCCGATGGACCGGGATCTGCGCGACTGGATCAACCAAGGCTCGGACCCGGGTCCCCGCATTCTGACTTCACTGGGCGCTATTGACGAGGCCACGGGAGGTCCGGATCAAATCCGCGCTTTCGTTCGGAAAGTTTCGGCCGAAGGCGCAGATGTGATCAAAATGTTCGCGACCAAAAGCATTCGTGACGGGGGTGCGCAATCACTCACTGATGAGCAGATCCAGGCCGCGTGCGCCGAAGCGAAGGCGCAAGGGAAGCGGATTGTAGTTCACGCGCACGCGTCGGCCGGGGCACGCGCTTCCATTCTGGCCGGAGCGACCTCTATTGAGCATGGCGTGTTTCTCGATGAAGGCGTGCTTCGCCTGATGGCGGAGCGCGGCGTTTACTTCGATCCCAATTTCCTCGTACTGCACAATTACCTGGATAATAAGCCGAAGTTTCTGGGTATCGGCAATTACACCGAAGAAGGCTTCGCTTACATGCAAAAAGGCCTTCCGCTGGTGGCAGAGGTGCTCCGCAAGGCGGCGGCCGAGAAAGTCAAAATCGTATTCGGAACGGACGCTGTAGCCGGCGTGCATGGCCGCAACTACGAGGAATTTATTTATCGGGTGAAAGACGGGGGCCAGAAGCCGATGGACGCCATGATCAGCGCCACGTCCCTGGCAGCGGAGTCCCTCAATCTCGGCGGCCAAATCGGCTCCCTCGCACCCGGCATGCAGGCCGACCTGGTCGCCACCGAGGGTAATCCGCTCGAGGACATCACGGCGGTGCGCCGGGTCGTATTCGTAATGAAGGCCGGCAAAATTTATAAGAACACCGTGCCAAGCCGAAAAGCGCGCTGAAGGCGCCGATATTGAGGCGCTCGGCGCTTCCTTGCGGGAGAATTTAAAAGAGGGATGAAATTGCCGGCCGGAAACGGGCCGTAGGTTTGGCGCTTACGCGGGGTGGATCGGCTGGCCACTCGAAGGGCTTATCTTTTCGGCGGCCTAGGGCCGCAAAATAGCACAGGAGGAATATCAGCGATGCAAGGTTCCCCAGCAGCCGCGCCGACGCCGGCGCTGATTTTTGAGACCTTCAATGCGTACCAGAAGACGGCGGCGTTGAGGGCGGCCATTGAGCTTGACATGTTCACGGGCATCGGCGAAGGAGCGGCCACGCCGAAGGCCTTAGCCGAGCGCTGCCGCGCCTCCGAGCGCGGCGTGCGGATTCTGTGCGATTACTTGGTGATCGCCGGCCTGCTGAGCAAAGATCGCGGGCGGTATAGTTTGACGCAAGACTCAGCCCTTTTCCTCGACCGAAATTCGCCAGCGTGCATGGCGAGCGCTGTCAGGTTCCTTAATTCTCCGGATCTGATCAACGCCTTTCAGGATCTGGCGGCCGCCGTGCGCAATGGGGGAACAGCCATGAGCCCTGATGGAACCATCGGTCCTGAGAACGCGGTATGGGTGGAATTCGCCCGCAGCATGGTCCCGCTGATGGCGCCCGCAGCCGAGGAGATTGCCGGACTTATCGGGGCCGATGCCGGCCGGAAATGCACGGTCCTGGACATCGCCGCCGGCCACGGAATATTTGGCATCACTATCGCCCGGCGGAACCCGAACGCCGAAGTCGCAGCCGTGGATTGGGGGAGCGTTCTCGAAGTTGCGAAGGAAAATGCAGAAAGGGCCGGCGTAGCTTCGCGCTACCGGACTTTACCTGGCAGCGCTTTTGATGTCGATTTCGGCTCCGGCTACGATGTAGCGCTGCTGACCAATTTTCTGCACCACTTTGACCCGCCCACGATCGAAAATCTGCTGCGCAAGGTGCACCGGTCGCTGAACGAAGGCGGCATTGCCGTTACCCTGGAATTCGTACCCAACGAAGATCGGGTTTCGCCTGCGATACCGGCGTCGTTCAGCCTGATTATGCTCGCCACAACGCCGACCGGAGACGCTTACACTTTTTCCGAATTTGAAGAGATGTTTCGCGCGGCTGGATTCCGGCACAGCGAAATTCGTTCGCTCGAAAGGTCTCCAGAGCAGGTGATCATCAGCCGTAAGTAAACGCGCTGGGGCAGAAATGGCCGGGCAATATTGCGCCAGCGCAAACCCGACTTGGCCTCGACGTCAGGTGCGGGGCACGCGGTCTATCCTTGCCGAACAGCCGTCAAGGGGGCGGCGCAGCCGATCTCACCACAGGTGGTAATACCCATCCCGGCGGCCAAGTTCGACGGGGACCCCGAACAAATCGCTGAGGCACTCTGCCTTGAGGATCCGGTCCTTGGGGCGGTCGGCAACGATGCGCCCCTCGCGCATCAAAAGGATGCGGTCGATCTCCGGAATGATGTCGGCAAGATGGTGGGTAACGAGCAGAATGGCGATGCCCGATTGCGCGAGTTTCCGCATGACCTGCCGCAGCTCGTGCTGCGCGCAAACGTCCAGGCTGTTACTCGGTTCGTCGAGCACCAGCGCTCGCGGATCGTGGACCAGCGCGCGTGCGATCAAGATGCGCCGGGCTTCGCCGCTGGACATTTCATTGACTGGGCGGCCCGCAAGATGCGGGGCCTCGAGAATCTCAAGAACCTCGTCCGCCTTTTCGCGCATCGCGGCGGAAACCTGGTGATGGGGCCAGACCCCGATGCTGCTGAAAAAGCCCGAAAGGACGATATCGCGGCCTGTAATGTCGCGGGTACATTGCGACATCAGGTCATTCGAAACAATCCCCAGCAGTGAACGCAGGTCAAAAACGTTCCAAGTTTCTTTACCGAAAATACTCATGCGGGATCCCTCGCGCTGGAGCGGATAGCATTCCCGCGTGATGGTCTTGATGAGAGTGCTCTTGCCGCAGCCGTTGGGACCTAGGATCGCCACATGTTCGCCGATGTCCACCCGGAACGTGAGATCGTCGAGCACGATCTTCTCACCACGCATCACGGATATGCGATGGAAGTCAATCAGCGCGTGGTCGGCAGCGGTAGGGCGACTTGTTTGGTCCGCCATAAGTGGTTGCGCCAGGACGCGATTCCCGCACCCTCTCGCTATCATACGCGATGCGGCTCAGGGCCGTGGGCGAGCTGTTTGCTGTGCAGCGCTGGTAGCGTTTCAAGCCGCCTGGGAGAGAACCGCTTTGCAGGCTGGCGCCCGCCATGGCATTTGGCCAAACAAGACAGGCCCGACCTCTGGCCGCTGAAAACTGACTGTGCGGAAAATGGTCCAGCCGGGCCGTGCCGGCTGGACCACCGGGCCTCTTCGGCTTAGAGAGGTTTGATCTTGATGTTGCGGAACTCGACGTTCTGGCCGGTGTATTGCAGTCCGATGGCTCCGTTTTTAAACGCCGAATGATGGGCGTCCAGTACTTTCGCGCCGTCATAGAGCACCACGAAATGGTCGCCCTGCGCGGTCACTTCAAAGGTGTGCCACTCGTTGAGCACGATTTTGGGCTCGTTGTGGCTCTTGAGATGGCCCGAGAAGCTGCCCGTGTAATAGCCGTTGTGGTTGTCCGGTTTCCCGTCATAGGGCTTGTCATTGGGCTGCGGATCGCGGATTTGCAGCTCGTAGCCGATTTGGTGAGAATCCTTCTCATCGCGGCCCCGCCGCAGAAAAATTCCGCTGTTCAGGTTCGAAGCCGAGGTGCGGAAATCGACCTTGAGCATGAAGTTGTCGTAGTCGCCTTCGGTCCCCAGCCATCCATAACGGCCGGAAGGCGTCAGCGCTCCGTTCTCGACCTTCCATTGGGCGCCGCCATACTGCTTCCAGCCATTCAGGGTTTTGCCGTCCCAGAGAAGTTTCCAGCCGCTGGAAGCTTCTTGTGGAGTCAATGTGTTCACGGCGCCGGATCCCGCCGGCGCGGCAAATAGGGCGGCCGCAGCCAACGCCGCCGCTGCCGCCACAGTCAATAAGTATGCTCGTTTCATACCCACCCTCCAGGTCGATTTACGCGTTCCTGCATCATTTGATTTAGCCCGCTGTTGGCCGCCGCATCAACCATTCGCGGCCGGATCAAAGGATAGACCAACCGCCGCTGCGGCCGCAAGCGCCGGGAGTGCGGCTTGCCGCACCCGCAGCAGGCGTCCCCGGCCAATGGACCCTGATCTTACAGCGGCCTGATCTTTATATTGCGAAACTCAATTTTCTGGCCGGTGTGCTGCAAGCCGATGGCTCCTCTCTGGAACGCGGAATGATGCGCATCCAGCACGTTCTTTCCGTTGTTGATCTTCCAGCCGTCGAGTGTTTTCTTATCCCAAAGAAGTTTCCAGTCTTGGGCGGATTCCTGCGGGGTCAGCGTATTGATTGCGCCCGAGCTGGCAGGCGCGGCCCATGCCGTCGCGAACAGCAGCACGTGCGCTTCACAAAGCCCTCCTCCGGGGTCAATTATCCACAATTCCACGGTTCGTTAGGGGATTCTCACGAAATTTTTGCTTCCGCCGCGCTGCGCAGCGTTCCGCGTTCGCCCGTCCCGCAGCCGGTCGCCGGGCGCGGCGCTACTGGATCAGCCGTTCGCAGGCGGCGGCGATCCGGCGGGCCAGGTCGTCGGCGGCTTCGTCGCCGAAGTGGCATTCATCCGCAAACAGCAACCTGGGCTGCTCCCCTAACGCCGCATTCAGGTCGAGGAACGGGATGGCCGCCGCCCGCACCTGTTCTTCTATGCCTTGGTACGTCCGCCTCACACGCTCCGTGTAATCAGGGATTATTTTTTCTTTCGCCGCGAGAATTTCACGCTCCTCCGGGGCGAGCGGCTTGCGGACCGTGGCGAGCACCGGCTGTAGCGCCACCCACACAGGGGCGGGCGAAGCGAGCCGCGCCAGAGCCTTGACGTTATGAACATAGTTCATCGCCGTGACCTCCGGCGCAAAGAGGGTCTCTCCGGGGGCTTCCCCCGCCGGGGAAAAGGCGCCCAATTTTTGGCTCGCCAGGTGAAGAAATCGGCTGCGTCGCAGCAGGTCAAGGAACTCTTGGCTGAGTCGGGTTTTGCTGAAGGATGCATCGTAGCGCGCCCGGAGGATGTTTGCGTTTTCGGGCCAGCCGGGTTGGCTGTTGTGCAGGTCAGCATCGATATCGTTGTACCCGTCGAACAGGAGGACCAGATCGGGGTTCATCCGCGAAATGAGGCGATGAAAATAAATCAGTTCTTGACCGGAAGTGTAGCCGGGCTGGCCGGCGTTAATCACCTCGAGTTCGCGCGACGGATTCCGCTCGCGCAGGTGCGCCTCCAGGCGGCCGGGCAGGGACCGCTCGTCCGCTGTGGATCCCAGCCCCCAGGCCGCCGATCCCCCGAGAACGACGATGCGAAACCGCCCATCCGGTTTTTCCATGGCCGTTTCCAGGCCGCGCAAGCCCAATGCGTTGGTGCGATAAAAGCGTGAGCGAAGATTGGGCCTCACGACCCAGTGCTGATAAGGCGACCACTCGAGGCAGCCCGGATTCAACAGCGAGAAGACTTCTTCGGGCCGCTCAATGCCCGCGTACATCGCAAGCCCCGGGTGCTGGGAAAGAATGCCCGCGCGGCCGTCGCTGGAAAAGATCCGCGCGCCGGCCTCCAGAGCCAGGAAGATTCCGCCTGTGAAAGCCAGCACAGTGAGAAGCTTCTTTTTCATACGCCGATGGGGACCGGCAATTGCGTCCCGCCTGAGCTGCGCGCGCGGGTCTGGATACGGAAAATGCCCCTCGGCTGCCGCGATTTCTGACGCACGGCGTGGCCGGCCGCCGCGCCGGCAGCAGCCCCGCTCTGGCAGCGCAGTGCAAGGAGTTGGCTCGAATGCATTGCCTTAGAACAGCCGCAATTGTTTCGGTGCGGCGGTGGGGGCGGTGATTTTCGGGCCATGGGAAACGCTTCTACCGCCAAGCCGGGGAGAAATCGCCTGTTCATGGGCAATCAGCGCCTCAAATTGAGCCTGTGGAGAGCGGTTCTCTTCAACCATGCGAACGAACCGGTCGAGCCGGGCGAAGCCGGCAAGCTTTTCGGTATGGCCGAGCTTGGCAGCGTCCAGCGAGCGGCGCAGTACGGCGATCGACTCATCGTACGTTCCAAGCGGCACAGGAAATGGATGGCCGTCTTTGCCTCCCAGGGCGAACGAGTATCGGGCGGGGTCCTCGAAACGGCTCGGCGTTCCGTGCACAACTTCCGCGATCAGCGCCAGCGCCTGTAGCGTGCGCGGGCCGAGGTTTTCCAACAGCAGAAACGAAGCGAAATCCCGAAACTCCTGCTCATAGGCGGCCGCCAGGACGGCGCCCAGCCGTTTCAGATCGACGTCTTCCGCCCGCACATCGTGATGCTTCGGCGCACACAGCTTCCGGGCCTCTGCGATCGTGACTTCGGGGCGTTCGCGGACGATCGCCAGCAAGGCGTTTTGCGCCGCTTTCGCCTCCCGATCGACAAGGTTCATGATGCGGTTCTGAATGGCGCCGCCGACAATCGCGGTGTGCGGCTCCTCTGTGAAATCCCGGACTCCGGTGGAATGCCAGTGATAGCGGCGCGCCAGCCCCGACCGTTCATTCATGCCTTGTTGCACCACGGCCCATTCGCCCGTACGGGTCACTACAAATGCGTGCAGATAGATTTGGAAGCCGTCCGCAATTGCGTTGTTGTCGATCCGGGCGGTGAGCCGGCTGGCTCGCACCAGCGCGTCTCCGTCGAGACCCGTATGCTCCGCTACTGCCCGCAATTCCGCCGGGGTGTTTCGGGAATGCCTTCCACGGCCTCCGCAGATCGTAATGCCGAGCTCCCGGGAGCGTGGATTCAGGCCGCGTTTGAGCGCGCCGAGCACAGAAGTAGTGATGCCGGAGGAGTGCCAGTCCATGCCCATCACGCACCCCAGAGCCTGGAACCAGAACGGGTCGCTGAGGCGGGAGAGCAAGGCTGAGGGGCCGTAATCGTAGAGCACGCTCTCGGCGATGGCCGCGCCGAGTTTCGTCATGCGCCCGGCGAGCCATGCCGGCACGCGGCCTCCGTGGAGGGGCAAATCGGCGCATCCGGAGCGCTTCATGATAAAAACGACTGCCCGCAGAGGCGCGCCGGGGCGGCCCTGCGTTGACCTTTACATCCGCAATCCGCCGTTTACGTCGAGCACGTGGCCCGTTATATATCCGGCCTCGTCGCTGGCGAGAAAACAGACGGCGTGCGCAACATCCATATCCGTACCCATGCGGCCGAGAGGAATCAGCGGCAAAAGGCGCTCGCGAGCCGCCGGCTCGAGCGCGGCGGTCATGGCCGTGTCGATGAAGCCGGGTGCGACAGCGTTGACCGTAATCCCGCGCGAAGCAACCTCCTGGGCGACGGCCTTGGTGAGACCGATCAATCCGGCCTTGGCCGCGACATAGTTGGCCTGGCCCGGGTTCCCTGTTTCGCCCACCACGGAGCTGATGTTGATGATGCGCCCCCACCGCGCCCGCACCATCCCGGGGAGCACTTGCTGGATACACAGAAAGGAGCCGGTCAAATTGGTGTTCAACACCGCGTCCCAATTCTCGCGTTTCATTCGCATCACGAGGCCATCGCGCGTAACCCCGGCGTTGTTGACCAGAATTTCAATTCTACCGAACAGCGCTTCCGCTTGCCGGAAAGCGGAAGCGACCGATTCCCCAGAGGTGACGTCCAGGGGGACCGCCGCTGCACGGCCTCCGGCGTTGCAGATCTCCGTAACCACTTGCTCCAGCTTGTCCTGCTGGCGGGCAGCCGCGATGACCCGCGCTCCCCGGCGCGCCAGCGCGAGCGCGCAGGCCCGGCCGATCCCCTGGCTGGCTCCGGTGATAAACGCTACTCGATTTTGCATAAC
>Ga0070741_10020946_pt1 | contig 10232 bp, 6 predicted proteins | sample Coa_R1_4_FD_66440 | JGI IMG/M metagenome (GOLD analysis project Ga0070741, IMG submission 66440) | Surface soil microbial communities from Centralia Pennsylvania, which are recovering from an underground coalmine fire - Coalmine... | ecosystem: Environmental > Terrestrial > Soil > Unclassified ...
GCTGAAATCAGGCCCCCTTCCCTTCGTCACTGTTTGATGAACGCCGCCGGGCCAGGGTTGCCGCCTGCTCTTCGCGGCTGTCATCCTGTAATTTTCGCGAGTGGCCTCCGCATCGACATTTGCTGACTGCGCGGCTGGCTGCTTACAACCAGGCCGCTGGCCCCGGCATCTTAAGAGAAAGTCAAGGGCATTCCGCACGCCATCCGGGCACCTTCGGACCATGGCCAGGTATGCAATTTTTCCGGGAAAAGGTTATTCTATCCCGGACGGGCAGCGGCAGCCCTTTATGAAATAAGTCTTCCAACAATCTGGACAAAACCAGGGGCAAGGCGGAGGGTAAGCCTCGAATCCGGTTTCGCTTGGTTCATATGGAGCTCTCACTCTCACTGGCGCTGATCCTGGCGCTCACTCCCGGCACCCTGAGTCCTATCGGGGCGGTGCTTTCGACCTCGGCGCCTCTCGACCTGGGTTACCGGCAAATGTACAACCTCGAGTTCGAGGAGGCGCACAAGACGCTCCGCAGCTACATCGAATTCCACCCTGACGATCCTCTTGGTCCCACTTCGGAGGCGGCCGCCTACTTGTTTGCCGAGTTTGACCGGCTGGGTGTCCTTCAAACCGAGCTGTTCGTGGATGACGAAAAGTTCAAACAAAGGAAAAGGCCTGCCCCCGATCCGGCCTTGAAGGAAGCATTCAACAAGGCTCTATCCGCCAGCGACCGGCTGGCGGATGCCCGGCTCGCGATATCTCCGAACGACACCAACGCCCTCTACGCCCAGGTTCTGAACCTGGGGCTGCGCGCCGACTACCTGGCGCTGATTGAAAAGCGGAACCTGGCTTCGTTGAGTTACATCAAGAGCGCCGGGCTGCTGGCACAGAAGCTTCTGGCCATCAATCCGAATTACTACGACGCTTATCTTGCCCTCGGATTCGAAAATTACATGCTGGGGCTGAACCCGGCTCCCGTGCGCTGGCTCCTGCGGCTGTACGGAGCTGAGACGGACAAAGACCAGGGAATAAAACATTTGCAGTTGACCGCCGAAAAAGGGCATTACCTGCTTCCCCTGGCGCGGCTGCTTCTCGCGGTGGCTGCTCTGCGCGAAAAGGACCGCGCGGGGGCGCGAAAACTGCTTGCGAACCTGGCCGAGGGGTTTCCACGAAACCAGCTTTACAGAAGAGAGCTTTCCCGACTCAAGTAGGACAGTGCGGGACGCCGGGATATTTCCGTAACCACCGCCCCTTCAGGAGCGTCGTATCCATGAGGGGCGCCGGGGGGTGAAGCGTAGATTGATCCTTTGCCATCTGGCCTGGCTCCTCCGCTGCTGCACAGCAACCAGCGACGTCTGCCGTTGACACCTTGCGGCTGGCCTTCATACACTTGATTTTTGTCACGATGGGGAAAACCCGATTCATGGTGCTTGCTCCTTCAAGATAACCGGCGGGAGTTTCGTTGATGTGGATCGTCCGACTGGCGCTGCGACGCCCTTACACCTTCGTGGTCATGGCCATCCTCATCGCCATCCTGGGGGCCGTCTCCATCGTCAAGATGCCCACCGACATCTTCCCGAATATCGATATTCCGGTCGTCAGCGTGATTTTCACCTATCCAGGCGTCTCGCCGGATGAGATGGAAAAACGCATCGTCACCATCAGCGAGCGCGCCATGACGACGACCGTCAACGACATCGAGCACATGGAGTCGCAGTCGTACAGCGGCATCGCCGTCATCAAGGTCTACTTCCAACCCACCGTGAAGCCGGAGATGGCCATTGCTCAGATCACCTCCATCATGCAAACCATTCTTCGAGTTCTTCCGCCCGGAATCTTCCCGCCCAACGTGATCAAATACGACGCCTCGAGCGTGCCCATCCTCCAACTGGGCCTCAACAGCGACACGCTCACTGAGCAGCAACTCTACGATTACGGTTTGAATTTCATCCGCACCCAGCTCGCCACGGTCCAGGGCGCCTCGCTCCCGCTGCCTTTCGGGGGGAAGGCGCGGCAGATCATGGTGGACCTCGACCCGGATGCGCTCTATGCCAACCATTTGTCGGCCACCGATGTCTCGAACGCCATCAACTCGCAGAACCTGATTCTGCCGGCGGGAACCGCGAAGGTCGGCGACCGCGAATACCAGGTCATGCTCAACAGCAGTCCCAGCCTGGTCGCCGCCCTGAACGACCTGCCCATCAAGACGGTCAACGGCGCGACGGTCTTCATCAAGGACGTGGCGCATGTCCGGGACGGCTTCTCCGTGCAGACCAATATCGTTCGCCAGGACGGCCGCCGCGGTGCGCTGCTCACCGTCATCAAGAACGGCAATGCCTCCACTCTGGACATCGTGGGCAAGGTCAAGGCGACCCTTCCCCGCATCCTGGCGGGACTGCCCCCAGAGCTGAAGGTGACCCAGCTCTTCGACCAGTCGCTCTTTGTGCGCGCGGCCATTAACGGCGTCCTGCACGAGGCAATCACCGCTGCTTTTCTGACCGGCCTCTTGATCCTGCTTTTCATCGGAAGCTGGCGGAGCACCCTGGTGGTGTGCATCTCCATTCCCCTGTCCATCCTGACTTCCCTCGTCATCCTCGGCTTCCTCGGGAAGACGATCAACGTCATGACGCTTGGCGGCTTGGCCCTGGCGGTCGGCATCCTGGTGGACGACGCGACCGTGGAAATCGAAAATATCAACCGCAACCTTGCGATGAAGAAGCCGATCACGCGGGCCATCCTGGATGGCGCGCAGCAGATCGCAGTTCCGGCGCTCGTCTCGACCCTCTGCATCTGCATCGTGTTTGTGCCCGTGCTCTTCCTGAGCGGGGCGGCCAAATACCTCTTCACGCCTCTCGCCATGGCGGTGGTGTTTGCCATGCTGGCGTCCTATCTGCTGTCGCGGACTCTCGTTCCCACCATGGTGAAATTCCTGCTGAGGTCCGAAGCGCATATCTACCAGCAGGGCGAAGAGGAGTCCGAGGGCCACGGCTTCATCTGGCAGGCCCATTACGCGTTCAACCGTCGGTTCCTGCGGATGCGGCACCATTACCAGACTGCCCTGGCCTGGTGCCTGGCTCGCCGGCGCACCGTCATGGTTGCCTTCGCGGTTTTTGTGCTCGGTTCTCTCAGTCTGGTCTTCTGGATCGGCGAGGACTTCTTCCCTTACGTCGATTCCGGCCAGATGCGCCTTCACGTCCGCGCCCCGGAGGGAACCCGCATTGAAGAAACCGAGAGAATCTTCGGCCAGGTCGAGGATGAGATCCGCCGCGTCATTCCCGCCGGCGAGATGGACACGATTCTGGATAACATCGGCCTCCCCGGCTCCGGCATCAACCTGGCGTTCAGCGACAGCGCCACCCTGGGCCCCGGCGATGGCGAAATTCTGATCTCGCTGAAGCGCGACCACCGCGGGTCCACCGAGGTGTACACGCGGCAGTTGCGTGAACGGCTTCGCGCCAGGTTCCCTGAGCTCACTTTCTTCTTCCAGGCCGCGAACATCACCAATCAGATCCTGAACTTCGGCCTCCCGTCCCCGATTGATGTCCAGGTGGTCGGCCGGGACGCCCCGGCTCTCTACCGGATCGCCAAGGAGATCGAGCGGCGCGTTGCGCTGGTCCCGGGCGCTGCGGATGTGCACGTACACCAGGAAGTGAACTACCCTTCGGTCCGCGTCGAGGTGGATCGCAGCAAGGCCGGCCAGGTGGGCCTCACCCAGCGCGATGTGGCCAACAGTCTGTTGATCTCCCTCAGTTCCAGCGGGCAGGTGGCTCCGAACCAGTGGTTGAATCTGCAAAACGGCGTGAATTACCAGTTGATGGTGCAGACCCCGCAGTTCCGCGTGGATTCTTTCGACGCGCTTTTGCGGACGCCCATCACTCTCGGCGCGGCCTCCAACGGGACGAACAACACGCAGTTCCTGAGCAACCTGGCCACAATCCGGCGGGGAGTCTCGACCGCCGTGGTCAACCACTACAACGTGCAGCCCGTCATGGATGTTTTTGCCAATGTGGACCAGCGCGACCTGGGCGGTGTGGCGCGCGACGTCGAGCGCATCATCCGCGATGTGAGTCCTCAACTGCCCCGGGGTTCGTGGATCACGATGCGCGGCCAGGTGGCGACGATGCGCTCCTCGTTCATCGGTCTGGGGCTGGGGATTCTCTTCGCCATTATTCTCGTTTATCTTCTTATGGCCGTGAACTTCCAGTCCTGGGTGGACCCGTTCATTATTCTCTGGGCGCTGCCCGGGGCGCTGTCCGGAATCGCCTGGGTGCTTTACGTCACCCAGACCACCTTCAGCGTCCCCTCGCTGATGGGAACGATCATGTGCATCGGGGTGGCGACCTCCAACAGCATCCTGCTGGTGACGTTTGCGAATGATGAGCGGGTGGAGGGAAAGAGCGCCCTTGAAGCGGCGCTCTCCGCCGGCGTAACGCGCATCCGCCCCGTCATCATGACGGCGCTCGCCATGATCATCGGCATGTTTCCCATGGCCCTGGGGTTTGGGGAAGGCGGCGAACAGAACGCACCCCTGGGAAGAGCGGTCATTGGCGGGCTGCTGGTCGCCACCGTCACGACGCTCTTCATTGTGCCCATCATCTACAGCTATCTGCGCCATCAGCCGCCCGTCGATCATGACCGGCTGATCGAGCAGGAGGAACGTGAAGAGGGGATCTCGCTCGATACTTGACGGGAACGCGGTCCGGGGTGAAATGAGTTGAGCCTGATGGAACAACAGTCCGAGTTGGCTGAGGTCCTGCCCCCGCCGAGGCAGGAGGGTCCGGAAAAAAGACGCCGGCGCCTCCTGCTGGGAATTGCCCTCGCGGGAGCAACGACCCTTCTCCTGTTCTTGATTGGTTATCTGCCGCGGATTCAGAGACAGCGGGAGCTCGAGCTGGCGCTCCAGAAGCGGAGGGAGAGCCTTCCCGTGGTCAACGTCTCGCGGGCGCGTCGCGCCCCCGCAACCAGCGATCTGCTGCTGCCGGGTGAAGTCCAGGCGATGACGGACGCGCCCATCTATGCCCGTGCCGATGGATATGTGCGCCGGCGCTACGCGGACATCGGCGACCGGATGAAACAAGGCCAGGTTCTGGCGGAAATTGAAACTCCCGACCTCGACCAGCAGGTTCAGCAGGCCCGCGCCGCCCTCCAGCAGGCCCGCGCCGCCCTGGCCCAGGCTGAAGCAAATCTGGCCCAGGCAAAATCCACCGAGCACCTCGCACAAGTGACTGCGGAGCGATGGCGCGTGCTGGTTGCACGCGGCGTCCTGGCGCGGCAGGACGGCGACCAGAAACAGGCGGATTACGAGGTGGCGGTGGCCAATCGCAAGGCCCAGGAGGCAAACGTGAATGCGGCCGGCAACAACGTCAGCGCCGCCGAGGCCAACCTCGGACGCCTGCTCGACCTTCAAGGCTTTCAGAAAGTCATCGCGCCATTTTCGGGGCTGGTCACGGCAAGGAACTTCGATGTCGGGGCGCTCGTGGCCTCGGGTGCCGTTTCCGGGCGCGAGCTCTTCCATATGGCGCAGATTAATGTGGTCCGGATCTTCGTGCATGTCCCTCAAAGCAGCTCCCCGTTCATCCGCCCGGGTCTCGCAGCGGAAGTGACGGTGCAACAGCTTCCGGCTAGGAAATTCACGGGCAAGGTGGTGCGCACGAGCGAATCGCTGGACTCCAACACTCGCACCCTGCTCACCGAAGTGGACGTGCCCAACCCGGACGCTGCGCTGCTGCCGGGAATGTACGCGCAAGTCAGGCTGCTCAAGGTCAGCGCCGAGCCCCCGCTGCTGGTACCCGGCGATGCGCTGGTCACCCGCGCCGACGGCATTTACGTGGCGGTGGCGGGTGACGACGGCCTCGTCCACTTCGCAAAGGTCCTCATCGGCCGCGATTACGGGACCGAAACCGAAGTCCTTTCGGGTTTGCGCGGCGGGGAACAGGTCATCATCAATCCCACCGATGACGTGCGCGAGGGAGTCAAAGTCAGACCCAAGGCGGTCGCGGAACACGTCGCGGCGCCGGGCGCCTCTTCCCCTTCTCGCTCGCCCAACCGCGAGCCCGACTCTCACGCGCCCCTGCAATAGGTGAACGCTTTGAATCCTACGCTCCAGGGACGCATAGCTGCTTGGTAACTCCAGCCTTCGTTTCTTCAATCCACACCAACCGCACACTGGGAGGTCATGCATGACCGCACGACGGACAATTCTTATTGCCGCTTGCCTGCTCGCGAATCCTCTTTCGGCGCAGACGCTCCAGCGCGAGGCCGCGCGTGCTTCGGCCCCTCCGCAGACCGGAATCAGCCGGAGCTACCGCGTCCGGCAACTCCCCTCTACACAGTTCCAGAATTCGAGCCGCTTCAGCGCGCTGATCAAAGACGGCAAACTGTTTCTCTCCTTGCAGGATGCCATCGCGCTGGCGATCGAAAATAATCTCGACATTGAAGTCGAGCGATACGTGCCGCATATCGCCGACTCGGACCTGCTGCGTGCGCAAGCCGGATCTTCCCTGCGAGGGGTGCCGCTCACGGTGCTTTCCGGTCCGGCCGGCGTGGGGGGGCCGGTCGAGAACCCTCCGGGCGGCGCGCCGCCCCTGACTCCGTCGTCCAGCACGATCATCAACTCCGGCTTCAATCCTTCACAGAGTGATCTTTCCCTCACTGGCCCCGTGCCTCTGTCGCCGGGCTCGCCCATTCCATCCTTTGATCCTCACGTCACGGGCCTCCTCGGCCCCTCCTACTCCAACACTCCCCAGGCCAGTTCTTTCCTGACCGGCAACAATCTTCTCGTCGAGCACAGCCTTACCGCAAACCTCGGCGTGCAGCAGGGCTTTGCCAGCGGTGCGGTGCTTGACCTGGGTTATCTCAACCTTCGCCAGAGCTACAACAACGGCCGGCTCGACATCAACCCTTACACCGCATCGAGCCTCGGCCTGACGTTGACCCAACCCCTGCTTCAGGGTTTCGGGTTTGGTCTTAACCGGCGCTACATCCGCATCGCCACGAACAACGAGCGGGTCGCTGACCTCGCCTTCCGCCAGCAGCTCATCATCACCGTCTCGAACATCATTCAGCTTTACTGGGACCTGGTCAGTCTGAATCAGGACGTCGAGGTCAAGCGGGACTCCTTGCGGCTGGCCAACAAGCTCCTGGAGGACAACAAGGCGCACGTGGAAGTCGGCACCCTGGCTCCTCTGGAAGTTGTCCGGGCGCAGGCTGAAGTCGCGCAGGCGCACCAGGCGCTGGGCAACTCCGAAAGTCTGGTGCTCGAGCAGGAACTGGTCCTCAAAAACGCTCTTTCGCGGACCGGCACCGCCGACCCCGCCATCGCCTCGATTCGGATTGTTCCGACCGACCGAATCGAAGTGCCGGCTGACGACCAATTGCCGCCCCTCTCGGATCTGGTGGCCCAGGCCCTTCAGCACCGTCCCGACCTCGAAGCCGGCCAGGTGCAGATTGAAAATGCCCAGCTTGCTCTCAAGGGCTCGCGCAATGCACTGCTGCCTTCGCTGAACCTCGTGGCGAGCGTTCAAGGCAACGGGATCATCGGCCAGGTCAATTCCCTCCTTCCTCCGGGGACCCCGCCGGGGACTGCCTTCACGCGCGCGGTGGACCCGTCTTTCGTGGGCGGATACGGCGCGGCCCTTTCCCAGATCCTTCACGGCAATTATCCGAACTACGGCGTCGCCCTTCAGCTCGATGTGCCCCTGCGCAACCGCGCGGCCCGCGCCGACCTGGCGCGCGACCAGTTGATCCTGCGCCAGTCCGAGGTGCGCTTGAAGCAGCTTCAGAATCAAATCCGGGTTCAGGTGGAAGCGGCTCTGATTGCCGTGCGGCAGGCCCGCGACAGTTACCGCGCCGCGGTTGAAACGCGCGTCCTCCAGGAAAAAGCGTTGCGGGATATCCAGCAGCAGTTCGAGGTCGGGGTGGCCAAAAGCTACGACGTGATTCTGAATCAGCGCGATCTGGCTCAGGCTCGTTCCAACGAGGTCGTCGCCATGAGCGATTACATCAAGGCCCGCACGGCGCTCGACCGCGCCACCGGCATGACGCTTGAGAACAACTCCATCCTGCTCGACGACGCCTTCCGCGGGCAGGTCCCGCAGGCGCCCGGCGTGCCTGCCTCCGCGCAGAATTAGCGCCTTGACGTTTGCGCGCCGGCGGAAGGCTCAGGCGCTGCCCCCGCGCTCCGTCGCCGGCGCAGCGCTCGCATGCTTGCGGTACCCGTATTCCTTTTTCAACTTGTAGGTGATGCTGTCCACCAGGGCCTGCCAGCTTGCTTCGATCAGGTTTTCCGACACCCCCACCGTTCCCCAGGTGTCGTGCCCGTCGCTCGTCTCGATCAGCACCCGCACCTTGGCGTCCGTCGCGCCCTTGGGATTCAGCACCCGCACCTTGTAGTCGGTCAGGCGGATCTCCCGGATGCACGGGAAAAAGGTGGTGAGCGATTTCCGCAGCGCCCGGTCCAGCGCGCTCACGGGACCCACACCCTCCGCCGCCGTATGCTCCTCCTTGCCGTCCACGCGCAGCTTGATGACCGCCTCCGACTGCGGCTCGTTCGCCCCCTTCTTTTCGGTGATGACGCGGAAGCCATCCAGCTCAAAAAAATCTTTCGAGTGATGCACCAGTTTGTTGAACAAAATTTCAAAAGACGCCTCGGCCCCCTCGAACTGGTAGCCGTAATGCTCCATCTCTTTCAGCTTTTCAACCACCACCTTGGCGTCGGGCGAGGACCGGTCGAGCTTAAGGCCCTTTTCTTCCGCCTTGTAAATCACGTTGCTCTTGCCCGAAAGTTCCGAGACCAGCACCCGGCGTTCGTTGCCCACCGCGGCGGGGTCCATGTGCTCGTAGGCGCGCGACTCTTTCATGACGGCGCTCACATGGATGCCCCCCTTGTGAGCAAACGCGCTCTTGCCCACGAAGGGCAGGTTCTGCGGATGAGCCAGGTTCGCGAGTTCGCTCACATAATGCGAGACCTCCGTGAGGCGTCGCAGGTTTTCCCGCCCGATGGAATGCAGCCCCAGCTTCAGCTCCAGGTTGGGGATCACGGAGCAGAGGTTGGCGTTGCCGGTCCGTTCGCCGTAACCGTTGATGGTGCCCTGCACGTGCACCGCCCCCAGTTCCACGGCGGCCAGCGCGTTGGCCACGGCCAGTTCGCAGTCGTTGTGCGTGTGAATTCCCAGCGGAGTCTTCACCTGTTTCGCCGCCGCCGTGAACTGCTCGCGGAGCTCGGAGGTCAGCGTCCCGCCGTTCGTGTCGCAGAGCACGATCAAGTCGGCGCCCGCTTCTTCGGCGGCCTTCAGCGTCTCCAGCGCGTAGGCCGCGTCGGCTTTGAACCCGTCAAAGTAGTGTTCCGCGTCGTAGATCACTTCCTTTCCTTTGGATTTCAGGAAGGCCACCGATTCGCGAATCATGTCCAGGTTCTCGCGCAACGAAATGCCCAGCGCCACCTTCACGTGCAGGTCCCAGGACTTTCCGAAAATGGTCACCACCGGCGTGTTGGCCTCGATCAGCGCCTGGAGGTTCCGGTCGTGCGCCACGCTGTGGCGCGGATAGCGCGTGCTGCCGAAGGCCGCAAGCTTGGCGTGTTTCAGCTTCAGTTCCTGCGCCCGTTCGAAGAAGGCCACGTCCTTGCTGTTCGACCCCGGCCAGCCCCCCTCGATGTAGTCCACCCCCAGTTCGTCAAGCTTCCGCACAATGTGCAGCTTGTCTTCCATGGAAAACGAAATGTTTTCGCCCTGCGAGCCGTCTCGCAGCGTCGTGTCGTAGATTTGAATTTTCCTCATATCCTCACTTTGCCCCAAACCCTTGGCATTCCGTGAGAATTGCCGATTCTCCGCAAAAAGTCAATGTTCGCGTGCCTCGGAAAATCGGCCGCGCCTCGTTCCCATCAGCCCGTTCTCCTGTTACGCCGACCTCCCACCGGCGTGTTCATGGAGCTGCCGGCATTCGCGATTCCCCTCCTTGCCAAGGAGGGGACCTGGTTCTCCGCCGCCCCGCGGCTGCACTCCTCGCCTTCTTCCTTCCGCGGAGGGTGGCCGCCGGGCAAGGAGTCTCGATTCCCAAGCCTCACCTACGCCGCGCCCTCCATTCCCACCCGAACCTTCGCTTCACGCCTCCCCACCCACTCCCCCAGCAACCCCACCAGTTCCCGCTCCAGCTCGCAGGCCGCCTCCTGCGTCTCCCACTCTTCTCCAAACACCCTCAGCATTCCCACCGCCGCCCCCTTGAGCCTCTCCTTTTCAGTTAACCAC
>Ga0070741_10020947_pt1 | contig 10232 bp, 8 predicted proteins | sample Coa_R1_4_FD_66440 | JGI IMG/M metagenome (GOLD analysis project Ga0070741, IMG submission 66440) | Surface soil microbial communities from Centralia Pennsylvania, which are recovering from an underground coalmine fire - Coalmine... | ecosystem: Environmental > Terrestrial > Soil > Unclassified ...
TTCCTTCTGGCCCTCTCGCCGAAAAGCAAATGGGAAACCGAGATTTACAGGCGAGCCGCTGATAAATACAAGAGGCTGCAAGGGACCAACAAGAGGAAAACGCCTGAGATATCCAAATGTTATTCCTACCACCTGACCGTCTTGTTGGGCGATAAAATAGCGGAAAGAGCAGTCGAGACCAGCATGAGCAAGTACGTGGAGATACCTGGCTGTAAAATAATTGTCTGGCTGGCATAAGCTATCCCAGTGAAAGGACGCCAATTGATCGGGGTGATCTACTACTTGAACGGTAACCGCATGCTGACTGAGGACTCCCATCGAAAGTTGCCTCCTGCTTACTGGGCTATTTTCTCCTTCTATTATATCTGATATACCTGCGGCGCGAGTTGCCTGGATGGCTGCTCCTATGTTAGAGCCACGTATTGATATGCTTGAGATACCAGACTTTTACAAGTTGTGTCAGCCCACAGTATGCTAGCAATGTGGCTATCAACCAGGGGAAATAGGTGAGGGGCAACGCTTGCAGGCCAATAGATGTGCCAAAGGGCGTAAAGGGAATGATTATGCCTGCCAGCATCACAATTGCCGTCAGTATGAGTACAGGCAGTGAAGCAGTACGCTGGATGAAGGGGATCTTCTGCGTGCGAATCAGGTGCACGATCAACGTTTGTGAGAGAAGCTCCTCCACGAACCAGCCCGACTGGAACTTTGACGATCACGCGGTGCTTGACCATCTTCATCGCGCCTTTCGCCAGAGAGGTTGTCACTACGACAGGAAGCATCTCTGGAGTCAAGCCGAACGAGATTGCTGACATGACGAAAAATGGACCCCGATTACTCTTGACTTTTGGCTCAAACAAAGATTATACTCCAAAATGTAAGCAGTATCCCCCCTGGGGGGACGTAGAATAGCTCATCGCAGAGTCATGAGAGACTTTTGTAAAACAGCACTGATGAGAACTGCTCAGAACATGGAGGCGATATCCTGTTCTGAAGATTGCGCGAAGGAGGAACCGAATGGACCCTGACCCTAGTCGTTACTGCCTATGTCATGGTACGTATCGACGTTTCTTTGTAGATTGCGAGCTTCGAGTCAGATAGCATATTCTCTTTGTCAGACATCGGCGTCTTCCCGCTATCACTCACACCTCGCTTCTTCTACGGAACACAATCAAATGAAGAGCGAGTCGTGTGAGGGAGTCCTCTCTTTTTCCGCCTGCATTTCCTGGATATGGCTGTGTACTTCCTCCCACTACTCCTTCTGAGTCCTGCATGCTGTGCGTCAGCGCGTCGTTGATCAGTTGCGCTGCCATTAATGGCTCATAATCATCTGTGTTCATACTGACCAACGCCTGTTATGTGCTGTATGACGGGATAGGTTTCCCGCGAATACTTGCTCGTTGCTGCATATGCAAAACATCCTGGGAGATTGTATCTTCTGGATGTGCTTGCGCTGTCACACATCGAGCAGGGAAGAAGAAGTATGTACCTTTTTCAAAACCTTTTTCCTTGCATTCAAATGGCCGCGAAGCGGGAACTCCGCTCCGCCAGATGAGCCGAAGGCTAGCCGCGACAGCGGCGTTTCTGGCGGGCTTGCAAGAGGCTGCTATCGCAGCGTTTTTGAATGCATATGGGTAATAGATGATGATGATAAGGAGGACTATTCCCATGTCCATGATTAAAGATCGCATCTCCCTGAATGCACAGAAAGTGCAGACGGCCCACCTGGACTCCGCGCATGTTGGCGATATTAAGGGAGCCTGGGGAGTCATCGGCAAGCATGATATTGCGCCGCGCAAGACCTGGCTTGCACGGTTGCTCACATTACTGGTCATCATGGGGCCAGGTTTGATCACGATGGTCGGCGACAACGATGCAGGTGGAGTCCAGACCTACCTCCAGGCTGGTCAGAACTACGGCACCAGCCTGCTATGGACGTTGTTGCTGCTGATCCCTGTGCTCATTGTCAATCAAGAGATGGTGGTACGGCTCGGTGCAGTGAGTGGCGTTGGTCATGCCCGTCTGATCTTCGAGCGCTTCGGTAAGTTCTGGGGCATGTTCTCGGTTGGTGACCTTTTTCTGCTGAATTTTCTGACCATCGTCACCGAGTTTATCGGTTTTGCTATGGCCCTGCAATACTTCGGGGTTAGCCCGATCATCTCTGTCCCCGTGGGAATAGTGGGACTGATCGCTATCACCGTGACCGGCAGTTTCCGTCGCTGGGAGAGTGTCATGTGGCTCTGCGCCGTCGTCAGCTTTCTGATGATCCCACTGGCGTTTATTCCGCATCCCGCGCTCGGACCCATCGTGCATGATACCTTTATTCCCAGCGTGCAGGGGGGACTCAACGGGACGGCATTGTTGACCATTATCGCTATTGTCGGTACGACGGTGGCTCCCTGGCAACTGTTTTTCCAGCAGTCCAACGTGGTTGACAAGCGGCTCACCTCGCGCTGGATCAAACATGAGCAGGCCGATACCGTGATTGGCGCATTTATCACCAACATTACGGCAGGTGGGTTAATCGTTGCAGCAGCCTTTGTCTTCACTCAGACGAAATTCGCGAACAACTTTGTGGATGTGCTCACCAGCGCCAGGGCAATGGCCGGGCTTGGGTATACCAACATGGGCACCCTTGTGGCGATTATCCTGCTGAACGCCAGCATCGTCGGTGCCTGTGCGGTTACGCTCTCGACCTCGTATGCCTTCGGTGATACGTTCAGGGTCAAGCATTCGCTGCATCGCAAAGTGACGGATGCCAAGTTCTTCTATGGCAGCTATGCCGCGCTTGTTGCAGCGGCTGGAGCCATCGTCTTGATCCCGAATGCTCCGCTAGGTCTGTTGACGTTGGCAGTGCAGGCTCTGGCAGGCATCTTGCTCCCGAGCGCCACCGTCTTCCTGGTGCTGCTGTGCAATGATCGCGCGGTGCTGGGTCCCTGGGTAAACAAGCCCTGGCTCAACGCGGTGGCAGCTGTCATCGTTGGCACGCTGGTTGTTCTCTCGCTGATCCTGGCAACGACCACGTTCTTTACCTTAAGCGATGCTGATACTACCCGGCTCGCGGTAGGTCTTGGTGTGGCTCTTGTTGTCGTCCTGATAGCAATGGGTATCGCCTTTCTGGTGCAGCGCAAGCGCAAAGCTGCAGATCCAGAAAAAATGGTCTTCGCAAACATGGATAAGGCAAGCTGGCAGATGCCGCCACTGGCAGAACTGACTCGCCCCACCTGGTCGATGACGCGCAAGATCGGCATGTTCACGTTACGCTTCTACCTGGTTATTGCAGTAATCTTAATGATCGTCAAAGTCGTGCAACTTGCCCTGGGGCACTGAGCAGCCATCCAGCGGGCCATCTGAGCCAGAGACATCCCAGCAGGTTAGCCTGCTGGGATGTCTCTGGCTCAGATGGCCGAGGTGCTGGTAGGACACGGTCCAGTAATGCGCCCTTGATTTCTCAGGCATACCATGTTATGCTAAAAGCAAGAAAGCGTGTATCATGCTTCTTCATTCTACTGACTATATATGATAGCTTTTTATGATAATTACTCACAACCATTGTCACATCTGTCACAACCCCCACAACCCGCAATTGTTGTTTTTATCTACTGGAAGGAATACTACAATCGTCACAAGTGTCACAATCCTCACAAAGCCTCTTTCCATTCTACAAAAAAACGCTATAACAGTCACAATCATCACGACGCATAAATCTTTGTCCCATCTCAAAAAATAGATGATACAAGTGGCACAATTATCACAATTATCGCACTTTTTCCACTCATCTTACAAAGTTAGCAACTACAACCGTCACAAGCGTCACAATTATCACAGCATTATAATTTTTGTTACGCATTGCAAAATAAATATTACAATCATCACAAGTGTCACAACCGTTACAACTATCACAAATGCATTTCTGAGAAAGGACAATCATGCCGATCAATCGCCAGGAACTCGTCGCACGCCATCGCATTCAACTGACGCGGCCTGATGCCTCCTTGCCGCTCTCGGTTGGCAATGGCGAGTTCGCGTTCACCGCTGACATCACAGGATTGCAGACCTTCCCCGAGTTCCATATGCAAGAACCTGTCCAGTTGCCAAACGGCCACATGGCGTACAGTATGCAGCTGGGTACCCAGGCGCAGTGGGGTTGGCACACAATGCCCAACCCGGCAGATTACCGACTCGAAGATACTCTGACAGCATACGAGACTGCACGCGGCCCAGTAACCTACCCCGATCAGCACGGTCAGGCTAACCCCGACCTTCCCCTCTCACGGGGACAACAGGCCGGGGCGTGGTTGCGCGCAAATCCACAGCGTATAGATCTCGGGCAGATCGGGCTTGACCTGCGATGGAACGGGCAGACACCAGATGCGATCACGGACCTCTTGGAGATGGAGCAAACGCTTGACCTGTGGCAAGGGTTACTGCAAAGTAACTTCCGACTTGCTGGCGAGCCGGTGCGCGTCTTGACGGTGTGTCACCCACGCCAAGCTGTGCGCATCGAGTCACCACTGCTTGCCACTGGTCGCCTTGCTGTCAAGATCGCTTACCCCTATGCCTCCGGCCTCTGGCATATGGCGGCGGACTGGAGCCAACCGGAGTGTCACACCACGCAGCACCAGATCACCGGCACGCTCTGCACCTTCACCCGCAGCCTGGACAGCAACCGCTACTACGCTGCCCTCATCTGGACAGATGGAGCAGAGCTAATACCCATCGCTCCCCACCGCTACCGGCTGGCAACCAGTGCTCCCATGCTTGAATTCGTCATGGCCTTCGCGCCCGTCCCCATCACTGGCATGCTGCCTACCTTTACTCAAACACGGGCTGCCGCCGCAGAATACTGGGAAGATTTCTGGATGCACGGCGGCGCTGTCGACTTGAGCGGCAGTACCGATCCCCGCGCCCGCGAACTTGAGCGACGCATAGTCCTTTCGCAATATCTTACCGCCATCAACTGTGCAGGCACGACGCCGCCCCAGGAGACCGGGTTGGTCTGCAACTCCTGGTGGGGCAAAGCTCACCAGGAGATGCACTGGTGGCACGCTGCGCACTTTATGCTCTGGGGACGAGCCCATCTGCTTGAGCGCAGTCTACCCTGGTACCAGCGCATCCTTCCACAGGCACGGGCGATAGCGCGGCGGCAGGGTTACCAGGGTGCCCGCTGGCCCAAACAGGTCGATGCCTCGGGACAAGAAAGTCCCAGCCCGATCAGCCCATTTCTGATCTGGCAGCAGCCGCATCCGATCTACTACGCCGAACTAGCCTGGCGTGCGCATCCAGAGCAGGCGGAGCGCTACAGAGATATCGTCTTCGAGACTGCCGCATTCATGGCCTCATATCCCACCTTCGATGGTAAACGCTACATCCTGGGGCCGCCCCTGGTACCTGTCCAGGAAACGTACGGGAAACAGCGTGCTACAGTAATCAACCCAACTTTTGAACTGGCATACTGGTACTGGGGATTAGAAACCGCGCAGCGCTGGCGCGAGCGACTTGGTCTCCCACGCGATCCAGATTGGGAGCGCGTCAAGAACGCTCTTGCCAGACCAATGGTGCGCGACGGCGTGTACGCAGCTATCGAGACGCCGCCATACACCATCCCTACCGATCACCCATCGATGCTGGGTGCGCTCGGCTTCCTGCCGCCAACCCCGCTAATCGATCCAGCAATAATGCGTCGTACCTTGCACAAAGTGATGCAGGAGTGGAACTGGCCGACCACCTGGGGCTGGGATTATCCCCTGCTTGCAATGTGCGCCGCTCGACTCGGTGAGTCAGATCTTGCGATCGATGCCTTGCTAATGGAAACACCAAAGAACGGCTACCTTGCGAATGGTCATAACTCGCAAAGACCGAACTTACCGCTATACCTGCCTGGTAATGGTGGACTGCTGATGGCAATCGCCGTGATGGCCGCGGGCTGGGATAATGGCCCACAGCAGCACGCGCCCGGTTTTCCCGCTGATGGAAGCTGGATAGTGCAAGCCGAGGGACTTTCGCCGTTGCTCTAAAGTAGATGGACTATGTTCTCAGCTTGCGGTCAAAAGCATGTGCTCATGCCTGACAAAAGAAATGCAGCGAGCCGCAATCGATGAAAGAAACTACCAATGCTTGTTCCCATCTGATCCTTGGTACAGGAGAGATACTGTCCATAGGTCTCATGATCTCCTCGCATCTTGATGGTAGAGTGATGATATGACCCAAGATGTTTAGTGAGACAGAGCAAACGATGCTGGGGCCGCATCTGGTGTGTATACAACAGCTTCACAGATAGCGGGAGCACTTGGGGTAGCGCTCATCGGATTCCTGGATGCTTCCTTGCTGGCAAGTAGCAGCAATCCTTTGTACGCTTTCATTATCTCGGTCCTGGTAATCACTCTGCTCAGTGCCGGCCTTTCGCTCTCTGTACTCCCCCTGGCCACAGCGCGTCCTCCCATAACAGGAAATGAAGCGCACAGGCAAGAACCGGTGCAAGAGCAAAAAGCAGCAACGGAACAGGTTCAGCAAAGCAAGGAAGGAGCATGTCTTACATGTCAGAACGTATGATGCAGGCGATACGTGTTCATCAGTATGGCGGGCCAGAACAACTCAAGCTGGAGCAGATTCCCCGTCCAGAGCCACAAGCGGGTGAGGTGCTCATTCGCGTGTATTCAGTAGGAGTCTTGCCAGCGGAGTGGAAACTTCGTCAGGGTCTCTTTCAAGCCGTTTTCCCGACTAGATTTCCTTATATTCCTGGCTCTGCCATAGCTGGGATCGTGGAGGAGATCAGCCCCGGTGTCACGAACTTCGAGGTCGGGCAGGCGGTATTTGGTCGGAGCACGAATGGCGCGTATGCTGAGTATACAACAACGCCTGTAGCTCCCCCGGCCCTCTTGCCAGAGACCTTCAGCTTACTGGCCGAGAAGCCAGAGACGCTCAGTTTTGACGAAGCGGCCACGATCTCCGGGGGCGCGACGATTGCCTGGACAGCACTCTTTGAAGATGGAGCATTGCAGGCGGATCAACGCATCCTGATTCATGGTGCTGCCGGTGGCGTTGGCTCCTATGCAGTTCAGCTCGCCAGGTGGAAGGGCGCACACGTCATCGCTACGACCTCAAAGGCCAACCGAGACTTTGTAGCTTCTCTTGGCGCACAGACTGTGATTGATTATACCTCAACTCCATTTGAGCAGATAGCGCAAGATGTGGATCTGGTCTTAGATACGATAGGTGGAGAGACGCTCCGACGCTCCATGCAAGTGGTCAAGCGCGGCGGAACACTCGTCTCCCTCCTTGAACGCCCATCCCCAGAGCTGGCACAGAAATATGGCATTCACGCCAGGAAAAACGCGGCAGCGCCTACTAGCAGCCTCTTGCGGACCATTGCTCAGTTAATTGACGCGGGACGCCTCAAAGTCACGATTGCGCAAACCTTCCCTTTACGTGAAGTGAGCCGCGCCCACGAGCTAAGTCAGACAGGCCACGGACGTGGTCGCATCGTGCTGCATATCGCTGGCTAGACTGACGAACTGGCCTGTCAGTCGTTTTATGACGAAAGGAACAAGAAATAATTTTAAGATCCTTCTCAGCCAGGCTTCCACCCTGCTGCGATAAGCATTCTTACCACAGGTCAGGAAGGCTGGAGGCACGCAACATTGCCCATCATGGAATCGGTGGAATAGACGGTGCCTGGGAAGCTTCATAGAACTCTTTCTGGAGGCGCGCCGTTTCGGTATCCGCCTTAATCACGCGAACTGCATGAGCAACATGCTGCGCCATCTTCTCCAGGAGGGTCTCGCCCGCCTCGGCTGTTGCTGGAGCAGCGTTACCGGAATAATGTGTGGGATAGTCGGCGTACCACCATATCCCGGTTCTCACGCCTGCATCCTTGAGCGCCTGCAGGCGGTTGCGAGCCTTGCCCTCGTCGTCGAATGGAGGAACTTGCTGCATATCAACCAGTTCCGGTCGCGCCCTCAGGATTATGCTGGTTTCTCCAGGGCCAGCGTGACCATCCATCTCAGGTGCCCAGGGAAGGCCACGCGCTCCGAAGAGCACCGAATGCGGCCTCACCAGGTAAACAACGTAATCGCGTGGCTGAGAGAGTTGCCACTCGCTAAAAAATGGTAGAAAGCTGTTGTTGCCCCCATGACAATTCACCAGAACGATCTTCTTCAATCCGTTGCGGGCAATTTCCCGACACACATTGTCGAGCAAGCGCAGCATGAGATCGGGTTCAATACTGATCGTGCCTGCACAATGCCGTGCTTCGGGGATCTGCGTAAAAATATAATCAGGGAACACAATTGCCGGCTCCAACTCTGCCACCCGTGTCAACAGCTCATGCCCGATGAACATATCGGTCCCCACTGGCAAATGATGGCCATGCCGCTCAAGCACCGACATGGCTATCATGCACACTCCCTGACTGCGCTCAACGGCAATCAGGAACTGATCGCCGGTCAACTCTTCCCATCGCATCGTTGCCTTGCTCTCTCTCGTATCCATACGCTTGTTTTCCTTTCTCTTTGCTCTGCCATAATTGTAGCACAACCTGCTTCACGGTATCCGAGTATGGCCGCCGAAACACACATCAGTATTCTTTTGACGCATCGAGGTTTGTATGCCACAGTTGTTCCAGTGTTTTCAGATCATCCATAAATTCCGCCTGACTCTGTTGGGGCTTCTGCTCAAGCTCCTCAAGCACTTCAAACGTAAACGCTTGAGCCCCCAACTCTTTCCAATCTTTTTGCAGCTTGGAATGAACAGCCGAGCCCGTAGTAACCGCAAATTGAAACCGGCTTTGCGCGCCCTTCAAATTCGCGCTATTGCCTATCAGGTACTTCCCATTCAGCGTATTAGTTATCTTGTAGACACCACCGCGAAGTTTACGATCCTTATAAGCTTTGATGATTTCTTTCCTTTTATTCACTTTATAAGTGCTCCTTATACATATTCAGTTCCAGTCCCTTCAGCAGCTGGGCTGGTCACCTCATCAGGTGCAGGGAAAGTCTTGGTAAAGGAGAAGGCAAACGGCGTTGGGCCATGTGCACGCAAAAAGTTCAGGCGCTCTTGCACCTCGGTCAGGTCTGGTATATGTCCGGCTGGCACCCACCATAGGGCCATATATGGGCTTTTGAGCTGTACAAACCACTCCCGCCGCCGACGCATAACCTGTGCATGCGCGCTTTTGTACACGAACGCTTTGAGCGCATCTAGTGAGGCCCAGACCGACATCGTAGCAAACAGGCGTTCATCTATGGGAAAGTTGGGAACTGTTGAGGAGATGTCCTCGGATCGCAATCGCCAGATGAAGCCGGGACTGGACTCAGCAAGTGCATAGATTGCGTCTAGTTGATCTGCAAAATCAGCCAATAGCGGATCTTCGAGCGAAGCGAGGGCCCGTGCAATATTAACTTGAGCAATATGATACATGAGTAATCCTTTCATTCTTCTGGCAGTCGGCGTTGGTCGCGTAATCGCTCTACCTGAGGTCGCAGCACTCGCTTATTCTGCTGGGGGTTCGCCACAGAGGGATCAGGGACCCATTCCAGCAAGCCATTATCAATAGCACGCACGATGCGCATGCGATTCGCCTGGGTGTTTTCGCCAAAGGCCAACGCAGCAGCATTACTAATGGTAATCAGATCATCGACAGAGATCCACCAGCGAACACGCGAGACCAGGATGCCAATGTCGGTTTTCCAGAAGCTATCCGGGATGATTCCCGGGCTATTGAGTGCATTTCCCAAAAGCAAAGCGATCAGGTGTGTGAGTGCTTGTTCAGCCTGACGAACCACCTCATCCGTCCGGCGGTATTCACCATTCGCGATCACGATCAATAGTTTCAGGTCACGTTGCAGCGTGCTCGACCCATTCAACTGTCCCGGCCGCTCTTGCTCGCAACGTTCTCCTAGCGCGTCCCCTAACTCCAGATACCGTTGCCGCACCAGCCCGATTATCTCCTCAGCAAGTCTCTCATCAAAGAGAGCCATAGTACGCCATCCTTATCTTTGAAGTCGTTATCTAAATTGATCATAGTCATCATGCTCTCTAGTATAACGTAACTAACGTGAGTTGTCAAAAAATTTCTCTACTTCCAAAATCACGAGTTTCCTGGTACAATGAAAAGAAGGATAGCTTGAAAGAGCTTCCTGAAAACGTAAATCATGCTATTGCTGATGGAGACGAGTAAGCGATCAAGGGTTGATACAGAGAGCGTATGGTAGGTGAAAGATACGCGAGATCCT
>Ga0070741_10020948_pt1 | contig 10231 bp, 9 predicted proteins | sample Coa_R1_4_FD_66440 | JGI IMG/M metagenome (GOLD analysis project Ga0070741, IMG submission 66440) | Surface soil microbial communities from Centralia Pennsylvania, which are recovering from an underground coalmine fire - Coalmine... | ecosystem: Environmental > Terrestrial > Soil > Unclassified ...
CGTTAACGTAGGGAGAATAGCCGACGGGCAGCGAGTATAGCGAGTTCGGCGCGGTAAAAACAAATTGCGCCGCGCCTGCACCGTTTTTCGAACGCGATCATGCGCAAGTCCGACTTTTATTACGATCTGCCCGCCGATTTGATCGCGCAGCAGCCGGCCGCCGCGCGCGGCGCGTCGCGGTTGCTGTATCTGGACGAAAGCGGCGCCTGCCTCGATCGGCATTTTCGCGACCTGCCCGAACGGGTGCGCGCCGGCGACGTATTCGTCTTCAACGACACGCGCGTCATTCCCGCGCGGCTATTGGGCGCGAAAGACACCGGTGGGCGCGTTGAAGTGTTGATCGAGCGGATCGTGAACGAAAGGCGCGCCCTCGCGCACTTGCGCGCTTCGAAACCGCCGCAGCCGGGACAGGCGCTCGCGTTCGAGGGCGGGATAAGCGCGCGCGTTCTCGGCCGGTCGGGCGAATTCTACGAGCTCGCGTTCGACGGCGACGTGCCCCTGCTCGATGCGCTCGAACGCGCCGGACACATACCGCTGCCGCCCTACATCGAGCGCGCCGACGAGCCGGCCGACCGCGAACGTTATCAAACCGTCTATGCGCGCGCGCCGGGCGCGGTCGCCGCGCCGACGGCGGGGCTGCATTTCGATGAAGCGATGCTGGCGCGCCTCGGCGCGCTCGGCGTCGAACGTGCCTTCGTCACGCTGCACGTGGGCGCCGGCACGTTTCAACCGTTGCGCGGCGACGCGGTGGAGGGACAGCGATTGCACGCCGAGCGCATCGAGGTGCCGGAAGCGACCTGCACGATCGTCAATCGCGCGCGCGCCGAGAGACGGCGCATTGTCGCCGTCGGCACGACGGTCGTGCGCGCGCTCGAGTCAGCGGCGCATAACGGTATGTTGTGTCCGCACCACGGCGAGACCGATATCTTCATATATCCCGGCTACCGCTTTCAGATCGTCGACGCGCTCATCACCAATTTTCACTTGCCGGAGTCGTCTTTGCTGATGCTGGTGTGCGCGTTCGCCGGAACCGAGCGCGTGCTGGCGGCGTATCGGCACGCCGTCGAGAAGCGGTACCGGTTTTACAGTTATGGCGATGCGATGTTCGTGGAGAGGCCGATGTCATAACGCGTCGATGTATTAATTTGTACTTCTGGGTGGCTGACCCGGGCAGGCTACCTTGCTTTGCGCGTGCAAAGGCTAGTCACTCGCGGTGCTGTACAGGGACGTACGAATTTCGCGACAGCGCAGCAGGCGCGGAGCGATGGGTCAACCACCCGCAAGTACAGTTATTACATCGACGGGGCGCCGAGGGGCGCTCGACTGCTTGCGGACACAATCCCCGTCCCCGATACTTGGTCATTCAAATTCCGGCTTGGAGAGATTTCATTGGGGCGAGTTAGTATCAAAGGCGTGCTGCTCGGCATCGTGACCGACGTCGGCGCGAGCGTAGCGGCAGGGATGATCCTGCTGCCTTTGTTCGCCGGCGGCAGCGTGTCGGAGCAGATGTCCGCCGAAGACATCGATGAAGTGATAAGGCAGATAACGCAAGACAGCGCATTCTTGATCACGAACTTCGTGGTCGGTTTATCGTGCTCGGCGCTCGGAGGTTACGTGGCGGCGCGCGTGGCCAAGAAAGACGTCTATTTGAATGCCGGCCTGGTCGGGCTTTTCGGCGTGCTCCTCGGCGCGCTGAACCTGAGCGGCGAGTACCCGATCTGGTTCAACGTCGGCGGACTGCTCCTGGTCATTCCCGCCACATTGTTCGGCGGCGAGATCGCCAGCCGCCGGATGACGAGGTAAGCGCCGCCGGCCGTCGAAGCCGGGCGCGCGCTTTCGTTTCACTCTATCCCTTCATGAAATTCGAGCTGCTCACGAATGACGGCGCGGCGCGGCGCGGGCGCATGATCTTCGAGCGCGGTGTCGTCGAAACGCCCGCGTTCATGCCGGTCGGCACCTACGGCACGGTCAAGGCGATGACGCCGGAGGAGCTGCGCGATGTCGGGGCGCAGATCATTCTCGGCAACACGTTTCATTTGATGCTGCGCCCGGGAGTCGAGGTTATCCGCGCGCACGGCGGGCTGCATGGCTTCATGCATTGGGAAGGCCCGATTCTCACGGATTCCGGCGGTTTCCAGGTGTTCAGCCTCGGCGCGCTGCGCAAGGTGACGGAGGAGGGCGTGCACTTCCAGTCGCCGGTGAACGGCGACCGCGTATTTCTCGGGCCCGAGGAAGCGATCGCGGTGCAACAAGGGCTCGGTTCCGACATTCTTATGATATTCGACGAATGCACGCCCTATCCGGCCGCCGAGGACGAGGCGCGCGCGTCGATGGAGCTGTCTTTGCGCTGGGCGGAGCGTTCGCGCCTCGCCCATGGCGACGCGCCCGGCGCGCTCTTCGGAATTATTCAGGGCGGAATGTATCCAAGCCTGCGGGAGCGATCGCTCACCGGATTGCAGCAAATCGGTTTTGACGGTTACGCGATCGGGGGGCTGTCGGTCGGCGAGCCGAAGGAGACGATGTGGCGGATCGTCGAGCACGTGGCTCCGCGCATGCCGGGCGACCGGCCGCGGTATCTCATGGGCGCCGGTACGCCGGAAGATCTGGTCGAGGCGGTGCGTCGCGGCATGGATATGTTCGACTGCGTGCTGCCGACGCGCAATGCGCGCAACGGCTGGCTCTATACCGGCGCGGGCGACGTCAAGATCCGCAACAGCCGCTATGCGGCAGACACCGGCCCGGTCGATCCGGCCTGCGATTGTTACACCTGCCGCTATTACTCGCGCGCGTACCTGCGCCATTTGCAGCAGGCGAACGAGATATTGGGCGCGCGCCTCGCCACGCTGCACAATCTTTACTACTACCAGTCGCTCATGCGGGATTTGCGGGCGGCAATTGCGGAGAAAAGGCTGGATGATTTCGCGCAGAAGTTTTATCGTATGCGCCGCCGGGACACCCCGGTCGATGCCTGAACAACAACACCAAGCGTGGGATGGACTGGACGCCGCGGATTCCTTCCGTAGGGCCGACCCTTCTTACTCGCGCGAGCTTGCTCACTTAAGGAAACGCTATGAACTGGTTTATTGCTGAAGCATTGGCGCAGGGTCCGGACGGAGTTGCGGCGCCCGGTGGTCAATACGGCACGCTGATCATGCTGGTCGGCATGTTCGTGGTCTTCTACTTCCTGCTGATCCGGCCGCAACAGAAGCGCGCGAAGGAACACAAGGCCATGATCGAGGCCATCGCCAAAGGCGACGAAGTCGTCGCGGCGGGCGGCGTGCTCGGTCGCGTCACCGGCGTCGGGCCGACCTACGTGACCATCGAGATCGCCGACAAGGTCGAGATTAAAGTGCAGCGCCCGGCGATCCAGGCGGTGCTTCCCAAGGGCACGCTCAAGAGCGCCAGCGAATAATTTCCACCGGGCGGCGCATGCCGCTCTCGATGCATGAATCGATATCCCGCCTGGAAATATCTTATCGTCCTCGCAGCCGTGCTGCTTGGACTGATCTATGCGCTGCCGAACGTGTTCGGCGAGGATCCGGCGATCCAGATTTCCGCGACGCGCACGACCCACGTCGACGCGGGGACGGTGACGCGCGTCGAGGACATTCTCAAGCGCGCCAATATTCCTTATACCGGCACGGTGCTCGATCAGACGGGCGCGAAGATTCGCTTCGCGGATACCGAGACGCAATTGCGCGCCCGCGACCTGGTGCAACACGAGTTGGGCGATACCTATACCGTCGCGCTCAATCTGCTGCCGTCGACGCCCGCGTTTCTGCGGTTCCTGCGCGCCGAGCCGATGCACCTCGGTCTCGACCTGCGCGGCGGCGTGCACTTTCTGATGCAAGTGGATTCGCGCGCGGTACTGAAGAAAGCGGCCGAAAGCACGGCGGACGATTTGCGCCGCGTGCTGCGCGAAGCCAAGGTGCGCTACGTCGCGGTCAACCGGTTGGAAAGCGGCACGATCGACGTGGTGTTCCGCGAGGCCGGCGAGCGCGACAAGGCGCGCGACGTGATCCGCAAGGAATTGCGCGACCTGCAGATGGAAGACGCGCAACGCGGCGCCGATTATGTCTTGAGCGCGCGGCTGTCCGACACGGCGCTCGCCGAGAAAAAGCGCTTCGCCGTCGAGCAGAACATGACGGCATTACGTAACCGCGTGAACGAGCTCGGCGTCGCCGAGCCGGTGATTCAGCAGCAGGGCCAGGACCGCATCGTCGTGCAGTTGCCGGGCGTGCAGGACACCGCCCGCGCGAAAGAAATTCTCGGGCGCACGGCGACGCTTGAAATCATGCTCGTCGATGAAGAGAACGCGACGATGGCCATGACCGGCCAGGTGCCGATCGGCGACAAGCTCTATCGTTTTCGCGACGGCCGCCCGATCCTGCTCAAGAACCGCGTCATTTACTCCGGTGACAACATCGTCGACGCGGCGCCGGGATTCGACAGCCAGACGAGCCAGCCGATCGTTTCGATTTCGCTGGACGCGCGCGGCGCGGCGATCAACCAGCGCGTGACGGGCGAGAACGTCGGCAAGCGCATGGCCGTGGTTTATATCGAGATCAAGTCCGAACCGAAGCTCGACGCCAACGGTCGGCCGGTGCTCGACGAAAACGGGCGCGAAGCGCGCGTCAGCAAGCGCGTGGAAGAGGTGATCACCGCGCCGGTGATCCGCCAGCAGCTCGGCAAGCGGTTCCAGATCGAGGGCCTCGACAGCGTGAAGGAGGCGAACGAGCTTGCGCTGTTGCTGCGCGCCGGCGCTCTCGCCGCTCCCGTGGAAATCGTCGAGGAACGCACCGTCGGCCCGAGCCTCGGCGCGGACAACATCCAGCGCGGCTTTCATTCGACCTGGATCGGTTTCGCGGCGATCTCGATTTTCATGATCGTTTATTACATGACGTTCGGGGTCATTTCGGTGCTCTCGCTCGGCGTGAACGTGATCCTGCTCGTGGCGTTGCTGTCGATTTTGCAGGCGACGTTGACCTTGCCCGGCATGGCGGGTATCGCGCTCACGGTCGGTATGGCGATCGACGCGAACGTGCTCATTAACGAGCGTATCCGCGAGGAGCTGAGAAACGGCAACTCGCCGCAAGCGAGTATTTACGCGGGCTACGAGCGTGCGTTCGGCACGATTCTCGATTCCAACGTCACCACGCTGATCGCCGGCATCGCGCTGCTCGCCTTCGGCACCGGCCCGGTGCGCGGATTCGCGGTGGTGCTGTGTCTCGGCATTCTCACGTCGATGTTCAGCGCGGTCATGGTGTCGCGCGCGCTGGTGAATCTCTATTACGGCAGCCGGCGCAAGCTCGAGCGCGTTGCGATCGGCAATACGGCTTGGCGGTGAACGGAATATAGAAGATAAGCGCCATGGAATTTTTCAAGATCCGCAACGACATACCGTTCATGCGCCACGCGCTGGTGTTCAACGTGATTTCCGTCATCACGTTCCTCCTCGCGGTGTATTTTCTGAGTACCAAGGGCTTGAACCTCGGCGTCGATTTCACCGGCGGCACCGTCATGGAAGTGAGCTATACGCACCCGGCCGACGTTCCGGCGATTCGCGGCGCCCTCGCCAAGCTCGGCTATCAAGACGTCGCGGTGCAGAACTTCGGCACGTCGCGCGACGTGTTGATCCGGTTGCCGGCGCGCGAAGGCGCGACCGGCGCCAAACTCTCCGAATCCGTGATGGCCGGACTGCGGCAAAGCGACAACACCGTCCAGCTACGGCGGGTGGAATTCGTCGGCCCGCAAGTGGGGCGCGAATTGTTCGAGAACGGCGCGCTCGCGCTCCTGCTCGTCTCGATGGGCATCGTCGGCTACTTGTGGTTCCGGTTCGAATGGAAGTTCGGCGTGGCCGCCATCGTCGCCAACCTGCACGATGTCGTCATCATTCTCGGTTGTTTCGCGTTCTTTCAGTGGGAATTCTCGCTGACGGTTCTGGCGGCGGTGCTCGCCATCCTCGGGTATTCGGTCAACGAGTCGGTGGTGGTGTTCGACCGGGTGCGGGAAAATTTCCGCAAGATGCGCAAAGCGACCGTTCCGCAGATTATCGACAACGCCATCACGCGCACGATGTCGCGCACCATTATTACTCACGGCTGCACGCAGCTCGCCGTGCTGTCCATGCTCCTGTTCGGCGGCGAAACGCTGCACTACTTTGCCCTCGCCCTGACCATCGGCATCCTCTTCGGCATCTACTCCTCGGTGCTCGTCGCCAGCCCCATCGTGATGTGGCTCGGTGTCTCGCGCGAAGACTTGCTCCCGGTGAAGAAAGAAGACGCGGCGAGCAGCACACCGTAAACACGTTATATAAGTAGGTCATTGGTGCGGCGTGCGCGCAAGCAAATGCCGCGCCGAACGCCTCGTGCTTGCGGAGCCGGTAGTCCTGTCAAAGCGGTCAGTCGTCGGTGGCTCCTTGCCGCGGGGCGCCTCCCTGCTTAGATAGAACCTATCCCAATTACAGGAAGGGGGAGGTGCCGCCGTGGCCTGGATGCTGTTCCCCACGAATCCCGCGCTGTCCGCGCTTGTGCTGTTCCTCATTCTCTTGCCGTTTCTCTATGCGGCGCGCGATCCCGTGCATCGCTTGTTCGGCGCGCTGGTGCGCACCGTGGCGCAGCCGCTGCGACTGGCGGCGCGCTGGTTCGACGCGGCCGCGATCGCCATGCGGCAGCGCAACGAGGTGGTGCTGCTCGCCGAAGGGCGCGCCGAGATCACGCAGGCGATTCAGCGCGAGTTCGAGCGCGTGACGGCGATCGTGCGGCGCGACCTGCAAGGTTACCCCGCGCTGCAACGGCGTTTGCTCGATGAAATAACGCGCATCGAGGAGGATTACACGAAGTGCGGGGAAGTGCCGCCGCCGCCGCCGGAATGGATCAAGGCCGTCGAAACCATGGCCAAAATCCGCCACACGGGAGACGGTCTGGTGCAGAAAATCCTCGAGCAGATCAGCAGCTCCATCGTCGACATCTACGACAAGGTGCTCGCGGAATATCGCCGTTCCTACAAGGACCGCCACAAGATCCTCGAAGGGTTCCAGCCGTTCTGGCGTTCGCTCGAGCAGACGCTGACGCGCGTCAGCAAGAATCTCACCGGGCTCGAGGAAAGCGCCCACCGCATCGACGCGCAGATGGAGAAATACGAGCAGATCGTCGCGCGTTCCGACAACGTCGTGCAGGCGTTGACGTCCTCGGCGGCGACGCAATTCGTGACCGCCGCGCTCGTCGTGGCGATCGCGATCGGCGGCGCGTTCGTCAACTTCTGGCTTATCGCGCGGCCGATGGCGGCGATGGTCGGCGGAGGTGAATACCTCGCCGGCGGGCTCGAAGCGGCGCACGTCGCCGCGCTGGTGATCCTGCTCGTGGAAGCGGCGATGGGACTGTTTCTGATGGAGTCCTTGCGCATTACCCATCTTTTTCCGCGCATCTACAACATGCAGGATCGCATGCGCATGCGTCTCGCGTGGATCGCGTTCGGCATCTTGCTGATCCTCGCCGGCGTCGAAGTAGCGCTCGCGGTGATGCGTGACCTCATTATCGCCGCCGATCTCGAATTGAAGCGCGGGCTCGCCACCGCCACGAGCGCGACGCCGATGGAGACCAGTTGGGTGACCAAGATACCGGTGGCCGGCCAGATGATTCTCGGTTTCGTGCTGCCGTTCGCCCTTGCCTTCGTCGCCATACCGCTCGAGTACCTGATCAGCTCGGGACGGACCGTGCTCGGCGTCGTGGTGGTCGGCGTCATGCGCAGCGTGGCGCTGGTATTGCGCATGGCGTCGAATGTCTCGCGCCATCTGGCCACGGCACTCGTAATGCTCTACGACATCATCATCTTCCTGCCGATTCTGATCGAGCGCGCGATACGCTCGCGTCAGCTGCCGCCCGACGTGAGCGAAATGCCGCGGCACGGCGGCCTGCGCAAGACCGGTTGATCATGAAGACGCTCGCGAGGCTGGTGTTCCTGGTGTTGGCGGTTCTCGCCGTCGCCGGTTGCGCCGACAAGAAGACGTACGCCCGCGCGGTCTACGTGCTGGTCGATACCTCGGGCACCTATACCAAGGAGCTCGACAAGGCCAATCAGCTCGTCAATTATCTGCTCGGCACGCTCAATCCGGGCGATTCGCTGGCGGTCGCGCGCGTCAAGAGCCGCAGCTTTTCGGAGAAGGACATCGTCGCCAAAGCGACGTTCGCCAAGGACCCGCTGCAGGCGAACGCGCAGAAACGCGCGTTCAAGGAGCAGATGGCGAAGCTGGCCCAGCTCGCCAAGACGGGCAGCGCGTACACCGACATCACCGGCGGCATTCTGCAGGCGGCGGAGTTCCTGAACGAGACCGGAGCGGGACGCAAGACCATATTGATCTTCTCCGACATGCAGGAGGAGCTCGACAAGCAGACGATGCGCAACATTCCGCTGAACCTGACCGGCATCGACGTCGTCGCGCTCAATGTCACCAAGCTCGGCACCGACAACATGGATCCGCGGCGCTACACCGGGCGGCTCGAACAGTGGGAGAAGCGCGTGCGCGCCGCCGGCGCCACGGACTGGCGCATGGTCAACGACCTGGAGCATTTGGAGAGAGTATTCGGAGGGTAGGGAGGTCCGCCGCGGTGCGCGGATCAGTCGGTCTGGATAACGGGCCGCAGCAATAACTTCTCGAAGTAACAACTCGTCGATGTAATAAATCGTACTTGTGGGTGGTTGACCCATCGCTCCGCACTTTCATCGCTTCGCTTCCTGCTATGCTCGAAAGCCAGGGCTCGGCATCCTGCCTCGCCCGCTCAACGGGACAAAGGTCCACTAGACCTTTGTCTTTCGCCGTTTCGCCCTGCGCTCTCGCGAAATTCGTACGTGTGCGGGGGGTGTCTTCTCTTTGCGTACTTGCTCTTGGGCAAGCAAGAGAGAGTACGCCGACCGCGGTTCCGGAACCGCAATTACAATTTATTACCCTCGACAGGGCGCCGAAAGGCGCTCGACGGATACGCCGAGCGAAAGTTACGTCGTGTGCTCCGCGTCCGCTCTCTGCGGCAATCCTTGCCGCCGGCTCAACTGCCGCATGCCCTCTTCCAGTCCTTCCGGCGTCAGCGGATACATGCGCCTGTCCATCATCTTGCGGATGATCTGTATCGACTCGGTGTAGTTCCAATGTTTTTCCGGCTCCGGGTTGAGCCAGACGGCGGAAGGGTAGGTCGCAAGTAAACGCTGCAGCCAGGTGGCGCCGGCTTCGTCGTTCCAGTGATCGATGCCGCCGCCGCGGTAGAAAATCTCGTACGGGCTCATGCTCGCGTCGCCGACGATGACGAGCTTATAGTCGTGCCCGTAAGTGCGCATGATGCGCGGCAGCGAAATCCGTTCGTTATAGCGTTGGCGGTTGTCGCGCCACACCGTTTCGTACAGAAAGTTGTGGAAGTAAAAATACTCGAGGTGTTTGAACTCGCTGCGCACCGCGGAAAACAACTCTTCGCTCACGCGCACGTGATCGTCCATCGATCCGCCGACGTCGAAGAAAAGCAGCACTTTCACCGCATTGTGCCGTTCCGGCACCATTTTGAGATCGAGCCAGCCGGCGTTGCGTGCCGTTGACCTGATAGTGTCGTCGAGATCGAGCTCTTCGGGCGCGCCTTCGCGCGCGAACTTGCGCAGGCGGCGCAGCGCCAGCTTGATATTGCGCGTGCCGAGCTCCGCCGACCCGTCGAGATTGCGGTACTCGCGCATGTCCCATACTTTGACCGCGCGCCGCTGGCGCGAGCCGTCCTGGCCGATGCGTATGCCTTCCGGGTTGTAGCCGTACGCGCCGAACGGCGACGTGCCGCCGGTCCCGATCCATTTGCTGCCGCCCTGATGGCGTTCTTTTTGCTCTTCCAGCCGCCGGCGCAAGGTTTCGAGCAGTTTCTCGAGCCCGCCGAGCGCTTTTACTTGCGCCTTTTCCGCGTCGGTCAGGAGCCGCTCGATTTCCTTGCGCAGCCACTCCTCGGGGATTTCTTTGATGAGCAGTTCGGCGATGTTTTCGATGCCCTTGATGTATTCGCCGAACACGCGGTCGAATTTGTCGTAATGGGTCTCGTCCTTTACCAGAGCGGCGCGCACCAGATAGTAGAATTCATCGACGCTCCCGTAGGCGAGATGCGCCTTCAACGCTTCGAGCAGCGCCAGGAACTCCGTGAGCGTCACCGGAATCTTCGCGGCGCGGAGCTTGAGGAAGAGGCGTATCAGCATCAGACCGTATCAGACCGTG
>Ga0070741_10020949_pt1 | contig 10231 bp, 11 predicted proteins | sample Coa_R1_4_FD_66440 | JGI IMG/M metagenome (GOLD analysis project Ga0070741, IMG submission 66440) | Surface soil microbial communities from Centralia Pennsylvania, which are recovering from an underground coalmine fire - Coalmine... | ecosystem: Environmental > Terrestrial > Soil > Unclassified ...
AAAGCCGGAGCGGCTTGGTTAGTCGACACCGCAGACCAAATCGCCAACCTTAGAGTCCTCCGAGCCAACGGCCAATGGCTCACTTTATGGAATTAAAACCACCCGCTTTTAATCACACCCCGCCTCGCGCCAGGCCGTGGCGCGAGAGCGGGAAACGGCTGGCCATCAGCTTGGAAGCTGGGAACAATGCCGGCAAATAATGGCGAAATTCCGAGCGCTCGATCTTTATGAAAAAGGCCGTTGGTCTGATGTTGGCGGGTTCGCTTTTCGGACTGGTATGCTTGGCGCGGGGCGAGGTTCCGGCGGACCCCGTTTACCAGGGAAAGTCGTTGAGCGAATGGCTCCGAGGGTATGACCACGACGGGCGCGGGTCCAAACTGTGGGATGCGGCGGATGACGCGGTGCGGCACGTCGGAACCAAGGCGATCCCACTTTTGCTCGAGAAACTGCGGCAACCGGATGGGACGGGAAATCGCGAAGCATCGATGGCTTTTATCGTTTTGGGCGCCGAGGCCCGAAGCGCCGTTCCGAGCCTGATCAAGATTTATCAGGAGAATCATTCCGGTGACTCACGCCGCGCGGTGGAGGACGTGTTCAGTTGGATCGGCCCTGAGGCCATCGAGGCGATTCCCTTGCTGTTGCAGGCGGCCACCAACGCAGACATGGGAATTCGGGCCAATGCGGCGTGGGCGTTGGGGGAAATCCATTGCGAGGCGAAGATCTGCGTTCCTGCCTTGATCCAGGCGTTGAAAGATTCCGACGGGTGGACACGCTTGAGCGCGGCGCATGCGTTGGGGAAATTCGGCATCGAGGCGCAAACGGCGGTTCCGGCGTTGACCAAATTGCTGGACGATCCTGATCCGATGGTGTCGATGCGCATCCAGGTCCGGTCGGAGGCGAAGGGGGCGCTGGAGAAGATTCAGGCGGCGGAACGAGATTTGTATTGACGGCTTGAGGTCGAGCGCGCGCCTTGGCTGCGACGTGGCTTTGGGGGCGAGAATTGCCGATTGATTTCGCGTGACATCGGTTTGGCGGCATTTATATTTCACCGTCCGCGACGACCCTATCGTCTAGCGGTTAGGACACCGCCCTTTCACGGCGGTAGCGCGGGTTCGATTCCCGCTAGGGTCGCCATTTCCTTTGGGGTGGAGTTCGCTGGGAGGGCTGCACAAAAGGACAAAAACGACTTAACACCCGCGCATTCTCCTCGCAAAAGGAGCAGACAAGAGACCTCACCGCAGCGGCAAATAGCGCACCTGGCCTTCCCATTCACCGGGTTCGCTGGCTTCGGCAATAAGACGGAGATCTTGAATGACCACTGTCATAGAGAGGCCTCGTGGAACTTGAAACAAGCCCGGCATGGCAATCCGATGGCGATGCGAGCGTAGGCAGCCGCCGTCAAGGTGGAAACGTCGTGCGAGAGGAGGACTCTTTGTTGGACGGCAGCCCACTCGAGCACAGTCTTATCGTCGGCTCCTCGCAAGCCTGCATCCTGCACGCGGACCACATCCAGGCCGGGACAGGCGCGAAGCAGGCCGCGAAGAATGTCGTTGTTGAAATTCTCATCAATGGCAAGCGGAATCATTGGCCGATTCCGCGGCTCTAAACCGGGCGAGCGAGCAAACGGGCGCGAATCCCTTTGGGCGAATGCCGGCGTTCATTTTCGGCGCGAACATCCGCCTGGGCGCGGCCACGCTCCTCCAGATAGGCCGCAACTTCTAAGGCATGGCTGAGAATGTAAGCGACCACTGAATACACATCCGCCAGTTTGAGGGATGGATATTGTTGGACGATTTCCTCAGGGGTCGCGCCATCGCGGAAGGCTTCCGCGACGATGTCAAGCGAAACCCGGGTCCCCGAGACTAGGACGACATTGTCCGGTCCGGTCACCAAGGGAGGGCGCTCCATCGACTGGAAAACCATGCCGAAGGTTACGCCTCGCGCGCCCAAAAGCCAAGGCCGAAGTCCAGACTTGCCGCAACCGCTGGGGCTTTCCCGGCGCACGTCAACGTGCACGGCATGCCGCTATTCGATTTCGGAGCGCAACACGTCGCGGGCTTCTGGGTGGGACCTGAAACTTGAAGAGGCGAGGAGCTTCTCCAATGCGTCGCGCTTTTGTGGCAGGGTTTTGGGAGTGAATCGGGTTGGCGACCAATCACAGTTTTTGAGGCAGTAGTGGACGTAGTGCTTGGAGGCGGCTTTGCGCCCGAGCGCCTGGAGTTGCCGGGCGGCGGCGATATAGGGATCGACCATGTAACCGTGGGCAAAGGTGGCCGTAGGCAACTGTTCAGGCAATAGATCAAGACTAGCGTCCTGGCTCGCGGGCAGGGCGCAGCCGCCTAACAAGGCAAGAATCACTGTCAACAGGACGACGCGAGTTGCTTGCATCAATTCAGTTTGCGAACCAAGAACCGCCGGCTCAAGGCGCGCTTATGCATCTGAGGTCGCGGCACCAATCTTCGATGCGGTTTTTAATGGCGTCGCGGACCCCGCGGATTTGGGCGAGTTTTTCCTGGGGGGAGCCGGTGAAGCGGGAGGGATCGGGGAAGCTCCAGTGGAGGCGTTGGGCGGCGCCGGGGAAGATGGGGCAGCGTTCGGCGCTGGCTTCGTCGCAGACGCTGATCACGTAGGAAAAAAGGACGCCGGATTTGAGCAGGTCGAAGACTGACTTGGTCGGGTTGCCTGAGATATCGAGGCCGATTTCGTGCATGGCTTCGACGACCAAAGGATTGAGGCGGCCGGGTTCCAAGCCGGCGCTGTGGGCCTCGAATTGTTCGCCGCAAAGGTGGTTTAGAAAGGCTTCGGCCATCTGGCTGCGGGCGCTGTTGTGAATGCAGACGAACAGGACGCGTTTCTTCATAGGCTATGGGGAACGTGGTGAGGCTGCGGCGCAACAACCGGGCTCGCGAAAGGCGCAGCAAGCCGGAACGGCCAGGCACCCGCCAATGACAGGAGCGAGGAGGTAAATCCAAAGGGCTTCGAGATGCCAACTAACCAAAGCCGGAGCGAGTGAGCGGGCGGGATTCATCGAGGCGCCGCAAATGGGGCCGGCAAACATGGCTTCGAGGCCGACGGTGGCGCCAATGGCGATGCCGGCGGTGATTCCTTTTTCTTTGGCGCCAGTGGAGACGCTGAGAATGACCAACATCAAGAAGAACGTCAGCACGACTTCCAGGACAAAACTCTGAAGGAGAGAGCCAGCGGGGAGCGTCGCTCCAAGCGTCGGATCAGCAGGAAAAAGAGCGCGCAAGAGTCCACTGGCGGCCAGTGCGCCGCCGGTCTGAGCGGCAATATATCCGGGGACCTCAGGCCAGGGGAAGCGGCCTGCCACGGCAAACGCGACGCTGACGGCTGGGTTGAGGTGAGCGCCGCTGACGTCGCCAAAGGTGTAGATCATCGCGAGAATAACAAGGCCGAAAGTCATGGCGACTCCCGCGTGCGAAATGGAGCCGCGGCTGGCAGCGTCGATCACCATGGCGCCGGTTCCGGCGAAGACGAGGGCGAATGTGCCCAGAAATTCAGCGACGCAGCGTTTCATTTCGAGATGGAGGGCAATAGGCGCCGGAGCCAAATCCGACACAGCAGGAACCGTTTTCACGCAAGGCGAGGCGGCGCTTGAGCCTGGCCGCATCGCGCCGAAGGACATGGTCGGCGGTGAGCGATTTGGAAAAACAGGCGGAGGCGGCGTCGAGAAAGCGCCGGGCTCCGGGGGCGATGGAGTAGTAGCTCCATTTTCCCACTTTGCGAGCGCGGACGAAACCGGAGCGGCGGACGACCTGCAAATGGGTGGAAAGGGTGGATTGCGTGAGGGCAAGAGCATCGGAGATTTCGCAGACGCACAATTCGCCGTGGCGCAACATCATTAAAATGCGGATGCGCGAGGGGTCGGAAAAAGCTTTAGCGGCCTGGACCAGTTCCTTCATGCGGCGGCATCATATCGGCGTTTGCCGATATGTCAAGCGATCGTGGACGGCCCGGCGGGCCGTCCCTCCCCGGTCACAGATGTGCTAAGTTTTTCCTGCGAAGATGTTCTCGATAAATTGAGGTTTGCGGGAGGCGCGGAGGGGGAAGAGGGTGACGGTGTCGGCTTGGCCCCACCAGGCGTGGAAAGGGCTGTCCCAGCGCCAGAGGCCGCCGTCGGCGGCGAGGGCGATGAGCTGGCCCTGAACCTGGCCGACGGTTAACCAGTCGTTGTGTTGGCTCAAGCGGATGAGAGTCCATTTGCTTTCCTCGCCGGCGGCCCAGGTGAAGGTGTGGGTTTCTTTCAGGCGCCAAAGGGAGCCATCGGTTTGAGAGGCGATGAGATCGCCGTCGGCGCTGGCAACGGAGGCCCAAGCGGAGTTCGATCCGATTTGAGTGGCGCGCGGAGTTCCGTTGGCGCTCCCACGCGGCCCCGGCGCCTCAAACCAGCTCCAGAGTGTGCCGTCGTCGCGCAAGGCGACCATGCCGGCGCCGAACTGGTCAGGGATAAGCGTGCGGCAGGGCGCATGTTGAAAGAGATACGCAGGCACGGATAGTGACACGACGCCGCCATTGGGCATGGCGACGGAAGCGCCGGGGGCGTTGAAAACCCAGGCGGTTCCGTTGCGGCGCCAGGCGAAGGCCGAGAGGCCGGAATCCATGAGACGCGTCCAATCGGTGTTCGTGACCATGAGGCGTGGCGAGGCCGGCGCTTCCGATGACCCGGGGGCGGCGGCGGCAGGGGCGGTGGTGTCCCATTCCCAAAGCGTTCCGTCGCGCTTTAATAAAAAGACGCCACCCCAGTAGCGGACGGCGACGTCCTGCCAATTTGTTTCGACGCCGAATTGGGTCCACGGTTCGGATCGAGCAGGCTTCGCGGGGTCGGAGTCGAGGTATGAGTGCGAAATCCACAACGTCCCATCGGAGCGAATGGCAACGGTGGCGCGGAGGCCGCGGACGGCTTGGGCCCAATTGGCGCCCGGGTCGAAGGAGTTTCCTCCCTCGCTTTGCCAGCGTCCGCCAAGAAATGATTGGGCCATGGCCGAGCGACGCGGCAAGGAGACGAGGCGATCGGACCACAGTTTGCCATCTGGAAAAACAATGGCGATGCCGTTGGGATTGCCGCGAAGGTCGGGCGCGCCGGATTGCAAAGAAAGACGCGGCGGGCCGTGGGGCGGTTCGTTGGGAGTCAGCCATTCCCATGCGCGCTGGAAGGTCAATTCGATCAGGGCGAAGGCGAGAACGGCGGCGCCGGCGAGCGTGAGCAAGTTGCGTCGCCACATAGACCATGATTCGGGAGCGCCGGTGAGGTTGCGGTAGGAGAGCCAGAGGCCGGCGGCAATCATGGTTGGAAAAAAGAGACACATGAGCAGCAAATCTCCCGCCGGTTGCATGCGGAAGGCGTCGATGATCGCCAGGCCGCCGAAGGAGACGCTGGCGAAAGCGGCGACGGCCAGACCGAGAGCTTGAGGAATTTCGCGGGCCAAAGTGGAGGCGTAAAAACCTGCCAGGCCCAGCGCGATAAAGGAATAGATGGTCTGGACGGGATGGTCATGCCAGATGCGGCTGTCGGCGCCGCTCCGGGTTTGAATGGTCGCATAGGCCAGGACGCTGAGCAGGCCGACGGCGGCGGTGAGGGCCAGCTTGAGGAACCATTGCGCGGCACGGCTGACCGGCAAGGCGAGCAAGGGATCGAGCGTTCCCATCTTGCGCTCTTCGGTGACGCTTTGGCATCCCCACATAACGGGCGGGACCAACCACAAGGTTCCGACGAAGGAGAGCATTTCCCTGGTGGATCGGGAGAAATGATGATTGACGCCATAGCGGCGCAGCGCGACGGAGGCGAGGTGGAAGACGAGCAAGACGCCCGTGGCGAGAAGGGTGGCCTGGCCTAATTGCAGCTCTTTGGCCAAGAGCGCGCGCCAGGGATGGCGCGAGCGGTTGGCGGCGGCGAGGGCATGGCGGCGCTGCAAGCCGACGAACACGATGCCGCCGTCCCAGGCGGTGTCTTGGGCGCGGAGGAATTGCCATCGCGCCAGGACGAAGGCGGCGACCGCGTAAAGTCCCAGCGCGACGGCAAGGGCCGCGTCTCCACCCCCGAGAAAGTGAACGGCGGTTCCGAGCCCCACCGGCAAAAGGAAGCTGAGCCAAAACGCGGCCATGAACTGGCGCAACAGCAGTGTCAAACAAACAGCCCCCACAGCCAGCGCAACGCAAACGAGGGCATAAAACGCTTCCTCGTGGATTTCCAACGTGTGGGTTTGATTGACCAGGGCGATGACACGCCAGAAGAGCAGCGCTGCCGCCACGGCGGCGGCGAGCAGCGACATTTTGATCCGCCAAACCCGCGTTCGATTGACCGGTTGGGCGAGCAGGAGAGGAAAGGTCTTCAAGCTGACTTCGCGGCCGAAAGAGGAGGCGCCGAGGAGCATGATGCCGACAAAAAACATTTGCGTGGCGCCGTAAGCCAAAGCTCCAAACGGCGAAACGCGGGCCGAGAACACCGCGAGGGCAAGCGCGGCGGCAAAGGCGGGAAAGAGAAGACGGATTTCTTTTTTGACGAGAATGGTCATGGGTTGGCCTCCGGCGCCGCGCCGGGGCCGGCAGCCGATTTAGTGTCAAATAAATTTGCCACGAGTTGCGGGCGGCGCGATTGGCCGATAAGGCGCTGGCCGTCGAAAACCCGCAGTTGGCGCGGGCTTTGGAGGTTCGGCCAATGCCAGAGGCCGCCGTCGGCGGACAGCGTGACGAATCCGCCACTGACACTGCTCACTCCCACCCAATCGTGGTGGTCACTCCAGCGCGTGAACGACCAACGTGGGGGAGAGGCCAGGGTGGCCGGCGTGCTGTTTTCCTCGCGCAGTTTCCAGAGGGTGCCGTCGGTTTTTGTGGCCAGCACGTCGAAACTGGAGCCAACGGCCGCCCAATTTGAGTCGGCGCCAATTTGCGTAAGCGAGGTTTCGACCCATCGCTGCCATTGACGCGGCCTGCCCGGCGGAAACGCTTCCCAAGCCCAATTCCAGCTCCAAAGCGTGCCGTCATCGCGCAGGGCAACCTGGCTGAAATCGTCGTTGCCTTTGACGACGCAGCGCCAGCGCTGATGGTCCAGGCTGGGGACTCGTTCCATGACAAAGCCGTCTCGCCATTGGGTCCCGGCTGTTCCGGCGCCGGCAACCACCTTGTCGCTGGTCGCAACGCCCCAAGTCTCGCCGTTGGTTTTCCAGGCGAGGACCATGTAAGGGCCTTCTGATTCGATCACGCCGCTCCAGTCTGAGTCGGCGCTGATTTGCTGGAGAGAAAAACTGCGCACGGTGGGGTGCGCCCCGTAGAAGTTGCCGGCGCCGCGCGACCAGAGAGTTCCATTGCGCTTGAGGAGAAAAAGAAAACGATGTAGGCGGTCGAGAGCCATGCTTTGCCAATCAGATTCGTTTCCGACCGGCGCCAGAACTCCGGGCGCAAAGGAGGAGCGGTCCGTTTGCGCGATTTGTTTTTGAGCGGCTTCGGAGTTGGTCGAGGCCCACAGACTGCCGTCGTCGCCCAAGGCGAAGGTCTGGCTGGGAGTGACGGCGGCGGCGGCCCAATTGGAGCCTCGCTCGAATCCGCTGGGCAGGCCAGCCCATTTATCACTCCAGCGTCCGCCGATGAGGATTTCTTCCATGATGAAGGAGCGAGGCGAATATCCCAACTCGCCGGCCCAGAGGCGGCCATCCGGCAAAAGGACGGAAAGGCCGGGGCCAACGCCGCGTTCCATAACAGGTGGAAAAGCCAGGGAGAGGCGCGGCGTCCCGTGGGGCGGTTCGAGCGGCATGAGCAATTCCCAGAGGCGGTCGCACATTGCCGTCTCGACGCCCAGGACGAGAACGATCACGGCGGCCATGAATCCGGCGTTGCAAGCCCAGAGGGTGGCGCCTTCGGCAGAGCGAATGAAGTTGCGATACGAGAGCCACAGCAATGCGACCGCTTCAAAGGGGCAAAGGAAAAGTTGGAGTCCAAAGGCCTCCGGCGCGCGCAAGCCGGTCAACATCGATAATCCGACGACGTCCACCCACCAAATCGCGCCGCCGACGAGCGCCAGCGCGGCCAAAGCTTGCAGCAGGCCGGGCGTCAGGGTGGAAGCGTAAAAGCTGAGGAGCGCCAGAGCGAGGAAAGCCAAAAGGAAAGACCAGTCACTGTCCGAGGCCGGCAGGGCGCCGGCCGGCGCAACTGATGTCAAGTATAGAGCGCCCGCGGCCAGCCCGCCAACGACGATGGCGAAGGACGCCTTGACAAGCCATTGCCACCAGCGCGGCACGGGAAGGAATGACAGAAGGTCCATGGTTCCCATTTTTCGTTCGTCGGCCGCGCTCTGGCAGCCAATCATGACCGGAGCCAGCAGCCACAACAGGGGCGCCGAGTCGAGGAGGAAGAGGGCATCTCTGCTCAAGGTTTGCGCGCCGAAATGGCGCAAAGCCGCGCAGGTGATGTTCAGAAGGAGGACGCTGGCGACGCCAAAGAGGGAGGCTTGCTGGAGTTGGATTCCCTTGCGGACAAGCGCAGCCCAGGGGCGCCAGCGACGCACGTTGGCGGCCTGGGTTTTGGTTGTTCCGATGGTGAAGGCCACCACGCCGCCGCTCCAGGCCATGTCCTGCGCGCGCAGAAATTGCCGGCGCGCGAGAAAGAAACCGATGACTGCGTAGGCGGCCAGCGCGGGAATTACGGCGCGCTCGCCGAAGATCGAGTCAGCCGCCATGGCCAGGCCCATGGGCGCGAGGAGGCTCAACCAAAAGGCGGCCACGACCTGGCGCAACAAGAGTGTCAACCATAAGCATCCCGTCACGCCGGTGGCGATGACGAGGGCGCAGCCTTCGATTTCCACGCTCGAGCGCCTCAGGCCAAAAAGGCTTCCGGCAGCAAGCCAAACCGAAAAGGCCGCGGCCATGGCGCTCCATAAGACCGCCATTTTTGTCCGCCAAATGCGCTTTCTTTCCACCGGTTGCGCGAGCATCCATGGCAGCATTTTGAGCCCGACTTCGCGCCCGAAGGACAAGGCCCCGAGGGTGACGAGTCCGGCGCAAAAGAGCCACACCGCAACGCCCACGTCCGCTTCCGGCCAAAGCCAGGTGGGGACAATGGCCAGCGCCAGGGCCGCGACGAAACCCGGCAGCAAGAGGCGGACCTCCTTTCTGACGAGAACATTCATGGCGCTCATGGTTTGGCCGCCGCCAGCGTTCCCGCGGCCACAAAGATTTCCTCGAGGGTGAGAGCGTCGCAGCGAAGCTCGCGCGGTTGGGCGGCGCGGAGTTGGGTCATGGTGTGTTCGCGGTTTCCGTTGACCAGGACTTCGATGTCGCAACCGGATTGGCGGACGTCAAGGGCTCCGGGAAGATCGAGGCTGCGGGGCGGTTGAGCGAAGGTCGCCCGGATGCGCTGGTAACGTTCCTGGGCGGCTTCGACGGACATCGTTAGCAATTCGCGACCGCGCTCGATGATGGTGAACTCGTCAATCAAGCCCTGGAATTCGCCGATCAAATGTGTCGAGACAAAGACGGTGCGGCGTTCGGGATCGGCGGAATGATAGGCGCCGATGACGGTTTGGATGAACTCGCGGCGGACAATGGGGTCGAGACCTGACGTTGGCTCATCCAACACGAGGAGTTCGGGGCCGGGACAGATGGCACCGATCAAGGCAAGCTGGGTGCGCTGGCCTTTGGAGAGATGGCTGGTCTTTTGGCGGCGATCGAGTTGGAAGCGTTTGAGCAAATCATCCTCGACCGCGCGATCCCATTGCGGGCGGAAGGAGGCCATGAATTGAAGCGTCTCGTCCACCGTCATCCACGGGTAAAACGCCACGGCGTCGGGGACGTAGGAGAGGCGGGATTTGGCGGCCACTTCGTCGCGGGCCGGATCGAGGCCGAAGACGCGCGCCGTGCCCGAAGTGGGGCGGAGGAGGTTGAGCAGGCACTTGATAGTGGTGGTCTTGCCGGCGCCGTTGCGGCCGAAGAAGCCGTAGCAGCGGCCAGGCTTCACGGTCAGGCTAAGGCCGTCCACGGCGTCGAGCTTGCCATAGCGGCGGTGGAGGTCTTTGACATCGATGACAGGTGTTTGCGGGCTCATGCCTTGTCCTTGGGTGGGCCGTCGGCGGCCGATTTTTTGTCGAAGTAATCGAGACGTTCGCGGACCAGTTCGAGGAATTTGTCGCGGTTGACGCCCATATGATGGGCCATGACGACGGCTTCGTCGATTTCGGTCAATAATAGCTTTTGCCGCGTCTGCGCTTTGAGGGCGCCGTGGT
>Ga0070741_10020950_pt1 | contig 10230 bp, 9 predicted proteins | sample Coa_R1_4_FD_66440 | JGI IMG/M metagenome (GOLD analysis project Ga0070741, IMG submission 66440) | Surface soil microbial communities from Centralia Pennsylvania, which are recovering from an underground coalmine fire - Coalmine... | ecosystem: Environmental > Terrestrial > Soil > Unclassified ...
TGCGAACGGCGACGCCCTGGATACGGCCTTGTGCTTCCCGGATTTGCGCCAGTGTCACCATTGCTCTTTCAATTCGCCACGGAAGCACGGAGTGCAAGTAATTTCTTATCAATCATTGATCAATGCGGCAGCCGCTGTTCCGATCGAAGGCACTCACCGCGTTGACGTCGCATGGTGGAGGATGCGCCCCACAGGTTCCATATTCGCCTTCGTTCCGTGCTGAGCGCTAAGAGTGCCCGCGATCCACGCTCCCGCCGGCATGGCCTTTGGCGTCTCGCCGCCGCTGCTGTTGCGCGCCAGGCGAATCATCTCCGCCATCCAGTGTACAAGCGCCCATCGCTCGTGCAGCGTGGGCTTGCCGCCCATCTCAACGTGACTGATGGCGGGGCTGATCAGCGCCTCGGCCAGCAGGCCTTGGGGAATGTCGCGCTGCAGCCACAACAGTTCGGTGCGCGGTATGACGGTGTCGTCGGAGCCGTGCAGCAGCAGCACCGGCGCGCGAATGAAACGAAGATGGCCGGCGGGCGAGGCGGCGGCCAATTCTTCGCGTCGCTTGTCGATTTCGGCGAGAATGGCCGGCGCCAGGCTGGCGCGCTGCTTGCGGTAGAGCTCCTGCATGATGGTTTGACCGGCAGGTGTCATGCGCTGCGTCAGCACCTCGGAGTCTTTGCCGTGACCGGCCAGCAACAGCTTCAAGGCATCGTGCGCCAGGGGCGCATCGTGCGCGGAGAAGAAATCGCGCGGCTCATCGTCGATCACGATCAGGGGTCCGTATTCATGCGGTGCGAGGTGCTCAACGCCGCCGTCCGGACGCAGTGCCTCACCGGTAGCGAAGAAGCGGAGCACGTGTGCGAGGTCATAGTAGCCGCCGATGGACGCCACCCAGGCGAATGACGAAGCATACTGCGGGTCGGTGGCGGCGAGCAGGGCCAGCCCGCCGGAGAAGCTGATCGCCAGCACACCCACGCGCGTGACGTGTAACTGCTCGGCAAAGCTCCCGACGGCTACGCCGATCAGGTCTGCCGATTGCGGCTGGACACGATAGTCGGCAATAGCGGGCACCAACGGAGTCATTACGAAGAATCCGCTCGCCGCCAGAGAACGCGCGAAGCTCACCAGGCGCGGCTCGTCGATGCCCAGCTCGTGCATGCCGTGAACGACGACAATGCCGGGGGCGAAGCCGACGCCGCGCGGCAGATAAACGCGCGCCGGAATCGCCTGGCCGCGAAAGTCGAAGCTGGTGTCGTGGGTCTCGACGGGATGCACGTCATAGTTGGCGAGCCAGCCCCCGGCATGCGGATCGGAGATGCGCTCCAGCAGCGAGGCTGCGCGCAGGTAATCCTGCGCGATGGGATAGAGCAGGCCGACAACGATCGGCAGGAGGATCAGGAGCCAGACTAGAAGCCGCGTCTTGCCCGAAGACTTGCGGGCTTGCCATGGAACGGTGGTCACACTTCAAGAATTACCGGCATGATCAGTGGCCGGCGCGAGGTGTTCTTGACGATGAAGCGCTTCAGGTCCTGGCGGATTTTCTCTTTGATCATGCCGTAGTCGCCCTTCTCTTCGTCGCTGGACTGCTCGAGTGTGCTCATCACGGTGCGCCGGGCCGATTCGACGAACCCATCGTCGGTGAGCGAAGCGCCGAAGCCCCGCATCACGATCTCCGGCGAGGCCTCGACCTGCCCGGTCACCTTGTTGATGGCGATGATGGGCAGCACGATGCCGTCTTCGCTCAGATGACGCCGGTCGCGAATCACCAGGTCCTCGACGATGTCGCCCATCGAGTTGGAGTCGATGCACACTCGCCCGACGCTGATCTTGCCCGCCTTGCGCGCGCCCAATTCGTCAAATTCAAGGATGTCGCCGCTCTCGATCATCATCACTTTGCCGACGGAGCCGTGCATGGCCGCGGCCAGCTCGGCATGCAGCTTGAGCTGGCGATACTCGCCGTGAATCGGGATGAAGTACTGCGGCTTGACCAGGTTGATGATGAGCTTGAGCTCCTCCTGGCTGGCGTGTCCGCTGACGTGCACCGGCGGCGACGAACCGTCATCGTAAATGACATGGGCGTCGCGACGGAAGAGGTGGTCGACCACGCGATAGATCGCCTTCTCGTTGCCCGGAATGATGCGCGACGAGAGGACGACGGTGTCGCCGGGTTGAATTCGCGCGTGCTTGTGATTATCGACGGCGGCCCGCGACAACGCCGACATGGGCTCGCCTTGCGTGCCGCTGATGAGCACGCAAACTTTGTCGGGAGGCAGGTCGCGAATCTGCGCGGGATGAATGAGCAGGCCCTCAGGGATGTCGATGTAGCCAAGGTCCTGCGCAATCTCCGTCGACTCCATCATCGAGCGGCCCACAACGGCGACTTTGCGACCATTTTCGAACGCCTGGTCCAGCGCCAGCTTGATGCGATGGATCGACGATGAAAAGCAGGAGATGAACAGTCGCCGCTCGGCGCGCGAAAAAATCTGCTCGAAGCGCGCCCGTACAGCGCGTTCGCTGGGCGTATAGCCGCGGCGCTCTACGTTGGTCGAGTCCTGGAAGAGCGCCAGCACGCCTTCCTTGCCATATTCGGCGAAGGCGTGCAGATCGAAGAGGCGATTGTCAGTCGGAGTGGGATCGACCTTGAAATCGCCGGTATGAATAATAATGCCCAGCGGCGTGTGAATCGCGAGCGCCACGCAATCGACAAGGCTGTGCGTCACCTGAATGGGATTGATGGTGAACGGCCCGACCTTGAAGCGCTCGCCCGGCTTGATCTCGTTGAGGACGGCGTCGTCGAGCAGCGCGTGCTCTTCCAGCTTGCCTTCGACGTAGGCCAGCGTGAACTCGGTGCCATAGACCGGGACATTGAGTTCCGACAACATCCACGGGAGGCCACCGATGTGATCTTCGTGGCCGTGCGTGAGCACCACGGCGCGCACGTGCTCCCGGTTTTCGAGCAGGTAACTGAGATCGGGAACGACGATATCGACGCCCAGTAGCTCAGCCTCAGGAAACATCAGGCCTGCGTCGATGACAATGATGTCGTCACCCCAGCGCACGGCCATGCAGTTCATGCCGAATTCACCGAGGCCGCCGAGAGGGACTATGTGGAGTTTGCCAAGAGGCATGTGCAAGTCTCGATGCTAGCACATGGGTTAAATTTCACCACAAGCGATGGAGACACGGAGGAGTCCATGGAAACCTGGTACAAAGTGCGACGCGCGCTATTGGAGGCGACCTGCGGACCGCGGCGCGAGCCTTTATACTAAAAGCAGATCATGCCGCACATCGAGCCAAAATCCTGGGTGCGTCGCCGCATAGAAGACGCCGTGCGCAGCGCTTTCCTGAAGGCATACAACACGATCAAGGTGAACCCCGAGCACTACCTCGAGCACCTGCGCATGGCTTACAACCTGCCGGCGTTGACCTACAACGGCGTCTACTCGGTCAATCCCGACCTGCTCGACCAGATTGCCGAAGACACCATTCGTGCCCATATGCGCATTGCTGCCGCCGAAGGCGCAGGCCTCGGCATGGGCGGTCTGTTTACGATCCTGCCGGACCTTGGGATCCTGGCCGGCATCACGCTGCGGATGATCCAGAAGCTCAGCCTGATTTACGGGTTCGCGTACGACACGGAAGAAGAAGAAGCCGAGTTGTGGATTGCCGCGGCCAGTGCTGCGGGCGTCGATATCAGCCGCGACCTGCTGGAGCGTCAGTTCGTGAAGCGGTTTGTGCCGCGCGTGATTCAGCGAATCGCCGCGCGCGCCAGCGCGGAGATCGTCGAGAAGTGGTCGGCGCGCCTGATCCCGGTGGTCAGCTCGGCGATCGGTGCGGGGCTGAATTACTACTTCGTTAAAGTATGGGGCGAGCGCGCCATCGGACACCTCCGCCAGCGCCATCTGCAAATTCGCCAGCAGAAGAACGCCATCCCGCTTCCGGCCAGCATCAGGTAGTCGGATGAGCGCCTATTCGATTGCTGCTGCAACGACCGATGAAGCCGGCTCGGTCGCGAAGTCGCCTTCCCACTTCGCCATCACCACCGCCGCCAGGCAGTTGCCCAGCACGTTGACCGCAGTGCGGCCCATGTCGAGCAGTTGATCGACGCCCAAGAGCAGGAAGACCGGTTCGGTCGGCAGTCCCGTCGAAGTTGCCGTCGCGAGCAGGATCACCAGCGCAGCGCGCGAGACGCCGGCGACGCCTTTGCTGGTCAGCATCAGCGTCAGCATGATCATCAATTGCTGCCCAAGAGAAAGATGAATCCCTGACACCTGCGCCACGAAGATCGCCGCCACGGAAAGATACAGCGAACTCCCTGTCAGGTTGAAGCTGTAGCCGGTGGGGATAACGAAGGCGACGATCTGCCGTGGGACCCCGATGGCTTCCATGGCCTCCATCGCGCGGGGCAGTGCCGCCTCGGAGCTGGCGGTGCCGAATGCGATCGTCACCGGCTCGGCAATGGCCTTGAGGAAGGCCCGCAACGGAACGCGAAAAATCACCGCAGCCGGCAGGAGAACGCCCAGAATGAATGCTACCAGCGCAGCATAGAGCGTCAACAGCAACTTCAACAGGCTGACTAACACTGCAAGACCGGTATGTCCCACAGTGTAGGCCACCGCGGCGCCCACCCCAAGAGGCGCCATGTACATCACGATGTTGGTGAACTTGAACATCACCTCGCTGAGGCTCTCGCAAAACGCAAGCATCGGGCGGCGCTTGGCTTCACTCAGCATCGCGAGGGCGACGGCGAAGATCAGGCTGAAGACGACGACCTGCAACACAGCGCCATCAGCGACGGACTTGGCAATGTTCTCGGGGAAGATGTGGAGGATGGTGTCTTCGGCGCTGAGTTTACCGACAGAGCCGGTATCCGCCGTGGATGTAACCGGCAACTGTACGCCGACCCCGGCTTTGCTCAGGTTAATGGCAGCCAGTCCGAGGAAGATTGCGATGGTGGTGACAACTTCGAAAAACAGGATGGAGCGCAGCCCGAGACGGCCCACCTGCCGCAGGTTGGAGTGTCCGGCGATGCCGACGACCAGCGTGCCAAAGAGCAATGGCGCGATGATGGCTTTGATTAGGCGCAGGAAGATGAGCGCAAGCACGCGCAGGTGTGTTGCGAGCCCGGGAAAGTCATGGCCGATCTCGGCGCCCAGCAGCATGGCGATGAAGATCCACGTGGTGAGCGTGCGTCGCAGCCAGCCGTAAACGATAAGCGCAGCCAGCGCAAGCCAGCGCAGGGCGGTCAGGGGCGCCGCGGGCAACGAGGGCAGGGAGGTGCAGAGAAGGATAATGACCGCGATGACCCCGGCCGCAAGCAGCAAGATCTTCTGAGCTCGGATGGTCGCCGGCGGCACCGACTATTCTCCAGCCTTCTGCGACTTGCTCCGCCGAAGCACCGGGTCCAGCTCGCGCTCGGCGAGATCATCGGAGTAGCTTTGCGAGCCGTTCGCGGCCAGCAGCATCGCCGCAGCATCGGGGTTGACGGCGCGCAGCCGCAGGTCGCGCTGGGGGAAGGGAATCTCGATACCGGCCTGGTCCAGCAGGTCCATGGCGGCCAGCCCCACCTGGCTTTTCACGCTGGTCGAGTCACTGGCCTGGGTAATCCAGAAGCGGAGTTCGAAGTTGATGGAGCTGTCGCCGAACCCCATGAAGTACACGCAGGGTGCAGGCGTGGTGAGTACGCTTTCATGCGCGTTTGCTGACCGCTCCAGCAGCTTGATCACCAGCTTGACATCGCTTCCATAAGCGACTCCCACCGGCAGCTCGACGCGCCGCTGCGGATTGGTGAGAGTCCAATTGGTCACTTTGGCGGAGATGAAATTGCCGTTCGGAATAATGAGCTCCGCGCCCTGAAAGGTCTTAACGGTGCTGGAACGAATTCCAATACGCGTAACCGTGCCGTTGGTGCCATCAATGTCCAGCATGTCGCCGACGTGAATCGGGCGCTCAAACTGCAGGATCAATCCCGAGATGAAGTTGTTGACGATGTTCTGCAGCCCAAAGCCGACACCGACACCGAGAGCGCCGGTCAGCACCGTGAACTTGTTGAGTTCGACGCCGCCGGCGTTCACCGCGAAGAAGAACACCAGCAGCAACAGCAGATAGTGGAGGGTAGAGGCGATCAGCTCAGGCAATCCGCGCGCCAGGTGCAGACGGCTGAGCAGCTCTTCGCGCAAGATGAACCGAATTACGCTGGACAGCGTGTAACCGACCAGCAGGATCACGAAGAAGCCGAGGACGCCGCCCAAGGTGATGCTCGTCGAGCCGCCGGCAATGCGGAATTCGCTGACGCTGAGGATCTGCTGACTGATCCAGGGAGCCAGCCCCAGCAGATTGACGCTGAGCAGCGTCCAGACGAAGATTCCGCTCCACTGCAGGACGCGCGGTACCCAACGCGCAAGCGCGTCATGATAGCCGCGGACCGCGGCAAACTGCTGCGCCGAGGCGCAATCGACGCCTTCCAGCAGCAGCAGGGTGAAGACCCGCACGCCGGTAACCATGCTGATGCCGATGAAGGTGCTGTAGAGGCAGAAGACGCCGAGAAATTGCGCCAGCTTCATGTATCCGAACAAATTGGCGAAAACCGTGATGCCTAGCACAGCGACTGCGACGCGGACGATGAAAATCCAGCCAGGATAGCGCTTGCGGTCCTCCAGCGGAGAGATGCGGGAGGGCCGCAACAGATAAGCGAAGAAACAGAGCACCACCAGGCTGATGAAAAACTTTATTTCGCGACGGTGAAAAGGCGAAAAGCTGAACCAGGTGACGAACGCACTCAACGCATAGACCGTGGCCATGCCGTACAGGAGCAGGCGGAAGCGCGCGGGGATAAGCGCAGGAAGCAGGCTGAGAATCGGAATGAAAGAGATCAGAATGACCAGTCCGATCAACGGGACCGGGGCTAAGGGCGCCAGCGCATAGGCGAAGAGCAAGGGAAGAAGCAGACCCAGCGCCGGCCAGCGGCTTAGAATGCGGAGGGCCTCGGCCTGCCGCGGAGTCGCGGGCTGCGTCCCAAGTGTGGCCCGGTGCAATCGGTATGCGCCAAATAGAGACAGCAACAGCAGCAAGAAGAAGAATGCCACAGGTCCTTTCGCTTCTGTGGCGAAGGCGCGAATGCCCAGCATGCGCTGCGAGGCGGCGACGAAAAAACCGCCATTCTCGCCCGTCTGCCGGCGTTGCTTGACGCGCCATAAGGGAAGGCTGTCGCGCTGGAAGAGTTTGCGGTCCAGGTATTCGCGCGTTTTGCTGACACGGTCCAGGGAGTCCAGTGCGAGCTGGTCCTGGCTGGCGGCCCGCACCTGAAGGTTCACGATTGCCTTCAACTGCTCCCGGGCCTGCGAGTTGACGCGGTGCAGGTCAGCCAAAGCCTTCTTGATGACGTCAACCGTCGGCTCCAGGCCCGGCGTTGCTTCGTTGGCCTGCAGTGTCGCTTGCCAGAGCGGTTGTTGTGTCTGCACCTTTTGCGTCGCCGATTGAGCGGCATTGGCCCAATCCAGCAACTGGCGGCGCAGATCGGCGGTGTCGGCTTGCTTAACGCGCCAATAGTGTTCTTCCTCGCGCAATTCCAAGGTGTTAGGGTTGCCGCCCAGCATGGCGTCAATTTCTTTCTGCCGGGAATTCAGTTCCGCATCGCGATCATCCAGCGTGACCTGCGCCGCCTGCAGTTGATCGGGCGCAGGCAGTTGATTTTCGATGACGCGCAGTGAGCGCGTCAGGTCTTCGGAGCGCGCGGCAACATCGGGCAAAGGAATTGCCGCGGGAGCGGAGGCCTCGGCAGAAGCCGGGGGTTTCGGATCCGCAGCCGGGGTAGTCGCAGCCGGCTGAGACGCGCCCAGCAATGAGCCCAGGGCGCCGGCTGTGATTCGCTGAGCGCCGGCGGAAGATGTCAGGCAGACCAGGAGGGCGCAGCAGAGGGCGGCGCGAGCTCGGGCGGGCCGTATTGACGAAGCCGGGAGGGGTTGAACCATGACTGCCGCCCATTATCGCGCGTCAGAGCAGGATTCTAGCACTCGGCGATGGGCATTCAATCGCGACCGAGCTCAGCCAGCATACCTTCCATCTCGGCCAGGGCGTGCTGGTTGCGAGTGCGGCGGGCGCATTCGATGCCTTGCTCCAGAAGGCGGCGGGCTTCGGTCAAGCGATCGGCACGCACCAGCGTCTGCGCCCCCATGAAATAACCGTTGGTGTAATCGGGATGGGCGGCGAGCAGGCGCTCGAATTCGGCGAGCGCGGTTGCGGTGTCGCCGGAACCGGAATACTCCAAACCCAGCGCGTAGCGCGCGAAGGCGTCGTTGGGGTTAGCCTCGAGGATCTGCTTCAGGGCGGCGATGCGTGTTTCGTCGGGCATGCCGGATGTTAGCACTTGGCGGTTGGAGTTTGACTGTGAGCTGTCGACTTAAGCTGGATCGAGTGATTGAGAGCCTATCGCCAACGGTCCATTACCAAGTACCAAATGCCAAGTGCCGACAGTACAATGGCATGAGTTACCGGGAGAGAGCAGTGGCCTGTCCGTACTTCATGCCGGAGGAGCGGTTCGAGTCGAGCTGGCCGTTTCCGCAACGGCTGCCGCTGGGCGCGGGATGGAGCGGCCGGTGTATGGCGCCGGGCCATGATGGCGCGCGTCCCACGCCGGAGGAGCTGACGTCGGGCTGCAATATCGGCTATGCGAAGAGCTGCAGCCGGCTGCCTGCGGACCGTAATGCCGACGCGGTGCGCTTCGTCCTCGGCGAGGAGCGCGACGGCTTGCTGCATGTGCTGTATACCTGCGAGCGCGCGCACCTGCCGGCGAGTTTCGGCGAGCTGGTGTATGACAAGGCGCATGCCTTATGGACGAAGGGACATGAACAGGCGTGCGTGCAACGCATGGCCGAATGCTATGTGCAGGCACAACTGGCGCGGCGGAACGAGAAGCTTAAGCCTGAAAGCCAAGATTGATCTATGGAGCATAACGACGACGGAAAACTAATCCCCAGGCCGGTCAGCGAATCGAAGTCGGAGATGATTGAGCTGGTGCTGCCGAATGACACCAATCCGCTGGGCGCGTTGCTCGGCGGACGGCTGATGCACTGGATAGACCTGGCGGGAGCGTTGGCGGCGCATCGCCATTCGCATTCCTATGCCGTCACGGCGTCGATGGACCACATCGACTTCCTCGTGCCCGTACACGTGGGCGATATGGTGATCCTGCAGTCGGCGGTGAACCGCGTGTTTCGCACGTCCATGGAAGTGGGCGTGAAGGTGCTGGTAGAGAACTACATCTCCGGTACGCGGCAGAAGGTCGCGACCGCCTATCTGACCTTTGTTGCGGTCGATCGGCACGGCCGGAAACTGGCAGTAGCACCGGTGATCCCGGAAAGCGAGGACGATAAGAGGCGCTATGAAGGGGCGCTCCGGCGGCGCGAATCTGCCAAGGCGGAACGCGCGCGGCGCGTGGCAGCCCGCGGCCAGAGCAGCCACGGCTAGCTAAGGCGCTTCCGCATCCTTTTCGTCGGCCAACCGATAGGTAAGTCCGTTCCAGTCATAGTCGTAGATCTTGTAGCTTGTACCGCCATCGCTCTGGGAAGCCGGCACGCGCACTTTGATGACGCCGTTTTGCGCTTCCGCCTTGGCGCTGCCGAAGTTTGTGTCGCAGAATCCGGTGGCGTCGGGCGGCTGCTCCACCGACCAAATCTTCTCGAACTTACTTTCCGAAAGCTGGCGGAAGACGGTAAGCCGCAAGCAATTGTGTTCGCCATGGTAGGTGACGAGTAGAACATCGTGGCGCTCAGCCAGTCCCTCCAGGTCGATCACGGCAATGCGCGAGTCGTCATCCTTCTCGTCGGCAGCTTGCGAGGCGGCCCGCCAAAGCTTGTGAATGGTATAGATGTCGAGGCCCGTCGCCTTCGACCACTTCTCCTCGTCTTTCTTGTGAACTTGCTTCCAGTTTTGCGCGACTGCCAGCGACGAGAGCAAGAGCAGGGTTGCGAGTGTGGAGCATAGTCTCATTGCGTTCTGCCAGGCGGTGCGGGACTCTTATCGGCGGGCCTTCACGCGCGTGTGCGCCTCAGCAACTTCCATACGCGTCAAGTCGGCCAGCTTGGAGATGTTTTCTGTAGTGTCCTCATAGCCCGCCAGCATTGCGGCGACGAGGAGCGTGTCATCGACGGCGGTGACGACGATCTGGGTTTCGCCGCCCTGTTTGAGAGCGCCGGCGAAGACCTGCTGGCCCACATTAGAGATAGCGATAGGCTCAAACTC
>Ga0070741_10020951_pt1 | contig 10230 bp, 7 predicted proteins | sample Coa_R1_4_FD_66440 | JGI IMG/M metagenome (GOLD analysis project Ga0070741, IMG submission 66440) | Surface soil microbial communities from Centralia Pennsylvania, which are recovering from an underground coalmine fire - Coalmine... | ecosystem: Environmental > Terrestrial > Soil > Unclassified ...
GAAGACCGTCCTGCACTTGATTCCGTCGGGAATCCTTCGCGACAAAACACTGTGCCTGATCGGCAACGGCGTGGTGCTCTCGCCCGCGGCGCTGAAACAGGAAATCGGCGAACTGGAAGCCAGCGGCGTTGAAGTGCGTTCGCGCCTGAAGATTTCTCCGGCCACACCGTTGATCATGCCGTACCACATCGCGCTGGATCAGGCGCGCGAAAAGGCCGCGGGCTCGGGCGCCATCGGCACCACCGGCCGCGGCATCGGGCCGGCCTATGAAGACAAGGTAGCGCGCCGCGGCGTGCGCGTCGCCGATCTGAGTTACCCGCAAGAACTCGCCGAAAAACTGCGTGAAGTGCTGGATTACCACAATTTCGTGCTGACGAAATATCTCAACGCCGATTCCGTCGACTATCAGAAAACGCTCGATGAAGCGGTTGAATTCGGCGAATACGTCGAGCCGATGAAATCCGATGTCGCCGGCATCCTGCACGACCTGCGCCGCAACGGCGAGCGCGTGTTGTTCGAAGGCGCGCAGGGGGCGCTGCTGGACATCGACCACGGCACGTATCCGTACGTCACCTCAAGCAACACGACGACAGGCGGCGCGCTGGCCGGCGCGGGCGTCGGTGCCGATTACATCGACTACGTGCTCGGCATCGCGAAAGCCTACGCGACGCGCGTCGGCGGCGGCCCGTTCCCGACCGAACTGGACGACGACATCGGTGCGCACATCCGCAAGCGCGGCGACGAATTCGGCGCCTCCACCGGCCGCCCGCGCCGCTGCGGCTGGATGGACATCGTCGCGCTGAAGCGCGCGGTGTTGATCAACGGCATTTCCGGCCTGTGCATCACCAAGCTCGACGTGCTCGATGGCATGGAAAAACTCAAGGTGTGCATCGCCTACGAATACCGCGGCAAGCGCACCGAGTACGCGCCGCTGGACGCGGAAGGCTGGAAGGAATGCACGCCGGTGTACCTGGAATTCCCGGGCTGGCAGGAAGAAACCCACGGCATAACGGAATGGGAAAAACTCCCCGCCGCCGCGCGCGCCTATCTGCGCGCGCTGGAAGAACTCGCCGGCTGCCCACTCGCCATCGTCTCCACCGGCCCCGACCGAGACGCCAATATCGTCCTGCGCGATCCGTTTGCGTGAGTTCTGGTAGCGCTGGAGTTTGGTTTGCGGGAATCCGCAGCGCGAGTAGGTGAGGGTGGTGATCGCGCCGAAGGAAAGTCACTGGATTCCCGCTTTCGCGGGAATGACGACCAAGACTGTGATGCGATTTTGATTTGAGAGCAGGTTCTGCACATTGCGACTCGCGTGCGTTTCTTATAGCGTGCCGCTGATTTTCTGATCAAACCATCGAAACGGGGGCGAGATGCCGCGCACCAAAAAATCCGGCGAAGCCGGCAACGGCGGCGAACTGGGTTTTGAATCCAAGCTGTGGGCGGCCGCCGACGCGCTGCGCAACAACATGGACGCGGCCGAGTACAAGCACGTCGTGCTCGGTTTGATATTCCTGAAATACATCTCCGATGCGTTCGAAGCCCGGCACGCGGAACTCGAAGCGCAACGCGATCAGGGCGCCGACCCGGAAGATCCCGACGAATACCGTGCCGCCAGCATTTTCTGGGTGCCGCCGGAAGCGCGCTGGCAATACCTCAAATCGCAGGCGCCGCAACCCACCATCGGCCGGCTGGTGGACGACGCGATGGAAGCGATCGAGCGCGACAACCGCACGCTCAAGGGCGTGCTGCCCAAGGATTACGCGCGGCCCGGCCTGGACAAGCAGCGCCTCGGCCAGATCATCAATCTGGTCAGCGACATCGCGCTCGGCGACAGCGCCTCCAAATCGAAAGACACGCTCGGTCGCGTGTACGAATATTTCCTCGCGCAATTCGCCAGCGCGGAAGGCAAGAAGGGCGGGCAGTTCTACACGCCCTCGCACGTGGTGCGCGTGCTGGTGGAATGCTTGAGCCCATACAAGGGCCGCGTGTACGACCCGTGCTGCGGTTCCGGCGGCATGTTCGTGCAGAGCGAGAAGTTCATCGAGGCGCACGCCGGTAGGCTCGGCGATATTTCCATCTACGGGCAGGAATCCAACTACACCACTTGGCGGCTGGCCAAGATGAACCTCGCCATCCGCGGCATCGACGCGCAGATCGCGCACGGCGATTCGTTCCACAACGACCGCCACGCCGATCTCAAGGCCGATTACGTGCTGGCCAATCCGCCGTTCAATGACAGCGATTGGCGCGGCGAACTGCTGCGCGACGACAAGCGCTGGGTGTACGGCGTGCCGCCCGCGGGCAACGCCAACTACGCCTGGGTGCAGCATTTCATTCATCACCTCGCGCCCGGCGGCATCGCCGGCTTCGTGCTGGCCAACGGTTCGATGTCGTCCAATCAATCGGGCGAAGGTGAAATCCGCAAGGCCATCATCGAGGCCGATCTGGTGGACTGCATGGTCGCGCTGCCCGGCCAGTTGTTCTATTCCACGCAGATTCCGGTGTGCCTGTGGTTTCTGCGGCGCGACAAATCAAGACTTCCCTCTCCCGCCAATGCCTCCCGTCATTCCGGGGCCGCCGAAGGCGGAACCCGGAATCCAGCTTCCAGTATCGACCGCCGCGGGCAAACGCTTTTCATCGATGCGCGCAAGCTCGGACGCATGGCCGATCGCGTGCACCGCGAACTCACCGACGCCGACATCGCCAAAATCGCCGGCACCTATCACGCTTGGCGCGGCGACGCTGTTCGCCCCTCTCCCTCCGGGAGAGGGGCAGGGGGTGAGGGTTCGGACTCGCGTAATGCGTACCAAGACATCCCCGGCTTCTGCAAATCCGCCACCCTCGATGAAATCCGCAAGCACGGCCACGTGCTCACGCCCGGCCGCTACGTCGGCGCGGAAGCGGTCGAAGACGACGGCGAACCGTTCGAGCAGAAGATGCAGCGCCTCGTCGCAACATTGTGCGAGCAGCAGGCCGAAGCCGCGAAACTGGATGCTGCCATCGCCGCCAACTTGAAGGAGTTGGGGTATGGCGGGTGAAGTTCGACTCGCCGACCTCTGCGACGCTATCGTCGACTGCCCGCATTCAACTCCCGTATGGACGAATAGCGGCGCTATCGTGCTGCGCAATCAAAACATACGGAACGGTCGTCTAGACCTTTCTGAACCCAGTTACACCGATGAGGCGCATTTCACAGATCGCACTCGTCGTGCCATGCCGAGTCCCGGAGACCTCGTGATCACACGGGAAGCACCGATGGGAGAGGTGTGCATGATTCCTTCGGGACTCCGCTGCTGCCTCGGCCAACGTATGGTGCTCCTGCGCCCCAACCGAAGACTCGCGGAGCCACGCTATCTTTTGTATGCATTGCGGTCCAAGGCAGTGCAGCACGAGATCGGCGTAAACGAGGGCACCGGATCAACGGTGAGTAATCTTCGCATTCCGCTCTTAGAATCGCTCCCAATTCCAGTTCGGCCATTACCAGAACAACGCGCGATCGCGCATATCCTCGGCACGCTGGACGACAAGATCGAATTGAACCGGCGCATCAGCGAAACGCTGGAAGCGATGGCGCGGGCGCTGTTCAAGTCATGGTTCGTGAATTTCGATCCCGTGCGCGCCAAGATGGACGGCCGCTGGCGGCGCGGCCAATCGTTGCCCGGTCTGCCCGCCCACCTCTACGACCTCTTCCCCGATCGCCTCGTCGATTCCGAACTCGGCGAAATTCCGGAAGGGTGGGAAGTTGGGAACATCGATGGCCTTTGCGAATCGATCACAAGCGGCGGCACGCCTGCGCGCATGAATGCAGCATATTGGAATGGCGGTTCGATCCCGTGGTTCAAGACCGGCGAGCTCCTCGACAGTCCGCTGCTTGACTCGGAGGAACATATATCTGAGGCGGCGCTGGCGAATTCGTCGTGCAAGCTGTGGCCTGCAGGAACAGTTCTATTCGCTCTTTATGCATCACCGACCGTTGGGCGACTCGGTATTCTGACCACGGCAGGAACATCAAATCAGGCGGCTGCCGGCCTTATTGCAAAGCCACGCTATGGCGTTCCGTTTCTCAGGCGAACATTGATTCAGGCGAGAACGAAATTTCAATCTATTGCAGTTGGCGCCGCGCAGCAGAACATCAATCAAGGAGTACTGAAGTCGCATCGTGTCGTTTTGCCATCGAACGAATTCGCTGCGATTTATTCCAGAACCATATCTCCATTTGATGATCTTCAAGCCGCTCTTGCGCGCCAATCCCGCACCCTCGCCACTCTGCGCGACACGCTACTGCCCAAGCTGATCTCCGGCGAATTGCGGGTGAAGGACGCCGAACGGTTCGCGGCCAGGGTCGTTTGAACGTGGACCCGCGCGTCACCGAGCTGCATTGCATCATGCCGATGGCGAACGTCGCTTCGGTGATGCAACACGGCATCCTTTCCTACGAGCGCGCGGAAAAGCTGAAGCACCATTCTGTCGCGATGCAAGCGGTGCAGGACAGGCGTGACCAGAAGCAGGTGCCGGGCGGATTGAAACTCCATCAATACGCCAATCTCTATTTTCACGCGCGCAATCCGATGATGTTCGTGCGCAAGGATCAGGCGAACAGCCTTTGCGTGCTGGCGGTATCGACGGATGTCTTGCGGATGCCGGATGTGGTCATTACCGATTGCAATGCGGCCAGCGGTTATGCGCGCTACCTCGCGCCGTCCCAGTGGCAGTTGCTGGACTTCGATGACATCTTTGCACCGGATTGGCGGCATCCCGGAGATCCGTCGCGCTTCTATCAGCACAGGTCGCGCAAATGCGCCGAAGTGCTGGTTCCCGGCTGCGTCGAGTCTCGATTTCTGAGAGGCGCGTATGTCATGGATGAGCAGGCCGCACAAAGGCTTCGAAGCCTCGGCTTCGGTCTGCCGATCCGGATCGATCCGGTGCTATTCTTCAAGTGAGCGAACGGGGCACGACCATGTTCAAGGTGCTAATCGGCAACCTGTTCGAAAGCCAGGCGCAGACGCTGGTGAATACCGTAAATTGCGTTGGCGTGATGGGCAAGGGCGTGGCGGAAGAGTTCAAGAAGCGCTATCCCGCCATGTTCAAGGACTACCAGAGCCGCTGCGAGCGCAAGGCGGTGCGCTTGGGCGAGCCGTATCTGTACGTGGATGCCTCCGGTGCGCGCATCGTGAACTTCCCGACCAAGAACCACTGGCGCGCAGCGTCGCGGCTGGCGGACATCGAGCGCGGGCTGGATTACTTCGTCGAGCACGTGACCGAGTGGGGCGTCACCAGCGTGGCGATGCCTCCGCTCGGTTGCGGCAATGGCGGGCTGGAATGGACGGAAGTCGGCCCGCTGATCTGGCGCAAGTTGCATGCGTTGCCGATCGACGTGGAGCTGTACGCGCCTTACGGCACGTCGAAGACGCAATTGACCGAGGGATTTTTATCTGCGCCTTCGCAAATGAGCTTGCAAGGCAAGGGGCGTCCGCAGTCCAAAATGAATCCCGACTGGATCGTATTGATGGAAGTGCTGCGCGAGTTGCAAGCGCAGCCGTATGCGAATCCGGTGGGCAACACGATCTTCCAGAAGATTGGCTACGTGGTCACCGAGATGGGCGTGCCAACCGGATTTTCGTTCGGCAAGGGCTCTTACCGCCCGTTCTCGCCGGAAGCGAAACTTGCATTGCACGAATTCGCCAACCGCAATTGGCTGCAGCAGGAGCAATTGGGACGCATGATGGCGCTTCGCGTGGAGCCGGCTTATGAGAAGGATCGTCAGCGGTTCCGCGAGCAAATCGAAAAGTATCAAAGGAAGATTGCCAAAACGGTCGATTTGTTCAGCCGGATCAAGAGCACCGAGCAGGCCGAAGAGGTGACGACGGTGTTGTATGCGAGTCGGCAACTCAAGCGAAGCAGATCCGGCGAAGAAGTGGCTGAGCAGGATGTGTTCGATTACATCCTCGAGTGGAAAAAGTCCTGGAACGAAGAGGAAAAGAAGCAAGCCGTCGCCGAAGCCATTCGCAACCTGGTGGTGCTGGGTTGGATGCGCGCGCGCGTCAGCGAGTCGATGCTCGATGCCGCATGAGCGGCTTCAGTGAATCCATCGTCGAAGAAGCCGCGCTGGCCTGGCTGGAAAGCCTCGGCTGGCAGGTTCGCCACGGCATTGAAATCACGCCGGGCGAGCCTGCGGCCGAGCGCGACGATTACGGCCAGGTGATTCTGGCGCAGCGGCTGCGCGACGCGCTGGGGCGGCTCAATCCCGATCTCCCCGCGGAAGCGCTGGAAGAAGCGTTTCGCAAACTGACGCGCATCGAAGCGCCGTCGCTGCTGGAGCGCAATCGCGCCGCGCACCGGATGCTGGTGCAAGGCGTCAGCGTCGAATACCGGCGCAGGGACGGCTCTATCGCCGGCGCGCAGGCGCGCGTGTTGGATTTCGACAAGCCCGGGAACAACGATTGGCTCGCGGTCAATCAATTCACGGTGGTCGAGGGACGGCACACGCGGCGGCCGGACGTGGTGCTGTTCGTCAATGGCCTGCCGCTCGGCGTGATCGAGTTGAAGAACGCGGCGGACGAAAACGCGACGATCTGGTCGGCCTTGCGGCAGTTGCAGACTTACCAGTCGCAGATTCAGCAACTGTTCTCGACCAACGCCGCGCTGGTGATTTCCGATGGCGTGCAGGCGCGCATCGGTTCGCTGGGCGCTGGCAAGGAATGGTTCAAGCCGTGGCGCACGATCGGCGGCCGCGAAGATGCACCGGCAACGATGCCTCAGTTGCAGGTGGTGCTGGAAGGCGTGTTCGAGCGCAAACGTTTTCTGGATCTGCTTCGCCACTTCATCGTGTTCGAGGACGAGGGCGCCGGCAAGCTGGTGAAGAAGATGGCGGGCTACCACCAGTTTCACGCGGTGAACGCAGCCGTGGAGGAAACGTTGCGGGCGCTCGACGGCCGGGTGGCCGAAGGGCGCTTTTCGGCGGGCGAACAGCCGGGCGGCGATCCCGGCGATCGCCGCGTCGGCGTGGTATGGCACACGCAAGGTTCGGGCAAGAGCCTGACGATGGTGTTCTACGCGGGCCGCATCATCCTGCATCCGGCGATGGCAAATCCGACCATCGTCGTGATCACAGATCGCAACGATCTGGATCAGCAGTTGTTCGCGACCTTCGCGCGCTGCCATGACCTGCTGCGCCAGCCGCCGGTGCAGGCGAGCGATCGCGCCGATCTGCGCCGCAAGCTGGCGGTGGCATCCGGTGGCGTGGTGTTCACCACCATCCAGAAGTTTCTGCCGGAAGAGTCCGGCGGCCGTCAGGAAGCGCTTTCGCAACGGCGCAACATCGTGGTGATCGCAGACGAGGCGCACCGCAGCCAGTACGGATTCATCGAAGGTTTCGCACGGCACATGCGCGACGCGCTGCCGCACGCGTCCTTCATCGGCTTTACCGGCACGCCGGTCGAAAAGACCGACGCCAGCACACGCGCCGTGTTCGGCGATTACATCAGCGTGTACGACATTCAGCGCGCGGTGGCCGATGGCGCCACGGTGCCGATCTATTACGAAAGCCGGCTGGCGAAGCTGGCGCTGAAGGAGTCGGAGAAGCCGCACATCGATCCTGCTTTCGACGAAGTGACCGAAGGCGAGGAGGTCGAGCGCAAGGAAAAACTGAAGAGCAAGTGGGCACAGCTCGAAGCAGTGGTCGGCGCGGAGAATCGTGTGCGCCTGATCGCGCGCGATCTGGTCAAGCACTACGAAGAACGCTGTGAGGCGATATCCGGCAAGGCGATGGTAGTGACGATGAGCCGCCGGATTGCCGTGGAGCTTTATCGCGAGATCGCGCTGCTGCGCCCGGAATGGACATCCGACGACGACGGCGCCGGTGCGATGAAAATCGTGATGACGGGTTCCGCATCCGATCCGCTGGACTGGCAGCCGCACATCCGCAACAAGGCGCGCCGCGAAGCGCTGGCGACGCGCTTTCGTGATCCGAACGATCCATTCCGTATCGCAATCGTACGCGACATGTGGCTGACCGGTTTCGACTGCCCTAGCTTGCACACGATGTACGTGGACAAGCCGATGCGCGGCCAAGGATTGATGCAGGCCATCGCACGCGTGAACCGCGTGTTCCGGGACAAGCCGGGCGGCCTGGTAGTGGATTACCTGGGCCTGGCCGACGAACTGAAGCAGGCATTGGCCACCTACACGGAAGCGGGCGGCACCGGCAAGACCGCGCTCGATCAGAGCGAAGCCGTGGCGCTGATGCTGCAGAAACACGAAATCTGCTGCGGTCTGTTCCATGGGTTCGATTGGAGTCGCTGGAGCAAAGGCACCCCGCAGGAGCGGATCAGGCTTCTGCCTGCCGCGCAGGAACATATCCTGGCGCTCGAAGACGGCAAGACCCGTTTACAGAAAGCCGTGACGGAGTTGTCGCAGGCATTCGCTCTCGCCGTCCCGAACAACGAGGCGCTTGCGATCCGCGACGACGTGGGTTTCTTTGAGGCGGTGCGCGCGGTGCTGGTGAAGAACGCGCCGGGCGAACGCCCGAGCGAGGAAGATTTCGGACACGCGATACGGCAGATCGTTTCCAAGGCCATCGCTTCAGACGAAGTGGTGGATATCTTCGCAGCCGCCGGGTTGCAGAAACCCGACATCTCGATCCTTTCCGACGAGTTCCTGGCCGAAGTACGCGGCATGCCGCAGCGGAATCTCGCGGTCGAACTGCTGCGGAAATTGCTCAAGGGCGAAATTCGTCTGCGCCTGAAACGGAATGTGGTGCAAGGCCGTTCGTTTTCGGAAATGCTGGAGCAGGCGATCCGCAAGTACCAGAACCGCGCGATCGAAACGGCGCAGGTGATCGAGGAGTTGATCCAGCTCGCGAAAGACATGCGCGCTGCCGAAGCGCGCGGCGAAAAACTTGGCCTGAGCGAGGACGAGCTTGCTTTCTATGATGCGCTGGAAGTCAACGACAGCGCCGTGAAGGTGCTCGGCGATGCAACCCTGCGGACGATTGCGCGAGAGCTAGTCGAGAACGTGCGGAAGAACGTGACCATCGACTGGACGCTTCGCGAAAACGTGCGCGCCCAGTTGCGCGTGCTGGTCAAGCGAATCTTGCGCAAATACGGTTATCCGCCGGACAAGCAGGAGAAGGCAACGCAGACGGTACTTGAACAGGCCGCGTTGCTCTCGCAGGAATGGGCGGTAGCGGCTTAGGCGTACTAGCGTGCGCAATATTTCCTTGCCCGTGGTTCCTGCACGCGTTTGCCCGGTTTCATCCTGATGTGTTGTCGCAGCCACGCGGCGAAATCCTTTTCGCGCAGTTTGCTTTCCGCAAGAGCGAGATAGGCTGGATAGAGCTCCAGATTGTCGGCGTCCAGTTCTCCGTCGTTAAGTATGACGAAAGTTTCGCAGGCGACCGCGGCTGTGCGTTTGTTGCCGTCGACAAACGGATGGTTGCGCGCAAGGCCATAGGCAAGGCTAGCCGCGAGATCGGCAAGATCAGGCACGGGATCGCCATAGGCATACAACTGCTGCGGACGCGCAAGCGCCGATTCAAGCAGCTTTTCGTCGCGCACGCCGCCGGTTCCGCCGTGCTCGGCAAGCTGGCGATCGTGGATCGCAAGCGCGAGGATCTTGTCCAGCCAGACGATCATCATCATTAACTGTCGGCCAGTTTGCGCAACAGCGTGCGGCGTTTGCGCATCACCTTCTCCGCCACTTCCATCTGTTTGGCGAGGGTGGGATCGTAGGTGGTGAGCTTGATGCCGTCGGGCGTTTCCAGCGCGTACAGTTCGTCGCCTTTCTCCACGCGCAGGCGCGCGAGCAGTTCGCGCGGCAGGATCACGCCGGCGGAATTGCCGATGGTGGTGACTTTGAGTTTCATGATCGCGGCACCGCTGTTGTTATAACGACCGTTATACTAGCGGGATTGGCGATCGATGACCAGTATTGCCGTCCATGGCCGGTTGACCCGTGACCGGGATGAAGAAAGAAGGGTTCGCTAGTTCGCTATCACCTCACCTCGATCACCGCGAGACCATGACTCGGCAGCGTGATCGTCAGTGCGTCGTGATCGAGCGCGATGTTCTCCGGCGGTGGCATTGCCGCGGCGGCGCGCAGTTTCTTCAACTGCTCCATGGTCGGATAACGCGGCGAACCCATCGCGGCGTAGGCGGCATGCATGTCGCCGTGCTTGGCATCGACGCGTGACACCGACGCACGCGTGGCGTTGAGGTGTTCGAACTTCAAGGT
>Ga0070741_10020953_pt1 | contig 10229 bp, 9 predicted proteins | sample Coa_R1_4_FD_66440 | JGI IMG/M metagenome (GOLD analysis project Ga0070741, IMG submission 66440) | Surface soil microbial communities from Centralia Pennsylvania, which are recovering from an underground coalmine fire - Coalmine... | ecosystem: Environmental > Terrestrial > Soil > Unclassified ...
GAGCCAGCGCTCGACGGCGTGGCGGAGGTCGGTGGCGCGGAGGGGGACGGGGATGGCGCCGTCCATGCCCGCTTCGAGTGCCGGCCACCGGCGGGCGGCGGCGCTGCCCATGCCCACGATCGGCGTGCCGGGCGCGCCGACCTCACGCTCGAGCTCGCGCAGGATGCGCGTGGCCTCGTAGCCGTCCATGCCGGGCATGTCGGCGTCCATGAGGACGAGGTCGTAGCGCTTGGTGGCGGCCATGGTGATGGCTGCGTCACCGGAACTGGCGACGTCCGCGCTGAACCCGATCGACTGCAGCATCCGCAGCACGACCAACTGGCGCATGCGGTCGTCTTCCACAACCAGGATGTGCCCCACGGCTACTTGGTCGGCGGAGGCGCGCAGTCGCATCAACAACGCCCCCTCAAACGTCCGTTGCGTGGTCGCGGCCGCCGCCCCGCGAAAGCAGAGCCGCGTGCGCACGTTCGTTGCGCTGGTCGCGGCCGCGCCCTGCGAAAGCAGAGCCGAGTGCGCACGTTCGGTGCACCGGTCTCGGGCCGCCGCCCTGCGAAAAACAGAACCGCGTTTCGCACGTTCGGTTCGCCGGTCGCGGCCGCCGCCCGGCGAAAAACAGAACCGCGTTTCGCTTGAGCGCTGGCGCGCGCGCCGATATGGACAAAGCCGCGCGAACTGGGCAAGCGTGAAGCCACCAACGCTCAAGCGAAACCGCGTTCTGTTTTTGACCACGCCGGGCCACGCGGGACCGCATCCCGGGCCCCGGCCCGCCACGCCCCCACCGCGGCGCGCACGCCCGCACCCCGGCCCGCACCCAGCGCCCGCCCCGCCGGTCAGCGACCCTCGGGCTCGGGCGGGAGGTAGGCGAGGTGGAGGTCGCCCAGGCGCACGAGCATCGAGGCCAGCCACGCCCCGAGGCCGCTCAGCATGGTCTCCATCTGCCCGAGGTCGGCGAGTACCGCTTCCGTCAGCTCGAACGTCCCGTCATAGGGGAACTCGGCCGCCCAGCCCCGCGGCGTCAGCTCGTCGTCGAAGACCCGCTCCAACGTGGGCGCCATCAGGCGCAGGTGCTCCCCCCCGAGCTGGGGGCCGTTGCGGTCGAGCACCCCGCGGATGGCGGCGAGGTCGGGCTCATCGATTAGGTCCTGCAGCCGCAGCACGACCTCGATGCCGAGCTCGGGCGGCTCGTCGAGCTCGTTCTCGACCCGCCACGTCCGGTACGCCGTCTGGCTCCACGTCGGCCAGTCGAGCGTGATGTCGGCGCGCAGGCGGGGCGGCGTGCCCTCGCCGGGGAGGGCGAACGACGTCTCCCACGTGAGATCGCCGCCCAACAGGTCCGCCTGGAACCGTTCCTCCCCCGCATCACGGTCGAGCATTGCGTCGCGGCAGGACCGGCGCAGCGCTTCGACGGCCGCGAGGAAGGCGTGGTCCAGCATGAGGTCCCGCCAAGCTACCCGTGCGGGTGGGAGTGGTCAGCCGCGGCGCACGTTGGGCTTGCGCCCGTGGTTCGCCTTGCTGCGGCGAGCCTTGATCTTCTTCTTCACCGTCCGCTTCGACACGAGGGACCAAGGTACCGGCCGGCGGTAGCGTCGGGCCAGTGGAGCGCCTAGGGATCGTCGGCTTGCCGAACGCCGGCAAGTCGAGCCTGTTCAACGCCTTGACCGGAGGGTCGGCCGTTGTCGCGCCCCACCCGTTCAGCACGACGGAGACCAACGTGGGTGTCGCCCACGTCCCCGACCGCCGTCTCACCGCCCTCGCGGAGATGTCCAAGAGCCGCAAGGTGGTGCCCGCCACGGTCGAGTTCGTCGACATCGCCGGGCTCGTCGCCGGGTCGGCGTCGGGCGAAGGGCTCGGCAACCGGTTCCTCGCCGGGATCCGTGAGGCCGACGCCCTGTGCCTGGTGCTGCGCAGCTTCGAGGACGCCAACGTCCCGGGCGGGACCGACCCCCTCGACGACCTCACCGTGCTCGAGCTCGAGCTCGTGCTGGCTGACGCCGCCACCGCCGACAACCAGCTCGACAAGCGGCGCAGGGCGGCGAAGTCGGGCGACCGCCAGGCCGCCGCCGAGGCGGAGGCCCTCGACGCGGCGTCGAAGGTGCTCCAGGACGGCACGCCGATCTGGCGGTCGGCGCTGACCAAAGAGCAGCGGTCCGCCCTCCGGCCGTTCTTCCTGCTGACCAACAAGAGCGTCCTCGCCGTGGTCAACATCGGCGAGGCCCAGCTGGCCGACGCCGATGCCATCGCCCAGCCGGTCGCCAAGGAGCTCGGCGCCGAAGCGGTGCCCGTATGCGTCCAGCTCGAAGCCGAGGCGGCCCAGCTCCCCCCCGAGGAACGGTCGGAGCTGCTCGAGGGCCTCGGCCTGGGCGAGGGCGCCCTGCCCCGCGTCGCCCACTCGGCGTACTCCGTCCTCGGCCGGTGGACGTTCCTCACGACCGGCGACAAGGAGAGCCGGGCGTGGACGTTCCGCGCCGGCGCCAAGGCGCCCGAGTGCGCGGGCGTGATCCACTCCGACCTCCAACGCGGCTTCATCCGCGCCGAGGTCATCCGGTGGGACGAGCTGCTCACCCTCGGGTCGTGGCAGGCGGCCAAGGAGGCGGGCAAGCTCCGCGTCGAGGGCAAGGACTACGACGTCCAGGACGGCGACGTGCTGGAGATCCGGTTCAACGTCTGAGATGCCCTGGCTGCTGCGCAGCGGCGAGGTCCTCGCATCGGCCGAGCTCGCCACCTCGCGCCGCGACCGCCGCCGGGGCCTGCTCGGCCGCGACGGCATCGACGGGGCGCTGCTGATCGAGCCGGCGCGCTCGATCCATACGGTCGGCATGCGCTTCCCGATCGACGTGGCCTACTGCCGCCGCAACGGTCAGGACCTCGAGGTCATCGGCACGAAGACCATGGCGCCGTGGCGCATCGGCATGCCCCGCCTGCGCGCCGGGTGCGTGATCGAGGCCGAGGGCGGGGCGTTCCAACGGTGGGGGCTGGCAACGGGCGACCTGCTGCAGGTGACGTGACGGGCCGGCTCGTCCTGGTGGCGACGCCGTTGGGGAACATGGCCGACCTCTCTCCCCGCGCCGTCTCCGTGCTCACCTCGGCCGACGCCATCGCGTGTGAGGACACGCGGACGACGCGGAGGTTGTTGCAGTTGGCCGGCATCCCTGCGCCCCCGCTGCTCGCCGTCCACGAGCACAACGAGGCGTCGATGGTCGGGCCCCTCCTCGACCGCCTCACCCGCGGGGAAACCGTCGCCCTGGTGACCGACGCCGGGCTGCCGGCGATCTCCGATCCCGGCCATCGCGTGGTGCGCGCCGTCGCCGACGCCGGCTTCGCCGTGTCCGTCGTGCCCGGGCCGTCCGCGGCCGTCGCCGCCGTCGCCGTGAGCGGCATGCCCGCAGACCGGTTCGTCTTCGAGGGCTTCTTGCCGCGCAAAGGTGCGGAGCGGGCGCGCCGCCTGGCCGCCGTGGCCTCCGAGCCGCGCACCGTCGTGCTCTACGAGGCGCCCCATCGCGTCCGGTCCACGCTGGCGGACCTGTGTGCCGCCGCGGGCGCGGACCGGCGCGTCGTCGTGGCGCGGGAGCTGACCAAGCTCCACGAGGAGGTGTGGCGCGGGACGCTCGGGGAGGCGGCCGCCCGGCCTGACGAACCCCGCGGCGAGTACGTCCTCGTCCTCTCCGGTGCACCCCCGCCGGAGCCGGCCGCCGAAGAGCTCATCGAGTCGTCGCTGCTCGACGAGCTGGCCCGCGGCGCCCCTCGCCGCGACGCCGTCGCCACCGTCGCCGCCGCTCTTGGTGTGCCGAAGCGCCGTGTCTACGACGCGGCGGTCCGGCTGCGGCCCTAATCCCGGACGGCCGCCCGGCCGCACCCCGGTACCGTTGACGGGTGGCCCGGTTCTACGTGACGACGCCGATCTACTACGTCAACGACGCGCCCCACATCGGCCACGCCTACACGACCGTCACCGCCGACGCCCTCGCCCGCTGGCACCGCCTCATCGGTGACGACACGTTCTTCCTCACCGGCACCGACGAGCACGGCCTCAAAGTGGCGCAGTCCGCCGCCGCCGCGGGTCGGACGCCCGAGGAGCATGCCGAGCTCAACGCAGCGCGCTTCCGTGAGGCGTGGCAGTCGCTCGACATCGCCTTCGACGACTTCATCCGCACGACCGAACCCCGCCACTATGCAACGACGCAGGCGTTGCTGCAGAAGGCGTACGACAACGGGTTCATCGACCTCGATACCTATGAGGGCCCGTACTGCGTCGCATGCGAGGCGTACTACAACGAATCGGAGCTCGTCGACGGCAACTGCCCGATCCACCTCCGCCCCGTGGAGATCTTCAAAGAGCAGAACTACTTCTTCCGCTTGTCGCGTTTCGCCGACCGCGTCGCCGAGTGGGCGAGCCGACCGGGCGCCATCACGCCGGAGTCAAAGCGCAACGAGGTGCTCGGCTTCATCCGCGGCGGCCTCGATGACGTATCGATCACGCGCACATCGCTCACGTGGGGCGTGCCCGTGCCGTGGGCGCCGGGCCATGTGTTCTACGTCTGGTACGACGCGCTGATCAACTACATCACCGCCATCGGCTACGGCACCGATCCCGACCGGTTCACGACGTGGTGGCCGGCGGTCCACCATCTGATCGGCAAGGACATCATCAGGTTCCATTGCGTCTACTGGCCCGCGATGCTGATGGCCGCTGGGGAGGAGCCGCCGGCGCACGTGCACGTGCACGGGTACCTCCTCGTCGGGGGCGAGAAGATGAGCAAGACGCGGCTCAACCAAATCGCCCCGGCGGACCTGCTCCCCGAGTTCGGCGTGGACGGGTTCCGGTACCACTTCCTTCGCGACCAAGCCTTCGGGCCCGACGGCGACTTCTCGTACGAAGCGATGGTCAGCCGCTACAACGCGGACCTGGCCAACAACTTCGGCAACCTCGCCGCGCGCGTCACGACGGTCGTGGACCGCAAATGCGGCGGGATCGGTCCCGCCCCCTCGCCCGGCTCGCCGCTCGCCAAGGTCGCGGCGTCCGTCGTGGCTGACGCCAGCGACGCGTGGGCGCGGGTGCAGCCCTCCGAGGCGCTCGAGGCGACGTGGCGGCTCATCCGGGAGACGAACTCGTACCTCGAGGCCAACGAGCCGTGGAAGATGGAGCCTGGGCCGGCGGTCGATGCGGTCATGGGCGACGCGCTCGAGGTGTTGCGCATCGTTGCTGTCCTCGCGTCTCCCGCCTTGGTGCGTGCCACCCGGGTGCTGTGGTCGTCGCTCGGGCTGCCCGGCGCGCCGACCGATGTCCGCGTGCCCGACGGGCTGGCGTGGGGCGGCTACCCGGGAGGCCTGCCAGTGGCCAAGGGCTCGCCGCTGTTCCCCCGGCTGGCTCCGGCGGCGCGGTGAGCTGGGCCGACAGCCACTGCCACGTCTCCTACGACGGCGTCGGGATCGAGGCGGTGGCGCGCGCCGCAGAGGCCGGTGTGGCGCGCGTCGTGAGCATCGGCACCGACGTGGCGCGGAGCGCGGCGGCCCTCGCCGATGCCCGGAAGTGCCGTGCGGCCGGGCTCTCGGTGTGGGCGACGGCGGGGGTCCACCCCCACGACGCCGTGCACGGCACCGCCGGCATCGAGGCGTTCCTGTCGGAACCCGAGGTGGTGGCCGTGGGGGAGTGCGGGCTCGACTACTACTACGAGCACTCGCCGCGGGCCGCCCAACTGGAGGTGTTCGAGGCCCAGGTCGAGCTGGCCAATCGCCACGGGCTGGCCCTGGTGGTGCACACGCGGGACGCGTGGGACGACACGCTGGCCGTCCTTGACTCGGTCGGGGTGCCCGAGCGCACGGTCATCCACTGCTTCAGCGGCGGGCCCGACGAGGCCCGGGCGTGCCTCGACCGGGGCGCGGTGCTGAGCTTCTCGGGGATCGTCACGTTCAAGAACGCCGGGCCGGTGCGCGAGGCCGCCGCCCTGTGCCCGCTCGACCGCCTCCTGGTCGAGACCGACGCCCCGTTCCTCGCGCCGGTGCCCCACCGGGGCCAGCCGAACGAGCCGGCCTGGGTGGCGCTGGTCGGCGAGCAGGTAGCCTCGGTCCGCGGCGTCCCGACCTCGGTCGTCGAGGACGCCACGTGGGCGACCACAGAACGGGTGTTCGACCTGGCCTGACCCGCCCGTTGCGGTGCCGCCGGATGGTGTCTAGGGTGCGGCCCGCGGAGGGTACTGGGTAAGAACCCTGCGCGCCTGTCTGTTGGCCGGGTTCCACCCCCCGACGAAGCCGGCCGGGCCCGCCGTCGCACCAGGAGTTCGCCGGACCTGCAACCATCGCCGCTGTCGCCGTGCGCCCTTCCGGGCCCTGACCGCCCGCATGCCGGCGCGGCGCCGGTGCGCCGCTCGCCCGGGCGCCCGGGTGCGGCCCCGGCTCGTGGTGCACTGGCGTCCCCGGCCGCCGGTCGCGATGCCGGCCCCGCTCCCACCCGCGCCGCGGCCCCCGTTCGCTCCGTCACCGGCCCGGCTCGCTCCGTCGCCGGCCCGGCTCGCCGCAGCACTGGCACTCCCGAGCGGCCCGTGCCTTCGTCGCGCCCCCTTATCGCCGCTCCCGCCAGGGTCCGGCCTGGCGATTCGGCGCCACGTCGGGTGGCGACCGCCCTCCTGCTGTGCGCGGGCATGGCGGTCATCCCCCTCGTCGCCCTCCGGAGCGGCAGCTCCGCGCCGGTCGCCCGCGCCTCCCGCGCCCCGGCAGCCTCCCGGCGGCAGCCCGGCGCGGCCTCACCCGTCGCTGCGGCGGCACCCGTGGCGACAGTGCTCGACGTCGAGGCCGCCGCCGCGGTCCACGCCGCTGCCGAGTTCTCGACGCCGCTCGCCGTGGCTGCCGCGGCGCCCGCCGCCTCGGTGGCGCCCGTGCTCCCGCACCCTGCCAGCACGCCAGCGGTCCAGGCGGCAGTGGCGCAGCCGGCACCGACGCCCGCTCCGGCGGCGCGCCCGGTCGTTCAGAGATCACCCCTGGCACCCGTCACCGCGACCAGTGCGCCGACCCACTCCGCCGTCGTCGCCCGGCCCGCCGCCACCGCACCGAAGCCGGGGGAGCAGGGGCTGGCGTCGTGGTACCGGGCGCCGCCCGGGACCTGCGCGCACCCCACGCTGCCGTTCGGCACCGTGTTGACGGTGACCGACGTCACCAATGGGCGGTCGGTGACGTGCCGGGTCGACGACCGTGGGCCCTACGCCAGCGGGCGCGTCGTGGACCTCTCGCCGGACGTGTTCGCCCGGCTCGCGCCGCTCGGCGCTGGGGTCGCGGTCGTGCGCGTCACCTGGTGACGCTGACCCGCCGCGAGATCTCCGCCCTCCTCCGCGACCACGGCCTGGCCCCCCGGCGGTCGTTGGGCCAGAACTTCGTCGCCGATCCCAATACCGTCCGGCGCATCGCCCGGCTGGCGGGCGTGGGGCCGGGCGACCGAGTGGTCGAGATCGGCGCCGGCCTAGGGTCGCTCACCCTCGCGCTCCGGGAGACCGGCGCCGAGGTCACCGCCATCGAGGTCGACCGTGGCCTCGTGGGCGTCCTGCGCTCGGTCGTCGAGCCGGCCGGTGTGCGTGTGGTCGAGGGGAACGCGCTCGCCCTGGACTGGGGGGCTCTCTTGGGCGAGGCCCCCTGGGTCCTGGTGGCCAACCTTCCCTACAACGTGGCCACCCCCCTCATCGTCCGGCTGCTCGAGGAGGTGCCGGCCATCGAGCGCATGCTCGTCATGGTCCAGGCCGAGGTTGCCGACCGGCTCGTCGCCCGCCCCGGGTCGGCGTCCTACGGCGCCGTCTCGGTGACGGTGTCGTGGTGGGCGGACGCGAGCGTGGTGGGGGATGTGCCCCAGAGCGTGTTCGTGCCCAGGCCCAACGTCGGGTCGTCGCTGGTCGCGTTGCGCCGGCGGCCACCGCCACCGGGCGACTACACGCGAGTGAAGGCAGTGGTGCGCGCCGGGTTCGCGCACCGCCGGAAGATGCTGCGCACCACGCTGGGAGGCGTCGTCGACGCCGGCGCGTTCGCCGCGGCGGGCGTGGCGCCGACAGCGCGGGCTGAGGAACTCGGCCTCGAGCAATGGTGCAGGCTGGCGATGTGGACATCGAGCGGGCCTACGCAAAGCTGACGCTCGCGCTCCGCATCGTCGGGGTACGTGACGACGGCTACCACGAGCTCGACGCCGAGATGGTGACCGTCGACCTTGCGGACGAGCTCAGGTTCTCCGATGGGGACGCCCTTCGCGTGTCCGACGTCAGTGGGGGCGCCGAGCCCGTCACGGCCGGCGCGGACAACCTCGTGTCGCGCGCGCTGCGGGCGGTGGGGCGCACGGCGTCGGTCGAGCTCGTCAAACGGATCCCGGCGGGCGGCGGCCTCGGCGGGGGGTCGGCCGACGCCGCAGCCGTGCTGCGGTGGGCCGGGCGCGGCGACGACCTGGTGCTCGCGGCGTCACTGGGCGCGGACGTGCCGTTCTGCGTGCGGGGCGGGCGGGCGCGGGTGCGGGGGGTGGGCGAAGTGGTGGAGGCGCTGCCCTGCACGCCCGGCGAGGTGTACACCCTGGTCACGCCGCCGGTGCATGTGTCGACCGTCGCCGTCTACCGCGCGTGGGACGCCCTCGGCGGCCCGAGCGGGGGGACGAACGACCTCGAGCCCGCCGCGCTCCACGTGGCCCCCGTCCTCGCCGATTGGCGCGACTCGCTCGGTGCCGCGACGGGCGAGGTGCCGTCGCTCGCCGGCAGCGGCTCGACGTGGTTCGTTCCGGGGGCGTTCCCGCAGGTGCCGGGCGCCGTGGTGGTCCGCACCGTCTGCCCGCCGCCCACCTGACGACCTCTCCTCCGGGCGCGCCGCGTGAGCGGCACGGGCCGTGCGTCGGCGCGGGCGCCTGGTTACGGCGCGGGGCGCGAGCCCCGCACGAGCCGACCGGGCGAGGCGCCGGTCGCCTCCCCCCGGTCGCGTACGACGGTGCCCGCGACGATCGTCTGCAGGTACCCGTGCGCAGGCTGGAGGAGCCGCTTCCCGCCGGCCGGGAGGTCGTAGGCCATCCGCGGCGCGGACGGGGCGAGGGCCTCGAAGTCGATCACATTGACGTCGCCCTTGTAGCCCGGTGCCAGGACGCCGCGGTCGTTCAGGCCCACCGCTTCGGCCGTGTCGCGTGTGTGGCGCCGCACCAACCACTCGATGGGCAGTCGCGGGCCGCGACGGCGGTCCTTGCCCCAGTGTGCGAGGAGCGTCGTCGGGAAGCTGCCGTCGCTGATGATGCCGACATGCGCCCCGCCATCACCGAGGGCGGGCACGGTGTGTGGGTGCTCGAGCATCTCACCGACGACGCGCAGGTCGCCCGACGCGTAGTTGATGATGGGTACGTACAGGAGGCGGCGCCCATCATCTTCGAGCAGCAGGTCGTAGAGCAGCTCGTCGGGGCGCACGCCCTGCTGTGCGGCCATCGCGGCGACGCTGGCCGACGGCGGCGGCTCATAGTCGGGCGGGTCGGTGAGCACGAACGTGGACTCGAGGTTGTCGGTCAGACCGTGCACGGCCGCGCGGTACTCGCCGAGGATGGTCGAGCGGAGTGATGGGTCCCGGAGGGTGGCGACCTGCTCTGCGAGCGGCAGGCCGGCGACGCGCCCGAAGCTCGCGCACTTGGCGAGCGGGTTGAGCGTCGCTTGCAGCCCGACCAGGATCCCGATCGCCCGCGTCGCGACCTGGGCGCGCATGACGAGGCCCTCTTCGTTGGCGTCGGTGATCGCTTGCAGCACGTCACGCCAGAGGTCGCCGCGCGCGTGCACCTGCATGAGCGACACAGACAGGGGCCGGCCCGACACCTTCGCCATTGCCCGCATGGTCCCGAGCTCGTGCTCGAGGTCGGGGAAGTCGGTGATCAGTTGGAACACGCCGCTGCCGGTACGCCCGATCGCCTCGGCGATGCCGACCAGCTCTTCGCGAGCGGCGGTGAGCGTGGGCGTGGGCTCGCCCCGGCTGGTCTTGTGGTTGAGCGTGCGCGACGTGGTGAAGCCGAGCGCGCCGGCCCGGACGGCTTCGGCGGCGAGGCGCCCCATCTCGGCGATCTCGGCGGGGGTTGCGGGCTCGCGAGCGGCGCCGCGCTCGCCCATGACGAACAGCCGGAGCGGGCCATGGGTGACCTGCGTGCCGACGTCGATGTGGTGCGGGCGGCGGTCGAGGGAGTCGAGGAACTCGGGGAAGGACTCCCAGTCCCAGGGCAAGCCCTCGTGCAACGCCGTGCCCGGGATGTCCTC
>Ga0070741_10020954_pt1 | contig 10227 bp, 3 predicted proteins | sample Coa_R1_4_FD_66440 | JGI IMG/M metagenome (GOLD analysis project Ga0070741, IMG submission 66440) | Surface soil microbial communities from Centralia Pennsylvania, which are recovering from an underground coalmine fire - Coalmine... | ecosystem: Environmental > Terrestrial > Soil > Unclassified ...
CACGATGGTGGACCAGCTCCGCTCCTTCGCGGCAGAAGTAACGCGGGTTGCAAGAGAAGTGGGCACCGAAGGCAAGCTCGGCGGCCAGGCCGACGTGCAGGGCGTCGCGGGGACGTGGAAGGACCTGACCGAGTCGGTGAACTTCATGGCCGGCAACCTCACCTCTCAGGTGAGGAACATCGCCGACGTGACGAAAGCGGTGCAGGCCGGCGACCTCTCGCGCAAGATCACGGTGGACGTGAAGGGCGAGATCCTCGAGCTCAAGAACACCATCAACACGATGGTGGACCAGCTGCGCTCCTTCGCGGCAGAAGTAACGCGGGTTGCGAGAGAAGTGGGCACCGAAGGAAAGCTCGGCGGCCAGGCCGACGTGCAGGGCGTCGCGGGCACGTGGAAGGACCTGACCGAGTCGGTGAACTTCATGGCCGGCAACCTCACCTCTCAGGTGAGGAACATCGCCGAGGTGACGACGGCGGTCGCGGCGGGCGACCTCTCGAAGAAGATCACGGTGGACGTGAAGGGCGAGATCCTCGAGCTCAAGAACACCATCAACACGATGGTGGACCAGCTGCGCTCCTTCGCCTCGGAAGTGACGCGCGTGGCCAGGGAAGTCGGCACCGAGGGGATTCTCGGCGGACAGGCGCGGGTGGAAGGCGTGTCCGGCACGTGGAAAGACCTGACGGACTCGGTGAACTTCATGGCCGGCAACCTCACCTCGCAGGTGAGGAACATCGCCGACGTGACCAAGGCGGTTCAGGCGGGCGACCTCTCGCGCAAGATCACGGTGGACGTGAAAGGCGAGATCCAGGAGCTCAAGGCCACGATCAACACGATGGTGGACCAGCTCTCGTCGTTCGCCGCGGAGGTGACGCGGGTCGCGCGGGAGGTGGGAACGGAGGGCCGCCTCGGCGGGCAGGCCGAGGTGCGCGGGGTGTCGGGGGTCTGGAAGGACCTCACCGACAACGTGAACTTCATGGCCGGCAACCTCACCTCGCAGGTGCGAGGCATCGCCAAGGTGGTGACGGCGGTGGCGAACGGCGACCTCAAGCAGAAGCTGACGGTGGAGGCGAAGGGCGAGATCGCCGCGCTCGCGGAGACGATCAACAGCATGACGGACACGCTCGCGACCTTCGCCGACCAGGTGACCACGGTGGCGCGCGAGGTGGGCGTCGAGGGCAAGCTCGGTGGCCAGGCGAAGGTGCCGGGTGCGGCGGGCATCTGGAAGGGCCTCACGGAGAACGTGAACGAGCTCGCGGCGAACCTCACGACCCAGGTGCGCGCGATCGCGGAGGTGGCCACCGCGGTGACGCAGGGCGACCTGACGCGCTCGATCACGGTCGAGACGCAGGGCGAGGTGGCGGCGCTCAAGGACACGATCAACGAGATGATCCGCAACCTGCGCGACACGACGCAGAAGAACACCGAGCAGGACTGGCTGAAGACCAACCTCGCCAAGTTCTCCCGCATGCTGCAGGGCCAGCGCGACCTGGTGACGGTCGGCCAGATGATCCTGTCCGAGCTCGCGCCGGTGGTGGGCGCGCACCAGGCCGAGTTCTACGTCGTCAAGTCGGAGGAGAACAGCGTGCGGCTGAGCCTCGGCGCGACCTACGCCTCGCACGGGCGGCGCTCGCACGGCAAGACGCTGGAGCTCGGCGAGGGCCTGGTCGGCCAGTGCGCGATCGAGAAGCGCAAGCTCCTGCTCTCCAACGTGCCGAGCGGCGCCTTCCGCATCGCGACCGGCATGGCCGAGACCGCGCCGCTCGACGTCCTCGTGCTGCCGATCGTGTTCGAGGGCGAGGTGCGCGGCGTGCTCGAGCTCGCCTCGCTCGAGCACTTCAACTCGGCACAGCAGGCGTTCCTCGACCAGCTCACCGAGTCGATCGGCATCGTGATCAACACGATCGAGGCCAACACCCGCACCGAGGACCTGCTCAAGCAGTCGCAGTCCCTCGCCGAGGAATTGCAGCAGACCAACCAGGAGCTGGAGGAGAAGGCGCGCCAGCTCGCCCACCAGAACCAGGAGGTGGAGCGCAAGAACCAGGAGGTGGAGCAGGCCCGCCAGGCGCTGGAGGAGAAGGCGAAGCAGCTCGCCCTCACTTCCAAGTACAAGTCGGAGTTCCTCGCGAACATGTCGCACGAGCTGCGCACGCCGCTCAACTCGCTGCTGCTGCTCTCCGACCAGATGTCGAAGAACGCCGAGGGCAACCTCAACGGCCGCCAGGTCGAGTCGGCGAAGACCATCCACGCCTCGGGCAACGACCTGCTCGCGCTGATCAACGACATCCTCGACCTCTCCAAGATCGAGTCGGGCACGGTGCAGGTGGACGTGAGCGAGCTGCGGCTGAACGACCTGCAGCGCTACGTCGAGCGCACCTTCCGGCACGTCGCGGAGTCGAAGCAGGTGGCGTTCGACATCCAGCTCGACCCGGCGCTGTCGAAGTCGATGTTCACCGACATCAAGCGGCTGCAGCAGATCATCAAGAACCTGCTCTCCAACGCGTTCAAGTTCACGCACCAGGGCAGCGTCTCGCTCTCGATCGCGCCGGCCGCCACGGGCTGGTCCTCCGAGAACGAGGAGCTGAACGGCGCGGGCCAGGTGCTCGCGTTCTCGGTGAGCGACACCGGCATCGGCATCGCGCCGGAGAAGCAGCAGCTCATCTTCGAGGCGTTCCAGCAGGCCGACGGCTCGACCTCGCGGAAGTACGGCGGCACGGGCCTCGGCCTCGCCATCAGCCGCGAGCTCTCCAAGCTCCTCGGCGGCGAGATCAAGCTGATCAGTGCGCCGGGCGCCGGCAGCACGTTCACGCTCTACCTGCCGCAGTCCTACATGCAGCCGCGCCTCGCGCGCGCGCGCCCCGCGGGCCTGCCTGCGGCGCAGGCGGCCGTGGCCGAGGCGGCGGCGGCGATCCACGCCGCCGCGGCGTCCGCGGCCATGGCGGACGTCGAGCCGCTCTACACCGAGGAGGCGCCGCCGCCCGCGCTGAACGAGGCGGGCGACGACCGCGGCGAGATCCAGCCCGGCGACCTGGTGCTCCTCATCGTGGAGAACGACCTCGCCTTCGCGAAGGTGCTGCTCGAGTCGGCGCGCCAGCAGGGCTTCAAGGGCATCGTCGCCGGCAGCGCGGCGAGCGCGCTCGCGATGACGCGCGAGTACCAGCCGACGGTGATGACGCTCGACATCTTCCTGCCCGACATGCAGGGCTGGAGGATCCTCGACCGCCTGAAGGCGGACCTGTCGACGCGCCACATCCCGGTGTGCGTGGTCTCCACCGACGACTCGCGCGAGCGGGCGCTGAACAGCGGCGCCATCGGCTTCCTCGGCAAGCCGGTGCAGTCGGAGGAGGTGATCCACCGCGCGATCGCGGAGCTGAAGGAGTTCGTGTCGCGGCCCAAGCGCAGGGTCGCCGCGCTCATGTCGGCGGGGCCGACGCGCGACCTGCTCGCCTCCGCGGTGAACCCGGAGGAGTGCGAGGCCATCGTCTCCGACGACGCGGCGGCGGTCTGCGAGGCGCTGCGCCAGCAGCGCATCGACTGTTTCGTCATCGAGAACGGCCTCGCCAACCTCGTGCCGAACGACCTGATCGAGATCCTGGAGCAGAAGCCGGTCGCGCAGCAGCTGCCGGTGGTGCTCTTCGGCCCCGACGATCCGGAGGCGCTCGCGCGCTGGAAGCGGCGCGACGGCGCCTTCGCGCTGCGCGAGGCGCGCTCGCCCGAGCGGCTGCTCGACCAGGTGTACTTCTTCCTGCACCGCAGCTTCTCGGCGCTCACGCCCGAGGAGCGGCAGATGATCGAGGCGCTGCACTCGTCCAACCGCGTGCTGGAGGGCAAGAAGGCGCTCATCGTCGACGACGACATGCGCAACATCTTCGCGCTCGCCACGGTGCTGCACGACCAGGGCATGACCATGGTCTCGGCGAACAACGGCCGCGAGGCGATCCGCATGGTCGAGGACGACCCGACCATCGACATCGTGCTGATGGACATCATGATGCCGGAGATGGACGGCATCACCACCATGCGCGAGATCCGGAAGCTGCGCGAGCGCAAGGACCTGCCGATCATCGCCGTGACGGCGAAGGCCATGAAGGGCGACCGCGAGAAGTGCATCGAGGCCGGCGCTTGGGACTACCTCTCCAAGCCGGTGGACACGGTGCACCTGCTCGCCGTCCTGAGAGGCTGGCTGCACCGGTGAAAACGGGGTCGGGACGCAGGAAAAAGGGTCCTGACCCCTTTTCTCTCTAAGAAGAACATGGAAGAAAAAGTCAACATCCTGGTCGTCGACGACCTGCCCGACAAGCTTCTCGCTTACCGGGCGGTGCTCGACGAGCTCGAGCAGAACCTCGTCATGGTCGCCTCGGGCACCGAGGCGCTGAAGGAGGTGCTGCAGCGCGACTTCGCGGTGATCCTGCTCGACGTCAACATGCCCGACATGGACGGCATCGAGACCGCGGAGCTCATCCGCAGCTACAAGAAAACGGCGCACACGCCGATCATCTTCGTCACCGCGTACGCCGACGAGATGCAGACCGCGCGCGGCTACCGGCTGGGCGCGGTGGACTACATCCTCTCGCCGATCGTGCCGGAGATCCTGCGCAGCAAGGTGCGCGTCTTCGTGGAGCTCTTCCGGATGCAGAGCCGCGCGCAGGCGCTCGCCAAGTCCGAGGCGGCGCGCGCGGTGGCCGAGGAGGCGACGCGGCGCTCCGATTTCCTGCTGCGCGCCGGCCGCGCGCTCTCCGAGTCGCTCGACCTCGAGGAGAGCATGGGGCGGCTGCTGCACATCGTCGTGCCCGAGCTCGCCGACCTCGCGCTGCTGCGCATCGCGGTGGACGACGGCGACGTGATGCTCGCCTGCGGCGGCGCGCGCGGCGACGCGATCCGCGCGCTCGATTCGCTCGACGCCCTGCCGGCCGCGCTCACGCAGGCGATGCGCCAGGCGGTGGAGGAGGGCCTGCCGGTGGCGGTGCGCCTCGCGCACCCGGCGGCCTTCGAGGGCATCGCGGCGGCGCGCGCCATCCCGGTGCAGTCGGGCAACGGCACGCTGGGCGTGCTCGCCGTGGGCGCGCTGCGCCCGGACGCCTTCCACAGCCGCGCCGACCAGGCGACCCTCGGCGAGCTGGTGAGCCGCGCCGCGATGGCCTTCGAGAACGCGAAGCTCTTCCGCAGCCTGAAGCGCGAGATGGAGAAGACGCGCGCCGCGGAGGAGAAGCTGCTCGACGCGAACCGGCGCAAGGACGAGTTCCTCGCCATGCTGTCGCACGAGCTGAGGAACCCGCTCGCGCCCATCCGCAACGCCGTCGAGGTGGTGCGCCGGCTGCAGCCGGCCGACCCGCGCCTCGCCTGGGCGCGCGACGTGGTGGACCGCCAGGTCACGCACCTCGCGGGCCTGGTGGACGAGCTGCTCGACGTCTCGCGCATCACGCAGGGCAAGATCACGCTCAAGCGCGAGCCGATCGAGCTCGCCAAGGTGGTGGCGCACAGCGTCGAGACGGTGCGCGCCTTCGTCGATGCGCGCGGCCACCAGCTCAGCGTCGCGCTGCCGCCGGTCACGGTCTGGGTAGCGGGCGATTTCGGCCGCCTCGCGCAGGTGATCGCCAACCTGCTGAACAACGCCGCGAAGTACACCCCCGAGGGCGGGCGCATCGAGCTCGCCGCCACGGTGTCGCAGGGGCAGGCCACCATCTCGGTGCGCGACAACGGCATCGGCATCGACCGCGAGCTGCTGCCGCGCGTCTTCGACCTCTTCACGCAGGGCAGCCGCACGCTCGACCGCTCGCTCGGCGGGCTGGGCATCGGCCTCACCGTCGTGCAGCGCATCGTCGAGCTGCACCAGGGGCGCGTCGAGGTGACGAGCGACGGCGCGGGCCGGGGCAGCGAGTTCACCGTGCACCTGCCGTGCATGACCGAGGTGCCGGTCGGCGCGCCGGTGGCGGAGGCGCGGCCCGCCGGCCCGGCGCTCGCCGGCCGGCGCGTGCTGGTCGTGGACGACAACGCCGACGCGGCCGAGACCATCGCGGTGTTCCTGCGCATGGAGGGCCACGAGGTGAAGTCGGTTGGCGACGGCTACGAGGCGATCGCGAGCGCCCAGGTCTTCGCCCCGCACGTGATCATCCTGGACATCGGGCTGCCCGGCATGGACGGCTACCAGGTGGCGCGCAGGCTGCGCGAGGCGCCGCAGTCGGACGAGGCGATGTACATCGCGCTCACCGGCTACGGCCAGAAGGAGGACATGGCGCAGGCCGCGGCCGCGGGCTTCCACCACCACTTCGTCAAGCCGACCGATCCCCGCGCCATCCAGCAGGCCATCGCCCAGTTCTTCGAGGAGCGGCCGGGCAAGCCGGTCAGCGCGGCGCTCAGGGCGTAGTCGCAACGGCACAGCCCCCGGGCATCCCTTTTGCAGGTTCCGGCGCCATGGACCTGTCCAAGGAAGCGATCCGGGTCGGGATTTCCGGCTCCTACGGCGGGCTCAACCTCGGCGACGAGGCGATCCTGCACTCCATCATCACGCAGCTGCGCCGCGACCTGAACGTCGAGATCACCGTGTTCTCGCGGAACGCCGAGGACACGAAGCGGCGGCACGGCGTCGAGCGCGCGCTCGACGTGCGCAGGCTCTCGCGCGCCGAGGTGCAGCCCGAGATCGAACGGCTCGACCTCTTCATCCTCGGCGGCGGCGGCATCCTTTACGACGCCGACGCACGCAAGTACCTGCGCGAAGTGCAGATCGCGCAGGAGAAGGGCGTCCCGGTCATGGTCTACGCCATCGGCGCCGGCCCGCTGCGCGACCCCGGCGCGCAGCAGGCGGTGCGCGAGGCGCTCGAGCACGTGGACCTGATCACGGTGCGCGAGAAGGGCGCGCACCGGGTGCTGGAGACGGCGGGGCTGCACCGCGAGATGGTCATTACCGCCGACCCGGCGCTGCTCCTCAAGTCGGAGCCGCCGCGGCGCGGGCTGCTCCGGGCCGAAGGGCTCGAGGGCCGGCGCCGCCTCGTCGGCATGTCGGTGCGCGAGCCGGGCGTCGCCGCGCCGGACCTCGACGAGCGCGTGTATCACGCGCTGCTCGCCAATGCCGCCGACTTCATGGTGGACCGCTTCGACGCCGACATCGTGTTCGTGCCGATGGAGCCGGGCTCGCTCGACAACCAGCACAGCCACGCCGTGATCGCCCAGATGCTGCGCGCGCAGCGCGCGACGGTGCTGAAGGGCGAGTACACCTCGCAGCAGCTCCTCGGCCTGATGGGCCGCTTCAGCTTCGTGGTCGGCATGCGGCTGCACTTCCTGATCTTCGCCGCGCTGCGCGGCGTGCCGTTCGTCGCGCTGCCCTACTCGGGCAAGGTGGCCGGCTTCCTCGAGGACCTGCAGATCCCGGCGCCGCCGCTCAAGCTGGTGAACGCCGGGCGCCTCATCGCGCACCTCGACCAGAGCTGGGACCGGCGCCGCTCGCTCGCCTCGAATCTCGCGAAGACGGTGCCGGCGCTGCAGGCGCGCGCCGAGCAGAACCACAAGCTGCTCCTCGAGCTTCTGCGGCGGAGGAGAACGCCGCTTGCCAGCGCTAAAGCGGCCTGAGCGCGCGGAGCGCATCGCGCTGCCGCAGCGCCATGCGCTCGTAGGCGCCGAGGCCGACGTGCTGGTGGTGGGCGGCGGCCCGGCCGGGCTCGGCGCCGCGATCGGCGCCGCCGATTGCGGCGCGCGCGTCATCCTCGCGGAGCGCTACGGCTTCTTCGGCGGCAACGCCACCGCGGCGCTCGTCATGCCCTTGATGTCCTTCCACACCAGCCGCTTCACTCTTTCCGAAAGGACTTCTTCGAGGCTGCTGCCCACGGACCACGGGCCCGGCGAACCGGTCGTCGCCGGCGTGCTGAAGCGCCTGCTCGAGCGCCTGGTGCAGGCCGGCGGCGCGATCCCGCCTTCGCTCGACACCGGCTACGTCGTGCCGTTCGACCCGGAGTGGTTCAAGCTGGTCGCGCTCGAGCTGCTGAACGAGGCCGGCGTCGAGTACCTGCTGCATGCCTTCGCGAGCGGCGTATTGGAGGATGAGACGCGCGGCTCGAAGCGGGTCTGCGGCGCGGTGTTCGAGACCAAGTCCGGCCCGGTCGCGATCCGGGCGCGCGTCGTCGTGGACTGCACCGGCGACGCCGACATGGCGGTGCAGGCGGGCGCGCCCTTCGAGGTCGGACGCGCCGACGGCCTCGCGCAGCCGATGACGCTCATGTTCCGCATGGCCGAGTTCCAGAAGGCGGCCTTCGACGCCTACGTGAAGGCGCATCCCGGCCAGTGGCGCGGCGTGCACGGCCTGTGGGACCTGGTGCGCGAGGCGACGCGCGCGGGCGAGCTCGAGCTGCCGCGCGAGGACATCCTCTTCTTCGCCACGCCGCACGAGCACGAGGTGAGCGTGAACAGCACCCGGGTCACGCGCGTGCTCGGCACCGACGTCTGGGACCTCACCTACGCCGAGTGCGCGAGCCGCCGGCAGATGCTGCAGATCGCGGAGTTCCTGCGGCGCTACGTGCCCGGCTTCGAGCGCTCCTACGCGGTGCAGAGCGGCGTCAACGTCGGCGTGCGCGAGACGCGCCGCATCATCGGCGAATACCAGCTCACCGCGGCCGACGTGCTGGGCGCGCGCAAGTTCGACGACGCCATCGCGCGCGGCTCGTATCCGGTGGACATCCACAACCCGACCGGCAGCGGCACGACGCTGAAGCGCCTGCCCCCGGGCGAGGCGTACGACATCCCGCTGCGCTGCCTGCTGCCGCAGGCGACCGGCGGGCTGATCGTCGCCGGGCGCTGCATCTCGGGAACGCACGAGGCGCATTCCTCGTACCGCGTGATGCCGATCGTCATGGCGACCGGGCACGCGGCCGGGGTGTGCGCCGCGCTCGCCGCCCGCGAGCGCCGCGAGCCGCGCGAGGTCCCGGCGCGCGAGGTGCGCGAAGCGCTCCTGCGCCAGGGCGCAAGCCTCGCCGTATAGTCCAAAGCCCGCACTCGCCCGGGTACCATGGCGGGATGAAGGGGATCCTGCGCGCGTCCTGGGCGGGGTACGCGGTCGCGCTGCTCGCGGTCGCGGCGGCCCTCGCGCTGCGCGGCGTGCTCGATCCGCTCGTCGGGCGCGGCGCGGCGACGACGACCATCTACGGCGCCATCGCGATCGCGGTCTGGTTCGGCGGCTTCGGCCCCGGCCTGCTCGCGGCGGTGGCCGGCTACCTCGCGTCCAACTGGTTTTTCATCGAGCCGCGCGGCAGCATCAGCATCGACAACCCGCGCGAGCTCGGCCAGCTCATCGGCTATGGGTTCTCCGCCGCGCTCATCATCGGGCTCGGCGGCGCGATGCATGCCGCGCGCCGGCGCGCCGAGGCCGCCGCCGGCGCGCTCGCGACGAGCGAGGAGCGCTTTCGCGCGTTCATGCAGCACACGCCCGACTCGGTGCTCATGAAGGACGAGGCCGGGCGCTACGTCTTCCTCAATTCCGCGGCCGAGAAGCTGGTCGGCGCGCACGGCGAGGCCTGGCGCGGCAGGACCGACCTCGAGCTGCTGCCCGAGCCGGTGGCGCGCGTCATCCGCCGCCGCGACGAGGAAGTGCTCGGCGCCGACGCGCCGCGCAGCTACGACCTTACCTTGCCGGGGGACGGCGCCCAGGGCGAGCGCCACATCCGCAGCACCAAGTTCCCGCTGCGCGACAACACCGGGCGGCGCTTCATCGGCTCGATCAGCAGCGATGTCACCGAGAAGAAGCGCGCCGAGCGCGCCCTCGAGGAAGCGCGGCAGCAGCTGCTCACGGTGACCGACACGATGAGCGCGGCCGTGACGCGCTGCAGCCGCGACCTGCGCTACCTCTGGGCGAGCCGGCAGTACGCGCAGTGGCTCGGCCTTTCCCAGGACCAGGTCACCGGCAAGCCGATCCGCGACGTGATCGGCGAGCAGGCGCTCTCCGAGATCCATCCCTACATCGAGCGCGTGCTCGCCGGCGAGACGGTGCGCTACGAGGCCTCGGTGCAGTTCAGCGGCATCGGCGCGCGCTGGATCAGCGCCGCCTACGCGCCGACGCGCGATGCGCGCGGCGCGATCGACGGCTGGGTCGCGCTGGTGAACGACATCGAGGAGCGCAAGCGCTCGGAGGAGGCGCTGCGCCAGGCGCAGGAGCGGCTGCGCATCATCATGGACACCGTGCCCGCGGCGATCGTCTGGACCGACCGCGACCTGCGCCTGCGCTGGGCAAACGCCAACTATGCGCGCTGG
>Ga0070741_10020955_pt1 | contig 10227 bp, 10 predicted proteins | sample Coa_R1_4_FD_66440 | JGI IMG/M metagenome (GOLD analysis project Ga0070741, IMG submission 66440) | Surface soil microbial communities from Centralia Pennsylvania, which are recovering from an underground coalmine fire - Coalmine... | ecosystem: Environmental > Terrestrial > Soil > Unclassified ...
GTCGGATCGCGCTTGATCAGTCCGGCGCGCTCCAGGTTCGCGAGGTGCGCGTGCACGGTGGACGGCGAGGCGAGCCCGACGTGCTCGCCGATCTCGCGGACGGTCGGCGGGTAGCCGTGCGAGTCGACGTAGCCGACGAGGAACTCCCAGATCTCCTGCTGGCGCTTCGTGAGCATGGGCGTTTCGGGGGTCACGCTGGCACCTCCGGTCGGGGCGAACATGCGTTCGAGAGTAGCGGCGCCGCCGGACGCCGTCAAGAGTCTCCGCCGCGGCCCACGCCGGACAGCCAGGAGCGAGCGGACGTCGGGAAGGGTTCCCGGCCGGTTCTCATACGGTTCTCCGCCGCCGCGACCGACATGGGCGGGCGCGGCCCGCGACGGACCCTGAGGTGCGAGCGCCGTCTGGGGAAGGGGGCCCACGGGGGAAACCGGCCGTTTCCCCCGTGGAGCGACCGACGCCGCGGCGCAGCCGCGGCGAGGGAGCGTGTGCGCTGGAGAGGACTTGAACCTCCACGGCCCAACGGGCCACAAGGCCCTCAACCTTGCGCGTCTACCAATTCCGCCACCAGCGCGCGGGCGGAATTGTAGCCAGGGTTCGTGGGCCGCCGATCACCTCGCCGACCGCGACCGACCCGGCGGGCGCGCCTTCCACCGTCGCGGGGAATACGGGCGGCTTCGTCCGGGAAGCCCGTTGGCGGAACCCGACCGCTTCCCCCATGAACTAGTGTGCCCGCGGTGCGCGACGCGTGTGCAGCAGGGGTCGACGCGGCCGTCGCCGCCGGCGCGACGTACGCCGACGCGCGCGCGGTGCTCCGACGCTCGCAGGCCGTCGGGACCAAGAACGGGCGCGTCGAGACGCTGGCCGACGCCGAGACGGAGGGCATCGGCGTTCGCGTCCTCGTCGGCGGCGCCTGGGGGTTCGCCTGCGACCGGCGCCTCTCGCCCGAAGGAGCGCGCGACGCCGCGCTGCGCGCCTGCGCCTTCGCCGCGGCCGCGGGCGGCAACGGCCGCCGCGCCCTCGCCCCAGTCGAGGCGCGATCGGGCTCCTACCGAACGCCGGTCGAGGTCGACCCCTTCTCGGTGTCGCTCGAGGACAAGGTTGCCCTGTGCCTCCGCGCCGAGCAGTCGCTGGCACACCCGGACGTGAAGGTTGCGCAGGCGTTCGTGCGCGCGCTCGGCGAGCGGCGGCTGTTCCTCTCGTCGGACGGAGTCGAGACCGAGCAGGAGATCGTCGAGTCGGGCGCCGGCATGGACGCCATGGCCGTGGCCGACGGCCTCTTCCAGATGCGCAGCTACCCGAGCCAGCACAGCGGGGCGAGCGCGCAGGCGGGCTGGGAGTACGTCCTCGGGCTCGGGCTCGACCAGGAGGGGCCCCGCGTCGCCGAGGAGGCGGCCGCGCTGCTCCACGCTGACGAGTGCCCCTCGAAGGTGACGACGGTCGTGATCGACGCGGAGCAGATGCAGCTCCAGGTGCACGAGTCGGTCGGCCACCCCACCGAGCTCGACCGCGTGTACGGCACGGAAGCCGCGTACGCGGGGACGAGCTTCCTGAAGGCGTCGGACCTCGGCTCGCTCCGCTACGGCTCCGAGCACATGAACGTCACCGCCGACCCGACGACCCCCGGCGGGCTGGGGACGTTCGCGTTCGACGACGAGGGCGTGCCGGCCGAGCGGCAGCCGGTCGTGGCGGAGGGCGTCCTGCGCGGGTTCCTGACCTCGCGCGAGACGGCCGCGCGCCTCGGCGCCGGCGGCGGCGGCTCGATGCGCGCCGACGGGTGGGCGCGGATGCCGCTCGTCCGGATGACGAACCTGCACCTCGAGCCCGGCTCGGGCTCGCTCGACGAGCTGATCTCCGAGGTCGACGACGGCGTCTACCTCCAGACGAACCGCAGCTGGTCGATCGACGACAAGCGGCTCAACTTCCAGTTCGGCACGCAGATCGCCTGGGAGATCAGGAAGGGCAAGCTCGGACGCATGCTCCGCGACGCGACGTACACCGGCGTCACTCCCGTCTTCTGGGGCTCGCTCGAGCGGGTCGCCGGGCCCGAGGAGTGGCACATGCACGGCCTGACCAACTGCGGGAAGGGCCAGCCCGGCCAGAGCGCGCACGTCTCGCACGGCGCCTCGCCGGCCCGCTTCCGCGACGTCCAGATCGGCGTGAAGGCGTGAGCGCGCCCGAGATCGCCGAGCGCGCGCTCGCGCACGCCGGCGGGCACGACGCGGAGGTGTTCGTCGCCGTCGAGCGATCCGGCTTCGCCCGCTTCGCCGCGTCGGAGGTGCACCAGCCGACCCTGATCGAGAACGTGAGCGTGCAGCTGCGGCTCGTCGACGAGAAGCGCGCCGGCGTGGCGACGACCAACCGGACGGACGACGGTGGGCTCGCCGAGCTCGCTCGTCGTGCGGCCGACGTGCTCGCGAGCGCGACCGACGATCCGGACCTGCCTCCGCTCACACCCCCGGCGCCGATGCCCGACGTGGCGGGTTTCGACGAAGAAACCGCGGAGCTCGGCGCCGGCGAGCAGTCGAAGCTCGCAGCGGCGGCGATCGGCGCGTCGAACGGGTTTCCGCTCTACGGCTACTTCACGAGCGGCGTGGTCGAAGAGGCGATCGCGTCGACGACAGGCCTGCGCGCGACGCAGCGGGCGACGGACTCGACCTGCCTCGCCCTGGCCGCGGCGGACGGCGCGTCCGGGTACGCGATCGGGACGTCGTGGCGGGTCGGCGAGCTCGAGCCGGCTGCCGTCGCCGAGGAGGCCGCCGCCAAGGCGGCACGGACGCGCGACGCGGCGGTGGCCGAGCCTGCGCGCTACCGCGCCGTCCTCGAGCCGTACGCGATCGCGGAGCTCCTCTACTACTTCTCGTTCGACAGCCTGAACGGCCTCGGACTGCTCGAGGAGCGGAGCTTCTTCGCCGGCCGGATCGGCGAGCGGGCCTTCGACCCGAAGGTGACGCTCGTCGACGAGCCCCTCGACGCGGGCGGGCTGCCGAGGGCCTTCGACTACGAGGGCACGCCGAAGCGCCGCGTGCCCCTGGTCGAGGACGGTGTCCTCCGCGGCGTCGCCTGGGACCGGGCGACGGCGGCACGAGCCGGGGTCGAGTCGACCGGCCATGCGCTGCCGGCCGGCGAGCGGTCGTTCGGCGCCGTCCCGACCGCCGTCCGGCTCGCCCCCGGCGAGGCCGAGTCGGTCGACGAGCTGGCGGAGCTCGTCGGCGACGGTGTCTACATCACCCGCCTGCACTACCTGGGCATCGTCAATCCCCGCGAGGGCGTGATCACCGGCATGACGCGCGACGGCACGTTCCGGATCCGGGACGGAAAGGTCGCCGAGCCGCTCGTCAACCTCCGGTTCACGGTCTCGGTGCCCGACCTGCTCGCCGACGTGCCGGGCCTGACGAGCGAGACGAAGCTGGTCAACCTCAGCGACTTCTACGACGAGCGCTGGGCGTACGCCTACCGCGCGCCCGCGATCGCGACCGGCAACTTCAACGTCACCGGCGCCGGCAGCGGGCCGGGCCTCTAGGAGCGTGGGGGAACCCATGGTTCCCCCACGGACCCCCTCCTTCGCCGCAGCGGCCCACGATCCACCGTTGGCCTCCCGCCGGGCGAAGCCCGGCTCCGGCCGCCGCTCGTAGCGACACAAACGAGGAAGCACGGCGGCACCTCGCCGGCACGCGTCGGGCAGTCGCTTTCTCCGACGTAGGGATTCCCGCACCCCCGCTCGGGTGCCTGCCCCATTCCGGCGCGCGGCCCACCCCGGCACCCTGGCGAGGAATGAGAGAAGGAGGCGCGAGATGAGCTTCAACCTTGCCGCGCGCGCCGGCCGCTGGAGCGCCGGCCGCTGGAAAACCGCCCTCGCCGGCTGGCTCGGCTTCTGCGTGGTCGCAGTCGCCCTCGGCTCGGTCGCGGGCACGAAGATGCTGAAGCAGAAGGACACCGCCGCCGGCGAGACCAAGCGAGCGGAGCAGATCCTCGACCGGGCGGGCTTTCCGAACCACGCCGGCGAGAGCGTCCTGATCGAGTCCAAGACGCAGACGCTCGCCGACCCGGGCTTCCGGTCCGCGGTCACCGACGTCGTCCGCAGCGTCTCGGCCCTGCCGCAGGTGCAGAAGGTCCGGTCGCCGCTCGCCGCCGGGAACAGCGGCCAGGTCTCGGACGACCGGCGCTCGGCGCTCGTCCAGTTCGAGATCAAGGGCGACCAGGACAAGGCGGACAAGAAGATCGAGCCCGTCCTGGACGCGGTCGCGGCCGCCCAGGACCGGCACACGGGCTTCACCGTGGCCGAGTTCGGGTTCGCGAGCGCGAACCACGAGCTGAGCGACACCCTCAACAAGGACTTCCAGCGGGCCGAGTACTCGTCACTGCCGGTCACGCTGATCATCCTGCTCGTCGCCTTCGGCGCGCTCGTCGCGGCGGGGCTGCCGGTGCTGCTCGCCTTCTCGGGCGTGCTCGCGACGATCGGCCTGTCCTCGCTGGCGAGCCACGTCGTCGCGGCGGGCGACCCGACCAAGTCGGTGATCCTGCTGATCGGGATGGCCGTCGGCGTCGACTACTCGCTCTTCTACCTCCGGCGCGAGCGTGAGGAGCGGGCGCGAGGGCTCGGGCCGCGGGAGGCGCTGCTGAAGACGGCACGCACCTCCGGCCACGCCGTCCTCATCTCCGGCCTGACGGTGATGATCGCGATGGCCGGCATGCTGTTCACCGGCAACGCCGTCTTCACCTCGATCGCGGTCGGCGCGATGCTGATGGTCGCGGTCGCCCTGATCGGGTCGCTGTCGATCCTGCCCGCCCTGCTCGGCAGGCTCGGCCACAAGGTCGACAAGGGCCGGATCCCGTACCTCGGCCGCCGCAGCGGCCGCGAGTCGCGCGTCTGGGGCTTCGTCCTCGACCGCGTGCTCCGGCACCCGGTGGCGGCGGCGGCGCTGTCCGGCGGGGCGCTGATCGCGCTCGCGATCCCGACGCTGACGCTGCACACGCAGCTGCCCAGCTTCACCGACCTGCCGAAGTCGCTGCCGATCGTCAAGACCTACGAGTCGATCCAGCGGGCCTTCCCCGGCGCACAGACGCCGGCGAAGGTGGTCGTCGCGGCCGACGACGTGCGAGCCCCGGCGGTGCAGCAGCAGATCGCCGCCATGGAGCGGAAAGCGCTCGCGAGCGGGCAGATGTTCCAGCCGATCTCGCGTGACGTCAACCCGGCGCACACCGTCGAGACGATCTCGATCTCGCTCCAGGGCGACGGCTCGAACGGAGCGTCGGTCACGGCGCTGAAGACGCTGCGCGACAAGGTGATCCCGAGCACGGTCGGCTCGGTCCGCGGCGTGGAGACCGCCGTCACGGGCGAGACGGCCGGGACGCACGACTTCAACGAGCAGATGAAGAGCCACGCACCGCTCGTGTTCGCCTTCGTGCTGGCGCTGTGCTTCGTGCTGCTGCTGGTCACGTTCCGGTCGATCGTGATCCCGCTGAAGGCAGTGCTGCTCAACCTGCTGTCGGTCGGCGCCGCCTACGGCCTGCTGGTGCTCGTCTTCCAGCACAGCTGGGCGGAGGGGATCCTCGGCTTCCACTCGAACGGGGCGATCACCTCGTGGCTGCCGCTGTTCATGTTCGTGATCCTGTTCGGGCTGTCGATGGACTACCACGTCTTCATCCTCAGCCGGGTCAAGGAGCTCAGGGACGGCGGCATGTCGACGGAGGAGGCGGTCGCGACCGGGATCAAGCGGACCGCCGGCACGGTGACGAGCGCGGCGGTGGTGATGGTCGCGGTGTTCGCGATCTTCATGACGCTGCGGACGCTCGACATCAAGCAGATGGGCTTCGGCCTGGCGGCGGCGATCCTGATCGACGCCACCATCGTCCGGGCCGTGCTGCTCCCGTCGGTGATGAAGCTGCTCGGCGAGTGGAACTGGTACCTCCCCCGCTGGCTCGACTGGCTGCCGCGGCTCGAGGCCGAGTCCGACTCCGAGCAGCCCGAAGAGCGACGGCGCGAGCGCGGACCGGAGGGCGTCCCCGCGTTCGAGCACGAGTAGGGCTAGCCGCACCGCAACATGCCAGCCCGCCGCACTGCAGGATCCCGGCCCCGCCGGGATCCTGCAGTCATGGTCGCCTCACCCCACACGCGAGGCACGGTCACGCCGCTGCGGCCGGTTCGGCGCCTGACTCCGGCCCCGATCCGCAGGGCGAGCCTGGACGAGCTGGTCGCGGCCGTGCGCCGCGCGGTCGCCGTCCAGGCCGACTGGGAGCTGACCGCCCGGCTGGTCGCGGGCGAGCTCCGGCGCCACCTCCCCGCGCCGGACGTCCTCACGCCCGCGCAGCGCCGCGGCGATCCCGCCGGCTACCGCAGCCACGTCCTGTACGCCGAGCCCGACGGCAGCTTCTCGATCGTCGGCCTCGTGTGGCTGCCCGGCCAGGTGACGCCCATCCACGACCACGTCACGTGGTGCGTCTTCGGCGTGATCCAGGGAGTCGAGTACGAGGAGAGCTTCGTCCTCGACGACCGCACGGGCCGGCTCGTCCAGGGCGCCTCGAGCGTCAACGAGCTCGGCGACGTGAGCGGCTTCGCGCCGCCGGGCGACATCCACCGCGTTCGCAACGTCGGCGAGGAGACCGCGATCTCGATTCACGTCTACGGGACCGACGTGACCCGGATCGGCTCCAGCGTCCGGCGCGTGTACGACCTGCCGGTCCAGGCGGCCGCCTGAGGAGGAGTGCCGTGCGCGCGCGGACCGCAGGAGCGCTCGAGGCCGCGGTCATCGCGGGGATCTACCTCGCGAGCGAGCTGTCGCGCGGGCTCGCGGCGGGCGGCAAGGACGAGGCCGAGCGGAACGCCGCGTCGGTGGTCGACGCCGAGCGGCATCTGCACCTCTTCGGCGAGAGCGCCGTGCAGGGGGCGACGCACCACGTCCTCGGCCTCCCGACGGCGCTCGGGTACGCCTACCTGACGCTCCACCTCGGCGTCACCGCCGCCGTGCTCTCCTGGGTCTATCTCCGGCACCGGCACGCCTACGCCCGCCTCCGGAACACGCTCGCGCTGGCGAGCGGAATCGCCGTCGCCGGCTACGCGCTCTTCCCGACCGCACCGCCGCGACTCGCGGGCGTGGGCATCCACGACACGGTCAGCCACGCGACGTCGATCAACCTCACGTCCAGCCTCGTCTCCACCTTCTACAACCCCTACGCGGCCGTCCCCAGCATGCACATCGGCTTCGCGGCGCTCGCCGCCGCGGCCGTCTGGCGACTCGCGCCCCGGAGGAGCTGGCGCGCGGTCGCGGTCGCGTATCCGGTGTTCATCCTGTTCGTCATCGTCGCGACGGGCAACCACTTCTTCCTCGACGCCGCCGCCGGGGCCGCGGTCGCCGCGCTGGCGAGCGCCACGGTCGCGATCGCCGCGCGGGCCAGGCGCCGGCCGGCCACGCCGCTCCGGATCGAGCCGCGCCGCGCCCCGGGCGAGGCCGAGGCCCCGCCGCTCCGGATCGCGGCGTAGCTCGTCAGTCGAGGAGGTGGAAGAGCCCGACGGTCGTGGCCGCGAAGGCGATCGCGACGAGCATCGTCAGGCGTGTCAGGTTCCGCTCGACGATGTGCGTGCCGCCCTGCGACGCCGGCGTGAAGCCCATGCCGCCGAACCCCGCGTCGCGGCCCGAGTGCATCAGGATCAGCCCGACCAGGGCGACCGCGAGCAGCACGTGGACGACGGCGACGACCTGGAGCACGGTGTGAGGGTAGCTGGTTCCCGCTCAGGCGGCGTCGGCGAGGATCGCCCCGACGAGCTCGGCGGCGATGTGGTCCTTGGTCACGTACCCCGCAGCTCCCGCTTCGCGCGCGGCGTCTACGTCCTGCCGGGCATCCGAGCCCGTGACCATCAGCACGCGCACGTGCGGGCGATCGGCGACGATCTTCCTCGTCGCCTCGAACCCGCCCATGCCGGGCATGCTGATGTCCATCAGCACGACGTCGGGCTCCAGCTCCGCGGCCAGCTCCACCGCCTGCTCGCCGGAGGCGGCGACGCCGACGACGGCCAGGCGCGGGTCCGCAGCAAGGATCACCTGGAGCGCTTCCGCGAACAGGCGATGGTCGTCGACGATCAGAATGCGGACCGACAGGCAGACCAATTAGAGCAAACCTGGCGAAAAACTGAGAATTCGGCCATGACCGAGGACGTCCGTGCCCGCATCCAGAAGCTGCTCGTCACCGGCGACAACCGGCTGAAGCAGGGCGTCGCGCCGGAGAAGGTGCGGCAGACCTACGAGGAGGCGCTGGCGCTCGCGCGCGAGGCGGGCCTCGAGGAGCGGGTCAGGCCCCTGGTCGAGCTCCGCCTGGCCGACCTCGCACGGCTCGCAGGAGGATCGCCTCCACCTTCTCCGCCTGAGCCCTGAGGTCGTGCTCGGCGGCGACCGCGCGCGCCGCCTCGTTCGGACAGGGCAGGGCCGCCGCGCGCCGGAGCCCCTCGAGCAGGTCGTCCTCGTTCTCCGGATCGACGAGCACGCCTGCCTCCGGCGTGACGAACTCGGGTGGGCCGCCGACACGGGTGGCGAGAACCGACCGTCCCGTCGCCATGCCCTCGAGCAGCGCCTGGCCGAACGGCTCGACCAGGCTCACGCCGCAGACCACGCGCGCGCGGGCGAGCGCCGCCGGGATCTCGTCGTGCGCGACGCGGCCCGTCACCGCGATTCCGGGCCGCCCCTCGAGCTGGGGGCGAAGCGGCCCGTCGCCGACGAACGTGAGCGTCCCCTCGCCGAGCCGCTCGAACGCGTGCGCGAGCCGTAAAGGGTTCTTGCGGCCGATCAGCGAGCCGACGGCGACGAATGCGGGCGGCCCCGCCGGCGCCGGCTGAACCGGGAAGCGGTCGAGATCGACCCCGCTGTCGACGACGTCGACCTTGCCGCGCGCGGCCGGGAGCTTCGTCTCGAGCTCGCGGCGGAGCCAGCCGGAGACGGCGATCACGCGGGCCGCCCGTCTGACCACGGCGCCGGTGGCGAGACCGGCGCCGTGGAGACGGCCGACGTTCGCAACGTCCTGGCCGTGTGCCGTGACGACCAGCGGGGCGCGCGAGGCGAGCGCACCGGCGAGCCCGGCCGGGACCAGGAAGTGCGCGTAGACGACGTCGGGCCCGAAACGCCGAGCCGCGACCCACGCGTCCCGGACGAGCCCGAGGTGCCGGCGGCGGCCGCCGCCGCGGCTGTCGACGACCGCGCGCTCGAGCTCGTGCCCCCGGTCGCGGAGCGCGCCCTCGAGCGCCTGGACGAACACACCGAGGTCCGGATCGGCCGGACCGGGATACATCTGCGAGACGAGGAGGATGCGCAACGGCCTCGAAGCTTGCCTGCGGCGTATCGATCCGTCATCTCCCGTTGCGATCATCTTGTGCGCCACGCAACGTTCCCAAGGAGGGCAGGTGCGGTGAAGAGCTGGCAGAAGTACGTGGCCGAGCTGCTCGGCACGTTCATCCTGGTGTTCGGAGGCTCGATCGCGATCCTCGGCTCGAGCGGCGACTCGGCCGCCCGGGTCGCGATCGCGTTCGGCTTCGGCATCTCGCTCCTCGCGGGCCTCTACGCATTCGGCGAGGTCTCCGGGGGGCACTTCAACCCGATCGTGTCGCTGGGGATGTTCCTCGATCGCCGCCTCAGCGCGCTGGAGACGATCTGGTACTGGGTCGCGCAGTTCGTCGGCGCGATCTGCGCGGCGCTGGCGGTCCTGGTCATCTACGCCGATCGAGACGCGGTCAAGGCGACGGCGACGAGGTCGACGTCGGACGCCCGCGGGTTCTTCCTGGAGCTGATCTTCTCGGCGATCTTCGTCGCGGTCATCCTCCAGGTCACCCGGAGCGACCGGTTCGGCTCGAGCACGCTGATCGCGATCCCGCTCACGCTGTTCGCGATCCACATCGCGCTGCTCCCGTTCACCGGCTCGTCGGTGAACCCGGCCCGCACGCTCGGGCCCGACCTCGTCGGCGCGACCGCCTGGTCCGACATCTGGATCTACCTGCTGGCTCCGCCGGCGGGCGCGATCGTCGGCTGGGCGGCACACATGATCGCCGTACGAGGGGGCGATGTCACCTCGCTCCGCGCGGATCTGACTCGCGCGGCCGGCGACATGCGCAAGGTCGACTTCGACGACATCCGGCAGGGGCCCGGGCAGGTGCCCCCGCCGCCGTCGCCGGACGACCCCGAGCGGCCGCCCGCGGCGGGACCCGCCTCGTAGTCGAAGCGAACGAAGGGACGGGCCCCCAGCGAGGGG
>Ga0070741_10020956_pt1 | contig 10227 bp, 9 predicted proteins | sample Coa_R1_4_FD_66440 | JGI IMG/M metagenome (GOLD analysis project Ga0070741, IMG submission 66440) | Surface soil microbial communities from Centralia Pennsylvania, which are recovering from an underground coalmine fire - Coalmine... | ecosystem: Environmental > Terrestrial > Soil > Unclassified ...
CACGACTCGGCTCGACGGCGAGGCGCCGTTCGACGGCTGACAGCACTTCCTCGACTTCGATATCCAACAGGCACATCCGATCGCGCGTGCAGCGACGCAGATGATGACATTGACAGATGCTGTCGCGCGAGACGCTGACGTCCAACGGCGACAGCGGTCCGTTGCGCGACGGCCGCGTCGGACCGAACAACCCGACGATGGGCGTGCCGACCGCCGACGCAATGTGGGTCGGACCGGTATCGCCCGAGATCATGACGGCGGCACCGCGCGAGATCGCGACGAGATCGGCGACCGTCGTTTCCGGCGACGCCAACGCGGCCCCCTGTGCGGCCGCGACGACGGCATCGGCGAGCGAACGCTCACCAGGTCCCCAGATGACGACCGAGCGCAGTCCCACGCGGTCGCGCAGCGCCCGTGCGATCGCCGCAAAACGTTCGGGTGGCCATCGCTTGTTCGGCCACGCGGCGCCGGGGTTGATGAGCACGTACGAGCCACCGGCGTCGCGCGCGACCGTCGCTGCGGCCTCGGACTGCACCGTCTCAATCGGAAACTCCGGCCGCGCGGCGGTAATGCCGAGCGTCTCGAGCAGGGCCAGATTGATGTCGACGACGTGACGCGTTTCGCGCGGATCGTAGATGCCGCCGCGACCGGGGTCGAACGCCTCGGTGTAAAAGAGCCGGGCGATCCCCTCCCGCGCATAGCGTCGCGAAAACCCGATGACGCGCGGCGCACCCGACAATCGCGCGAGCAGCGCCGATTTGATCAACCCCTGCAGGTCGAGCACGACGTCGTAGCGCGCCGCACGGAGATCCCGAATCGCGTGCACGACGTCGTTGATGACGAGCCGCCGGTCGATGACCGGCACGAGGTCCAGAATCTCGCGATGTTTGGCGCTGACGAGCCAGTCGATGCGCAACTGCGGGAACGCCGTCCGCAGCGCCGCGGCAACCGGAATCGCGTGGACCACATCGCCCAGCGATCCGAGGCGGACGATGAGCAGCCGCTTCACGAACGGGCGATCCTCGCGAGCAGATCGCGCGTCGCATGATCCTTGGGATCGCCGACGATCGCCGTGCGCCCGCCGTACGACTGCACGACCGCGCGTTCGGGCACCGTCTCAACCGTGTAGTCGGTACCTTTGCAGTGCACGTCGGGCTTGATCAGCAGCAACAGACGTTCAACGGTCGGATCGTTGAAGACGACGACGTAAGCGACGCCACGCAGGGCGGCAACCAGCTCGGCGCGATCGCGCGCCGACAGAATCGGTCGGCCTGGCCCCTTCAACCGCCGTTCCGACTCGTCGTCGTTGATCGCGACGATCAGACGATCGGCTTCGGCGGCCGCGCCTTGCAGATACCGCACGTGACCGACGTGGAGGAGGTCGAAACAGCCGTTCGCGAACGCGATCGTCCTGCCGTTCGCGCGATCGCGCGCGACCGCCTCAACCAGCTCCTGTTCCGAAAGGATCACGTGCGTCGGCCTTGGGCGGGACCCTCTTGAGACCAGTTCTCGAGCGAGGTGTCGTGATCGCTGTCGACAGCGGACGCGAGTTCGGTCGCCGCGATCGTGGCCGTCCCGCGCTTCATGACAACGAGCCCACCGGCGTAATTCGCCAGACGCGTCGCCTCGTAGAACGATGCGCCCGCGGCCAATGCGAGCGCGACCGTCGCGATCACCGTGTCGCCGGCGCCGGTGACGTCGGCCACTTCGTCCGATCCGAAGATCGGCACGTGCACCGTCGGCCGCTTCGGCTCGAACAGCGCCATCCCGCGGCTGCCGCGCGTGATCAGCACCGCCTCGCTGCCGACGCGTTTCAACAGCGCGCGGCCCGCCTTTTCCAACGTCGCGGCATCGTCGCCGATCGTGATCCCGAGGAGCTGTTCCACTTCGCTTTCGTTTGGCGTGCACACCGTGACGCCGCGATAGTCGAGCAGGCGATAGCGCGAGTCGAGCAGCACCGGAATCCGACGGCGTCGCGCGCGCTTCGCCACGGCGCGCTGGACCGCGGCCGCGAGCGTCGGCGTCACGAGACCGGATCCGTAGTCGGAGAGCAGCACGGCGTCACACCCGTCGACCGCCGGCTCGATCCGCGCCGCCAGCGCAGCGCTGATCGCGTCGTCGAGCGGCCAACCCGTCTCGCGATCGATGCGGACGATCTGCTGACGCGCGGCATGGATGCCACCGGCGAGAATGCGCGTCTTGACCGGCGTCCGGTACGCGCGCGATCGAATGATGTGCTGCCGCTCGACGCCGCGCTGAAAGCTGGCGACGAGCCGCCGCCCTTCGCTGTCGGCCCCGACAATGCCGGCGACACGCGCGCGTCCGCCGAGCGCGGCGACGTTGTTCGCCGCGTTGCCGGCCCCGCCGCCCACAATCTCGGTCGCGTCGTACTTCAGGATCAGGACCGGCGCCTCGCGCGAGACGCGGCTCACATCCCCGTAAATGAACTCGTCGGCGATCAGATCGCCGACGACGAGCACGCGCCGACTCGAGAACCCGTCGACGAGCGCGAGCAGCCGCTCTTTCCGTTCCGCTTCGCCGGGAAGCGGGTGCACGCTACGTGCGATCAACATGCGTCAGTATCCAACTGGCGGCAGCGGCGAGATGATCGACGACTGCGTCGGGCTCGACCGTCATGCCGCGTGTGTCCTTCACACGGCCGCTGCCGGTGCGGACGAGCAAGCCGCGCGCGCCCGCGGCACGCGCCGCGCCGATGTCGCTCCAGGCGTCGCCGACGACGACCGACCGGCGCGGATCCAGCCCGAGGTCGCGGGCGGCGCGATCGATCATGCCGCACGCCGGCTTCCGGCAATCACACGCGATCCGGTACGCCTCGACCGACCCGTCGACGTGATGCGGACAATAGTAATACGCGTCGATGCGCGCGCCGCCGCGCGCAAGGTGGGCGTCGATCGCCCGGTGCACGTCGTCGATCAGGCTCTCCGCGAAATAACCGCGCGCCACGCCCGCCTGATTCGTGATCACGACGACCGGCAACCCAGCCGCATTCAACGCGCGAATCGCGTCGACGCTCCACGGATACCACGCAATCTTGTCGATCGCATCGAGATAGCCGACGTCCTCGATGATGGTCCCGTCGCGATCGAGAAAGACGGCGGGCCGGCTCACAGCGTCCGGCGCGCGGCGGCGACGACGGTCGCCGCATCGATGGTGCGCAGGCACCGGTGATCGAGCGGGCATTCGCGCAGCATGCAGGGCCGGCACCAGACCGGATTCGTGATCACTGCGTGCGCGTCGCCGCGAGGTCGGGTTTCGGCGTCACGCGTCGGTCCGAAGACGGCTGTGACCGGCAATCCCACGGCGGCGGCAAGATGCATCGCGCCAGAATCGTTCGTCACGAGCGTGCGGCAATGGGTGAAGACGCCCGCGAGCGTCGGCAGATTGGTTTTGGCGACGAGATCGACCGCAGGCGTGAAGGCCTGCGCCACAACCGTCGCCGTCGCCACGTCCGCGGCACTGCCGACCATCACCGTCTGGACGCCGTCGCGAGCAAGCGATGCCGCGAGCTCGGCGAAACGTTCGGCAGGCCATCGTTTCGCGCCGCCGTACGCGGCACCGGGCGCGATGGCAACGAGCGGCGAGCGGCCATCCCAGCCGCTGGCGACAAGCAGCGCGCACGCGTCCTCGCGCGGCGCATCGCCGACGATGATTCGCGGCGCGTCGGTGCCCGTCGCGAAGCCGAGCCCCGCGATCAAATGCCGGTAGTAATCGACCTGATGCACCGACTGTGTGGGCCGATCGACGCCGCGTGTCAGCAGGAGTCCTCGACCGTCGGTGCGGTAACCCCACCGCTCCGGGACACCGGCACGCCACGCGAGCAACGCGGTCCGGAATGCATTCGGAAACAGCAGCGCGATGTCGGCTCCGGCGATCTGCGCGCTGTCGACATGGTCGTCGACCTCGGGCACGAGCGCAAACAGCGGGGCGACCGAGGGTCGCGCAGCAACCGTGATCGCCGCATCCGGCATGGCACGGCGCACGTCAGCGATCGCCGGCAGCGCCATGACGGCGTCGCCGAGCCAATTCGGCGCGAGGATGACCAGCCGTTTGCTCATGTGGTACGTTCAGTCCGACCGTGCTTCACGACCCGCTGCTGTCCGTGGTCATGCCCGTGTACAACGAGCGTACCACGATCGACGAAATCATTCGCCGCGTGCTCGCTGTTCCCATTCGCATCGAGCTCGTCGTCGTCGACGATGGATCGAAGGACGGGACGGGTGACATCCTCGAGCGCCTGCAGCGCGAGCTTGGATTCAAGCTCGTGCGCCAGCAGAACGGCGGCAAGGGCGCGGCGCTGCGTCGCGGCTTTCAGGAAGTGACCGGCGACATCGTCGTCATCCAGGATGCCGATTTGGAGTACTCGCCGGAAGAATTTCCTGAACTGATCGATCTGATCGTCCAGGGCAAGGCGGACGTCGTGTACGGATCGCGCTTCCTCGGGCGTCATCGCGCGTTCATGTTCGCGCACTATGTCGGCAACAAGTTCGTGACGTTCGCGACGAACCTGCTCTACAACACGATGCTCACCGATATGGAGACGTGCTACAAGGCGATGCGGACCGACGTGATGCGATCGATGACGTTGAAGTCGAACGGCTTCGGCATCGAGCCGGAAATGACCGCGAAAATTTTCAAGCGCGGCTACCGCGTCTACGAAGTGCCGATCACGTACGCGGGCCGCGGCTATCAGGAAGGCAAGAAGATCACCTGGCGCGCCGGCTTTACGGCGCTGTGGGTGCTGCTCAAATACCGGTTCGTCGAATGAAGATCGCGCTCCTGCAAATCGATCCGACCGTCGGCGATTTGCGCGGCAACGCACGACTGATCCTCGATGCCCTCGCGACGGCGAAGCAACGCGGCGCCGATCTCGCCGTCACCCCCGAACTTGCGCTCGTCGGGTACCTGCCTCGCGATCTGCTGTTGATGCCGTCGTTCGTCGACGCGAGCTGGCGTGTGCTCGCCGACGTCGCGCGCGACGCGGCGGCGCTGCCCCCGGTGCTCGTCGGGTTGCCGGAGCCGAACGGATCCGATGAAGGTCGACCGCTGTACAACAGTGCGGTGCTGCTGCACGACGGCCAACTCGGTCAGCGGTTCCGGAAGGCGCTGTTGCCGACGTACGACGTCTTCGACGAAGACCGCTACTTCGAGCCGTTTCACGGACCGCAGATCCTCGAGATCAACGGACGCCGTCTGGGCGTCAGCATCTGCGAGGACATCTGGAACGACCGCGATTTCTGGAAACGGCGCCGCTACCACCACGATCCAATCGACGAGCTCGCGCGCGCCGGTGCCACCGCCATCGTCAACTTGTCGGCGTCGCCGTTTACCGTTGGCAAGCACGCTCGCCGCGAGCAGATGCTCGGCGCGATGGCGCGCAAGCACCGCGTGCCTGTCGTCTACGTCAATCAGTTCGGCGGCAACGACGATCTGATCTTCGACGGTCGCAGCTGCGCCTTCGACGTGGAGGGCTCGCCGGTTGCTCGCGCGCGATCCTTCGACGCCGACGTCATGATCTGCGACCTCGAGGCGATGACGCCGATCGCGCCGCCCACCGACGTGGGACACGAGAGCGAGGTGTGGCACGCGCTCGTGCTCGGCACGCGCGACTACGTCCGGAAGTGCGGTTTTCGCGACGTGGTCCTCGGCTTGTCGGGGGGCATCGACTCGGCGTTGACCGCGGCGATTGCCGCCGACGCGGTCGGGCCGGATCACGTGCTCGGCGTCCTGATGCCGTCACCCTACTCGAGCGAAGGCAGTTTAACGGACGCGCGCGACCTCGCGAGCAACCTCGGCATCGACACGATCACGCTGCCAATCGAAACGGCGATGCGCGCGTTCGGCTCGACGCTGCACGACGCGTTCGCAGGCGGCGACGCGGGCGTCGCGCTGGAAAACATCCAGGCGCGCATTCGCGGCACGCTGCTGATGGCGCTCTCGAACCAGCGCGGCGCGCTGCTGCTGACGACGGGCAACAAGTCGGAGCTGTCGGTCGGGTACTGCACGCTGTACGGCGACATGAATGGCGGCCTCGCGGTCATCGCCGACGTGCCGAAGACGATGGTGTATCGCGTCTCGCGATGGCGAAATCAGTCCGCGGGACGATCGATCATTCCGGAGTCGAGCATCACGAAAGCGCCGTCGGCCGAACTGCGCCCGAACCAAACGGATCAGGATTCGCTGCCGCCGTACGACGTGCTCGACGACATCCTGCAGCGCCACATCGAGCAGCATCTCTCGGCGGACGCGATCATCGCCGACGGCTTCGACGCGGCGACGGTCAACCGCGTCCTACACCTGGTCCGCATCGCCGAGTTCAAGCGGAAGCAGGCGGCGCCCGGACTGAAGGTCACCGATCGCGCGTTCGGCACCGGCTGGCGCATGCCGATCGCGAAACGCCTCACCGTGTAGTCATTCCGCTGCGGGAAAGATCCCGCCTTCCTGATGCGGCGTGTCGCGCCAGCGCCGATGCATCCACAGCCACAGATGCGGATCGCGGCGGACGTACATCTCGAGGACGTCGGTGCAGCGCTGCGTGAACTCGCGAATGGCGTCGACCGCGTCTTCGCGTGGCGGCGCGATCGGATGCTCGTAGATCATGCGATACCGTCCGCCGCCGAGCGGTAACGCGAATACCGGCACGACCGGCGCGCCGGTGCGCAACGCGAGCGCCGCGACTGCCGACGTCGTCGCCGCCGGCCGCTCGAAGAAGTCCACGTAGATGGCGTCCCTGCTCATGATGTGTTGATCGATGAGCATCGCGACGCCGTGCTTCTCCTGCAGCGTGCGCAGGACGCGGCGGAGCGTCCCCTTGCGGTAGATGACCGTGTTGCCCGTCTCCTGACGGATGCGTTCGAGCAGTTCGTTCAGCTGCGGGTTGTCGAGCGCGCGGCCGATGACGCCGACCGGTTCGACGCGCAACGCGTGCACGAGCGCCTGCAGTTCCCAGTAGCCGAAGTGTCCGGTGACGAACAGGACGCCCTTGCCCTGCGCGTACGCGCTGCGCGCGCGCTCTTCGCCATCGACCTGGACGCGCGCGAGCATCTCCTCGTGCGTCAGCGTGGCGAACTTCAGCAGCTCCATCAGCAGTCGGCCGAAGTGCGCGAACGCCTGCCGCGCGATCGTGCGCCGCTCCGCGTCGGTGCGTTTCGGAAACGCCGTCGCGAGATTCTGGAGCGCAATGCGGCGGTGGGCGCCGTCAACGGCGTAGAACGCGAGGCCGAGCAGCGTCCCGACGCCGCGGACGACCGCATGCGGCAGCACGCGGACGATCGCGAGCAGCGATCGCACGAGCGCGTATTCGAGCCGGTGCCTCATGACGCCGGCTGACTGCTGGCAGCCGGCGGCTGGATCTTTGCCATCAACCACTCGCGAAAGCGTTCCGGGTTTTCCACGCCGAAGACGAGCGGTACGGATGCAATCGGCAGGTCGCCCAGGTCGCACGCGCTCAGGCGCACCGCGTCTTTTTCTGTCGTCAACACGATCGCGCACCGCGCGGCCTGCGCCGCCGCGGCAATCTTCTTCACGTCGTGGGCCGTGAACGGATGGTGATCGCGAAAGGTCAGCATGCCGGCGATTTGCCAGCCGGCGCTCGAGACGTCCGCTTCGAACCGCTCCGGTCGCGCGATACCGGCGACGATGAAGACACGCGATTCCGGCGGGACGACGACCGACTCGCGCGGCCCGGCGACCATCCGCGGCGCGCCGATCGTGCGCGTGACGCGAAACACCGTCGGCACATGCAGCGCGCGGCCGATGCGCTCGGCGGCCGAATCGTACGTCGCCGTCACGAGCACGGCATCGGCATCGGCGGCGGCCGACAATCGTTCCCGCAGCCGTCCGGCCGGGAGCGGTCGATCCGTCAGGTCATCGTCCGACGCCAGCAGCAGATCGACGTCGCGCGCCAGCTCGAAGTGCTGAAACCCATCGTCGAGGATGTGGACTGTGGCGCCGAGCTTGCGCTCGGCGAGACGGCCGGACAGATAGCGGCTGGCGCCGACGAGCACCATGGCGCCTGGGAGCGCGCGCGCGAGCATCAGCGGCTCGTCGCCCGCTTCCGCGAGCGGCGCGCGCACCGCGGCGGCGTCCGACACGACGGTGACGCCATCGAGCGGACGCTGCCGCGCGTAGCCGCGCGTCAGGATCGCCGGTCGCTCGCCTTCATCGAGCAGCAGGCGCGCGATGTATTCCACCATCGGCGTCTTGCCGCTGCCGCCGACACGCAGGTTGCCGACGCTGATGACCGGTCGCTGCAGATAATGCCGCCGCCGCGGATCGCGGACGTACCAGCGGCGCCGCCATGCCGCCGCCGCGCCGTACATTGCGCTGAGCGTGCCGATCAATGCACCAGACGGAAGGGCCGCACGGTCGCGCGGCTGCGACCGTCATCGAGCGGCAGGAGTTCGGTGATGACGTCCATGGTCTTCGTCTTCGCGCCGCGATTCGCTTCGACCAGCGCGCGTGCCGCCGCGCCGAGACGCGCACGACGAACGGGATCGCTGACGAGCGTCAACAACGCCTCCTCGAGCTGCTGCTCCGAGTGCACCTGCAGCGCGGCGTCGTTGGCCAGAAACGCGTCGGCGATTTCCTTGAAGTTCTGCATGTGCGGCCCGAACACGACCGGCTTGCCGAACACCGCCGGCTCGAGGATGTTGTGGCCCCCGTGGTCGACGAGGCTGCCGCCGACGAACACCGCCGTCGCGAGCTGATACAGCTGCGCGAGCTCGCCGATCGAGTCGAGCACGATCACGTCGGCGCGCGGCTCGGCATCAATCGGCAAATCGCTGCGGCGCATCGTCATGAATCCGGTGTCGCGCGCGAGGCGTTCGACTTCGCCGAACCGCTCCGGCTGCCGCGGCGCGAGGACGCACAGCGCGCTCGGCATCAGCGTCTTGACCCGCGCGAACGCGCGCAACACCGCGGCCTCCTCGCCCTTGAGCGTGCTGCCGGCGACGATCACCGTGCGGCTGGGCGAGAGGCGGAAGAACCGCAGCACGCGCTCCCGCGGCTTGCCGTGCGCCGTGGCGGTCGGCAGTTCCAACGAATCGAACTTGAGACTGCCGGTGACGGTGACGCGCGACGGATGCGCCCCGAGATCGATCAACCGGCGCGCCGACTCGTCGCTCTGCATGCAGAAGCGGTCGACGTCGGCCAGCACTTTGGCGAAGAACGATTTCACGAGGCGATAGCGCGGATACGAACGCGAGGAGATCCGGCCGTTGATCAGGACCGTCTTGATCCCGCGCTTACGGCACAACCGCAGCAGGTTCGGCCAGATCTCGGTCTCCATCATGATGAAGAGGCGCGGCTTCACCAGGTTCAGCGTCCGCGTCGACGTCACCGTCCAGTCGAACGGAAAGTAGAAGACGCCGTCCAGGTTCGACAGGCTGCGCCGCGCCACCTGTTGCCCGGCGATCGTGGTGGTCGACAGGAACAGGCGCAGCTTCGGATACCGCGCTTTCAGATCGGCCGCGAGGGCGCGCGCCGTCAGCGCCTCGCCGACCGAAACCGCATGAATCCAGATCGATTCGTCGCCATCGATGTTGAACGAGATCGGCAGAAACCCCATTCGCTCGCGCAGGCTGCCGATGTATTTCTTGTAGCGGATCGCCTGGTACAAGAAATACGGCGAGACGACGACGAAGACGAGGAGCGTGAGAAAGCTGTACGCGAGATACATTTGCGCGGAAGCCATATTGTAGAATGAAACGTTTGCCCGGGAGGCGACGACATGGCCGTCAAGGTTGGCATTAACGGGTTCGGCCGCATCGGCCGGAACATCATGCGCGCGGCGTTGGGCGACAAAGAGATCGACTTTGTCGCGGTCAATGACCTGACCAACGCGAAAACGCTCGCGCATCTGCTGAAGTACGACTCGGTTCTTGGAAACCTGCACGCCACGATCGAGGCCAAACAGGACTCGATTTCGGTCGATGGCGACGAGTTCAAGGTGCTGTCGCAGCGCGATCCGGCGGCCCTGCCGTGGAAGGACCTCGGCGTCGACGTCGTGTTCGAGTCGACCGGCCTCTTCACCGATCGCGACGCTGCGGCGAAGCACCTCGCTGCCGGCGCGAAGCGGGTGGTGATCACCGCACCCGCGAAAAAGCCCGACGTTACGGTCGTCCTCGGCGTCAACGAAGAGACCTACGACCCGGCGAAGCATCACATCATCTCGAACGCATCGTGCACGACGAACTGCCTCGCGCCGCT
>Ga0070741_10020957_pt1 | contig 10226 bp, 8 predicted proteins | sample Coa_R1_4_FD_66440 | JGI IMG/M metagenome (GOLD analysis project Ga0070741, IMG submission 66440) | Surface soil microbial communities from Centralia Pennsylvania, which are recovering from an underground coalmine fire - Coalmine... | ecosystem: Environmental > Terrestrial > Soil > Unclassified ...
CCTGGCTCGTGGGGAACTTCACTGCATTGGCGCCACCACGTTGGACGAGTACCGTAAGTACATCGAGAAAGACGCGGCGCTTGAACGCCGCTTCCAAAAGGTGCTGGTGGACGAGCCAAGCGTCGAGGATACGATCGCGATTCTGCGTGGCCTTCAAGAGAGATACGAAGTGCACCACGGCGTAGAGATCACCGATCCTGCGATTGTGGCTGCGGCAGAGCTGTCGCATCGCTACATTACGGACCGCTTCCTGCCGGACAAGGCAATCGACTTGATTGACGAGGCCGCGGCACGTATCAAGATGGAGATCGACTCGAAGCCCGAGGAGATGGATAAGCTCGAGCGTCGATTGATCCAGCTGAAAATCGAGCGCGAGGCGGTCAAGAAGGAGAAGGACGAAGCGTCACGCAAGCGGCTCGCACTGCTCGAGCAAGAAATCGAGGACCTCGAGCGCGAATACGCCGATCTCGAGGAGATCTGGAAGAGCGAGAAAGCGCAAGTGCAAGGCGCCCAGCACATCAAAGAGGAGCTCGAGCGAACCAAGGCGGAGATGGACGCCGCGCGCCGCAAGGGCGATTGGCAGAAGGTGTCTGAGCTGCAGTATGGCAAGATCCCACAGCTCGAGGCGCAGCTGAAGAAAGCTGAAACTCCCGGTGATGGGGCTGCTGATCATCGACTGCTGCGAACGCAGGTCGGCGCCGAAGAGATCGCCGAAGTGGTGTCACGAGCCACTGGCATTCCCGTGTCGAAGATGATGCAAGGCGAGCGTGAGAAGCTGCTGCACATGGAGGAGCGGTTGCACGAGCGCGTGATCGGTCAGGACGAGGCGGTGCGACTAGTTTCCGATGCAATCCGTCGTTCGCGTGCCGGATTGTCCGATCCCAATCGGCCGTATGGGTCGTTCTTGTTCCTTGGGCCGACCGGTGTGGGCAAGACCGAGTTGTGTAAAGCGCTCGCCGGCTTCTTATTCGACTCGGAAGATCACCTGATCCGTATCGACATGTCGGAATTCATGGAGAAGCATTCGGTTGCCCGTCTGATCGGTGCGCCTCCCGGCTATGTCGGTTACGAGGAAGGCGGCTACCTGACCGAAGCAGTGCGCCGCAAACCGTACTCGGTCATCCTGCTCGATGAGATCGAGAAAGCGCATCCAGATGTGTTCAACGTGCTGTTGCAAGTCCTCGACGACGGCCGAATGACGGACGGCCAAGGCCGCACGGTGGATTTCAAGAACACCGTGATCGTCATGACTTCCAATCTCGGCTCCCAGATGATCCAACAGATGGCGGGAGACGATTATCAAGTGATCAAATTGGCGGTCATGGCCGAGGTTAAAGCTTACTTCCGTCCAGAGTTCATCAATCGGATCGATGAGGTGGTCGTATTCCATGCGCTGGACGAGCAACACATCAAGTCGATCGCACGAATCCAGCTACGCTATCTCGAGCGCCGGCTTGCTTCGCTCGAGATGGGTTTGCGTGTCTCCGACGCGGTGCTCGCCGAGCTGGCAAAGGTAGGCTTCGACCCGCTCTACGGTGCAAGACCGCTGAAGCGAGCGATCCAGGCATCAATCGAGAATCCGCTCGCGAAGGAGATCTTGGAGGGTCATTACGGACCCAAAGACGTGATCAGAGTGGATCTGCACGACGGACGGATCGTATTCGGCAAAGAGGAGCGGGCTGAGAAGGCGGCCGCGTAACTTAACGGCTCAGGCCTTCAGCCCAAGCTTGGGCCTCGAGTTGAGCGCGATTGACCTCGTCATGAGTCAGATTGAGGCTCATGGCGAGGTCCGATGCACGCTTCACACTTTCTGATTGAGAGAGGCGCTCAAGGCGCTCGACCAGTTCGAGCAAAGGTCCGTACGGACCAGTGCGCTGAAACAGCGCTTCGTTTACCGCCTCTCCCAGTGTGACCTGCTCGGTGATCTGTTCCAGGGGCATCTGGAGGATGACGTGGAGGAGGGAGAAGGCGCCGGTGATGAATAGATTGTCCCGATCTTGTGCATCGAATAGATCATGCCCGAGCAGCTCAGCTAGCCGGCCCCGTGCGATAGCGGTAGTGACGAGCGCCGAGGACGCATTCTTCTTAGCGGCCGTAACGAGCAACAGTGCGAGCCACTTGTGCAGATTTTGGTATCCAAGGACAGTCACGGCATGACGAAACGATTGGATTTCGCAAGACAGACCGAAGCCCGCACTATTGATATAGCGCAGCAATCGGAAAGACAGCGCCGCATCGCGCTTGAGTACCTCTTCGATCCTGCCGATCGGCGCATCCTCTTTAGCCAGCTTCATGAGGGCGACGATGCTGCTGTATGTTGCGCCCACCGCGTTGGCGTGGCCGCCTTTTGGCTCCGTGAAGAAGTAGCCCTGACATAGATCGAAGCCAGCCCGAACGGCGGCATCGAACGACGAGTTTGTGCTCACGCCCCTTGCGATGTACTTGCCGCTGAATCCGCGCAGACGTCCTCGCAGCTGGTCGCCACCATGCTGCAAGTCGACCCGCGCGAAGGCGCACTGCTGGATCACTTCGGTTGGCCATTCCTGCCCTGAGGTCAGATCGAGGCATAGTCCGTAGCCCGCTCCCCGCCACGTGCGGGCGAGGGCGGAAATATCCTCTACTCCATCGGTATTCAGCAGCTCCAGCACATACCGTCCAGAGCCAACGAGTGGACGCTCCGACTCGACTTGGCTCGCGTCCGCGAGCACGAAATGCGCGGGCAGGCGATCGAAAAATGAGCCGAACTCAGCAGTTCTGGCAAGGAGCGCAGAGATGCCGCCCACTGGTGCACGCTCGCCCGACTCCGATAACAGCGACATGCTGTACCCAACGGTCTCGCGATTGCGGTTGACCACCGGCTCCTTGAGTAGGAGAGGCGCTTCGCTCATGAAAGTCAGGCCGCGAGTTTGAATAAGTCGTTGCGGGTCTCTCGTGAGGGCTCGTCCAGCAACTGCTCGACGTCCAACACGAGCACGACCGAGCCGTCTCCAGAGAGCGTCGCGCCGGCAATCCCTTTCGGCTTGATGTCCTCCAACGGCTTGATCACGACGTCATCCCTGCCTAGGAACCCATCCACCGCGAGAACGAAGGAGCGCACCGCGGTCTGCATGAGGACACCGTACAACGGCGGCCGGTTGACGGGCCAGCCTATCAGGCTTGGCAAGGAACGGATGGGTAGGAGTTCATCGCGGATCATCAGGGTAGCGCGACCGGAGACCTCTTGGACCGCTTGAGCGTCGAGCGGAATGATCTCTCTTACCATCGACAACGGTACAGCGAAGGATTGATCGTCGTTCCTGACGATCAACACCGGCAGAATCGCGAGGGTAAGCGGCAAATAGATGGAGAAGGTGGTTCCCCGGCCGACAACCGAGTCGATATCGATGCGCCCGTTCAGCTTCTGGATTTTCGTCTTGACTACGTCCATCCCCACACCCCGTCCGGAGATGTCGTTCACCTGATCTTTGGTCGAGAAGCCAGGAAGGAAGATGAGCCGCAACGCCTCCTGCTCATCCATATTGGCAGCCAACTCCGGGTCGATCACGCCTTTCTCGACCGCCTTGCGGCGCAGTACGTCGGGGCGCATGCCTCGGCCATCGTCGCGGATTTGAATCAAAATGCTGTCGCCAATCTGCTCCGCCGACAGCCAAATGGTGCTCTTCTCCGGCTTGCCTTGGGAAAGCCGCTCGTCGCCCGTCTCAACGCCGTGATCGACCGCGTTGCGAACCAAATGGATGAGTGGATCGCTGAGCTCCTCGATCATCGTCTTATCAAGCTCGGTTTCTTCGCCCGACAGCGACAGCTCCACGTGTTTCCCGAGACTGCGCGCCAGGTCGCGCACCATTCGCGGGTAGCGTTGAAACAGCCGCCCGACAGGTTGCATGCGCGTCTTCATTACAGCATTCTGAAGGTCGCCAACCAGGACATCGAGATGACTGACTGCCTGGTCGAGAGCACGCAATGTATCCGTGTCGGCTTTGCCTTGGAGAAGATCCGTGCGCAAGCAGTTGAGGCGATTCTTGGCAAGACCGATCTCGCCCGAGAGGTTGAGCACTTGATCGAGCCGGGTGGTGTCGATACGAATCGTGTGAGACTCTGCCGACGCCGATGTCTTGTCGGTTTCACGTCGTCCGCCACGGCCACTGTCGGCGTCCGGGTGATCGGCCGTGCGGCGGCCCGCATGCCCGCTGCGCCGATCGCTCGAAGGATCGTTGGCGGCCGTACCGGCCTTCGAACCCCCTGAGGCCGGCGCCTTCGAGCCGAGCAAGCCCGTGTATAGCGCCTTCCAGTCCACTTGCCCGCTCTTGCTGCTCGCGTTATCCGCTTGTCCAACCTTCGCTTCATTCTCACCGTGTGGGACCGTCTTGCCTTCAAGAGCTGCCTCCAGCGCACCCAGCAACTCCGCGGGGGCCGGCCGCAACGGCGCAGACTGCGTGAGCTGGTCGAACATCTCACGCACGGCAGCTGTCGCGGACAGAATGACGTCCATAGTTTCAGTGCGCAGCTTGAGTTTGCCGTTCCGCAGTCGATCGAACAGGTTCTCGGTAAGGTGGCACAGGGCAACCAGGTCGTTGAGTCCGAGAAATCCTGCTCCTCCTTTGATCGTGTGGAAGCCTCGAAAGACATCGTTGAGCAATTGGTGATCTTGAGGTCGCTTCTCGAGATCCACGAGCTTGTTGTCGACGTCCGAGAGCAGATCGGCAGCCTCGGTCAGAAAGTCTTGAAGAAGATCGTCCATGTGCGTACAGCGCGCGTCTTTATCCAGAACCTTCGAGGATCAGAAGCCCAAGCTTTCGAGCAGCTCGTCGACTTGACCCTGACTCGTGACGACGTCACTGCGCCCCTCTGCGTTAATGAGGGGTCCGTTCAGCAGACCGGCGGACTGAACCGCGACGCGCTTCTCCATCGGGGCGTGATCGATGAGCAGCTTGAGGAGCTGGCTTTCAACGTCTTGCGCCACCTCGGTGACTTTCTTGATCACTTGGCCGGTCAGATCCTGGAAGTCCTGTGCCATCATGATGTCGGTGAGCTGGGCATTAGTGGCGTCAGTCTTGTCAGGAATCGCGTGGAGAAAAACGCGCGTCCGGCTCGCCAGCTCACGAAAATCTTCGACCGACAGTTCTTGCAGGAACAGTCTGTCCCACTGACGCGAAAGCTCCTTCGCTTCAGTCGACAGTGACTGCTGAATCGGCTTTGCGGCTTCGATTGCAGCAAGCGATGTCATCGCTGCCTTTTCTGTCATGTCAGCGACGTAAGCCAACCGATCGCGAGTGTCGGGAATTGCTTGCGCGGCATCGGCGATGAGACGATCGTAGCCGAGTTGACTCAAGGCATCGTGAAGGCGGCGAGTGAGTTGACCGACTTGTGCTACAACGTCGTCATTACCGCAGCTGGCGGCTACATCCGTTGCGGCGTTGGCGGCGATGCTGTCGAATAGCGCCTCGAGCTCGACCGAATCATGCGCTCCGTCTTCCACGGCGGGCTCCATCGCGCTCATGCGGCGGCCCCCACTTTTTGCAAGCTCTGAAAGATCTTGTTCAGTTTCTCGTCTAACGTTGCGGCCGTGAATGGCTTCACGATGTAACCACTCGCCCCGGCTTGTGCGGCTTCGATGATGTTCTCCTTCTTCGCTTCTGCGGTAATGAGCAGCACGGGCAGCTTCTTGAGCGTCGAGTCGGCCCGAATCTGTCTGAGCAACTCGATACCGGTCATGTTGGGCATGTTCCAATCTGAAATCACGAAATCGAAAACGTCGCCACGAAGCTTCTGTAATGCCACTGTTCCGTCTTCGGCCTCCTCCACGTTCGTGAAGCCGAGATCTTTGAGCAGGTTGCGGACGATGCGACGCATCGTTGAGAAGTCATCCACCACGAGGAATTTGAGATTTTGCTTAGACATGCGCGTTGCCTCTAGCTGTATAGTCTCGGGGGATGAAGGGGGTCATGATCCGCTGTCTCACGTCGGTTATCGTGTTAGGAGAGGACGTAAGGTGTCGGCCAGGATTGTGGGATCGAATTTGGAAACATAGGCGTCGACACCGACGTGCTTTCCCATTGCTTGGCTCGCTTCGGACGAAAGTGATGAATGCATAACGACTGGCACACCGGCAAAGCGTGGGTCGCTCTTGATGTGTCGAGTCAGTACATAGCCGTCCATCTCGGGCATCTCGGCATCGAGAAGGATGAGGTTGAGGTGGTCGCGCAACGGAATCCCGTCCTGAGTACTCCGCTGTGCCATGGCTTGAAGCCGCGCCCAAGCCTCGAGTCCGTTCGTGGCTTGGTGATATTTAACCTGCAGCCGGTCGAGCACTTGGGCAATCTCCTTCCTCGCCACCAATGAGTCGTCGACAAAGAACACGAGCGCTTCTTCCTCCACTGCTAAGGGCTTGAGCTCTGGAACACGAGGTTCACCAAAAGCATCCACGAGGACTTGCTCGACATCGAGCACGGAGACTAATGTTCCATCATCGAGCTCCGTAACGGCTGTCACCAAGTTGTCTTGTCCCGCCACAACCGAGTCCGGAGACCGTACTCTTTCCCAATCCACCCGGACAATTCGGTCTACCGATTCCACCAAGAATCCCTGAGTGCGCCGGCTGTATTCGGTCACCATCATGGTCTTACCTAGCCCTCTGGTCTCGCTTCCGGCAAACCGAGCGAGATTGATGACGGGAATGACGCTGCCACGCAGCGAAATAACGCCCTCCACGCCCGCGGGCATATTCGGCGTACGCGTGATCGGCGGTGCTTTGGTCACCTCGCGCACTTTGAAGACGTTGATACCGAACACCTCCCTCGTGCCAAGGGAGAACAGGAGAAGTTCCATCCGGTTGGATCCGGCCAAGCGTGTGCGGGCGTCGACGGCATCCAGAAGTCTCTTGTCCTCATTGATCATCAATCTTCCATCGATTCCACTAGGCAGCAAGTCGTCGGCTAAGCGCCTCGGCGAGTTTTTGCGGCTCGAATTTGGAGACGTACTCGTCGACACCCACCGACATTCCGAGCTGTTGGTTCTGCATCCCGGATAACGAGGAGTGCATGATGACCGGGATCGCGGCGAACCTCGGATCGTTCTTGATGCGCTTGGTAAGCAGAAACCCATCCACTTCTGGCATCTCGACATCGGTTAGCACGGCATGAATCAAGCGAGTCGCAGGGACATTTCGCGACTCCGCCAGGTGCGCGATTCTCTCCAGCTCGCGCCATGCATGGCTGCCGTTCGTCGCTGCGATGTGGCGGACGTGCATCGCCTCGAGAATGCGTTCAATCTGTTTGCGCGCGACAGAAGAGTCGTCAACGAACAGGACGGTCTTCTCGTCATCCGCTAGGGGCGGGAGACTTTCGAGTTCGAGGGCATCGTCATAACGGCTGGTCTCCGCCAACACCCGTTCTACATCGAGCATCATCACCAGCCGGCCATCGCTGAGTTCGGTGACCGCAGTTACGAATCCGCCCTGCTCGCGCACGACCATGTCTGGGGGCACCCGCATCCTTGACCAATCAAGGCGAAGGATGGTATCTACCCCCTCGACCAGAAACCCCTGCGTCTGACCGTTGTACTCGGTCACGATCATGATCCCCGGCGTGGTCTGCGCTGTCACATTCGCGTAGCGTGCGAGATCCAAGACGGGCACTAGCGCGCCTCTTAAACTCACCATACCTTCCACTGCCGGAGGCATCTCGGGGCCGCACGTTATCGCGGGAGTGCGCATCACCTCTCGCACTTTAAATACGTTGATCCCGTATGTTTCCCGACGTCCAGTGCGCGGATCGCGACCGAGGGTGAAGAGGAGGATTTCGAGCTTGTTCGTTCCGGCAAGCTTGGTTTTCGCGTCAATGCGACGCATCAACTCCGACATGGTGCTGCTCCGAATGTCCGCGATGAGGCGAAACGCAAAGCATCGCTTCCGCGGAATTTTCGGCAGTGGCTGAGGAAACATTAGTTGACAGCCCTCGACTAGAGGGCTCGCACCTGTGTCGCCAAGAGCTGCTTTTGGGTGATAATCGCGGCCAACTTTTTCCGACCCGTCACAGGCCACACCGCCAATGAGCTACGAAGGCGACACGACCGTTAGTCGAATCGCTAACCCGATCGCCCGCCTTTACGGAGAACCATTGGCGGACATTCCGAGCGACCTATTCATCCCGCCCGACGCGCTGCAAGTCATTCTCGAGGCCTTCGAGGGTCCACTGGACTTGCTGCTGTACCTGATTCGGAGGCACAACCTGGATGTGCTCGACATCCCGATGGCGCAAGTCACCGCCCAGTACATGAGCTACGTCGATCTGATGAGGTCGCACCAACTAGAACTCGCCGCTGAGTATCTGCTGATGGCCGCATTACTCATCGAGATTAAATCGCGAATGCTGCTACCGAAACCTGCCGCGGCCGCACCCGATGAGCAGGATCCGCGCGCGGAGCTTGTGAGGCGCCTGCTCGAGTACGAGCAGATCAAGAAGGCAGCACAGAAACTCGACGAACTCCCCCAAAGTGGACGCGATTTCTGTCTAGTTAGTGTGTTCGTGGACAAAGTGGCAATCGAGCGGCTGCCGGAGGTCAACCCAGACGACTTGCGCGCAGCTTGGCTAACTTTGGCTGCGCGCGCGAGGAATGCGCGGCATCACAAGGTGTCTCGGGAGCAGCTTTCCGTGCGTGAGCGCATGACCGCACTCATGCGCAAACTCCAGACGGGCGAGTTCTTCGAGTTCTGCGACTTGTTTGCGCCTTCTAGAGGCATCGCAGATCTCGTGGTGACCTTGCTTGCATTGCTAGAGCTTGCCAAGGAGACCTTGGTTCACATCACCCAGCAGGCGTCATTCTCACCGATCTACGTCAGGCTCCATCATGCAAGCGCTTGAGGATGTCAGTCATCTAAAGAAAGTTCTCGAGACCGCGCTACTTACCAGTAGCGAGCCACTCTCTGTTTCCGACTTGGCCAAGCTGTTCGAAACTGAGATTGGGCCGGATACCGTTCGCAAGTTGTTGGACGACCTCCGGACGGAGTGGCTGGGCCGCGGTGTGGAACTGGTCGCGGTAGCGAGCGGTTGGCGCTTTCAATCTCGCCCGGAGTTTCAGGTTTACCTAGACCGCCTGAATCCTCAAAAGCCCCCCCGCTATTCAAGGGCGGTGTTGGAGACGCTGGCGATCATCGCTTACCGTCAACCGGTAACTAGGGGTGATATTGAGGCGATTCGTGGAGTAAGCGTTTCTCCTAATATTTTGAAGACGCTTGAGACGCGAGGATGGATCGATGTCGTCGGTCACCGTGAGGTCGCAGGCCGGCCCTTGCTATACGCGACAACGAGGCAGTTCCTGGACGATCTTGGCTTGCGTACGTTGGCGGAATTGCCTCCCTTGGAAGATCTCGGGTCATTGGTCGCGGCAGAGGTCGAGTTACCCCCAATGCCGGAGTCGGTGGAGGTGGGGATGCAGCAAGGCGAGCGAACGCCTGGCGCAACGCTCGGTTCCGGCTGGAGGCCTGTATTGATTGAGAGCCGACAGACCGGCGCGCGGGGCGAGCTACCGGACTCCGACTCGATTGCTGCCAGGGAGCACCCGACCCCAACGGAGCCTAGTCGTGATACCACGGAAGCCGACGTGGACAAGACGCGGTAGCTTGCCTATTCAGAAGGGGGCGGGCGCTATGTTTGTTCTGCCTGGATCATCGATGCCAAGAGCAGCCACGACAACGCCCGCGACTAACTTCGTTGGCGTGTTGGCTCACGCAGGAGGCTAGTCCAGCTTGCTCGCTCTCGTCGGCAGAAGTCCTTGCTGCACTGGACGTCTAGCGGATCGACTATACCCCGAGCGCGCGCCTTCTAGCCAAGTTCCCGCCCCTGCTCTAAGAGACAGTCAGACCTAACCAAATACTTCGTCCAGAGGCTTGACTATTTTCGATCTCGTCCCTTTAACAGGCGCGTTGGGGCAAGCTCCAGCACCATCGCCAAGGGTGGTTCGGTGCGTCAGCATTCGCTAAGACAAGTCTATAAAGGTAAGTTGACGATGCTGCAACCACAGCGTAAGATCACACCTCCCTTCTACGGGCGCGGGGTGGAGCAGTCTGGCAGCTCGTCGGGCTCATAACCCGAAGGTCGTAGGTTCAAATCCTGCCCCCGCAACCAACGCTCTTTAAAAACACACAGCCGATAGGTGTGGGCGCTTGCCGATGATTTGGGTGGGTGCTCTGAAGGGGACTGAGAGCTTGCTTGGGTGCTGAAGGAAGGTAC
>Ga0070741_10020958_pt1 | contig 10226 bp, 7 predicted proteins | sample Coa_R1_4_FD_66440 | JGI IMG/M metagenome (GOLD analysis project Ga0070741, IMG submission 66440) | Surface soil microbial communities from Centralia Pennsylvania, which are recovering from an underground coalmine fire - Coalmine... | ecosystem: Environmental > Terrestrial > Soil > Unclassified ...
AACCACCCGGTGGCAAAATTTCGCCGCGCCCATCGCGCCGAAGCATCGGGATTATTTTTTTCAAATTCGCATCGAGATTCAAATAGCGCGTGTTCTGCGGCAGAACGGCCGCTTGTCCGTGATCGGCGGTCATAACGAACAATGCGTTGTTAAATTTTTGTCGCAGCAATCGCAAAAACCATCTATCCATCGCCGTCAAGAGCAAATCGAGCTCCGCGTGGGTTTGCATGGAATGCGGTCCGTAACTGTGACTGATGGCATCCAGCGTGCCATAATAGAAAAAGATGTACGCAGGCAACGGCGTATCCAGTGCTTGCGCGGCGATATTCACCATCGAGTCCGAGAGCGACCAAAAGGGATGCAGCTGCGCGCCGCGCATGACAATGCTGGAAAACGTCGAAGGAGTAAATTCGCGGCTACCAAAGGTATGGCTTTTGACCCCGCGCGCGGCAAGCGGCTCATAAATCGTTTGCGAAGGGTATAACTGCGTGGGATCCACGCCTGCCTTTTTCAATTCATCGCGCCGCGTCATACCCGCATAGGAAAATAGCAGCGGTGTAATCATCCTGTCTAGACGCGGCTCATAATACGCCCACTCGAAAACGCCGCTTTGACCGACAGGCAAACCTGTATGAATGCACGTCACATGCGCGGCAGTCGTAGAAGGAAATTGTGACGTGATTTTTGAAATGCGCCCATAGTGGCTGATATGTTTCAAGAACGCATAGTCGTCGGCGTAGCGTTCGATAAATTCCCAGCCAAAGCTGTCAATGAAAAAAAGGATTACGAGGTCATACCGCCCTGTATGCGCGCCCAATACATCGGGCGACAACGCAGGCGCGCCCTCGCCAGTCAGCCAGTATTGAATTGTCGCGGGGATATTGGCAAAATTGCGCCCGTTGTACTGCGGAAACAGAAACGAGGAATCGAGCATCACGCGAGTCCGAACGTTCGATGGAGCGCGTTGACTGCATCGCGCAACGCCTGCGCGCCTTGATAGGCGTGAATCATCCCTTCGTAACAATGTAATTCTACGGAGCAGCCCGCTTCGCGCAATTTGCCCGCGTACGCGATAGCATCTTCACGCAGCGGGTCATATTCGGCAGAGACAATGAATGCAGGGGGCAAATTGGACAAGTCATTCGCGCGTAGCGGCGAGGCGTATGGATGGAAACCATCCTCTTGCGCGTTCACATAATGATTCCAATACCAAATCATGCCTTTGCGCGTCAAGCCATAGCCATCGGCATTGTCTCGATACGAAGACGTTTCAAAATTGTAATCGGTGATGGGAACCCAGGGGATTTGGAACACGATGCGCGGCGTGCCGCGATCTCGCGCCATCAATGCAACGACCGCCGCGAGATTGCCGCCCGCGCTCTGCCCGCCAACTATCAGCCGCGAGGCATCGCCGCCGATTTCTTCCGCGTGCTCGCTCACCCAACGCGTCGCCGCGTAGGCATCTTCCGCCGCTGCTAGAAATTTATGCTCCGGAGCGTGGCGATAATTCACCGAAACGACGAGACACTCCATCGCATTCGCCCACGCGCGACACGTGGCATCCGCCGTATCGAGATTGCCCGTGACCCAACCGCCGCCGTGAAAAAAGACAAGGATGGGCAAATTTTTTTCAGTGCTTGGATAGTACAGCCGAAGCGGGATGGGGCCATATGGTCCCGGAATTTCCATGTCCTGCACCCGCGCAACCTCTTCGCCTGCGCTCAACTTGGCGAGGCGAATGGATTGTTCGCGCGCTTGCTCTACCGATAATTCATCAATGGGGCGCGATCCCGCCGCATCGCGGGCGGCGAGGTACGCCTGGGCTTCGGGGTGGAGGGGCATCGGTTATTCCTTTGGGACGAGATTGAGGGATGCGGAATTCATGCAATAGCGCAAGCCCGTCGGCGCAGGTCCATCTTCAAACACATGACCGAGATGTGCATCACACTTGGCGCAGTGGACTTCGACACGCACCATGCCGTACGAATAATCGGTTTCACTTTCGACCGACTCATCGCCAAGCGGCGCATAGAACGAGGGCCAACCCGTGCCCGAATCATATTTAGTCTCGGAGGTGAATAACGGATTACCACAGCAGACGCAGACATACGTGCCGGGTGTCTTGCTCTTGTAATATGCGCCCGTAAATGCGCGTTCCGTGCCATGCTGCCGTGTTACGCGATACTGTTCTGGCGTAAGCTGCATTTTCCATTCCGCATCGGATTTCTTTATTTTTTCTGTCATAGCACATCCTCGCTATCTATATTCTCTATCCATAAGTATTGCAGGGTTATACGGTTCTTACGAAAACGAATATATCTTATACGTGACAGGGTGAGAATTCAAACGCCGTTAAGGCCCGAAGGGTTAGCGATGTTCTTTATCGCAAAACCCCTTCGGGTCTGTGGCGGCGCTTAGCTAAAAATCACCGTTAGCACTCCATTCATCGCCAACCAGACCGTCAAACCCAATGCGGCGAGCGCCAGCGCACTATAGTATAGCCGAAATGAGCGGCTCCATTCCCCTTGCCTCCACAAAAGCATGACGACAATTACGAGCGCGAGGGCACAAATAGCAAACAATAACGGCAGTATGAACACCAACGCGAATTCGCGCGGCGCACCAAAAATCAGACCGAGCGTATTTTCATTTCGCAGCGCGAGGTACACGACCATGACGACGAGCGCGACGGCAAAGGCTGTCGCCAAAATCGCCGCGAGCGCCGCGAATAGGAACGCGAGCCATCCGAGCAACTGTCTCGGCGCGCGGCGTTTGCGGACGAGTCGCACCAGCCACGCAAGCGGCTCGATGAGCAACACAGAAAGGAGTACGGCACAGAGTAATAATGGAATGATGAATGGCTCTATTTTGCCTTGTAAAATCGCGTATTGGATTGCGCCGAGACCGTGTGAGAGTAAATAATCGGATGGCGTAACAAAGGGCACGCGCGAAGCGTTGGCGATGCACTGCGCGTTCGGCGGGTTCTGCGGGTCGCGGACGAACGCAACAATCATTTGATTGGGGCAATCGCCGCTCGTCTCGGCACCATGACCGAACGCGGGAAAAGTGAATGAATAGCTCGGATGAATCGTCTGCGCGGCGGCTTGGGCGTTCGGCGGTGGTGTAATCGGATCAAATTGTCCTGAAAAAAGGAGCGTGGGAATATTTGATGAAATCGGCTCATCTGCGTTCGCTCCCAGCTGCGGCACTTCCCACTTTTGGCACGTTTCCAAGAACGCGCCCGTCTCGTGCGTTTGCACTTGCGCGATATGTTTATCTACGCCGTCGAGCGCAAGGTCATTCAGGGTGAAATCCGCATCCTCCGCGCACATCACCGAAAAGTACATGCCGCTCGCAAAGGTACGGTCAAACGCAACGAGGGGCCACATGACCTGAAGCAGCTCATAATGTCCGTCGCGCGCATCGTAAATCATTTTTGGGAGCGCGGGAATGGAATCGGAATTGTAAATGAACTGGAACAGCAAATCAACGAACGTATCGCCGTCCAGCACCGCGTTATAGGTTTTCTCTGTGACGTCATCTGTCAATTTCACGCGCGACGAAGTTTTGTTGAGCGCATCCACCTGTGCGTAAAACACCTGCTTGAGATTCGGATAGGCGCGGTTACAGTCCGCATCCGCCGCACACGCGGCGAACAACTGCTCGAACGCGCGATTTTCCGATTCCGCGACAGTGACATTGGGATTGATTTGCGCGGGTACGACTGCATCGAGAATAATACTGCGAAAGGTGTCCGGCGTTTCGCGCATTCCATGTAAGGCAAGCAGTGTGCCGTATGAGACGCCATAGAAATCAAACTTGTCATAGCCCAGCGCGCGGCGAACATCCTCAATGTCCAACGCGTTCTCGAAACTGTTATACGCCGCGAGATTTATGCCTGCGTTGAGCAACCGTTCACGACAGGCGAGCGACGCTTGTTCGCTTTGGCGAATCTCTTCTTCTGGGGGAATTTCTTGCTCAATAGTCTGAAAAGTGTTTTCGAGGTCTTCGGGGCAAATGAGCGAGGGCTGCGCGTACAACGTGCCGCGTTGATCGTACAACACAATGTCACGCTGTGCGCGCAGTCGTTCAAGCGAAGGGTAATAGCCGAGCTCTAAAAATTGCGAATAGGTATCAATCGTGCTGCCGCCCGGACCGCCTTGCGCCATCACGAACGCGTCGCGGGTCGGCGTCGCGCCGGTGCTCGGCAAAATTGCGACGCCGAGCTGGATTTGGTTGCCATTCGGCTGCGCGTGCAATTCCGGCACGCGGACATAGCCGCATTGAAATTCAGAGCTCTTGATTTTGAACGTAGAGCAAGCGACAGGTTTAAAGTTACTGTCACGGGATTGCTGTGGAAAAGCCGCGTGCGCGACCTGCCCAATCAGCAAGAGCAATGCGAGCGCGCCAACTACAAAAATTTTGTTCAGTTGACGGCACCCCAAATCATGGACAACACTACCGCCGTGAACAGCAACAGCGCGGCAACGGCAGTAAACCATGCCGTCAGCTCGACTTTTTCCAATTTCAAAACGATATTCAATCCCATGTTCGCGTAAATTTTTTCGAGCTCTGTCTCATTCGCCGCGTAATAGTATTTCCCACCAGTCGTATCCGCAATCGCGCGCAGCGTTTCTTCATCGAGCTCCGCGCGAAAACCGCCGCCTCCGAACCCTCTCCCAAATCCATTGCCAAATCCACCATTGCCTTGACCACCTGGAATTGTTCCGCCCTCGCGCGAGCCAATGCCGACGGTATAGACGCGGACACCGGCTTGTGCAGCAGTCTGCGCGGCTTCTATTGGATCCGGCCCATTACGGTTTTGTCCATCAGTCAGGAGGATAACAATCGCAGGAATGACAGTTCCCTCTGGAACGGGGGGAAGCGTGGGAACGGGTTCGGGCGTCGCCGAAGGATCAATGGATTTCGCAGCAGGCACGCCGCGCGTGGCGAGCGCAATCGCATCCATCGAAGTGAGAATCCCACTGCCAACGGCCGTCCCTCGCTGCAAGAACAAGGTATCAATCGCCGAATTTAACGCTTCGGGGTCATCTGTCGGCATTTGGACAATCGCCGCATTCGCCGCGAAAGTGACGATGCCGATTTGCGCGCCCGTTCCGCGTTTTTCAATAAAGGCACGCGCCGCCGCCCGCGCCGCTTCAAACCGATTGGGTTTCATATCTTCCGCGCGCATACTGATGGAGGAATCTAGCGCGAGGATGACGATGCCTTCTTGACGCGGCGTACGCACCAACGCAACGGGACGCGCGAACGCAATGAGCATCACCGTAAGGGCGAGGAAAAAGAGCGCGGGAGGAACATAGCGCCGCCAGCGCGCGCGATTATCCAGCGCGGGCTTGACGAGCGAGAGACTGGCATAGCGCAGCGCGTATTTGCGCCGCCGTCGTTGCATCCACACGTACACGCCGAGCAAGATCGGCACTAGTAAAACCGACCAAAGCAGGGGCGACCACAAAAATTGCATGGTAAAGCCTCCCTCGTACTATGCGGAGCAACTTTTAACTTGCTAGGAGACTCTTCGTCAAACCTGACAGGTCTTGAAACCATCGAACTCGTTTGACCGTTCGACGAGGAGACCTGTCACAGTACATCACAATATCGCCAAGACCTGACGGGTTTTCCTACCGCGATGCCCGATTTTCTCGATAGTGTTCGGAAACCCGTCAGGTCTTTCTACCCAAATCTGGGATGTACTGTGTCAGGTTTTAGGCGATTTACGGATAGAGTCTAAATTACATCGTCGCGGCGACGGCGCTGCGAATTTCAGTAATGGCTTGCTTTTCGGCATCGTTCACCTGCACGCCGCCGATGCCCATAAAGCCGCCTTCCTTGGCCGCGTTTGCCACGTTCTGCGCGACATCCACCATTAACTTTTTGTAGGCAGCCACTTCGTCGGGCGAACCTTTTGCGGACAGAATCGCGGTGGCGGCTTTGATGTCGTCAAGCATCTTGGCTTTAGCTTGCGTCATGTCTTGCGCGCCTTCGGTGCTTTCGCGCGTTTCTTGCTGCATCTTGTCTTGCTGGGCTTTCATATTCTGTTCCGACCACAGCATATTGAACAAGCTGCCCGGCGCGGCATTTTTTCCCGCATCCATCGCAGTTTCCACGCCCGCCATCATTTCTTTGACCAAGCCGACGGGGCCCGAAAGCGATGAACCCATCACGTACATAGATACGAGCATGGGCGCTGCCATCAATTTTTCAATTTCGTCCTGTGTATAATCGGTGAGTGTACTCATAAGAAACCTCGTCTAAAGGTAGGACAAGATTTGTCCTCCAGAATCAAATCCTGCGTCGTTCCCTGATTGATACGTGTCGAAGCCACCCCGCGCGTTCCATTCCACTAGCAATCAGTGCGCCAAGCAATAGACTGGCTGTGCCGATGATAATTCCAATCGGAATCATCATCAACGTTCGCTCCAGCGGCCACCACGGATAGCGCGTCAGATACCACGCCCACAAAAATTCCGTTGCGTAAAAGACCAAAACGAATACCGGGCCCAAAAGGGCAAGCCATTTATAGCCGCGCCCAAATCGTTTGAACGTGAGATCGAGCAGAATGGTAGTGACCAATCCCATAATCGGGAGACTCGCGGCTCTTGGATAGCCCAAGAGGTCTTTGACAATAAATGCCACTAGACCTGCCAGAATGAATCCGAGCAAAACGGCAAACGTCGCCGCGCCTGCGCGATTGGTCACGCGCTGCGCGACGACTAACAGCGCGGGTCCCAAACTTAACGCGAGCAGAGGATAGATCGAGCCATCGAACCGCAGCTTGTCATAAATCAGATAGCGGTCCAGCGTCGCGCCCGCAAGCATAAAGGCGAGATAGCTAAAGATGAGCAGTAAGCCCAACGCAGGCAAGTCGAGTTTCTCCCAAACCCATAAGGGCTTACCGTTGGCGCGCGTGGGAACGCGAATCTCGCGCAAGACAAACAGAATCGCGCCGCACGCCGCGAGAATTGCGCCGCACAATCCAATAAAATGTGGCGGACTCCAGAGCACCACATCGCCTTCGATATGCCCAATGTTGGTGTGCCACCAATCATCATACGCCGCCGACGACAACATGACCGCCATGCCGATGAGCATGAGCCAGATACCCAGCGGCGCTTGCAGCAGTCCGATTTGAACCATGCTCCTATCGCGCGGACGACGCGAGGCGGTGACGAGCAATCCAACCGCGACGCCCATTGAAAGCGTAATACCACCATACATCAAATCGTGCGGGGGAATAAAAAATGTGTCACGTCCCCAGGAGGCGTGCCACGCACCATCCCACAACAGACCGACAAACCCACTGAATCCAGAAATAACGAATGCCCATGCTGCCAGCGATAATCCCCAAACTTGCCGCAGAACAATACTCTCGCCCCAGTCAATCGCCGAGGCTACCATCGCGGTCATACTATGCTCCCTGTACAGAGTTGCCAACACGCGAGGACTAGTATAACCCAAGTTTGGATTGAGGGGGAGTTGTCAGCGGATGGAGCGGATAAGCGGATAAGACTCTCTCCGTAACTCGTCTAAAACCTGACACAGTACATCACCATTTCGCCAAGACCTGACGGGTTTTCCTACCGCGATACCCGATTTTCTCGATAGTGCTCGGAAACCCGTCAGGTCTTTCTACCCAAATCTGTGATGTACTGTGTCAGGTCTCCCCGTCGAACGGTAAACCGAGTTTGAGGTGAGCCAGACCTGACCCCGTCCATCACAGATTTGCGTAGTGCGATGGATTCCATCGCCGCGTTCCTCTAACGCCGATTCCAAGCTGGATCTAGCGGACGCCGCGCTAGAGAGCGCGGGCTACACGCCAAAATTGTGTAGGCTCTAAATAGCTTACTATCCGTTTTCTTCATCTGCTGACAATGACTTGCGCTAATCGTTGCGACGCTTCATTCGCTTCCAACAAATGTCCGCGATGTGAATAGACGTAGCCGATAAAGTATAAATTTGGAATTGAGGTCGTTTGACCGGAGGGAAATTTCGGTTCGGCGAGCGAATTTAATACTTGCGGCACGTCCAGCAGTTCCTCCAATCCTGTTTTGAATCCTGTTGCTGAAACAACAATATCGAATTCTTCCGCGCGTCCGTCTTTAAATACAACGCCATTCGTTGTGAATCGTGCGACGTTAGGTCGAAGCACGACACGCCCTGCGCGTATCTCTTTCACTAAACCTACATCAATAATCGGAATTCGTTTGGCGCTGAAAGGCAGCCAGTTCGCTTTTTTCAACCCATAACGTGAGAGATCGCCTAACGCGACTCGCGCAATGGAAGCGGCGATACGGTCTGCAAGCCGTGGCGGCAAGGGAGTCAATAAAAGTCCAAAGACTTGTGCGGGCATTCCGAGCCAATCCCGCGGCACGATGGGCGGCGTTGAGCGAATCGCCAGCGCGACAAATTCCGCGCCTTGCTCGGCAAGGTCCGCCGCGATTTCAGCGCCGCTGTTCCCCGCGCCGATGACAAGAACGCGCTTGCCCGCAAAATCGCTTCCCGTTTTGTATTGGGTGGAATGCACCCGCAAGCCTTTGTAATCACCCACGCCGGGGAACTGCGGTAGAACAGGCACGCCAAAATGCCCCGTCGCAATAATGACAATATTGCTTGTCCACGTTTCGCGTTCCGCTTCGACGGTAAATTTTGGATTGCGCCGGTTGCGTTCCACGCGGATTTTGTGTACTGGTGAATTGCCCTGCCATGTCAGCCCAAAATGATTGGCATACGATTGGAGATACTCCGCAAATTTATCTTTTGCGACGTATTTTCCATACTCGCGCGGGATGGGATAATGCGCCAGTCCCGAAAAATGGCGAATGGTATGAAGATGAAGCCGTTCGTAGCGCGTCGCCCATGTCGTCCCGACGCGCGCCGTCTTGTCCAGAATGACCGAATCGAGTCCGACATGCTTGAGCGCACCTGCCGCCGTTAATCCCGCCGCTCCGCCGCCGATAATCAGGATATTAGTTTGGGGCATTATCTCTTTTGGAATACGTGCAAGAGTGCAATCGTGCGTTAGTGACAAGGTACTGCTTGTTAAAGTTCCAAACTGACAATTCCTCGATTTCCATCTACTGTTACGCGCTGTCCGTCCTGAAAGATTGTCATCGCATTCGGCACTGCCATGACCGCAGGAATGCCGTATTCGCGCGCGACGATTGCGCCATGCGAAAGAATACCGCCGACCTGTGTAATAATGCCGCCCGCAATCGCAAAGAGCGGCGTCCACACTGGATTCGTTAGGGGTGCGACCAGAATTTCGCCACGCTGCAATTTTTCAAACTCTTCAGGTCCGCGAATTACGCGCACTGTACCTGTGGCAATACCGGGGCTGCCCGCAATCCCGCGCCATTGTCCCTCCACTTGTTCGTCAACTGTAACGTTTGTTGTCTCAATGGCAATCCCCTCGCGCAGAATTGGCGGTGGGGTGCGCTGCGCGTTGGCTTGAAATTCCGCACGGCGCGCGTTGATGACGTTCTGCATTCGGGGGCGGTTGGCAGGAGCTTGCTGCGCGATGTCGCTCATCTCATCGAGCGTCAAAAAGAAAATGTCATCCGGCGAATCAAGAACATTTTGTTTTTGCCAGCGCGCGGCGAGTTCGAGCAGGGCGCGGCGCAGTGGCGGAAAGAGCCGCGTCAATTCAAAGTGCATCGTGTCGCGCTCTCGAGTATTCGCTTGCGTATGCTTCAATACCCAATGAAACAGCGGCGCGATTGCTATACGTCCGCTTAGATCGCGCCGTACACGTTCGTCCACCGTTTGGGCCAGTTGTTGACGTTCACGCACAAGGCGCGCTTGCTGGTTGCGCGGACTTGCCGCTTCATCCGCATCAAAATACCCGCGAATGAACTGCAAGACAGGCGCAGGGTCTTCGCTCCACGTTGGATACAAAATGTCCATGCGAACTTCACGATGCCCGTACTGTTCCAAAAACGCATCGAGTTCCGCGAGAAAGACGCGCCCATCGCCAGTTGCACTCAATTGCTCACGTACGTGCGCGTCAGTACTTGCTTTCAGGATTTGTTTCACAGCCGCGCTTGATTTCGCCTCTTGCGCGAGGCCCCAGAGCTTCTTGTTTGTCTCCATCGTCACATTGCCCGTGACGCCGCTAATGAGTTTTGCGCGCACCTGTTCGCTTTCATCGCGGAAATAGCGGTCAAGCAAAGAGCCGAGCATTTGATAGGTGATGCCGATAAGGGCAA
>Ga0070741_10020959_pt1 | contig 10226 bp, 16 predicted proteins | sample Coa_R1_4_FD_66440 | JGI IMG/M metagenome (GOLD analysis project Ga0070741, IMG submission 66440) | Surface soil microbial communities from Centralia Pennsylvania, which are recovering from an underground coalmine fire - Coalmine... | ecosystem: Environmental > Terrestrial > Soil > Unclassified ...
GCGGTAGGGCTCACACCTGACGAAGTGCAGCAGAAGTACAGCATTGACGAGAACCGCTACTACTACGCAAGGAAGCGAGGACTTCAAAAGCTTGCTGCCATCCTAGCATGAGCAGGATGCAACGAAAATGCCGAAATGCAACGAAAAGGAGGATTGCTAAAATGGCACGACAAACATTGGCTTCTGTCCTGGAAACGAGCGCCATTGCCGTTGCTCGTCATGGTGATATGACCGTCAAGATAGAGCGAACCGACGATATGAACGGAGCCATGATGGGCTATTGGTATGATGCGCAATGGACTGACAAGCGTATCCATACCTTTTACTTTGATTATGACATTGACATTGCAAACATGGAGCTAGACCTCTCTGGCTTAGGGATTGATACATCAGTCCTGGCGTGGGAAGCCACTGATCAGCACATTGATTTAAGCGGTTGCACCTGTGCCGATTGTAAGAGCTTCTTGTTTGAGCATGGCATCCTTGCGCCTGGTGCCACCTTCCGAGAGACTTGTGCGTTTCGCGCGTACTGGTGCCGGCAATGGGTACGCTGGCAAGTGAGCAGAATCCGTCTGAGCTTCCAGATGTGGGCGATACGCAGGTGGTATCGATGAAAGAAGTTCAGTATGCATTAATCGCGAGCGATGATGCTGGCCAGCGTGTAGTAGTCATGGGTAACCATTGACCAGACACGGCAAAGTCACACCAGCTCTACATGCGCTCTGCATGTCACTCTTTGAGCTGTACAAAGAAGCGGTACAGATTGAGGTCAAAGCCTGGTCGGTCGGTGTCAAGATGAAAGATGCTCCGCGCCTGGTGCTTGCCCTGCGTACCGAGAGGGCAGGGCAAATTGACTACTCTGTGACCGAAACACCTCGGTATTCTCCAGATTCTGACGACGACCCAGGCCCGCAAGCTGCATAGAAAGGAAACCACTCGTGTTCACATTCATCAAAGCAGTCTACCGACTGGCATTTACAAACTACTTTTTTGCGATGCGTCGGCCTGGTCAAATCATTCTCGTGCTGGCCTGGGTTGCAGGATGTGCAATCGGTTCCTACTTTGCGCTTCCCGTAGGCCAGCTTTCGGCCATTGCAACCCCGATCGCCTTAACCGTGTGTCTCATCGGGATATGGGCCTACATCGGCTCTCTGAGGCAACGAGGAAGCTTGTAGCTATGAACTATGTTGCCATCGGTGCAAGAGGTGGGAGAGATACACGAATAGCTTTTCCTGCCATGTCCAGGGACAGGTACCTTGCCGTTGGGGATCGAATCGCCTGGGTATTTGTCAACGAGCAGGACAAGCAGGACTTTCTACAGGGATGGAGAGAGCACGCACCGCCAGAACCGGAGCCAGAGACCCAAGAGGAGGTAGAGCTAGGATCTGCTGGCGCCAGTTGCGCTAGATGCATTCTTTCCTGAGTCGGTCTTTCCAGGATGTTGAAGCAAATGTGTCCATGTCTTTGCTCCTTCTTCATTTTCTCTTATCGAAGATGAAAGATAGATAATACATTATGTGACAAACGGGCAAGATGATGGATAGATGATGGATAGATGATGGGAAATGATCTGTCAAGATATCGGGGTAATCGGGTATGATCGACACATGAAAAGCACTTAGGAGGACTTACTGACTCTAAAAGTGTTTAGACGAAAATAGAAAGAGAGAAGATTTCATGCTTCAGTTAAAAAAGGGGCTTTGTGTTCTCGCTCTTGTACTAGCATGTGTAAGTCTCGCTTTTCTGAGGAGCGGCTCTGCTCTAGCTGCTCCTCTCAGAAGTGCCAGCACATCCCCTCAAACCGTCTCAGGTGGTGGCTGTACGCCTACTAGCACTGCAACTGTATGTAACAACCTGGATGGCTCAGGCAATCTTATAGCAAAGTGGATAATCTCTTCAGTGCCAGCAGGTTGCACTCACGCTTTCACATCGATGCAGGGTATAAGTGGGACACTCCTCGATAGAGGTTGTTTCACCAATACCTTTACGACGAACTTCGGCCGTGTCCGTGCTAATAGTTCATTTCAGGCAGTACTAGAAGTGGATTTCCACAAAGGGAAACCGCTGGTTATCGCGGCCCCTCCTCAGTTCACCTGATTGGATCTCTTGAGGGAGGGCGAGGATCGCTGCAAACATCTCTCACAAGGCTACCTCAAGAGAATGTTGTGCAACAATCATTGTGGTAACAGCCAATGAAAAACGCCTGGAGGACTCGCACCCTCCAGGCGTTTTGTATGCGTAGATTAAGGCAGCTTGACATGCATACCTGCGCTATGCCACATGTGGCCATGTCGTACCATTCACTACTCGCGTGATGGTCGAGATAGATACTCCGTACTGTTTCGCAACCTCCCCTCGTGTTTTCCAATCCATCCCATTTGTAGCGCGTGTCCGAATAGCTTTCACTTGTTCGGCGGTTAATTTTACTTTTCCTCCCAGATTGTATACTTTTTTCTTGGACGCCCTCCCTTTTTTCGCCATATCGCGCATGTTGTCGGCCTGGGTTCCCAGCCAAAGATGAGATGGATTGACACAGAGGCGATTATCGCAACTGTGGCAAACAAGCAGCCCATCAGGAATGGCTCCATAGACAAGTTGATAAGCGATGCGGTGTGCATGTCCCCACTTCGTATGGCTTAATGCAACCCTCCCATACCCATCGCGATATTTTCCTCCCGTCCATAACCAGCATTCATCTGGACCTGCTTTTGCTACTCTGCACCAGAAACGCGGTGCTAATGGTTTTGGTTTGCCTGCCATTCTCAATTCCTTTCATTCTAGCTTGACGCACAGTCCTGCGCACAAACCACAGATATTGCCCTGCTCGTCAATGAACACATATCCGCCTTTTGTCCGTGCTGGTTGCTCGGTGCCTGCATACGCCCCGTTGTAGTGCTCAACATGCCCACGCACCCAACGACCGCCTATCTGGATGGAGACCACTGTACCCGATGTGAGGTCAGGCCCATATGTGGGATGATCCAGGGCATAGCGGCCAGCGTTGGAACTGGCGACCAGGACACGGTAGTCTTTCTCGTTTTCTTCCATCTTCCTATCTCACTTTCCAGCGGCTGCGCGCCGCCGATTTCTTTTTACTTTCAAAGGTGGGAGCGGTCGCTTGATTGCCCGTACTTTGCCCCTGGCCAGTTCAACCAGGAGCCAAACCAGTGCTACACAACCTGCTACAGAGACGACTATGATGATGAGGAGTTGATGCGTCAAACCGATTGCTATTCCTGTGAGCAATCCCAGGACAAAAAAGAGCGCGAAAGGACGTGTGCGTTTATTCATGGTGCTGGCCTCCCTCATTGCATGGGTTTGCAACGTCGTAGCCAGGTGGTTGCAGTGCTCTTTGAGCATCCCAGCTCGATCAAGATCTCATCAGGTGTGATGCCTGGATTTTTGAGATAGAGGGCCTCGATCGCATCACCATAGCTGCGCTTTTCGGAAACGGGCACATCTGGCTTTTCATCTGCTTTTGTGCCTCCCTGTTCGGGCATATCTGGCTTCTCACCTGCACTCTGACCAGTCTTGGCTTCTTGTGCCGATGGAGCGGCTATTTGTGGCGGTGTGTAGGTTGGGAGTGCGTCAACCACTTGCCCGACCGTTTCACGTACTGCCTCGATCGTGACTTTGGTGAATTGCTCGATCGTGACATTCAAGGAGTGCTGGTTCATCTGCTGCATCGCTTGCAAGTTCTGCTGATTCATCTTCATCATGGACTCAAGAAGTTTCTCCAGGTCCGATGATTGCGCCGTACCTAGTTGTGGTTGTGGCGAAACCTCGACAATCTCTCTTTGAGTCGGCACTGCGTTGACCGGCACGAGCTGCATACGCCAGCGCTCCATTGCCCGATCAGTTGCCATTAAGACAAGCAGTCCAGTAGCTAATGCCGCTCGCTCGAACACAAACCATTGTGTGTTAATGCCCAGGATCGCCATGTCATGAGCCATTGTGCCGCCTGCATCGATATGTTGCACGAAGACTGCGCCAATAATCACGCTCGTATAGCCCAGGAGAGCAAGGAATGCCAGGTTAAAGCCCCAGAAAATGCCCTTTGTGCCCTTGCCTGTAAGCATCCTGGCCAGGTCGGGCAATCTACCGATAATCAAGAAGAATTGCAGATCGACGCCCAGGCCCATAACAGCCAGCCAGATATAGAACAGGTTGGGCACGTTGCCCAGGACGTTGCCATTCGAGAGGACATCCATAAAGCCCAAGACGTTCGCCACGGCTAGGACATAGCCCAACGGAATGTTGAAGATCTTATCAAACTTGTGAGCCCCTTCAATCATGCGCTCATAGGTTGTCTGAGGCTTGCGTGTCTGCCCAGGCGTTCCCACTTGCGAGGGTTGCACTGCCTGCTTGTGTTTGGCTTGTTTCTTCGGGAGATACCAGAACAGGAAGCGCCTGCCCTGGGCTACTGGTTGTTGCTGCGAGGGATTCATACTATGATGCCTCCTGAATATAGCGCCGTATGATGTCCTGTACTTCTTTGCTTCGCTGCTTGAATGCATCGCCGCCGGTTAATGGTTTCCCCTTGCCATCAGTAAACTCACTGGAGACGATTTGACCGATTCCTAGCCCTTCAACCATGAATTTGTTGATGATTCGCTGTTCCTGTGCTGAAAACACGTCTGAAGGCCCTCCAGAAGCGGGACGTAGCGGCAAATTGGGAGCCGCTACGGGTGCCGCTTCGGTATCCACTACGGAACCGTCAGGAGCCGCTACGGGTGCCGTCGATTTTACGTCAACGAAGGGGAGAGGAGCGCGCTTCGTAGTGGCACGCGAAGGGGCAGGAAGTGCTGAGAGCTTCGCACGCACATCATAATCAGGTGCCACCACCAGGCCGCTATAAGCAGGTCTTTCAAGCATATACTGACCAGGTTTAGCCGTCTGAAAATTTTGCTTCACCAGGTCGTTATTCACAAAACCGGATGCCCGCGCCGCCTCAGGATCGATAGCAAACCCTGCTCGTGTACGGAATTGTGCCATCGCTTCACGTGTTGACTTATCGGAGTAGTCTACCTGCATACAGGCAAGCAGGAAGATTCCATATTTGCGCCCACGTACTCCCAGGATGTTGATTGCTGCCAGCATCTTTTTTTTGAGCGTCTCGTCTACCACCTCATACTTGAGTGCCAGCATCTCCTCGACATAGACCAGCAGAAGCGGCTCATACTGTTCACAATGCGCCTCACCCAAGTTCGCACGTCGGGACAGTTCCCATTGCAGCATCTTCAATTTCTCTGCTACCTCGTCAGGATTGCGGCCGATGAGACGCGCGCGGCGCGGTCCGATTTCTGCAATGTGGGGCAGGTTCTCAAACAGGCGCATGGTGTTATGCTCCAGGTCGAGCAGTCCTATACGCAAGTGGTCAGGATCGTTGGTGCTTGTGGCAATGTCGAGAATAGCACCAGCCACGCAGCTCTTGCCCTGTCCTGAGCCGCCGATAAGCTTGAAGTGCACAGACTTGACGATCGGCGCTATCACGAGCTTGCCAGTGGATACCTCAGCGCCCAGGCCAGTTTGCAGACTGTTATAGGGAATCTGCTCGTAGATCTGTTCGATCTTGGGAAGTGGTACATCAGGAGGGGCAATCTGCTGCAACTCCTGCGCGCCTGGCAGGGCTCCTTCATTCTTGACGGAGTAGTGAAATGTGGTCAGGCCGGGATATTGGCGCATATTGCCAGTGACAAGCTGCACAGTGCCCGTGTACACATCTCGATAAAGCAAGTTGCCTTGCCCGTCCAGTTCGTGCACAGTGCGTGCGTATCTTCTCAGCTTCTGCGTAAATGCGCTCGGCCTCAGCATCCTTCATTTTCACCGTTGCATCAGTCAGCTTGTTTTCACGCTCGTTGGCATCTCTCCTGATGCGAATATCCTGGAGTGCTCCCAAATGCAGGGTGATATCACGCACCGTCATTCGTGCGCCTGTGTAGATGAGAATGGCAGGGATGCCCACGCCCAGCGCCCAAGCCACGAACTGGAAGAACGCACCCATAGCGCCTATGAACTGATGCCATGCGCCGATAGCGCCCAGCACAAAGCCAAAGAGCAACACCAGCCCCAGGAGCAAGACACCAGCAGAGAACGTCATTTCTTTGAAACTGCGTGCATAGGTCGAATCAGGAGCATAGGGCCTGCTGATTTGTGCCGTGTTGGAGAGTTGCACCTGCTGTACCGTCGAATCGATAACACGATCTGGCTGATTCATTCGTTCGTTACCTCCCGCGTAGGACCTCGCGTGTTGTAACCCAGCATTGTGCTCGGGACAGATCTGTTGAAACGTAGGACAATGCCCACAGCAGCAGGGAGAACAGCCCGAGAATGATGCGTGTGATACCGGAAAACAGCACTACGAAAAAAGAGCAAAGAGAAAGCAATGCCAGCAGGAGCGACCAGCCGCCAGCCATGAGCATGGCAAGCGCAGCATGATATGCTCCTTGTGATCGCCCTGGATCGGGAATAGGAGTCGAGAAGTGCATATGACTAGCAACCTTTCGCTAGTCATGAGGGATGGCATGAGTATATAATGCTCTTGCCCTCATGACATTTGAACTCTACTGAGGGTGCGCTCTGGAGTGTTACAGCACTGCCAGGGCGTTTTTTGCCTACAAAATCGATGCTAAAAAGACCGCTGAAACGTGTTGTAATGCTGCTTGACGACGTTCAAAAAATGTAGCCAATTTGACAGCCAAGAACGCGAGTTTTCCCGAGCGTTTAAGCGCGTATCAAGGCTGGTGTGAAGCGGAGAAGCAAGCTGCAAGGGAAGGGAAAAAGGGGGTAGATCTTAGATAAGGTATGATAGAATAATACGAAGACAAGGAGAGAAGAATATGACAACGATTAAGCTTATTACCATCCCTTATGACTCCGGTCATCGGGGAGAGCGGATGGGAGCTGGACCTTTATACTTTTTGAGCCAGAACATTGATGAGATTCTTCGCAAAGAGGGCTGGACGATCACCGTTGAGACCGTTGAAGCACAACGTCCCTTTCGAGCGGAAATCGCGACAGCATTTGAATTGTGTCGGTCTCTTGCGAAGCTGGTACGTAGGGCACAAGAACAAGGGGCATTTCCTCTGATCTTATCAGGCAACTGCAACAGTTGTCTGGGAACACTCTCGGGCATCGACCCCTCGACCGTAGGCATTATCTGGTTTGATGCACATGGTGATTTCAATACGCCTGAGACTACATCTGGAGGATTTCTTGATGGCATGGCACTAGCAACAGCGACTGGCCGTTGCTGGACTTCCTTAGCAAAGACCATTCCCGGATTTGCGGCAGTTCCTGAAAGTCAAGTGCTCCTGGTTGGCGTCCGCCAGCTTGATCCTGGAGAACAAGCACTACTTGAGCAGTCACAGGTTCTGATCGTGAAAGGAGAGCAGCTTCGAGCGTTTGGACTGCAAGAGAGCCTGACCCAACCATTGAGAGAACTTCGTGCGCGTGTCCGACACGTCTATGTTCATATTGATCTTGACGTGCTTGATCCTCAAGTCGGGCAAGCGAATTCCTATGCGGAACCAAACGGACTCATGGTGCATGAGATGGAGCGAGCCATTACTCTGATTGCTCAGCAGTTCGTGATTGCGGCATCGGCATTTACCGCTTACGATCCCAGCTGCGATCCAGAGGGGAAAATCTTTCGTGCTGGCACGCAGTTGATGAAGCATATGATCCAGCAGCTAGAGACAACCATCTAAAGACTATTTGCAGGGAGCAGAGCACGAAGCTCCCTCCCCGCAGATGATGCGATTACAGGGATATCGCGCTTACCGAATAGATACTGGGCAGGTAGTCCGCGATCAGTTGCCAGTTCTCGCCTCTATCGTTGCTGGCAAACAGCTGGCCCGTATTGGTGCCGACGTAGACGCCACAGGGGTCCTGCTTATCGGTACACATGCCATGACGCAGTACACCCAGTCGTACGTTCGGACCGCTGGGTAGACCATGCGTCAGTTGCTCCCACTCCTCACCAGCATTCTGTGTGCGATAGACCGTAAATTGCCCGCCGAAGTTGTGGCGTCCCATGCCTTCTTCGACTACCACATAAAACGTTTCGGGATGATGCGGATCAAGGGCCAGCGGGAAGCCGAAATCAGAGGGCAGAGGGCCTCGCACATCGATCCAGTCATCACCCGCGTTCAGGCTTTTATATACGCCACAGTGATTCTGCTGATAAAGTATGTCCGGCTGTGTGGGATGCTGGAGCAAGCGGTGGATGCACTGCCCAAATTCAGGATAGCGCTCTGGCTGAAAATCGGCACGCGTATTCTTATTGACGAACTTCCAGCTTTTCCCGCCATCATCGGTGCGCAGGCAGCCTACTGCGGAGATACCCACCCACATGCGATCACTATTACTCGGATCAGCCACGATAGAATGCAGGCAGAGCCCTCCCGCGCCCGGACCCCATTGTTCGCGGGTAGGATGCTCAAGCAACCCTGCATTCGGCTCCCACGTCTCGCCGTTATCTTTACTGGTCCATAGACATGCTGGATCAGTGCCAACATAGACCACGTTCGGCTCGTCGGGTCGGCCCGGCTCAACATACCAGATATTTTGAAGTTTCAGGCCGCTTTTCTCCGGGAACTGGATACCCTGCCGCGGCTCCTGCCAGGTCTGTCCAAAATCGTCGCTATAGCGCAAAAAGGTCCCAAAGAAATCGCCGTTATCGGTCGCGAAGAGGCGGTAGTCTGCGCGCGGGTCAAAAACCGCGTAAAAAATCTTGTTGCCGTTCAGCGCTGTCGGTTCGACCGTCCAATGGACCCGATCCTGCGAGGTAAGCAGGAAAAGTCCACGCTTCGTCCCCACCGCTAAAACAACTGTGCCAGGAGAATACCTTTTCTGCTGAACCATCTTATACAAACCTCCTTGATTTTCTGCTCTGCTGAGGCGGAGCTTGATGACTATATGAAATATCTAGCGTCAATCAGCCCCCGGCGACCGAGGGTAGAACGCGGATGTGTGCTCCTGCATAGACGGGCGTATCAAGTCCCTGCAGGTAGCGAATATTTTCTTTTTCGATGAAGATGTTCACATATGGGCGTAGCTCGCCTGTTTCGTAGCAGAGATTGAAGCGGATACCGGGAAAGCGGCGCTCCAATTCCTCGATGATTTCGCGGACCGTCGCCCCCTCTACATTCAAGCGAGTCTGATTATCGGCCCTCTCGCGCAAGACCGGCGGGAGGGTTACTATTGCGACAGGCATAAGCCATTGACCTCACTTCTGACTACATTAGCTTTGATAGGATGCTCACACTTTTTTGAATGATGTGGTTAACAGATGGGATCTTAATTATCATAGCACGAAAAAAAACGCAAAACTTCTCGAATCTTGCGCTTTTTTAACTTTTCGACCATCCGTTTGATCACACCGCAGTCCCCGCATGCGGCGAGTGCTCATGAATAATTTCTTTCCAAATCTGCCTGCGGCAGATTTGGAAAGAAATTATTCATGAGCACCAACTGTAAATATAGGGAGCGTGGAAGATGAAATTTTTTATCTTCTGCCTGTCTTTGTTCTGTCTTATACCAGTCTTAGAAATGTACTTCGCTGAAAAAACAAAAGTAAGATAAGAAACATAGATAGGTGGAGTCGTACAAACCACTAACAAGCAATAGCTTCATCAACTCTTGTTGCGTGAAATCCTCCTCTGGCCACACAGACCGGTTCCCGCTGACAGTATAAGAGTGTATTCACCACTGTCAGTAACTCATCGAGGTCAAAAGGTTTTTCCAGGCAAGCAAGGTGGCGAGCTTTAATTTCGTGCCACGGGGGCGTAGCGCTGACGAACAACGTTGGGATCTCCTCCCAGCCCATACGTGAACGCAACTGATCGTAGACCTCAATCCCGGTAGTATCTCCTAAAAGATAATCGCAGATAAGCAGATCTGGAGGCTGGAGGATGCTGGTGCGCAGCGCGGCCTGACCAGTAGAAAGTGGAATGCATTGGAGGAAGGGGATTTCCTCCGTTAATGCCTCCACCAGGAGATCGCGAATGGTCGGATCGTCTTCTACAATAAACACCTGTTTGTTTGATCTCGCTGGTTGATTCTGCGTGATACTCCGGTTCATCATCATACCTCCTGAAAATCTTGCCACGACAACGTAAACGGATGAAATCAGCCTGTAGCGCCTGACGGACGGGCGAGTATCATGGCCCGTCTATGCTTCGCCTTATGATTCTAAATAGGCATCTAAATGAAGGGCAACGCAG
>Ga0070741_10020960_pt1 | contig 10225 bp, 9 predicted proteins | sample Coa_R1_4_FD_66440 | JGI IMG/M metagenome (GOLD analysis project Ga0070741, IMG submission 66440) | Surface soil microbial communities from Centralia Pennsylvania, which are recovering from an underground coalmine fire - Coalmine... | ecosystem: Environmental > Terrestrial > Soil > Unclassified ...
GGCTTGCGCTTGCCGAGCGGGTGCCGCAGGTCCCAGAAGCCAAGATCGAGCCACGACCGCGGATCGGGCGAGCCGGCCGCTTCGAGGCCGAACAGGCTCGATATCGCGCGCTCGAGCCGCAGCGCCGGCGGATGCCTGGCGGCGACGCTCGGAAATTTGCCGTCCTTGCAGGCGTAGCTGACGACGGCAATGTCGCCGGCCTTGCCGTCGAGCAGGGCCATATACACCTCGCTGCCGTCGCCCCACAGACCAAGCAGCGTGCATTTGCCCTGGGCCAGGCGATCGATCGCCTTTTTCCAGCCGGCCTCGGCGACCGCAGCGCGCGGCCAAGGCCGGTGGCTGCCGACGGTTTCATGTGGAATGTTGTCGAGCAGCGCCATCTCTCAGCCCAGCAGCTTGGCGACGTTCTCGAAGCCGAGAACCAGCGCCGGCGGCATGTAGATGCCGGCGGCAAAGACAATGGCGAAATGCACGAACATCGGCACGTAAGACGCGTCGGATTGCCGGGTCGGCCCGCGCGGCTCGCCGAATGCGATGGTGTTGAGGCGCAGGAAAAGGCCGCCGAGCGCGACCAGGATGCCGGACACCAAAATGACAGCGAGCCACGGCTGGCGCGCGAAGGTCGAGCTGACGACCAGAAATTCGCTCATGAAAATGCCAAGCGGCGGCAGTCCGGCGATCGCCACCACGCCAAGGACGAGACCCCAGCCGAGCAGCGGATTGGTCACCGTCAGACCGCCCATGTCGGCGATCTTCTGCGTACCTTTGACCTGGGCGATGTGGCCGACGGCGAAGAAGATCGCCGACTTGGTCAACGAATGCATCGTCATGTGCAGAAGGCCCGCAAAGTTGGCGAGTGCGCCGCCCATGCCGAAGGCGAAGACGATGATGCCCATGTGCTCGATCGAGGAATAGGCGAACATGCGTTTGATGTCGCGGCGGCGGTACAGCATGAAGGCCGCAAACAGGCAGGAGATCAGCCCCATGGTCACCATCAGCGGCCCGGGTGCGATCGCCGCCGGATTGAGCGCGAGCAGCATCTTGAAGCGCAGCAGCGCATAGAGCGCGACGTTGAGCAGCAGGCCGGAGAGCACCGCCGAGATCGGCGTCGGGCCCTCGGCGTGGGCGTCCGGCAGCCAGGCGTGCAGCGGCGCAAGGCCGACCTTGGTGCCGTAGCCGAGCAGCAGGAAGACGAAGGCGACGTTGAGCAGCGCCGGATCGAACTCGGCGGCGCGCGTGATCAACACCGTCCATACCATGGCGTAGAGGCCTTCGCCGACCACCGGCCGCGCCGCCATATAGACGAGGATGGTGCCGAACAGCGCCAGCGCGATGCCGACGCTGCCGAGGATGAAGTATTTCCACGCCGCCTCCAGCGCCTCGTGGGTGCGGTAGATGCCGACCATCAGCACGGTGGTGAGCGTCGCCATTTCGATCGCCACCCACATCAGGCCGATATTGTTGGCGACCAAAGCAAGATTCATGGCGAACATCAGCGCCTGGTACATGGCGTGATAGAAGCGCACGAAGGTCGGCGTCAGCCTGCCGATCTCGATCTCGTGGCCGATATAGCTCGCGCTGAACACGCTGGTGGTGAAGCCGACGAAGGTGGTCAGCACGATGAAGACCTTGTTGAGATCGTCGACCAGCAGGTAGGCGCCCGACCTCGGCTCGACGATGAACAGCGACACCGCCGTCAGCAAGGTCATGAACGCGGCGACGACATTGAGCCGCGCCGTCAGCCGGTAGCCGGGCAGCGCCGCGAGCAGGCACGCGGCGGCGGCCGGGATCAAGAGAACGCCGGTCAGCGCGTCCACAGTCATCGGCGTTCTCCGCGGAAACGGTCGAGCGCCTGGACGTCGACGGTGTCGAAGCGCTCGCGGATCCGGAACAGGAAGATGCCGATGACGATGAAGGCGATCAGCACCGAGAAGGCCACCGAAATCTCCACCACCAGCGGCATGCCCTTGGCGCCGGTCGCCGCCAGCACCAGCCCGTTCTCCAGCGACATGAAGCCGACCACCTGGCTGACCGCGTTGCGCCGCGTCACCATCATCAGGAGCCCGAGCAGCACGACCGACAGCGCGAAGGCGAGATCCTCGCGCGCCAGCGGATCGGCCTCCGCCGTCACTCGCAGCATCACCACCATCGACAGCGCGACCAGCCCCATGCCGAGCAGCATCGCCGGGCCGACGCCGACCACGGTTTCGATCTCGCGGTGGATGCCGAGCCGCACGATGATGCGGTGCAGGGCCATCGGAATAACGATGGCCTTGAACACCAGCGCAATGACCGCGGTGAGGTAAAGGTGCGGCGCGTCCTGCACGAAGGCCTGCCAGGCGACCGAGGCCGCCAGCACCAGCGCGTGCAGCGCGTAGATGTTGAGCAGCGCGTAAAGCCGGTCCTGGTAGAGCTGCATGAAGCTCACCAGCACCAGCGAACCGGCGAGCAAGTGGGCGATGTCGAAGGTCAGGCTGCCGCGCATGTCACAGGCTCCCCGAAACGAACAGCAGCAGGGTGGCGAGCAGGCTGAGCATCAGCGCGGCGCCGAGGAAGGCCGGCACGCGGAAGACGCGCATTTTGGCGATGGCGGTTTCGAACACCGCCAGCAGCACGCCGCCCGCCGCGAGCTTGGCGAGATAGGAGACGACACCCACAACGAGCGCCTGCGCATCCGCCTCCGGCGCGGCGATGCCCCAGGGCGTGAACAGGCAGGCGATCATCGAGACGTAAAGCAGAAGCTTGAGCTCGGACGACAGATCGATGAGCGCAAGATGGCGGCCGGAATATTCGAGCACCATCGCCTCGTGCACCATTGTGAGCTCGAGATGGGTGGCCGGATTGTCGATCGGGATGCGGGCGTTTTCGGCGATCGCCACCATGATCAGCGCGATCACCGCAAGCCCGAGCGAGACGCGCAAGCCCTCGGCGCCAGATGCCATATAGCCGGCCATGGTGGAAAGCTGCGTCGAGCCGGCGATCAGCGCCAGGGTGAACACGATCATCAGCATCGCGGGCTCGGCGAGCGAGGCGATCATCACCTCGCGGCTCGAGCCGATGCCGCCGAACGAGGTGCCGACGTCGAGGCCGGCCAGCGCCAGGAAGAACCGCGCGCTGCCGAGCAAGGCGATGATCGCGATCAGGTCGGCCGACCAGGAGAACAGCAGCCCGCCGCGAAACGTCGGCACCAGCGAAGCCGCCACCCAGGTTCCGGCAAACACGATGTAAGGGATGACGCGGAACAGCCACGACGCGCTCTGCGCCAGCACGACGTCCTTGCGCATCAGCCGGACGAGGTCGCGGTAGGGCTGCACGAGTGGCGGCCCCTGCCGGCGCAGCAGCCGCGCCTTCACCTTGCGCACGAAGCCGGTGAGCAGCGGCGACAGCGCCAGCACCAGCAGCATCTGCACGCCTTGGAAGATGAGGTCGCGGGCAAGAATCATATGGCGAGTACCAGAAGCAGCAGTACCAACGCGCCGAACACCAGCGTCAGATAGCGGCGAATGGTGAGGAACTGCAGAATGTTGAGGCGTTCGGTGGCGAAGCCGACGAACGCGGCGAGCGGGGCGTAGAGCGCGTCCCAGATCAGATCGCGCAATTCCACGGTGAGGCGCGCCGGCGTGGTCGCGCCCGGCGGCGGCATTTCGCCGATCTCGCGCGCCTGGAAGATCGTGGTGCCGTAGACGCGCCGAATCGGCTGGGCAAAGCTTGAGGCGGTGTATTGCGTTGCCGGGCTCGGATCGGGATAGCCGCAATCCCAGGCCGGCCCGCGGCGCAGCCGGTCGGACGCCAAGCGGTGAATGGCGAAGGCCGCGATCGAACCCGACAGCGTGACGAAAACAAAGACGAGCAGGCCGTTATAGGAGCTGCGGCTCTCGGCGATCGGTACGATGGTCAGCCATTCGATGCCCGTCTGATGCGGCATGGCGGTCGTCACCAGCGCGCGGCTGACCGGCGCCAGCGCATCGATGAACAAGCCGGGCAAAACGCCTGCGACCAGGCAGAGCGCGGCGAGGAAATACATGGCGGCAAGCGAACTGCCGTCCGTTTCCTGCGCGTTCGCGGCAACCGGCGTGCGCGGCCGGCCGAGAAAGCTCATGCCGAAGGCCTTGACGAAGCAGGCCGCCGCCAGCGCCGCCGACAAAGCGAGCAGCGCGCCCACCGCCGGCACCAGGAACTTCAGGCCCCATGACGGCAGCTGCGGGCTGAGCAGAATGGCCTGAAACGTCAACCATTCCGACACGAAGCCGTTGAGCGGCGGCAGCGCCGAGATCGCGACGCAGCCGACCAGGAACACGAAGGCGGTCTGCGGCATGCGGTGGATGAGGCCGCCGAGGTGCTCCATGTCGCGCTCGCCGGTGGCGTTGAGTACGGCGCCGGCGCCGAAGAACAGCAGGCTCTTGAAGATGGAATGGTTGAAGACGTGGAACAGGCCGGCGGTGAGGGCGAGCGCGGCGGCAAAGGCCATGCCGTGCGCCTTGAAGGCAAGCGCAAGGCCGAGCCCGATGAAGATGATGCCGATGTTCTCCACCGTGTGATAGGCGAGCAGGCGCTTGAGGTCGTGCTGCATCAGCGCATAGAGCACGCCCATCGCCGCGGTGACGCCGCCGAGCGCCAGGACCACCATGCTCCACCACCAATCCGGCGGACCGAGCAGGTCGAAGACGATGCGCGTAAAGCCGTAGACCGCGACCTTGGTCATCACGCCGCTCATCAGCGCGGAGACGTGGCTCGGCGCCGCCGGATGCGCGAGCGGCAGCCAGGCGTGCAGCGGCACGACGCCGGCTTTGGAGCCGGCGCCGACGACGGCGAGGATCAAGACCAGCGCCGCCAGCCCGGCCGTGGGATGCGCGGCACGGATGGCATCGAAGGCATAATGGCCGTCGGGCCCCGCCATCAACCCGAAGCCGAGCAGCAGCGCCAGCGTGCCGAAGCTCGCCATCAGCAGATAGACGTAGCCCGCGCGCATGTTGTCGCCGTCGCGATGATGCGCCACCACCAGCGCCCAGGACGTCAGCGACATGAACTCCCAGGCCACCAGGAAGCTGAACGCGTCGTCGCTCAGCACCACGAGGTTCATGGCGGCCAGATAGGCGGGATAGAACGGCAGTACGCGGTGCGGCGTCTCCTCGTGGCGGCCATAGCCGAGCGCGAACAGGCTCGCCGCGGCGCCGCCGAGATTGACCACGATGAGGAAAAAAGCGCTCAGCGCATCGATGCGGAAATGGGCGCCGAGCCAGGGCAGGCCAAGCGGCAAGACCACCGCCGGGTTGCTCGGCTCACCGATGAGCGACATCACGGCAAGAACGGTAAGCGCCGCGGTGACGACGAGACAGGCGCCGTAGACGATGCCGCTCGCGGCCCGCGAAGCGGCGAGCGCGATGGCGGTCGGGGCGAGGGCGAACAGCGCGGCTACGCCGTAGAGGACATAGGCCGTCATCCGGCCGTCTCTTTCAGCCGCACGCCGCGGCCGCCGTTGTTGGACACGGCGTTGTCGCCGATCAGTTCAATGCCGTTGGCGGCGAGCGCGCCGACAAGCTTCATCAGCGAGTCGACATTGCCGCGGACGACACCGGCGCTTGCTTCCATGCGCTGGATGGTCGGCAGGGACAGACCGCAGCGCTGCGCAAGCTCCCGCTGGTCGATGCCGAGCAAGGCCCTGGCGGCCCGCATTTGGCCGGAGGTGATCATCGCTAGAAGTAGTGCAGACTCGAGACTTAAAGTGCTGTGATATTCAAACTACGCTTTGTAAATTGTCAAGCATTAGAAGTGATGTTTTATATATCAAAATGTGGGTATTCCCACCGGTAATCGCGAGGCCGGAACGGACCGATGATTTGGTCTATGGGCGACGCAAAATAGGTCTACTAAATGAGCGCGAAACGCCGACAATCGCCAATGCACCACGACAGCCAAACCGCCGACCGACACCCGAGCGCGCCGCAGGCGGCGCCGCATCGTTTCTGTGTCGCCCCGATGATGGAATGGACCGACCGGCATTGCCGGTTCTTCCATCGCCTGCTGACGCGCCGGGCGCTGATCTATACCGAGATGCTTACCACCGGCGCGGTGCTGCGCGGCGACCGCGCGCGGCTGCTCGGCTTCGATCCGGTCGAGCATCCGGTCGCGCTGCAGCTCGGCGGCTGCGATCCGGCGGCGCTTCGCGAAGCGGCGCGCATCGGCGCGGATTTCGGCTACGACGAGATCAACCTCAATGTCGGCTGCCCATCCGACCGGGTGCAGGAGGGACGCTTCGGCGCCTGCCTGATGGCGGAGCCGTTGCTGGTGGCTGACTGCGTCGCGGCGATGAAAGCGGCCGTCCGCGTTCCGGTGACGGTGAAATGCCGCATCGGCATCGACGATCAGGATCCCGACCAGGCGTTGTTTGCGTTTGCCGAAATCGTCAAGGCGGCGGGCGTCGACGTCCTGATCGTGCACGCCCGCAAGGCCTGGCTGAAAGGCCTGTCGCCGCGCGAGAATCGCGACGTGCCGCCGCTCGATTACGCGCTGGTGCGGCGCCTCAAGGCCGCGCATCCCGATCTAGCCATCGTGCTCAATGGGGGCATCGCCAGCATCGAACAGGCCAAGACCGAACTTGCCTTTGTCGACGGCGTGATGATGGGCCGCGCGGCCTATCAGGAGCCGTGGCGGCTTTTGGACGTCGACCCGCAGCTCTACGGCGAGACTGCGCCTTTCGCCTCGCCGAAGCAGGCGGCGGCGGCGCTGATGCCCTATATCGAGCGGGAGCTCGCCAAGGGCGCGCGCCTCAATGCCATCACGCGGCACGTCCTCGGCCTGTTCCGCGGCGTGCCGGGGGCGCGCGCCTTCCGCCGGCATTTGGCGGTCGAATCGGTCAAGCCCGGCGTCGGCGTTGAGGTCATGGCTGATGCGCTGGCGCTGGTGCTGGACTCCGGGCGTGATTTGTCGAACATCGCCGCCTGAGTTTTCGCCGCCGCCGGGGACACGATGTTGCTGGGCTATCCGATCGGCGAGATTGCCTTGCTCGCGCTGTGGATCGCCGGCGCCGGCATCCTGGTCGGCATCTTCTCCGGTCTGTTCGGCATCGGTGGCGGCGCCGTCATCGTCCCGGTGCTGTACGAAGTCTTCCGCGTGCTCGGCGTGCCGGAGGACGTGCGCATGCAGCTCTGCATCGGCACGTCGCTCGCCATCATCGTGCCGACGACGCTGCGCTCCTACATCGCACACAAGAAGAAAGGTGCGGTGATCCCGCAGGTGGTGCGCATCTGGGCGCTGCCGGCGGTCGCAGGCGTCGTCATCGGCTCGGCGGCGGCCGCCTATGCGCCGTCGCCGGTATTCAAGGCGGCCTTTGTGGTTTTTGCCCTGTTCATCGCGGCGCGCATGTTCTTCGGCACCGACCGTCTGAGTCTCGGCAGCGAACTGCCGGGGCGCGGCCTGCTCTGGTTCTTCGGCTTCATCACCGGGCTGTTTTCGTCGCTGGTCGGCGTCAGCGGCGGGGCGATCTCGAACGCGGTGCTGACACTCTACGGCCAGCCGATGCAGCGCGCGGTCGCGACCTCCGCCGGCGTCGGCGTGCCGATCACGATTGCCGGCACGGTGGGCTATATCCTTGCCGGTCTGCGCTACATGCCGCAGCTGCCGCCGCTGTCGATCGGCTTTGTCTCGCTCATCGGCCTCGTCCTGATGGCGCCGGTGTCGAGCTATACCGCGACCTACGGCGTGCGGCTGGCGCACTGGATGCCGCGGCGCAAGCTCGAGATCGCGTTCGGGGTTTTTCTCTTGCTGGTCGCGCTGCGCTTCTCGATCAGCTTGATCTAGGGCTGTCCGCGCATGCGCAGGCGGTCGCCGCGGACCTCCCAGCTTGCCAGCCGGTTGAGAAAGCTCATGCCGAGCAGATTGTTCTTGAGCTGGCCTTCCTGCACCACCAGCGCCGGCACCCCGCGTTCGGTCAGCCCGCCGACGGTGAGGCGGTCGAGCGTGACGGGGGCCGCACGCGTGCGGCCGTTGGCGGTGTCGACGCTGATGGAATAGTCGAGCACTTCGATCGGCAGCCCGGCGGCCTTGGCCGCGTCCTGATTGAGCACCACGGAGCTCGCGCCGGTGTCGAGCACCATCGGCACGCGTGCGCCGTTGATGCGCGCCGCCACCGCGAAATCGCCGCCGCGCCCGCGCACCACCTCGGCATCGCGGCCGCGGCCGGCGACGTGGCCCGGCACCAGCTCGGCGATCACCCGGTCGCCGGCGTCGCGCAGCTCGAAGCGATAGGTGTAGCCGACCACCAGCAGCAGGCCGAGCACGGCCCAGAACAGCATTGCCTCGAACGCCTGCGACAGCCTTTCGCGGAACAGCACCAGGACGAGCCCGCCGGCAAAGACCACCACTGCGACCTTGAGTACCAGAGAGCCGACGTCGTGGCGCAGCAGATTGGCGATGGCGTCGTGCTCGCCGCTGGTCGCGATCAGCACCGCAAGCGACAGCGCCACTCCGAACACGAACGACCAGGTCAGCCGGCGGCTCACGGCGTCATGCCTTTGCTGCGGCGGGTTCGGCGGCGCGGCGCGCCGGCAATTCGGCCAGGATGCGCGCCCGCTCGGCCTCGCTCATGCCGCTCCAGCGCGCGATCTCGTCGATGGTGCGGCCGCAGCCGAGGCAGCGCCCGGATCGTGCATCGAGCGTGCAGATTTTGGTGCAAGGGCTCGCGATCATCAAAAATCCAGGAGGCCGAATCGTCACCGAACATAGAATGCCCGCGCCGGAACGCAATCGCTCAGGTGCCGGCGCGGAACAGCGGCCGGCGGCTCAGCCGCCGCTTTTCCTCTTCCGTCAGCACCGGCTCGCCCGGCACCACCGACGGCGCAGTCATTTCTGCGACCGGCGCCATCGCCGCCACCACGCGTTCGGGCGGGAACGTCACCACCACCTCGGTGCCGATGCGCAGCTTGGACTTCAGCGTGAAGCTGCCGCCATGCAGATCGACCAGGCTCTTGGCGATCGGCAGTCCGAGGCCGGCGCCTTGCTCGGCCGACTTGATGGAATTGGAGCCCTGGCCGAAGGAGGCGAGCACGACCGGGATTTCCTCCTCGGGGATGCCGGGGCCGGTGTCCTTGACGCTCATGTATTGGCCGCCCGATGCGGTCCAGCCGACTTTCAGCCAGATCTCGCCGCCCTGCGGCGTGAACTTGATGGCGTTTGACAGCAGGTTCAGGCAGATCTGGCGGATGGCGCGCTCGTCCGCCCACAGCCGCGGCAGATCCGCCTCGAACATCTCATGAATGGTGATGCCGCGGTTGGAGGCGCGGATCTTCAACAGGTGATGGCAGTCCTCGACAATGCCGGCGAGCGACACCGATTCTTCGTTGAGTTCGTAGCGGCCGGCCTCGATGCGCGACAGATCGAGGATTTCATTGATCAATCCGAGCAGATGAACGCCGGAATTGTGGATGTCCGAGGAATATTCCTTGTAGGCGGGCACCGAATGCTCGCCGAACACCTCGCCCTTCATGACCTCGGAGAAGCCGAGGATGGCGTTGAGCGGGGTGCGCAACTCGTGGCTCATCTGCGCAAGGAAGCGCGACTTGGAAATATTGGCCGCTTCGGCGCGCTTGCGCGCCTCGTCGGAGATGGCCTTGGCCTGCTCGAGCTCGCCGATCAGCGCGTCCTTCTCGGCGCGGGCGTGCAAGGTGGCGAGCGTGGTCGAGTAGAGCCGGTAGGCCAGCGCGGCGAAATAGCCCTGCGCGCTCAGCGCCATGGCGGCAAGGATGTAGTCGCGCAGCGTGGCCATCAGCGCAAAATGCAGCGCAATCGCGCACGTCACGGGGAAGGTTGCGGCGAAGGCCGCCATCGGCAGGCTCGAGGCCAGCATCGACGACACCGCCACCACCAGCAACATCACGAACAACATGAATGTGCCCGAACTTTCATCCACGCCGACCGGATTGACGAGGATGAAGGTCCAGGCCAGCCCGTAGAACAGATCGAGCATGATGAAGCGCACGCGCCATTTGCGTGCCGACACGTCCGCCATCGGCAGGTCGAGGAATTGCCGGCACTTGGTGACCATGACGGCATGGATGACCAGCACCGATGCGGTCCACACGCCGGCCGACACCGCGCCGGTCCACAGGCTCGACAGGAAGCCGACGGTCGCCACCAGCAGCAGGATCACCAGCGACGCCGACAGCCGGTTCTGCGCGTACTGCCGCAGCAATTCGTAGTCGAAGGCGGGCGTGGTGCCGGTCGACGAAAT